>C688J14111_10000063_pt1 | contig 22102 bp, 11 predicted proteins | sample HopSoiMetagenom1_FD_14111 | JGI IMG/M metagenome (IMG submission 14111)
CCTGCTTGTGCTCTTTCTTTGTGGCATTATCGGGCTTAAAGACCAGGCACTCTATATGTGTTTCGGTATTGATCTGAGCACTCGTGTAACTACTAATAAAGCTCGAGGGACCTTTCTTTCGGCTACCGGTTTTACTTATCTTGGTCAGGTCTAAGGGTAAGCCCTTTTCTGACTCTTCAACTCCCTTCCTTTTTTCTATCGGAGTGCAAACCGGGGTTGTGAGCGAGCAATGAATCAGGCATCGGTCGTTCCAGCGGTAGAGTCCTTCGGATGTTGAATGGTCTCGTTCCGTTCCTGTGTATAAAGGAAGTAACCCGTGGGTATCTTCTATTGATTAACGAACTGGGAATCAGAGCTCTTCCGGATCTTCGGATGATATGATGGGTCAATCATTTGCTTCATTGGTTTCAACGGTGGCAGCTGCGGAATCAGCTATTGGGTTAGCCATTTTCGTTATAACTTTCCGAGTCCGAGGGACTATTGCTGTAGAATTTATTAATAGCATTCAAGGTTAAACATGACTCCTAGAGAATTACCAAAATACGAAGTTATCTTTTCTCCTTTCGTTCTCTTCTTTATTTATTTTTTATTTTTACTTGGTTGGCAGGGCAGGGTCGGGGCCTTTATCGCTGGGCGAGCGCATCCGATTGATTCTAAAGTCCTTTCCTAAACCACTTCCCGTTTAGTTGCTGAAAGATAGATAGAACCTTTCTAAATGAGATTGAGTTCCACGCATATGCAAGCTAGAAAGATGCTATTTGCTGCTATTCCATCTATTTGTGCATTAAGTTCGAATAAGATATCAATCTATTTCGAACTGGCTCTGAGTTTTTTACGGCTGATATTGCAAGCCAAGGGTTTATATCTGACTGAGGGAGATTCTTGGCTCCGCGCATTCCCCCACTTCGAGGAGACCCTCCTTTCCGTCTCGGAGGATAGGGGTTCGGTCGCATCGACCCCGGTGGAGGGGGAGGGGTGGACAAGCTTCGAGGAGCGCGTCCTATTAGAACCGGCCGGCGCTCGATTCGTCGTCCTCCTCAGTCAATGGGCCGCCCTCCCACACGGAGGCGGTCGACTCCGCCCAAACTTATGTAGATCCAAATTTGGATCCAGAAGAACTTATAAAAAAAAAAGAGAGCTGCATACTTTGGTTCGGGAGCAGCTCCGCCATTTTTGTGAGCAGGGTGGACCTAAATCGAGTTTCTACTCAGAGGAACGCAATTCCGTATACTCCCAAGCTGCTGACAATATTATCTCAAGCTTGGAAATTGGGGGGACCATATCCGAGCACGGTGATTGGATAACTCACCTGAAAACCCATCCTAAGACTCTGGATGGGCTTTATAGAGATTATAGAATCAAAAAATAAGAAAAGTCTTGCTTTTTTTATAATAGTTGCTCGTTCGCCGTGGACCAGCCTCGCATCAAGGCATGTCTAAGCAGGGTCTGCACTACTACTGTCAACAGGAGGAGGCGCAGATGAATTGCCAGTGTTAAGCATATAGACGAGTTCATCGATATTCAAAGTCTTTTCTTAATGCTTAGCCTTAGCACTAAGAAAAGAGGCCCCAGTCTGGACATCAAGGCTATGGAAGGTTACTGGCTGGGGAAGGGGGAGCGGCGGAGTGGGCCCCCTTGGTTTGTGCTGTTAGCCTATCTTTTATAGGGTACTATTCCTTACTTTAGAATTCATACCCGATAGATAATCAGAGTAGAAAATTGCCCCTCATTCCACCTCTCCGGCTCGTTACAAGTATTCTATTTGTACCTTCTTCGTCTTCTCGTACCTCTTCCTTCTATACGTCTGTAAGGATTCATTCCCTACTTCTCGGATCCCATCTCCTTTGAGAACTACCACTCAAGACTGTTGGATCACTCATCAATGTCATCAGCTTAAAAATGATGGCTTTGGGGAAGCTGGGAAAGCGATAGGATAGTTTTCGCTCGACCAAGCAGTCGTTTCACTCAACTAAACCAGTCTTAGTAGTAGCCTAGCCTAATCTTGAGATTTCCCTTCCTTCCCATGGGCTATAGGAGCGGTTTCTAGCTTTACTTCGACAGAAAGGGGAGAGATCGAAAGAATTGAACTAGACCAGATCGAAAAACCTGATTCTTTTGCAGCTGCAGGAATCTAGGTTACTGCAGAAAAGCAATCCATCCGGTAATGCAGGAAAGGCAAGGAAAGCTGTCCCGGAGTGGAACCGTGAAATAAAATATCTATCATCACCGGTAGGGAAAGGAGTCATTCAAATAAAGAAGTCACAAAAAGAAAGAATAAGGATCCGGATCAAGAGAAGAATCGGGTTTAGCGGTAATGGCATAAGCCAAAGCTAGATCACCGGAGTTTAGGGAAATGGGTACGAGAGAAAAAGGTTTTGAAATGCATATTCCGAAACCAGATAATCAACCGAAGGAGATTCCCCTGCAAAAAGGAGATGGCTCTAGTTTCATACTCATCTTCTATTTTCGAGATTCCGGCATCCCAAGGAGCGAAGCGGCTCAAAGGATTGGCAATTCAGCTCAGTCTAGTCTGAGGAGATGGGCTAGGCTACTCGCCCCTTACATAGGAAGAGGGGGAAGTCAAGTACCTAGATCAAAGATCACGATATCCGGTTTGGTGGCGAGGAAGGGCATAAAAGAAAGCACCAAAGCAAACAAAGTAGATTCTTTGTTGAGTCAACTGGCAACTGGGATTGCAGCGGATCTAGTGGTTCTCCTATTCTACGGTCTTGCTGCTGAGAGAGAGTAAGAATAGAAAGCAGAAGCTCGCCCGGGAGAAAGACAAGGGATGATTAAGATACGAACTTGCGGAAGGAATGAAAAGGTATTCGACTAAGACGGGGACGGGTATTCCCGAAGATGCTTGACCTAAGAGATAGAGACGAGAACGAGACTAAGAAAATAATATATTGGAGAGGAAAGAAGCAAGGCTTTCCTTGTGTAAGCGAATCCCCCATTAAGGATAGATATAAGAGTGGTCAGGAGTGTCTGCAAGGCAGTTTTCTTTATAATGTTTAGTGAGGTATTTATTTCCGGTTAAGCGCAGTGTCTTGACTTTCAAGCCTTTAAGTCTCTTGGGTCAATAGGGATCAGGCAAGCTAGTAAGTTAAGTTTCTCTTAATTTTCCGAGATAAGCAGTTCCATTCCATCGCCTTCTCAAGGATTTTACCCTTCGCTTTCCACTGAGCTGAGGTAATCCCTGAAGCCCCTCTGCTTGCAGCGGCTGTTGCCAGCGAGTAAGACCGTGAAAGCTATGGCTAGGGATTTTCTGCTTGACAAGGAGAGGAATCGTTTTGGACTTTAGCTTCTCCCTGGTATATAATACAAGACTCTTACTTTACCCAGTTATCTCCTCTTTCTTTAGAAGCTGTATAACCGTATAGTAATAAAGCGGTATTTTATCCATTGGAGGATAAAGTTAGCTAGTTCAAGCAAGGGCAAAAGCAACTACAATTGAAAATCTCTAGGGGCAGGGACTACCGTTAGCGGGACAGCTACGGCAATAACAAGGAAGGACTAGTCGAGATGAAGGGAGACTTTCATTGTCTATAAAGGGATAAACTCCAACGACTGACTCTGGCTATAGGGATGTTAAATAATTCCCAGGGCTATCTTCTCTCGCTCGATTGGGCGCTACTTGCCTATTGACAGAAGTCATCTCCGAAAAAGTCTTCGTGCTCAACTCGCTTTGTTTGTTAAGGAATCCCAAAGCACGAACTCGGTTCATTGCAAGGAAAGGGAAGCCCCTACTTGATCTATCTATTGGCACTCGACCATTCGGGTGGACTGAATCTGTGCTTTCGAATGAATCCTTCCCTTGGAATGACCCCTGACTTGAACCTTTGAGCCCAACTGATAGCACAGAACTGATAGAGAATGCGTCCTCATCAGTTATGGTTTGTATTCATCTTTCTTTTCATAACAGCCGAAATGATGGACTATATCCAACTATTGTATTGCATATATTGGTTCTCTCATTCTTCATTGTCTGCCTAAGTAACTGTAAATACCTATTACTTATGAGTCCCTATAAAGTCAAGTACAAAAAAGTCAGCTATCTAGTAGTCCTTTAGCTTCGCTTCTCGCTCTCCTATAACTCTAATCAACCACTCAGAACAGAAGTTCTCGGGTTAAACCCCCGAGTTGGCAACAGTCGAACGCTAAGTCCCCGATATAGCTCAGTGAACTAGCCAAGGGTCAAAGTACAAAAGCAATCGACAATCGAAAACCACGATAGGAGCTTACCGGGCAAGAAAGGAAATGCTCCCATTTAGTCACCCACCTTCTATCGTGTCTTATTTCGATCATTCTTAACCTCACACCTCTATGGCAGAAAGCAGAAGCGCCGGGAAAGACAGCTGGCGGTATGTATAACAAGCAGTTCCGGGGCTCATACTAAGAGAGAGAAGGGCCCACTACGAAGAAGATAGGTCCCTACCCTAGACACATTTAAGGTCAAAGAGATTCCCGATATTGTATTATATTTATGTTTGACAGCACGGCACTAGTCAGAAGAAGATCGACGAACTCTGCGATACCATATTGGAACCATAGAGATGCCCCGTACTCTCCTCGGGTAAGCCCTTTTGAAGCTGAGAGGGAATAGCACTTATAAGATATTGCCAGCTAGTTTCAGTGGAATGAACCCGGAATCTTTCTGAAAGGTCACTGATGGCCTTTCAAAGGAGAACTGTATAGCTGCGCACTTGTTTGCGAAACAGGTACGTCAATTATACCGTAAGTCCGGTCCTTTATCTACTGCACTTTATTTAAAGCAGTGTGGCGTTTGCCTTCAACAGGTTTACGCCGGGCCGCCTTACGAGCATGAGAGACTACCAGTTTTCGTCTCCCTCAGTCGGAATGGTCTACCTAGGATCATTCCTTCATTTCACCGTAAGGTGATAATGAGGAAGGATGATAAGGCGGACACATTAGTTCAGTTATATCTATCCTTCTTTTATTCACTTTGTCACGGGTCATACCGTTGGCAAAGCGATTAAGTGTGAGAATACTTGATTCTATTGTGACCCCTCCCAAGTTTCTGCAGACTGAAAGAGCATTTGATATGATTAAAATCTTACAATTGTTCAATCAGATCTCAGACTCTTGGCGAGTTCTGCTTCCTAGGTACCTTCCATCGTTGACCTCTATACCTCTTAAGGGTATTGGCTTCGATTCTGGCAGAAGCGGGATGGCACACGACCTTTTATGTTAGGTTAGGGTCCAAGGGAACGACCATACCGAGGGATAGATACTTGGAAAACCTATAGAAAGGTGCGAGACTATATCCACATCGATTAAAATCATTAAGTGTTAGTTTTGATGACAAAACTCTTACCTGGCGTGTCGAAAAGGTGAGGGTGCTCCTCCCGCATCTTCTCCTCTAGTTCCCATGTAGCTTCGCGCTCGGAATGATTCCTACACGACGTATGGAATTGTGCGCGTCCTGAGTACCTGATCCTTTCTGTCAACAATCTTCTCCGGGCGTTCTTCATAAGTTAATTTATTATCTACAACCATATCCTCTATCAACCAGATATGCTCTGGCGGACGGTACGTATTTCCTCAGCATGGATACGTGGAATACTTTGTGAACTCAGGAGAGCGCTGGAGGTAGTGCCAAAAGGTATGCCACATCGCCTATCGCTTACTTGCGTTAAATGAATGAAGTTTGCTCTTTCGAAAATCGATTAGATAGCAATGTTACTCTGAGTTCCTGCTTCACTACAGGGGAAAGGGAAAGAAACGAAAAAAAATTAGTTAAGCAAAGCCCATGGCCTACCCCTCCTACTCTTCCATACCAGTGAAAGAAGTTATTCTTTCGAATAGGCCTAACCCTTGGGGAGAGGGTTATGTTATTGGGTTCTAAAGAGGGACTCCCACCTAACTCAACCATAAGGAGACATTTAGAATAGTGATTTATTATGAAGACTTTTACTAGCAAGTAAGTGCCGTGCCCTCAAGTCAAGCAAGGTACCGAGTTAGATAAATAATTATAGGGGTGCAAGCCCGGATACTAACTATTTCCCTTGCATTTTTAAAGCATGATTTTTACCTTCGGGGAGGGATACTTATTTCTTTGACTTTATAGAAAACATTTATACTTGATTGAAGATATACCAAAACTCTCGTCTATTTCGATGGTATGATAGTAACTAGAGCTCCGGAGAAAATGACCATAGAATTCTTTCTTAGCCTTAGACAAAGAGAACGGGAAACCAGGAACCAAGCAGGCCTCTTGGCAGGAAAACAAGCTAGATCACGTTCTCGAAATAAACCCAGTTTTTTAGGTAGGATTTGGTTGGTGGTCCATTAAGGTCTTGACCCCCTAGGAACTACTCGGAAATAAGGTAAGTAAGTTAGAGAGCTCTGTCCCAATTGTTGAGGAATGGGGTCTTAAGACAGACAAGGCTTTAGTAACGAGTTTTACTAACCGAGGATTAAATTGCCACAGACCAGCATCAGCTAGCTCATGTCTTGGGCAGACTAGCTTTTACCAAGAAATAGTAAAAGATTGCTTTGGTGGTAGGTGAAGTTGTAACAAAGTTCCCTTTTTCAATCAGTTCCAAGACCCCGAGGCTCGAGCCCTCAATCAGATTTTAGGGGGATCTTTGCCGTTGATCCTAGCAATGAAGAAAGATGATCTTCCTTTAGCCGGGCACACACCCAGTAAGATGTGAAGCTGTTCACTTCCCTGGTTAAGACAGATTCCCAAGCTATAGATAATAACTTAGCTCTTTTTCTTCTGCCTCGATAGAACTTTTTAGTGACTACCCTAAGAAATCAGACTTATGCTCAGTTCTCCTCGGGATAAGCTGCTCTTGTTTCATAAGCAAATGTGGCAACTGGTGGTAACGTATAAAAGTACCCTATACTATGTGTGAGCCGTTAGAGTATAATCAAGTCCATGTCTTCTTAGTCAGTGTCTCAGTCACGGAAATGAAAAGTACAATGTCCCATCCCAGGTATACTACTAAAGCTCTAACTCTTCTCTGTCTTCTAGACGAGTGAAGTGACCAATGGGGATTGGTCACGAACGCTATAAGCGAGGTTGCTTTCCGCCTGAGTACATCTCACATTGTGGTACCCTTTAGAGTTATAGTCAATGTATCACTGGTATAGGAGTTTATTATCCGTCTGAGATTGGGTTGGTGTTAAGTGTACTATTACTATAAGGTACAAGATCGAAAAAACACAGAGTGAATACATCTGTCGTTCTCTAGTTTATATGCTAGAGTTGTTTCATCCATTTATATTTATACTCGGTGAGGCACCTTTTTAGGAAAATCCTACGAAATCCCATCGGTTCCAGCTTAGTGAGTTTCATGGAGGAAAGGGGATTGATGACTTTTATAAGTGATTTGAGCAATTCAACTAAAGTGAATAAAAAGAAAGGATCTTCTTTTCATCCAAGCGCTCTGTACGCTGTGTGCTATTTTTACATCTCATTACTACCTATCAAGTTAAACTTGCCTATGGTATACCCACCTATAGAGTGGCGGAATGCCCGCAATGATGGTTAAAATGCTAGCCAGATGTCCGATCTTATAGGGGGTTACTTAAGTTGTCCAACATTAGATATGTATGATCGTTATCGCCTGTTAAGTAGCGTAAACTTTAATCACTTCAATATTTTTCTTCCACCAAATGAGTATGATCTGTGTAATGTAATGAACAAGCTGCAGGGTCAGGCCTTTCAAATCAACAGTGATTGGTTGAAATATCTTCAAAAATAATTATAACTTATTTGTTGAAAATGGTTTACTTTACTCATGCCATAATTTCTAGCCTAAATGAATCAAAAAGGGGTATTAAGCTTACTTAGAGTGTTACACTTGAAAGATGTAGATATTAACGAAAAATATAGTTTTAGCGATTTGTTCAATAAATTATATAATAACATACAGCGTGCTCGTTATGAGCAATTTATTATTAATGTGGCATCAGCCTATGATGGATATAAATTTTGCCTCCCTTTCTCGACTTCCGAGGTAGAATCTACCGCAGTGGGATCTTGCATTTACACGAGGGTGATCTAGCAAGAAGCCTGATCGTCTTTGCTGATGATTTGAAATCAACTAAGAAGATTACAGATTCTATGAAAAGCCATTTTCTATGTGCTACAAGCTTCCATTACCAGTCATTCGAGAGTTTCAAAGATGCAATGAAATGGTTTTATAAGAACTTTATAAAATACAAGCACAGTAGTGAGAACTATGCGAAACTTATCGCGAAGGCTCGGTCCGCTAAACGCCCCTTTCAGTTCCTCGGGAATCTATTAGGATTCTTCTCAAATAAAAATATTATTAAAACCACGCCTATTGTCCAAGACGCATCAGCAAGTGCCTATCAGATCATGAGTTACTTTTTGTTGGATGAAACCATGGCAGAGAGAACGAACCTCATCTCAAATAAAGATAACAAAATTAATTATGTTTATTCCTTTATTCTCGAAGATCTCCTTAAGTTCTTGAAAGTTGAACTGGATAAGGATCTATCAAGTATAGTTTGCAAGTACCTCACTCGTAAGATAGTAACAAGTATTTTTATAACATCGTTTCCGTTCCGTTCCGTGGTCAATATACTCAAGAGTTGAGGACCCGAATTCGGTCTATGTCCGGGCTGCTGCGGCGCTCACTGGTATTTTACCTCATATCATATTTTGAAAAAGTCTGTCTTGCTCATCCCTGACTTCCTTAGTCACTAAGAGAGCATCTATTGAGTACATTTCCCATTGGGCGTCTGGGGTTGGTTTAAGGAAAAATCGGGGTCGGACTCGGATTCTTAGTCGGATGAGTCAACTATACTTGAGAACTGCGCCTGAATTACCTTTTTAAGCTTTTCCGTACTCCAGCTATTGAATGAGTCAAGTAGCTGGTTAAGAAAAGAGTTTCTTTCCTTTTATCGCTTTGCTATCTCACGAATTGGATTTGAACCAATATCTCCGGGCGACTTTCCTTTTAGTCGATCGTGAGTGGTCTGTCGTCCTCCTCATTATAGTCCTCCTAAAATCAATAGCATTTCGTCGGAAAACATCCTGTCTTTTTACCTTAGTAGTCCTATGCATAGTCAGTACTATAGCCCCAATCATGGCAACTAATAAAATTAGACTAGAAACCAAAAACCAGACGAAATAGTAGGTATAAAGTAAATTGCCCAATGTTTCCAAATTAGTCCAACTTCGTACCTTTCCGGCATAAACCGTATATCTCAGAGAGGTCGTATTTCTTTGGGTTGGTAGTAATGGAATGGTTTCATTATCTAAAATGAAGAACATTTCCCACCAAAGGATCAGTCCAATAATACCACTCACTGGTAAATAGCGCAATACTTCTTCGTGAATCTCCGCTATTTGAATATGGAACATCATAACAACGAATAGGAATGAAACGGCTATAGCTCCTATATGAACTACTGGGAAGATCATAGCGGAGAAGTCGAGACCTAACAAAATAAGTAAACCTGAAGTGTCGCGAAAGACTGGGATGGGAAACAAAACGGAATGTACCGGATTTTTAGCACGTGCAACCATCAAACCAGAGACCAAAGCGGGGCTCGACAAAACAGAAAGTATCATGGTACCCTGAGTCCAAAAAGCCTTCCCTTAAATGGAACTTTAATGCTAGTTCTTGCTCCAGCATGAAAGTCAATCTATTACGACCAGCGCGGTTGTTCTTATTTTATTTTCTTCTTCCAAGCCCCTTACATGCACTAAGTTACTGACACTTACGGAATATCAAATCTTACACTGTGCACTGACTATAGTAAACTTCTATTCGCATTGACCGTAGAAAGTTCCTTCCTATCCTATTGCACTGACCAAAGTAGGTCGAGTTGACCTTCCAATGCATTCTTTTCGATCTTGAACTACGATAGACTGAAGACGAAGCCAATTTCGATAAAAGGTGAAGTCGAAGCTACTCGATCATTCAACAGGGACAGCTGGAATCTACGCTAGGATCCAACCTGCGCTGCCAGCTTTCTTCTCTTATTAAAATTTTAGTTACAGGTAAAGATAACTCCTAAATGCAGCCGGGATCTTATATATGATGCCGCTCGCCACAATAGAAAGACTGTTTTCACGAGCTTCTGTAAGCCTATCCAGCAGCCTATTGGACAAGGCAAGGAAGAAGGAACTCTGATAAAGTGAAAATTAAGGTATTCCCTGGTTCGGTTTACCTGGGCCAGAAAAAGACTAGACACACAAACCGAAAGTCTTCTTTGAATCAAGTTATCACTTCACTTACCCTCTCGCTACCTTCTCGTTGTTTTTGTTTTTTTTGACTTGTTGGCTAACGTTGACCGGCTTCGCGGGACCATTTCGGCCTACACAGGGCTAAGCTCTATTGGGCGTAGCTTATTCGATCCAAGCAAACTACTCGAAAAAACGAGAAGAAAGATCGACTCTTTTATCTAAGCAATTTCTTTGTTTAACTTTAAACAGACAGACGGATACGTAGTGGAATAAGGTGCTGCCACTATAGGTTCGAGTAAGCTGACTGGTCTAACCTCAGATTATAGGTCAATAAGTGAGACAGAGGTTACTGGGGAAAGGCGAGAAAGTAAGTCCATCAAAATAAGTCCATTTACTTCGTAACCTTTACTTGGAAGACTAAACCCGCGCCTTACCTAGGGCTGCAAGTAAGGACTTCACATCCGGATTGGACGCAAACAAGCGCACCAGCTATTTATATAAATTCCCCCTAAATGATCATAGGCCGGTCAGTTCAAAGCTCTAAGAGGGATAAAAACCTCCATATCTTACCACCGCTTTACTCTTTGAGTTGATAGCCAAAGAGATATTATAAATAATTAAGGGAGGGGGACCCACAACGAAGGAAGGGGGATACTACTAATGCTTGCTTCAATCGCTTTCTTTATCTTGTGGTCGACTGCAATTGAAAGATTCGTTCCTGTTTTAGGATTGGGCGGTGTCCGCCCACTAATGTAAAGATTGGGCGGGGGAGAGGTTATTTCGACAAAAGATAATTTATTTTTGATTGAGTTCCAGGCTTAAGAGCCGAATTGGCCATTGGGATTGGTGTACAGACAAGACTGATTGAGATTTGTAATTAGCTGCAATAAAAGAATACGCTCTTTCGACAGAGAAGTGAACGACTCCGATCTGCAGATAAGAATATGGATAACCTTGAAAGGAGTCTTCTTAGCTTGAAAGAGGCCTTGAAGGAGTGAAAGAGAGAAGATTTAGTAGCCGGGTGAATATCCTTTGCTATTGAATTTGAAGAAGCTGTGGCTCTTTCAATAAGATCTTGGACTGGGATACTAAGCAAGAGAGCCAAAGGGGCGAAACGAGATATAGATGACTGGATCAGTCTGGCTACAAGACCTTGAAAAGGGAATAAGCCCCGGGACTTCTTTTTTAGTTAGAGCTTTCAATTTATTGGTCAGTCATAGCTGCAGCTATAGCCGATAGACTAGGTCTATAGGGCATGCCCTTGAGATGTAGAAGGACTGGTCTTTTCCTATTTTAGGAAGGTAGAAGGCGCTGCCCTATACGTGCCTGCTCGCTTGAGCGACTCTCAGTCATTGTAAATAGATAGAAAGAGCACGAAAGTATACTGTCTTACTGGATCTGCTCTATGGAAATGGAATTGAAATCCTCTTAGTCCGATTCCTTACGAAGAAAGTCTGACTCTATCTGCTCAATAGCGAATAGATTTGGGCAAAAGGTGTACGACTTAGTAGGAGAGGTTCTGAAAGAGTGAAGGTAGTACATCTTTCTTTTCCTTTTGATTGAGATGGACTCCTCTCTACTTCTGGGACGAGGTATGACTGAAATAGGAGAGGTGTCCTTCCTAGGTAAGACCAGACCTGGTTGATTAGTCTGCCTTCTGTGATCCGGGAATGGAAATTGGAAGGCGGTAGTTCAGGGACTGTTTTGGGGGCATTGATCCTAGGTCTTAATCTGTTGTCATCTTGGGGGATTCTTGTGGCATATCATCTTCCATATGTAGGTTTTTCCCAATCCTCATAATGGTCTTTCGATTGTTCCACCAATGCTACTGGAGCACTCTTGATGCCCAAAGTCTTATGGCCGACGGCTCTTAAGGGTTTACACTCACAATGAAAATTAATGCATCCCTTATTCGCCCTGGCTTGGTTAAGCCCAGAAGCGAAAACAAGGAAATCAGTACCGGAGACTCCTCCGATATAGGCAGGCTCTTTAGGGCGATTCTCCTCTTCCTTAGACATAAAATATAGTTAGACCCACTAGGTAAATAAAGGAATTACCAAGGTAAGACACATATCGCAATCTTCCATCTACCTTTGCCTTACCCACAGAAAGCCTTCGCACAGATTTCCTTCCTACGTTTTTAGCGGAGAGAAGAGAATAGTCTAGTTAGTAGTCCTACAGAAGCCAGAATCAATCCTATAGATTATAAACTGTAACCTATAATATTATATGCATATCCTAACCAGGGAATATGCGCAGAAAAAAGCACCTTTTTTCACTTTATCACTGGATTGCGAACTTACTTATCCTTTTGATGAGAATGCCACTACTCTTACTTACTATCTTCAAAGCCGCCTATTGGCGTGTCTGGATCAGGTGAATCGCTTGGCTAGATATCTCCTTAAGCGATATATCGTTAACTCCTTAGTTCCGGATAAGAAGGGATAAGCACGAAAAACCCTAGCTTTCTGTCGATCCTTAGCTCCAACTTGCGTCAGATCCTTTTGCCCCTTACTCTGCTGGATGGAAAGCGGATGCAAGAGAACTCTCAATGGCTGCAAGTAGAACTGCCATTGAACTATATGGATAGCAACTCCCACCGGATGGAGATATCTTCACTTTTTTTTCAAGCCGCTTGCCGGTAAGAAAAAGAGACAGCTACTGGACACTACGGGGACTGTAAGCGATCTAACAGAACTGGCTTGTTGAACGGAACTCAGACTAGAGATATCAAATGACCCAGGGGACTGGACCTCTAGATGTAGCACTGGATGTAAGAAAAAAGTCGCAGAATAGAATAGATAGGCAAAGCAGCACTTAGCACTCCAACTAATGGCCTTAAGACTGTTGCAATTGGTACAACAGCTTCTCAGGGGATTCAATCAAGAAGAGTGGATTCTGGGCTACGCTAAACCTTTTACTTTTCTTTTGCTGACCGGAAGGATTTGATGTCCAGACTGGATAAACATCTAAGAGCTTCTTCTTTGCATTTGCTTTGGGATTTATCCCCTGCGCATTCCGAAAGTCAGTGCCACAGTCTCCTCTCCGGCTCGTTACAAGTATTCCACTCTAGCCTCTCTGCATGAATCCCATTCCGCCTCACTTGCATGCAAGTCTTCAGAAAGGGGCGGTCCTGACCTATTAGGAAAGGGGAAAGCAACGAGAATCTTTCTACCTTCACGGGTGAACCTGGAAATAAAGAAACTAGCATTTCCCTTCACTCATGCGGGCGCAGAGTCACGAGCTCTTCATGGATAGAAGATAAAGATCTGGGTAAACCTCATCAATTCCATTCTATGTCGGGGCGGTGCCATCATTTCTCCCGGAAGGATTTCTTAAGGGGAATGATGAAAGAGGCTTGGTATTCGAACTCACGAAGCCACTTTCGAGGGGGAACTTCTTCCTTTAGGAGTTGGAATCTCTGAAAGCGGGGGAATTTACGGATCTTTTTCCATATCCCTAGCTCTCAAGAAGATAGGAGTATGTCATGGCTACGCGATCAATAGCGATATCGTCATAGCAGCGGAAGCTGACAGAGTCCTATTATCATAGCGAGGAAGGATAGTAGTATGAAAAGTAGTCCATTACATATGTATGGTATTTTAGTACTTATACCCGTCTAAGCGGCTAGTCTTTTACGTCAGGTTTAACTCAGGTTGGCTTTCCGTTAGGTTATAAGGAGGATTTACAGGGGAGAGGTGTGTGTCAGTAGAGACCATGTGCAAAAGATGTCGTTGGAACGCTTTAACAAACAAGGCCGTTACGTAGATGCTAACAAAGCAAGCCGCAGCTCGCGATCGATCTATGGACTTAGGTACTTAGAGCTAATCGTATCATAGCAGTTCTTTCCGAGTAGAAAGGTATTCTATTAAAAAGAGAACTCATTATGTAGTAATCTTTGGAAGTCAGTATTCTAGCCACTTCCTTCGCTATTGATGGGACATCTAGATCTAGGTCAGCCGCATCTGCAGTTGAAGCAGTTGACGGCCGGGCCAAGGCCAACAAGAGCCGTGTTTGCATTTGATGAGCCTGACTAGTAGCAGCAACCAGGTTATGTCTGTGCTGTGACTTTATATGAACCGTGTCAGAATGAGCATCAAATCAACCAAAAGTTATCAGCTTCTTTCTGAAGTGCTTCAGTTCGACGTGATCTATCGCAGACGGTTTTTCATCAGACTCTTCCCCTACTTTCCACGCATCATGAGCGGATTCACCTTTCTCCCTCTGCTACTCCAGCCAATTAGTCATCTGAATCTTAGAATGCGCTAATGGTTGGGGGTCCACCCAAGCTTTCTCGATCAAACTCTCTGACGTCGAAGAAAGACTTCGAGGAGCAGGGATGATTTGAAATAGTTTATTTTTTATACACTTAACACCAAGCCAATCTTGACTTAAGTAAGTACAAGCAAGGCTATGGACTCTATCAAGAAGGTATGGAACTTCTCGACGCACCTCTTTAAATTCCTTATTTGCCACATCTCTCTTAGCTTATTTTATTTCGAGTTAGCGGTTAGAGGGAAGGATCACTCCTAAAAGCTGCCTTTCTCTTATATACGAGAGCACTGCTGCCACTTCTGAAGCTAGGGACTTCTTTCTGTCGATACCTTTACTTTAGAGAATGAATAGGGGCGAAGCGGTTGAATTGGCTTCCAAATCGATATTTCCTCTGCCTCTTATCTTTTATTTCTATTTTAGGCACTCGAAGCATATTGGAAAGTTTCCAGTAGAGCGGGAAGGAGGCTTAGTCAAAGACTTTCAAGAGCTTGTTGGAGGCAATTTTTAAAAGGAAAGGGAAGAGCCCGGAGATATTGGTTCAAATCCAATTCGTGAGATGGCAGTGATCTATAATAGGAAGAATTCTTCTGCAGCTGATCCAGCGGTAAAAGATTATCTTTCAACCGAGGGGCATTAGTCAATCAATGAAAAGGAAGAAGTTGTTTAGTTCAAGAAGTAGTTTGGCTTCCCTTCCCGAATGTTGGTTTGGAGTTGACCCAGTAGCAGGAGTTGAACACAGCGGATAAATATCCGCTGCTACATCCGCTGAAAGATCTGTTGCCAGTTCTGATCGATGGGGATAGGCATGAAGGCCAATCATTCCGGTTATCTGAGTTTCCCTCGACAATGCCGGAGATGTTCTCAGATGCTCTTAGATCGGGGGTTGAGGTGGCATATCATAAGGAGTAGCCAGTTTCGAGAAAACCGAAGCTAAGGAGAAAGAGAACTACTCGACTAAGAAGTCAGTGTTGGAGGGGGACTAATCCCTCTCTTCTAGCCAATACCAGGGAAAGACTTTCTAACCAATTCAATTAATAAGCTAAAGATAAGTTACAGAAGTACGGAAGTGACAGAGAAGTCAACCTTCTTTGCCAAGGGACTAAACTATAAGCTCTATCTGATACTGAACTAGATGCCGCAAAAGCCCCAACTCTGGCTCAAGAAAAGAAGGGGTATCCATGAGATGAGTGCCCGTAAGTCGTAACGTTGAGTTACGGATGTGCTCCCATCTCTTTCTTTAGGGGCGGTGGAAGCTCGACTAGGAAGGTTTGGAGGGAAAGATAATAATAGATCGACTTAGAGCGGTCAGCTTATTCTCTGGTTTCAAGATCAAGAGTGTTACGCAAACAAAGAAGGGATATACACTTGGGTACGAGACCGACTAAACGGATTGGAAATGCAGCTCAGTCAAGAAAGAGATTCGGGTTAGGCGGAAATGGCATATCCAGGGCACGGCGCAGAGGATGTTCCGGTATTGTAAAAAGAAGATAGGAACGGGAGTGAAAGAATGCATTGGAGTAAGTTACAATTGACATTGAAGAAGAACTTGAAGACTAGGCGCCAAAGACAAGGGCTCTTTCTCTAGTAGTGGACTAATCTTGATATTCCTAAAGCAGTAAGCGAAAGAAGAGGTTAGAACCAGCTCCACCGGCTAAAGGGACATGGACTCTTCAGAAGGCTCAGGTTTCATAACAGAATCTGAATCAGTAGCTTTAGGTATAGTATAGGGATTCCGGTTCTAACTAAACAATAAGGTAATGGGGTAGACCAATTCAACAAGATTCGAAGATGCTCTAGGTAGAGGTTCGAAGAGACTGAGCCAAGTAAAGATAAATTGTCCGGGCCAAGAAAGCAAGCCGGGAAGGCATAGAGTCGCCCCCAAGATGAAAGGGGATTGGTGGCATCGGTGCCCTTCATTCATTGGATATAACCCTCGAGCTCTAACCCTAAGTTCTGCCCTCGACCTTTAACGACGGGACAACAAACAAAGGACATTTAACCGAATAGCACTAGACCAATAGACCCAAGCAGAGCTAAAGAGCTGGCTAAATACAGATCGGTACAAGTCCTACAAGTAGCCCTTTCTAGCTCCAATGCGGATAACGAAAAGAGAACAAGGACTAATAGACCAGTAGACCAATAGGCCAAGTTACACGGCTAAAAGGAAAGCGCTCGGCTCGCTCCAAGCATTCCGCTCTATAGTTATCTTGAATACTTCCACCTATCAGCCTGTGACCCTCCTCTCGTATTAAGAATAAGAAGTAGAGCTCAATCCCATCTTCTAAGTCGAGTGACTCCGCTCCGTTCCAGTGATGTTTAGCCGCGATAGATATGTAGCTCGGGGCCTTCTTGCAGGTCTTATCGTACCACTAGCTCTCAATCCCGTAATGCCCTTGTTATAGAAGCCTTTTAATTTCAAGTGCGGGCTAGCCTATTCCCATTGGCTTTCAAGCGTTTTATTTTAGTACCCTAACGATAAGCTAGGACCAAACTAAACTGACCCACGCACGCCCCTGAGTCTGAGGCCCTTTCATTAGAAAGAAAGCCTGTAAGGGAAAGGCCCAGCCCACAAAAGCTAAGTTTAAATTGAGTCTAAGTGAATACGCCATATAGTTCGGGATAAGAAAGCGTCTTACCAGCGTTAGGAGGAAAGAGTTGTGAAAGAAGAAAGCTGTACATGAAGGTACGGTATCCGCAGTTGGTGTTATAGAAGTGGCGGTCTTGAATAAGCAAGCGGTGCTATTTCTGTTACAGTAAGAGCTGTTGAGTAAAGCTCTGGTCCTATCCTGTTGATGACGAATAAGAGTTTTTGCTATAGCCTTCATGTGCTGATACCAACTAGTATCATATAGTTGAGTGAAAGCTAGATATGCCTTGCATTCCGGAAGTTCTCGCTTACCGAGCCACGCGAAGAGTACCAGACCGGTGCTTGTACGTCTGCCCATTCCAGGGTCGATAGAGTCTACGAACGGAGTGAACCAAGTCAAATGAATTGTTTTTCGAGACCAAGAGTGAGTCGTAGATAGAAAGACCTCTCCTATCCGCTTTGTCGGGTGCGCTCTCTCTTCTGTCTCTTATTGGCTGGCGGCGGATCGAGGGGAGTGATAAGACATACAAGCATACCGAGGTCTTAGCAACTCTATCAAGTAAGAAGATCCTTACAGGTGATAAGATAAGATAACCTCAACATCAACAGGCTAATCTAGACTGAAAGGAGAAGCGGAGAGAACTGGGCACTCTCTAATGTCAGGGAGTTTCAAGTTCAAGAAGCGGAGCTTTAGCGAGGCCTCGCCGATTGATAAGAAAAAGACTGTTAAACAAACCTGCCTGGCCTTTATTCCAATCCCTTCTAGGGACCTTTCAAAGAAGTTTCAGTTAAAGATACAGTAAGCGTTGCAGTAAGCCAAGAAGTCAGTCCCAGTAGATAGAGTCAGGGAAGGGTATGGGTAAGGCAAGTTAAAACCATTGAGTCATTCCCCCGCCTTGTATCTGTAAGCCATTGAGTCTAGCTCCTAGAGAACGGGTCAGAAGGAAAAAAAAGTAAGAAGTAGTGTCAATCGGCGGCTTTCCCTCCGGCGTGAAAGACGAAGCGCAGAAATTATTTGATTCGTTCGAGCGACGACCGCTAACGAAGAGCCGCTTTCAGTTAGTAACCGGGGTAAATCACATCACATTTAAGGCTTATTACACGTATTGTATGTGCCGCTATTAAAGAAGAAGCCTGTCTACTACGAGATTAGGATTAGGAAGAAAAACCTTGCTTTTGGCAGATTGCTTACTACTAGACTAGGTTGGATCTACTTCTCAGTCTCATCTATAGAGAATAGGAGAAGCATTCGAGTTCTCGCTTTTCTGCCCTAGCAATCTCGCGTGAGTGAAGAAATCGTAACCTATATATACTACCGATATCTCTCGTCAAACTTCAACGGGAATCGATTCTATGATTGACTTAGATTTAGATTCCCTGACCCGCTCTGAAAGAACTCTCCTTTTTGGATGTATACTATAGGTTTCGACTTGGCAACTATCGGAAATCCGCTCCAGATTCTTCTATCGAACAAGGGCAAGGATCGTCTTTAGGGCCCGCGATAAAGAAGAAAGAGGTTTAAAAGTTAATTGCTACTTGATTACCACCTCGTCTATGAAATATAATTTTTTATCTGTGTGGCTACAGTAAGAAAGAATTCCTATGCGTCCGCAGCTAATGAATCTGATGGATGCCATTTATTCTGTTCTGTTGTAATGCTAGCGAAAGGCTTTAAACGAATCCCTGACTTAAAGGGAATGGGAATAAACAACTGGCTTTCTTCTCCTAGTGCAATCAGTTCTGCCACAAGACAATCCTGATTCAATTCCCGAAAACCTGACACCAGCTGTTTCTTCTGGGCATGTCCCTGAGACTGAGATGAGTGCCAGACTTCCTTCCTGAACTAGATTAAAGACGCGTTCTAGTGGCCTAAGCTCCAACCAAGTTAGGGACCCCTACCACCGGCTGAAAGTGCCCCGGGCTAGGTGTGTATGATAAGTAAGTAATGCCGAGTTTCAAGTGGATACAGCTCTTTGCCATTAGAGCACTCTTGTGGAAGAGATTGTTGGAAGAATGTCAGGTCGTAGAAGATACAACTGATCTTATATTGATATTGATCTTTTACGAATGGATCCCGGTTGTTCTAGTAGGTGCGTACTTTTTGTTTTTTTTTATTGTTCTTGTTCCTTTAATTTTTATTATCGGGTGTCTTGAACAGTTCACACTCCTTCAATGGAAGAAGAAGGCGATGCAGCGCGCTTAGCTACTGCCTATAAGCAACCATAAGCTTTGACTTAGATAATTTTAAGCTATAATTAATATCTTTTCGGGAAGGGGATCGAGCAGCTTCTAGAAACTATACGAGAAAGCAAAGTGAAATCTCTACTATTACTTGGAAACCACTTTCTATAAGATTTCTCTTCTCTTCTTTAATAAGGCAGATTTCCGCATCTATCCTAGCAGCAACAGAAAGGAAGTGAAGAAAGAAAAACTGACTGGACCATCGGGAAAGGGTGATCGATCATAAGGAAGGCCTACGTCTTCATCTCTTGCTTCCAAGTGAGAGTCAGGAGGAAGAAAAAGACCAAGCAAGGGTTAAGATTCGTTCTCACGGAGAATTAGGGAGAAGAAAGAAGACCGTAGGACTCTGAAGTCAGGGATATGAGGCTCGGTCTACAGGCCTTACGTCAAAGCCCGGGAACAGATGGGAAGTGCACCAACGCTCGGATATGAATTGGAACCCCCTCCGAAATTAGGTTAATACTAAAATCTATTCCCAATCCCATTCAAAAATCTACGCTACGGGTCAGGGAGGCTAACCATATGAGGAGCCCTACTACTAGGACTTGTTCAAGCAACAAGTTGGTATGGCCCATTTCATACCTAATCCCATGGACATATCTGATCATTGAATGGGGGCCCTCCACAGGGATAGATACCCGAGTTAGGTATCAGTCCCACCTACCGATCATTAGTACAACGACCTGTCATATAATATACCCCAGACGGCCTGATCAGATGTTTCGGTACCAATGCAGTCAGTCTAATGCATTCTGGACTGGATATGGCCCACCTATCTTTCGAGGTCACTAGTTTACACTTTCACCAACCTTTCCCATATCCGTTTTTTATGAGCAAGGGATAAAGGCCAGACAGTAATCAAGCTACTTACAATTGGATAGTACCCCTTCCATCGGAGGATATACTGGGTGGAGAGTGACAAATATGAGAAAAGCCTACTTACTAGCCTCCGTGATAGGATACCACTTAGGTAGATGCTAGGGATTGGTGAGTTAGGGCAGCGAGGGATGGTGTGACATGTCTGGTCATCGATGAGAACGATGGCCGATGATATCCGAGGAGATTAGGCACCGTCGGCTTTTTTACCTCAAAGTAAACTCGTGCTTTTCGTCGTCCTTCCCTATCTAGAGCTGGAACTTGACTAGAAAAATACTTTTTTTTTCCCATACTGACTGACTTGTCTTCCTGTTGGTGGTTGTGAAAGTTCAGATTTCGAGCTTAAACAGCGGATCACCTTATCTTTATGGGGGAGTCTTTAAGGATCGATTCAAAGGGCCAGTGAAAGTACGCGGACGGAGAAATCCAACAAAACCACACCGTACCGGGCCAGTAGACCTTCTTTATCTTAAAGGCTGTCTCCTGCCCCCAACTAGCGAGCGGCTATAACCGATGGGCGCATGGCGACCACTACTCTACCCGAAAACTCGGGTTAAGTGGGGAACCTTCTCATCGTGTTAAGCTTGCGAGCCTGTCTGTAATAGGCCCAAGCGTCTCTTGTGCTTAATATCGAGTCTATTCCAGTGAGAAGCTTCGCAATACCCTAACACTCCATAGGCGAAAGAAATCAATAAGGATAGATATATAGATTACGCACATAGTTGTCTGGGCATTGATTTCATGTAGTGCGTACCACTGGCGGAAAGTGATTCGCTTAACACACTTGTTCGCTTGAATACAGTAGGTAGGGAAGGACAGGATATTACCCGTCGGTTCTATTCGGTGGTGGTGGCTTTGCTTTGAATTTATTTCCACTCATTTTGGCTTTTTCCTTTTATTATTCATGCTTGCTCCACTAGCCTCAAACTCCATTCCCATTTCGAATCGACCCGTTAGATTAGAGAAGGCTTTTCTGCTTAGCAGAACCCGATTCTCCGCTCAAAACATCTGATCTTCCGACTTAAACAACCGATTCCATTTCTATCCTTTTTTTCTATGATCAATTCAATAAAGACTTCCTTCTCAACTGACAACCCCTGGGCCTGTTCATAAGCGATATTCTTTGTAGGGCTTTCGGCTCGGCTGCCTTCCTTTATTTTTGGGCTAAGGCTAGCTTTCCTAAGTCAGTTCCAAAGTGCATGAGTGAATCTTGATCTGTATTCAAGGTATGCCCTTTCCAGTTCTGTTATAATATTGACTTCGGTTAAGCTGAGGTTAGCGAAGTCAATCCTTTGCTTGGGTCCTTGGAGGTCGGAGATCAGAGCGCTGTGTTTAAGTCGTCTGGCCGTAAGAAAGACTTTATCTGCGCCAGTAAGAGTAAGAGCTTGAGAAGAAGGGAAAGAGGAAGAAGTATTCAAATAATTAACTCCTTTCCCTTTAGGAAAGCTTTACTTTATTCTTTCTTTATATACTTACCTTACTATATAAGACAATACTCTAAAAGACTTGGACGAGAAAAGTAAGATTGAGAACTATTAATAGTAGGAATAGTCTAAAGCAGTGGTTAACTAGAAGAAGAGTCAAAGACTTTTTCCTAGCCGCTGATGGAGACAATGTGGGACCTCGTGCTCAGCCGGTTGCTCTTTTAGATAAAAAAAATTTCCGGAACATTGCCTCGGTAGAAGCAAACCCAACTAATACGCAAGCCCATCTCCCGATACAATCAAATCAAAGCAAAAGTGCCTTGCGGCTGTCGCGCCTCTCTCTCTGTCTCTGTACCTTGTGTTTGTCCTTGTTGTTGAAGATTACTAGGGTTATTTCTATTCCTTCCTCCGATCACATACTGCACATACTTTGTTTGATCAAATTCCCCCCTTTTTTCGGGGTGTTCGGTTTTCTAGGTGTTTTGCCTTTATTTACTTGTTTTT
>C688J14111_10000065_pt1 | contig 21788 bp, 38 predicted proteins | sample HopSoiMetagenom1_FD_14111 | JGI IMG/M metagenome (IMG submission 14111)
GACCGCCACCAGCTGGGTCAGCAGGCTGGTCAGCTGGGCCAGCTGGGCGGACAGTCCAGGATCAGCCGGCGCTTCCGCCGGCGCGGACGGCGAAGACGCAGCCGACGGAAGCGCGGCCGCCGCGACCGGGGTCGGGGTGTCGCCGACCGGTTCGGTCCCGTCGCCCCAATAGGCGATCTTCACCCAGTGCGCGACGTCGCTGTAGTTCCACGGCTCCCCGTTGGTGCCGTTGCGGCCCGGGACCGCGCTGACGCTGCCATCGGGTGCCTCGACGCTGGTGCCGCCCGGCAGGAGCGTGTAGTTGTCGGCCATCAGCCTGACCGCGGCGGCCCGGTCGGCGACCAGGCGGGCGTGCTCGATCCGGACCGGCTGCCCGACGTCGACGAACGCGTGCAGGTTGACGGTCCCGTCGGGGTGCACGCGGGTCACGAACGCCGGCGCGTGGTCGAGGCCGCCGTTGGTGCTCTTGGGCACCACCGCGAGAACGATGGCGCTGACGTACGGAGACGACTTCACGGGTGTGGCCTCTCTCAGGCGCCCACGGGGGCGGCGAACAGGGTTTCCTGCGCGATCTGCGCGAACGGTGCGGTAGGCGCGGCCACGAGGCCGAGCTGCACCCGCAGGTCGGCCGTGGTGGCCTCGTCGACGATGTCGCGCAGCGCGAACACCGAGGCGTAGTCCCACAATCCGAAGCCCCACAGGGCGCCGATGTCGGCCCCGCACTGGCGCACGTTCTGGGCGCGCATGTTGGCACCGTTGCTGTACGACTCGGGGACGTCGTTGCCACCGAACGCCCAGCCGAGAGTCGAGTAGTTGGTGGCGTTCATGGCCAACGGTGCCGACGGCGCGCCGGAGTACACCTGCGTGAACAGCCGCATCAGCTTCCTGCCGACACCGGTGCCGGCAAGGATCGGTTCATTCAGCCCCTGGGTCAGGCCACCCACCCGGGCATCGATGAACTGGTGGAACATGCTCAGGTCCGGGACGACGAAAACCCCGCCCACGTTGGGGATCGAGTACACCAGGCCGGTCACGCTGTACTGGATGTTGGGCGTGACCGTGGCCGCGCCGCCCAGGACCAGGAGCCCGTTCTGGGTGTTCCAATCGATGTCCAACGTGAGGTTGGTGGCGGACGACTGCGCGTACACCGAGCCCACCAGGGTCACATAATCGGCGGCCACGGGAATGAACCACGTGAGGTCGATGGTGTAGACCGCGGCCGCGGCGACAGCCGTGTTCGGGGCGAGCACGTTGCCGGCGTTGGTGCCCCAGTCATCGCACGGCAACGCTAGGGTGCCGATCACGGACGCGGCACCGTTGAACTGCTTGCTGATCCCGGTGTCGTCGATCTTCGCGTTGGTCGCGAACTCCAACGCCCGGATAGTCAGGCCACGGGCGTTGAGCAGGTTGCTCTGACCGTTGGCGGACAGCCGGAACGCCCGGACCAGGTTGAACGGCCAGTCATACGTCATCGACGTGCCGGCGATGGTGCCACCGAAAGTGATGTTCCCGGTGGCGCGCACTTCGAGGCCGGCCACAATGCCGGTCTGACGCAGCTGCACCGAGTCAGTGCTACCGAATCCCACGAACGTGGTCAGGTTGCGCATCGGGTACTTCATCCGCCGGGTGGCCAGGTAGAACTTGTTCGGGTCGACCGCCACGGGCGGCGTCTCCACCCCCTGCAGCTGCGTGAGCGGCGCCGACTGGTTGAGAACGCTCTGACCGGCCATTTAGCTCGCTCCTGGTGCGCAGTAGATGTAATCGCGGAACCGCTTCAGACCGCGGATCGGGATCTTGTCCGCAGCCAGGTTCACGGCAAAAGGCGCCGCCACGGCGATGCCGAAAACGGCGCTCCAGAACGCGAACCGACGGACCTTCACGGTCAGGACGCCCGGCGCTGCTTGTAGTAGTCGTAACCGACCACGACTAGCAGGGCGAGCCCGACAGTGATCGCGATGCTCTTACCCTTCATGCCGCACACACTAGGGCACAAAACGGGCAAACGTGAGTAACTCTCGCATATTGTTTTGGGATGTCGAAGAATGATCCACTAGCGCATGTGTTCGGGGCCAGGATCGATAACGTTCTCCACATGTGCCCGGGTGAAGGCTGCGGGTGGCCGGTGCGAGCGTTCTGTCCAACCTGCCTCGGCGTGGGCCTCGTGTCAGAGCAGCGGCTCGCCCAGTGGCAACGCGAAATCCTGGCCGATCACGTCGCGGTGCGGGTGTGACGGCGCGCTAGTACGGCGAATGGCGTACGGCGGTCTTCCGGGATTTTGTTGCCTTGGTGCGGCGCCGAAACGCGGTCGTGCGGACCGAGTCGTACTTCATGCCGGCCGGGTGGATCACATCGTGCTTGGCGGCGTTCCACACGTCCACGGGCACCTCAGGCTGCGACATCGGCTGACCGACCCGGATTCGGCCCTCGCGGCGGTCGAGCTGGCCGGGACCGACCACGGGCCCCCAGTGGTCGGGCACGTAGTAGTGCCCGCGGATCCACATCGACGTCGCCGTGCGGCGAACCCAGTACGGGCCGGGGCCTTGCGGGACGTACCACCACCCGGCGGTGCCCTTGGCACCCCAGCGAAGCCGCGGCCCGGTGCGCTCCCGCTCCGACCCGGCCAACCGGTGCGCCATCACGCGAAGCTTCTGGGCGGCGCCGGCCGCCCTCGGCATTGTCAAAAACCGGCCATCCTCGCCGCGCCACACCGAAACCACCACCTCGCCGCGACGGTGCCGTGTCTTCTTGACCATCAGTCGTCGTCCTCGTGGCCGTTCCACCAGCGGCCGAACCGACCGACCAAGGACACCTCGGCGGCGGCCTGGTCCTGCTCGTCGACGGCGTCCAGGCGGACGAACGCAGCCCCGGCGTAGGCGATGCCCCACCGGGCCCGCAGAACCGGCTGACGCCTGTCGTAGGGGCAGCTGTCCAGGCGGCTGCCCGCGGCGCCGGCGGCCCGGCCCAACGCCTGGGCCCGCGCGATGTCGGTATCGGTGTGGGTCATATCCCGAAATCCTTGTCTTGCCCGGTCATCTTGGAACGCTTGGCGCCGGCGGTGTCGCCGGTGAACTGGGCCGCCCACTGGGTTGCCGTGATCCGGCCGCCGTGCTCGGACCACCACTGTTTCAACTCGTCCGAGGCGTACTTGCGGGCCCGGGCGGACGTTCCTGACCACAGGCTAGAGGCATCAATGCCTTTCGCCACCCCGGCGCGGCTGAGCATGTTCCCCGCGGTCTCATCCTCGGCCTGCAGCGCGGCCAATAGCGTGTATTCGTGGTACATCCGGCGAATGGTCTTCGCCCGGGGTTCGCCGGGCCGGTGCTCGGCCGCGAGCATCGACATACGTTGTTCGCGTTCGAGCTTGCGCACGTCCAGGTGGTGAACCTCGGCGTACGCGTCCAGGAACGACCACCCAGCCTCGGTCAGATCATCGATCTGACGCGAATGCGGGGTGTCCTCGACGGTCAGCTGGGCCACGCCCTCGCGGCGGGCCAGCTCGGCGTCGATGGCGAGCAGCTGCTGCTCAAGTCCGGGCGTGCCGGGCGGCTGCGCGGACACGGCCCGGAAAGCGTCGGTGAGCTCGTCGACGGTGGCAGCAGTCAGGTCAGCAGGGGGCCCGCCGGCGGGCCGGTCGGCGGGTTTGGCCGAACCGCGGCGCCGGCGCGGCGCCGCCGGGGCCCCGTTCTTGGGGGCGAACCGTCCGCCCCGACCGGCCCCGTCGCCCGGGGGCCAACGGTTGTACTTGCCGTCCGGGATGGGTTCCCCGGTCATCGTGCTGGCTCCGGGGCGCGCCGGCGGCCGTTGTTCCACGCCACCGTTTCCACCACGACGTCTTCGGGCAGGGCCGGGAAGTGGATCAGCCGCGGGTCGTTTTCGGGGTCCGGGTCGTCCGGCTTGGGTTCGTTGGCGTCGAACCGGAGGTACTCGTGCGGGCCCAGCTCGTGGACGTGGGCGGCGAAGTCCTGCGCCGGCCAGCCGATCACCTCCGCGATCCGCTCGCAGTCCATCCGCTGGGGCACGTCGAAGGTGTAGACCAGGTCCGACTGACCGAGGACCAACGGGTCGATGTTCTTGGGGCGGGGCATGCACGCGATGACGGTCAGGTGCCGGTGTCGGTTGTGCATCAGCACCCGTTTCATGTGCGGCTGCACCCGGTTCGCCGGCGCGACCACACCCATTTCGTGGATCAACAAGCAGCACTTGCCGTGGCTGTAGGCCAACGCGACCACGGCATCCATGTCCTCGGCGAACGTGGGCGAACCGGGGTCCGGGACGTAGCGCAGGATCATGCGCCGGGTGCCGTCGCGCTGGTCCTCCGGCCACGCGCTGGGCAGCTCGTCGACGGACCCGGACAGCGTGATCACCGGGTCCTCGACCACGTCGGCCAGGCCGCGCCCGGGCGGGGGCATCGGCCCGTCGTCGCCGGCGACATCGAGCACGACGATGTCGCCGGGGTAGGACCGGGCGAGCAGGCTGGCCATCACGGATTTGCCCGACTTCTTCTTGCCGTAGCAGGTGATGACCAGGCCGGTACTGACGTCCAACTCCCCGGCCTCGGTGAACGACCCGCGGCCGCCCGTGCGCGCGTGGACCGGCTTGTCCCCCGTCGGCCTTGACACAGCGCCTACACCTTCCTAGGACGCTGTAGGCGGTGTGGGCGCGACCACATCGCCGGCGGCCTGGTCCTCGTCGTCGAACGACTCGGCGAGGGATTCGCTCAGTTGTTCGACCGCGGCAGCATCCGGGACGGCGGCCTGGGCCTCGGCGTCGCTCGGGTGGTCAATTGCCTTATGCATAGCCACAAACACCGTGTGCGCCTCATCGAACGCCCGTTTGAGAGACTCATTTTGAGCGCGGCGGAGGACCACTATGCGGCTCTCCCCGTCGGCGGTCGACTGGAGGTACTGCACGCCCAGCGCGACCGCGAGGAACGCCGCGGTGGGGCCCAGGGCGCGCCGGATGGGGGACTGGTTGTCGGCCAGGGCGGCGAAAAAACGGCGGATCACGGCTGTGGCTCCTGAATGTCGGCCGGGATTCCGGCGGCGTCGGCGGTGGCCCGGGCCGGGACGGTCAGCGGGCCCTCTTCGAGGTACTGCCCGACCACGGCGGTCGCCTCGACCCCGTGCACCAGCGACGGGTGAAGTCGAGTGATCTCCATATGGGCGGTGAGGATCTTCGTCACAGGTTCGGCGAACGCCCTGATCTGCTTCTTATCGGGCGCGCGCAGCTGGCGGCCCGGGCGAGACCGTTTCACCACCACGGCGGCCGCGCTGACGACCAGGCCGACCAGGGCGGCCACCAGGCCGACCAGGAGTTTCGGGTCGATGTCAGAGGTAGCCGAGGTGGCCGTAGGGGTGTCGCTGAGGGCCGGTTTCGGGATGGGCAGATCGCGGGACACGTCGGCCGAACCGGCGACCGGGTCGCCGCTCGGCCACGGGAGCGGGTCGCTCGGGCTCGGGCTCGGGTCCGGGTCGGTCGGCTGGTGGAAGGTCGGTAGTGCCGCGGTCCGCCGACGGGGCTGGGGGGACTCCGGATCGGTCATAGTCAGCAACCCTCATGATCTTTCGTCGTGTCTTCCCGGGCGCCGGCGCCGACCCGGCTGGCGTGGACTTCGCCGGGTCGGCGTCGGGCCCCGGGGGGGCACCTGTGGCCGGTTTGATCCGGGTGGCGATCACCCGGCCGGCGCAGCCCGGGGTCGGGCAGGGGCCGCGCCAGGTTGCTCGCCCCTTGGTCGCCACCGTGTTGACCACGCCCTTGCAGGCGCGGCACGTCCCGCGGACGCGCAACGGTGCGGACATCGCGGTGGCCTTTCCCGTGGTGGGGATAACGGGCCCTACGATATATGAGGGTTACTCACGTTTGCGCTGTTTGCGCTGTTTGGAGGGTTTCGCGTGTCAGAGATGACCGATCGGCTGATCCGACTGGCGGCCGCGGCGCGCAGGTCGGCCGATGCAGCCGAAGACGCCCGGGCCGCCCGCGATCGAGCGATCGCTGACGCCGAGTCGGGGGGGTGGTCAATGGCAGCGATCGCGGAAGCCACCGGGCTGTCCGTGTCCCAGGTGGGCCGGATCGCGGTCGCTCAGACCCACCAGGCGCAGGCGGCCGAGCCGGGGGAACGCATCGACGTTCGTTGACCACCATGGTCAACGATCGGTCCGTTCGGGGGAGGTTGAACTACCCGAAAGGGGGAGGTTGGCAACCTCCCCCTTTCGTATGATGCCGGCCGCCGATCGGTCAGGCGCGCGTGGTGCCGGTCGGCCGTTGCCCGCCAAGGGCCCCCCCCCGGCCGCCGTACCGACCGGCCCGACCACGCTACCGATCGCCCCGCCGGCGGCAGATCACCCATTCGGATACCTCACTCCGGCGATCGCTCGCCGGTCCAAACCGATCGCGGTTCGCGGTGGGTGCCGGCGTGGTCGCACCACCTGATCCCCATGAGGGGGGACATCGCTCGACCCGGTGTCGGTGGCGCGGAGCAGCCAGGAAACCGCGATCGCCCCGCACGCAAGCGGCATCCCGCTCGCGTGCGACAGCACCAGGTGCGCACGGTTGCCCGGCAACGGTGACCAGTCGAGCATTAGGGGGCTGGCGGGACTGCCCATCATCGGGTTACCAGACGCGTCGATTTCGACGACGGTGCGATCGGATAGGGGTGCGGCTGAGGGTGGCGCCGGCCGATCGCTGGCGCCGGTCGGCTCGGTTGGGTTGGAATGGGTCACGCTCCGACCGTACCGGCTGGTACGTGGCGGCCTGGTCCTCATCGTCGCCGGGCGTGATCGCAAACGTGGTGCCCCCGTTGATGGGGTCGGCGTGGACCGCGGTCGGGCCGTCGGGCAGCTCGGTGAAACGCTGCATGGCCTCGGGCGCGTGGGCCAGACACGCCCGGATCCACTCGCCGTCCGCGTACGTCAACCGGTCGGCGGTCGTCCAGTCGTCTTTGGTGCCCAGGAACGAGAACGCCGGCGGTTCAGGGCAGGGCTTCATGACGCACGCCCCGAGGGGGCGGCGGCGGCTGGTCATAGTGGGGCTCCTTCCGGATCGATGATCGTGCTGAGGAACCGGGCAACGGCCGCGGCGAAGGCGGGACCGTCGTTGACCGACAGCCACCCGGCACCGTGCTTCATCCGTTGGACCCGGCGTCGCACACGCCGGGTGCCGGTATGTCGCTCGCCGGCGAGCAGCTGCACGCCGGCCAGCCCGCGCACGTCCCAGCCGACCGGGACGACCCGGCCGCCCGGGGTACGGGGCGCCAGGATCTGCCGGGTGGTGCCATGGGCCCGGGCGTACCGGCGCAGCAGCCGCGACGCCCACACGGCGCTCTCAGGGCCCAGCTCGGCCCCTCGGGTGAGCCGGCGCAGGCCCCAGTACCCCCAGAAACGGCCGGGGCCGCGGCCGGGCTCCCGCCAGGGCGCGGGGACGACGTTCTGGTACTCCTTCGCGGCGAATGCGCCGTGCTTGGTGAAGTAGACCGCGATGCGCTTCGGGTCGCGGTGGCGCAGCCCCTCGGCGAGGTCGACGTTGGTGCCGGCGGACAGGTGGCGGGTGTACTCCGCGGCGTCGGGGTGGGCCACGATGCTCGCCCACGTCAGGCTCAACCACTGGCGGAACGGCAGCCCGCCGGCGACGGCGCGGTTGTGGGACCGGCCCGGCGGGGGCACGGTCAGGATGTGCACGTGGGGGGCGCCGCGGCCCTGAAACTCCAGCTTCCACACCCCGACCAGGGCGGTACCCCAGGCCCGCCGGTAGCGGCGCAGGAACGCCTTCAGGTGGCGTTTCACCGCGGCGCCGTCCGGGGCCACGGTCAGCCAGTCGCCGGGGTAGGTCAGGGTCACCATGCCCGGCACGGCGGCCGCGGTGAGCAGGCCCGAGTAGTCCAGCTCACACAGCGCGCGGGTCATCCGGGCCCGGGACCGGCGCGACCACCGCTCGACCACCCGCCGCGACTCGGGCTCGTCCGGGAACCGTCCGTGCGCGAGCAGGTACGCGGCCAGCTCGGACGCGGCGTGGTCCGCGCGGACCCGGGCCCGCTCCGCGGCGCGCTCCCGCCGGGCCAGGTCCATCCGGGTGATAGCGATCGCCCCGGGCGACACGATGACCCGCGCCCGGGGCCCCTCGTGACCGTCCCACGCCTCTAACGTGAGAAAGTTTCGCGTTGCGTTGTCCACATCGTGGGACGACGGGAAGCGGGGCGCGTACCGGGTGAGCAGCCACGATGGGTCCGACGGGACCGAGATATCAACCTCGGTCTTTCCTTCCCGGCCCGTTGTGGCACATATAACAAGCCCGGGCGCGGCCGCGGACACTGTCATGGGGACATCACCGGACAAACAGGTACAAAAGAGTCATAGGCGTCTATGTGGACAACGCGCTGACCCTGGTACACTCGGCCCCGCCTTTCCAATGCTCAAGGGGTGGCCGCACCGCCCCCGCCCGATGTTGGGCGGGGCGGTGTCGCCCGGATTCCGTGGTGGGACAGGTGCTCGATCGGCTTGGCTGAGCTACGATCGGCACGCCTTTTGCGAGAGGGGCACCCCAGTCCGACTCAGTCGGCGGGAGCGTGTGGCGGCCAGTCCTCGGACCGGTCGCCACAGCTGTTTCCCGACCCTTCGTCGGTCCGCGCTGCGCGCGGGCGAGAGGGGCAACCCCAGCCCGATCTAGTCAGCGGGAGGGGTGCCACGGGCCGCCGGCGGCCGGGGGCGCGGCAACGGCAGCCGGGTCAACGGCGGAAGATCATCGGGCTGCAGGAACCACACCGCAACCTCCCCCTCGACCAGGGGCAACCCCGGCCGCTGCACGTTCTCGTACTGGGCGCCGGCGACCGCCATCCACACATCCGTGCGAACCACGGCCGGGTCAGCGGGTGAGGGCAGCTCGTGGTCCGACCGCGCGGTCACCACCAGCCGATGCCCGTACACCCAGGCCAGCTCTTCCCGGACCCGGGCCCAGTTCCGATAGATCCGCCGGCCGTAGTACCACTGGGTACCGATGCACGCGAACAGAAACCCGACCATGACCGGGCCGCCCGGGCGGAACTGGTGCCAGACCGCGGCCGCGGTCACGGCGTCTCGCCCAGCTGATCCAGGACCCGCCGCAGCGGCTCCGTCCGGGCCCGGCCCTCGCCCCGGTCGACCGGGCCGATCCGGATCACCGTGTCGATCTGCCAGGCCGGCGTCCCGCGCGCCGTGGCCGTTGCCAACAGCCGCGCGTCGGCCTCCATCGAGGTAATGCACTCGGCGTCCGTCCAGTCGCAGTGACCGCACGAATGGTGCGGTTCGGCGCCGCCGTACCCGCGAATGTGGCCCCGGTCGAAGTGGCAGATACACCCGGGCGGCCCGTACCGCCCGCACAGCTCGGCCAACACGATCCGCTCCTGCACCACCGGCTGCAGCGGGAACGGGCCCGCGTCCCCGCTCACGCCGGGCCGACCGGGTCGCCCGGGCAGGGCCGGACCGCCAGCTGGGGTGAGTACGGGTTCTCGCACTTGAAGCACCCCGGGCCGGCGATGGTGAGCAGGTTCTCGGTGTCCAGGTGGGTCCGCTCCCCGAACGCCGTCCAGGCGGCCGGGTCGATCCGGAAGACCGCCATAGCGGTCCACAGGTGCTCCCCGTCCCGGTCGAACTCGGCGAACCGGTTTAGCGGTTCAACCGGGACACGCACCCCGGTCCCGCCAACGATCATCAGGTCCGGGCCCGTCACAGCGCCTCCCGCATGACGGCCAGCAGCTGGTCCCGGTCGGCGGCACCGGCGGCCAGCATCTCGCGGCCCTGCTGGACCGCGGCCGCGGTCGCCGCGGCCTGGGCCAGGGTCGCCTTGACCAACGCCTCATGCCGGGTACGGCGCGACTTGGCCGGATCGGTGTGGGCCTCCCCGCGGGCCCGGGCCAGCAGCAGGTCCGCCTCGCCGGCGAGCTGGCTGTAGGCGCCGAGCTCGTCGACGACCAGGCGCAGCCGCTCGCGCTCGTCCGTGCACGCCCGCACGGTCCGGACCGCCCACACCGCGACGTCGATCAACGCCCGGTTTTCCGGGGTCGGTGTGATCCTCATGCCGCGCTGCAGCTGCTGCAGCACATCGATCACCCGGGCCGGATCGTCCGCGGCCCGCGCCACCGGCGCGGCCTCGTTCTCGGCTTGTTTCGGGAATCCGCTCATCGGCCCGGCCCTTCCGTGTCGGCGGTCCGGGCACCCCGGGCCGCGCAGTGATACGGGCGCCCGGCGTGCGGGGGCGGGCAGTCGCACCACTGCTCCGGGCGGTGCTTCGGCCCGGCCGGCGGCGGCTGCAGCGGGCGGATCTGGTCGAAGAAGTGCGCCGCCTCCATTACGTACGCGGTGAACTCCCGGCACGCTTCGTCGACCAACCGGTACGTGCGGCCGATCTCCACGGCCAGCTCGGGCGGTAGGTCGAGCATGCAGGGCTGGCAGATGATCGCGGTCTTGGTCGCTGGCCGCCCGCACCCACCGGGGCAGCCGACCACCAACACCCCCATCAGAACGCCGGCTCAGGGTCGAGGGCGGGCGGGCGGGTCGCCGAGGCGGTCGCCCACGGGTCGTCCGGGGCGGTCTCGTTGCGGCCCACCCGCGACGTCTTGGTGATCTTCGCCTGGGCGTAGCTGAGGTCGGGGCCGACCGCGTCGGCGGTCAGGTTCCACGCCGACCGGGACTGCCCGTTGTCGTCGTCCCAGTGCCGCTGCGTCAACGCACCGGTGACGATCACCCGGTCACCCTTGCGCAGCGACTCGGCGGCGTTCTCGCCGAGCGTCCGCCACGCGGTCACCCGGTGAAACGCGGGTTCCCCGTCCTTCCACTCGGATTTGTCCTTGTCGTACATGCGCGGGTTGACCGCGACGGTCAGGGCGCAGCACGCGACCCCGGCCGCGGTGAAGCGCAGCTCCGGATCGGCGGTGAGGTTACCGACGATCGTCAGCGGCGTCTGGTTGGAGGGCATGCGGGGAGATCCTTTCCACGGAGGTTTGCTCAAGGGGTGGGGTCCGCCGGCGGGCTCGCCGGCGGAAGCACAGAACGATCGAGGGGTACAGGGTCGCCGGCGGCGGTGAGGGCCGCCACCAGCAGGGACTGATACGCGGCCGCGGCCCGGGCCTCGTAGGCGGCCACGGCCGCGGCCCGAAGGTGACCGTTGACGCTGGCCCCGACCGCGTCGGTCGCCCGGCGCCCGGCGCGCAGCTCCCGCAACACCAACACGAACCCGGTCGACCCGGCCGTTGCCAGACCGCCGGCGGCGGTCAGGACCAGGGCCAGGTCGCCACCGGTCATGCAGCGGCGTCCCGGGACACCTCGGCCAGCGCCTGGTCCAGCGTGACCGCCGGCGGCGGCTCGGACGTGTCGATGTTGAGCGCCCGACAGAGCAGCTCTTCGACCACGGCCACCAGCGGGCGGCCGGTCCGCTCCGAAATCGCCCGGGCGCGGCGGTACGCCTCGGTGTCGGTCCGCATGTAGATCAAGGGTCGCCGTGCCACGCTTCGGCCTCCTGCTCGTCTTGTTGGATCATTGTGTTCCCCTGCCCGGGATGGGCGGGCAGCTTTCGCACCAGCATCACCAGCACCACCACCAACGGGAGCCACAGCGGGCACCCCAGCCACAGCAGCAGCAGGTCAACGTCGCTCATGTCTTCGAGGCGTAGCCGGGCGGCTGACCCAGGATCGGCTCCCGGCGGTTGTTCACCGCTACCCCGGTCTTCGCCGCTCGCCCGGTCGGCTGGGTCGCCCGGTACGCCTCCACCGCGGCCTCGCGGCCCTCCAGCAGCCGCCGCCACACAAGATCGTGAACGGCGGCCGCCTTGCGGTACAGCCTGATCGACTCGTCGGAGTCGGTGGCGCAACGGTCGCGCTCATCCATCAGTTCGTCGTAGATCTGGGCGACCAGGGTCCGGGCGGCGGTCCAGCCTTCATCGAACCCGGTCAGCTTGCCGGCAACGTACGGAACCACGATTCGGCCCTCCTTCGGTTGGGTGGGCGGCCGCCCCACAACGCGCCGTGCGCAGTTGTGGGGCGGGCCCTAACCCGGGAGGTTAACCGTCGGTTAAAGGGGTGTCAATCACTGCGGGGCGGCGGCGGTGGGCACGGTCAGGCCGGCGGCCGCGAACTGAACACCGTTCAGGACGTCGCAGCGACCAAATCCGTTGAGCGGGTGCCCGTCGGCGCACGTGCCGTTGTTGGTGGCGCTGTAGGGCCCGGACAGGTTGAGCAGGAAATCGACGGCGGCCGGCTCGGTCGGGTGGTTGGGAATGGTGGTCACGTTGGTCCCTCTCAGATCGCGATGGCGTTGGGGTAGTTGCTGGCCGCCCCGATGTCGCGCACCTCCATGCGCCGCACCGTGGTGGTCCCCCCTCTCTGCGTGACAGTACCGACCCCGTTGGACTGCAGCGTGAGCGCGACGTTGTCGGTCAGGTCGGTGCCCGCGGTGCGGACGATATTGCCGGTGAATTCGACGTGACCAAAAACCGTGCCGGCGGGCATGGCGAATTGGGCACTAAGCAGCTGCGCCCCGGCGAGATTGGTTTGTCTCACATTGAGGGTGGGATTATTGGCAACCGATCCGAAAGCATCAAATGATGTCAGGACCTGGTAAGCGCGCCCGTTGTAAAACGTCATGCTGGGCGCGGTCAGTACCACGCTCTCGCCGGCGACCGCGCCGGTGCTCACCGTCGAAGAAACCTGCGCTTTCAGCCCCCGGGCATAGCTCCTGCCGTCGATGTTGAACGCGGCCAGGGCCGGGGTCGCGGTCCCGTCGCCGATGTTGACCGTCCAGCCCGTACCGACGCCGAATTGGGTACTGCCAAAGTTGGTCGAGCCGCCCTGCGTCATGGTGGCCACGCCGGACTGGGCTATCTGGTTGTAGAACTCCTGCGGTATCGAGTTGCCGCTCCCGCTGGGCGCCAACGTGGCGATCGTCGTTTTATAGACGTAGTAACCGCATATCGAACTTTGGTCCCATATCGCGAATCCTTCATCCACCTGTTCCGATACCGGGTTGATGACCTGCCCGATGTATTTAAGGGGCCGGTTAAGCGGGTCACTCGCGGTATTGGGCGGACGGAAAAAGAACGCCGACGAATACCGCGACTGCATGCACGGCGGGAGGTCGGGCCCGATGATGATGGCCGGATCGTTGGGCAGCGCGAAGAACGGCAGAAACAACTGACGCAGCCGCGGGAACAGCGACTGCATCAGACGTTCACCCAGAAACCGGCCACGGTCAGGATCGAGCCCGGGGTCGCCCCGGTGACCACCAACGTGATCTCATCGCTCGCGCCGGTCGGCTGATACGGGGGCTGGCTGATCGCGTCGGTGGGCAGGAAAAACGGGGTGACCGGGGCCCCGTTGAAAAACATTTGACCTTGGGCGGCGCCGCTGGCGGGCATGGTGATCCCGAACTGGCGCCACTCGATCACCGCGGCGCCGCGGGCGGTGAACGTCACGGTGGCATTGCCGGTCGCGTCGGCTACCGCGGACCGGCGGACCGGGGCCCGGTTGTCGGCCATGTCACCACCACGTGAACGGGCGGGCCCACTTCGGCGTCGGGCGGCCGTGGCCCTCCCACGCGTCGTGCAGGCAATACGACCCGGCCAGGAACAACGCCACCCCGGCCACCAACGCCGTCTTCGAGTTTTTGAACGTCGGCCGGCTCACGTGGTGGGCTCCACCCCGGAGGTGAACACCTGCACCGTGACCTTGTCGCCGGCGGTGCCGTACAGGGTGATCTGATGGCTGACCAACGCGATGGTGTCGCGGCTGAGCGGGAGGACCAGGGCGACCCCGACCCCCGAGGTCGGGGCGTAACCCTGGTTAGGGCCCGGGGCCACGGTGACCGTGGCCGTGGTCGACGCGTTGGTGACCCGGATCGCGCCGGCGGCCGCCCGGCAGTCGATCTGCACGGCCGGAGCTCCACCGTCGGCCGGGGTCGCGAACTGGTACGTCGCGGTCAGCAACGTGTTGTTCGTGATCCGCCCCGACATCCGGGCCGCGGCCGCGGTCATGGTCGAGTTGAGCGTCTGCAACTCCTGCAGCTGCTCGGCCGCCAACACCTCCAAGGCGCGCCGGCCGCGCGGTAGCGGCGCCTCGGACGGGCCGACCACCTCCGGGTTGTTGTCGAGCAGCTGCGGGCCAGACTTCACGATGTGCCCCCTTCGTTTGCGGATTTGCGGCCGGCCGCGGCGCGGTAGACGCCGAACCCGACCAGGGCCAGGCCGAGCCCGACGGCGGCTCCCTCGAGCAGGATCGAGCGGGCCCCGGACAGCCACCCGGCGGCGGCGTCGCCGGCGGAGGTCAGGAACGCGACCGGGACCGCGGCCACCGTGCCGGCGCCGGACACCCGGCCGTAGTTGGTCGGGGTGCCCACCGACTCCACCCGGACCTTCTGCCCGACGTCCGGGGCGTCGATCATCTTGCCGGCGCCGATGTAGATGCCGACGTGGTGCGCGGGCGAGCCGTAGAAGACGAGATCCCCGGGCAGCGGGGCGGTGACGCGGGTGGTGGCGGCCTGCTGCTGGGCCGCGGTGCGGGGCAGGGTGATCCCGGCCGCGCCGTAGGTGTACTGGGTCAACCCGGAACAGTCGAACGCCACCCCGGGGTGCTCGGCGCCGTACTGGTAGACCACACCGATCTGTGACGACGCGATGGCAAGGAGATCCTCGGTCACGGTCACAGCGCGACCGCCGCGGTGGTGGCGGCGCCGGCGGCCCGGTCGCGTTGCTCGGCCATCCGCGCGGTCACGGGTCGGGTGACCGGGCGGAGCGCGACGACCAGGCCGGCGCCGACCAGGGCCAGGCCGAGCACGACGGCCAGGCCCTCAATCACGATGGACCGGGCCCCGCCCAGCGTCTGGGCGATGGCCGCGTTGCCGATGTTCGACGGCCAGTTCCACGGCATCCAGTCCGGCCCGAACGTCGGCAACGGACCGACCGGGTCGGCAGTGGTGATGACGTTACCGGCCGCGGCCGCGGCGGACTGGGCGGTGGCCAGAAACTGGCGCCACTTCCCGGTGTTGTAGACGCTCCACGGGCTGAAGTTGGCGCCCTGCTTGGAGATGGCGGCGGCGGCCTGGGCCTGGTGCTCGGGCGAGGCGGCCAACCACTGGATATCACGCAGGCCGCCGGTGCCGGTCTGGCTCTTCAGGGTGCGGATCTGATACAGCCCGACCGACGGTCCCCAGATGGCGTCCTGCAGCCCGACGTCGCCGAGCGCGGCCGTGTCGTAGCCGGACTCCCCGCCGGCGATCGCGGTCAGCGTGGTGGCCGCCTGCGGGTCGAGTCCCGCGGCGGTCAGATCGGCGTACACATCGGCGGGTAGGCGCTTGCTCACGTCTTGACCGGGCGCCCCTTCTTGAACGTCGGGGTCTTGTTGCCGGCGGCGTCGGGGGCCGACCACGTAATCCAGGTGTCGAACCCGGGATTGAGCTGCCGCAACGTGTTGATGCCCGAATCGGACCCGTAGATGCCCCGGGCGAAGTCGTACACGTTGGCGCCGGTGCCGGCCGAAATGGTCTTGCCCTTGGGGCTGAGGTCCAGGCCGACCACGCCGCCGGTACCGGCCCCGCCGGAGGGATTCTCCGGCGGCAGCTGCTTGGCGGCGTCCAGGGTGCTGGTCAGGTTGGCCAGCCACGCGGCCAGGGCCTGGTCCTGGTTGGCGCCGAACTGCCCCAGCTGGGACGCGACGTCGGTACCCACCGTGTTGAGCGCGGCCGGGTTGCCCGGGGTGCCGGCCAGGGTCGAGCCGTCCGCGATACCGGTGGTGGCCGCCCCGGTGCCCTTGTGCTTCACGTAGGCGTACAGGGCCACCACGACGGCCGCGGCGCCGGCGAACAACAGCGGCTTGTTGCGGGTCAGCTGGGCCAGGCCGCCGCCACCCGGGCGGCCGCCCGCCGGCGGTGTGGGTCCGGTCATCAGGACCCCATCGCCAGGTGGTTGAGCTGCCCGCCGAAGTCGGCCAGCCCGCCGGCGGCCTCGTACCCGGACTGGGGCATGCCGGGCTGCCCGGACACCATGGCGCCCAGGCCGAGCCGTCGGGACACCGGGGTGGCGACGGGCTGGATCGCCCCGTAGAACACCTGCAGCGGCTCCACGGTGCGCCCGGCGAACCGGGACACCCCGTACCCCGGCAGGCCCGCGTAGCCGCGGACCTGGGTGGACGGGTCGTGCACGCCGGCGGCCATCGGCGAGAACGGCAGGGTGGCCGCGAGCAGGCTGCCGGCGATGCTCTTGGACTGCTGGTCGGCGTCGAACCACGTGGTGGTGACCGTCCGCAGGTTGCCTTTGATCTTGCGCGCCACGGTTCAGCGCCCCTGGAAAGCGCGGATGACGCCGACGCCGAAATCCTTGCCCGCGGTCAGGTCACGGCCGAACCCGGTCGCGTAGGACACGGCCAGGTAGACGCCGATCAAAGCCGCGCCGTAGAACAGAGCCCTACGCATTGCGGGCCTCCTTTGGTTACGCCATCCCGGGTTTCAGGTTGGTCATTGACCCCGACCCGTGACCGGTGGTGCCGTCCGGAGCGGGGGTCTTGCGTTGCGGTACGCCGGCGACGTCGCCGGACATCAGCCGTTTCAGGCCCTTGGTCACCAGGCCGCCGGCGCCGCTGACCTTGTCGGCGGTGCCGGTCTGCACGAAGACGTAGAGGGCGATCAACGTCAGCGAGCCCGCCAGAATCCCTTTGATCACCCGGTCACCATCCCGGGCGGAACGCGGCGGTCGATGGGTGGACCCGGGGCCTGGGTGGTGGTGCCCGGGCCCTTGGCCGGTGTGGTCGGGGCGCCCGAGATGCCGAGCCGTCCCAACGCGTTGCCGGCGACCACCTGGGCGATGAACCAACCGCCGGCGACGATGAGGACCAGGCCGCCGGCGACGGTGCCGGAACTCATCGGCCCCGCCGTTTCGGGTTGGCCCACAACGTCCGGGCGACCATGCGCGGGAACGCGACGAAGCTGCGGAAATCGATCAGCTTGCCGCCGCTGCCCTTGACCCGGATGGTCGAGCCGCGGCCCTTGGTGTTGCGGCCGTGGCGGCTGGTGACCCGCTTCGTCTTCGACCGGCGCACATGCCGGCGCACCATGCGCGTCACGCCAACCACCAACCCTTACGGCCGTGCACCTTGCGGTGCTTGCTGTTCCCGAACAGCCAGTACGTCGCGAACTGCCAGAGGCTGCGCCGGCGGTCGTTCTTCGGGTGCACGCGCCGCTGCACGCCGCGGCGGGTGCTGCGCCCGTTGCGAACGGTGACCACCCGGCGTCGTTGGCGGGTCACGGCAACCACGACCCGTCCGGGGCCTTGTTGACGAACTTGGCGAGCAGGGTCTTCTTCACCTCGGGCAGGCCGCCCTTGAGGTACGGCAGGGCGACCCAGCCCCAGAACAGCAGGCCGAGCACGAACCCGCCGGCGGCCTCGGTCCGCGATCCGGGCGACGGCATGGACGGCCACGACGGACCGCCCCCTGTAGTCGCCTGTGGCGCCGCGGGGGGTTGCGGTTGGGATGGTGTCGACACAGAAGATCTTGGCTTAGATTGGCTCTGAACGGGTTTCGGCTTGGTCGCCGGTGCTACCGGCTTCGCCACTCCCCGCACGGTCTCGGCCGGGGCCTGCATGCGCGCCCACTCGTCCTCACTGATCCCCTGCTGCTGGCGCTCCGCGAGGGTGGTCGACGCGGCCGCGCTGCGGACGGTGGTGCCGGTGCTCGCGGCGCGGCTCGCCGCTGCCGCGGTCACGGCTACGACCGATCAGCGGTGACGGACACCTTGGCGCCGCCCAGACGGACCGACCCGGCCACCCCGATCAGGCCGAACGTGGTCGCCAGGATCGCCATGGCCCAGAACAGGGGATTGTTCGGGTCGATGAGCCCGCGCAGCCCGCCCTTCAGGTCGTCGGTGCCCATGTGCTGGGTGGGCGCCGCGATGCCGAGGCTCGGCATCTGCGGCTGAGCCCCGTACACGGTCTGGGCGGTGAACATGGGTTACTCCTGGGTGGTGTCAACGGCCGGCGCCGGCGCCGGCGCGACCGCCACCAGCTGGGTCAGCAGGCTGGTCAGCTGGGCCAGCTGGGCGGACAGTCCAGGATCAGCCGGCGCTTCCGCCGGCGCGGACGGCGAAGACGCAGCCGACGGAAGCGCGGCCGCCGCGACCGGGGTCGGGGTGTCGCCGACCGGTTCGGTCCCGTCGCCCCAATAGGCGATCTTCACCCAGTGCGCGACGTCGCTGTAGTTCCACGGCTCCCCGTTGGTGCCGTTGCGGCCCGGGACCGCGCTGACGCTGCCATCGGGTGCCTCGACGCTGGTGCCGCCCGGCAGGAGCGTGTAGTTGTCGGCCATCAGCCTGACCGCGGCGGCCCGGTCGGCGACCAGGCGGGCGTGCTCGATCCGGACCGGCTGCCCGACGTCGACGAACGCGTGCAGGTTGACGGTCCCGTCGGGGTGCACGCGGGTCACGAACGCCGGCGCGTGGTCGAGGCCGCCGTTGGTGCTCTTGGGCACCACCGCGAGAACGATGGCGCTGACGTACGGAGACGACTTCACGGGTGTGGCCTCTCTCAGGCGCCCACGGGGGCGGCGAACAGGGTTTCCTGCGCGATCTGCGCGAACGGTGCGGTAGGCGCGGCCACGAGGCCGAGCTGCACCCGCAGGTCGGCCGTGGTGGCCTCGTCGACGATGTCGCGCAGCGCGAACACCGAGGCGTAGTCCCACAATCCGAAGCCCCACAGGGCGCCGATGTCGGCCCCGCACTGGCGCACGTTCTGGGCGCGCATGTTGGCACCGTTGCTGTACGACTCGGGGACGTCGTTGCCACCGAACGCCCAGCCGAGAGTCGAGTAGTTGGTGGCGTTCATGGCCAACGGTGCCGACGGCGCGCCGGAGTACACCTGCGTGAACAGCCGCATCAGCTTCCTGCCGACACCGGTGCCGGCAAGGATCGGTTCATTCAGCCCCTGGGTCAGGCCACCCACCCGGGCATCGATGAACTGGTGGAACATGCTCAGGTCCGGGACGACGAAAACCCCGCCCACGTTGGGGATCGAGTACACCAGGCCGGTCACGCTGTACTGGATGTTGGGCGTGACCGTGGCCGCGCCGCCCAGGACCAGGAGCCCGTTCTGGGTGTTCCAATCGATGTCCAACGTGAGGTTGGTGGCGGACGACTGCGCGTACACCGAGCCCACCAGGGTCACATAATCGGCGGCCACGGGAATGAACCACGTGAGGTCGATGGTGTAGACCGCGGCCGCGGCGACAGCCGTGTTCGGGGCGAGCACGTTGCCGGCGTTGGTGCCCCAGTCATCGCACGGCAACGCTAGGGTGCCGATCACGGACGCGGCACCGTTGAACTGCTTGCTGATCCCGGTGTCGTCGATCTTCGCGTTGGTCGCGAACTCCAACGCCCGGATAGTCAGGCCACGGGCGTTGAGCAGGTTGCTCTGACCGTTGGCGGACAGCCGGAACGCCCGGACCAGGTTGAACGGCCAGTCATACGTCATCGACGTGCCGGCGATGGTGCCACCGAAAGTGATGTTCCCGGTGGCGCGCACTTCGAGGCCGGCCACAATGCCGGTCTGACGCAGCTGCACCGAGTCAGTGCTACCGAATCCCACGAACGTGGTCAGGTTGCGCATCGGGTACTTCATCCGCCGGGTGGCCAGGTAGAACTTGTTCGGGTCGACCGCCACGGGCGGCGTCTCCACCCCCTGCAGCTGCGTGAGCGGCGCCGACTGGTTGAGAACGCTCTGACCGGCCATTTAGCTCGCTCCTGGTGCGCAGTAGATGTAATCGCGGAACCGCTTCAGACCGCGGATCGGGATCTTGTCCGCAGCCAGGTTCACGGCAAAAGGCGCCGCCACGGCGATGCCGAAAACGGCGCTCCAGAACGCGAACCGACGGACCTTCACGGTCAGGACGCCCGGCGCTGCTTGTAGTAGTCGTAACCGACCACGACTAGCAGGGCGAGCCCGACAGTGATCGCGATGCTCTTACCCTTCATGCCGCACACACTAGGGCACAAAACGGGCAAACGTGAGTAACTCTCGCATATTGTTTTGGGATGTCGAAGAATGATCCACTAGCGCATGTGTTCGGGGCCAGGATCGATAACGTTCTCCACATGTGCCCGGGTGAAGGCTGCGGGTGGCCGGTGCGAGCGTTCTGTCCAACCTGCCTCGGCGTGGGCCTCGTGTCAGAGCAGCGGCTCGCCCAGTGGCAACGCGAAATCCTGGCCGATCACGTCGCGGTGCGGGTGTGACGGCGCGCTAGTACGGCGAATGGCGTACGGCGGTCTTCCGGGATTTTGTTGCCTTGGTGCGGCGCCGAAACGCGGTCGTGCGGACCGAGTCGTACTTCATGCCGGCCGGGTGGATCACATCGTGCTTGGCGGCGTTCCACACGTCCACGGGCACCTCAGGCTGCGACATCGGCTGACCGACCCGGATTCGGCCCTCGCGGCGGTCGAGCTGGCCGGGACCGACCACGGGCCCCCAGTGGTCGGGCACGTAGTAGTGCCCGCGGATCCACATCGACGTCGCCGTGCGGCGAACCCAGTACGGGCCGGGGCCTTGCGGGACGTACCACCACCCGGCGGTGCCCTTGGCACCCCAGCGAAGCCGCGGCCCGGTGCGCTCCCGCTCCGACCCGGCCAACCGGTGCGCCATCACGCGAAGCTTCTGGGCGGCGCCGGCCGCCCTCGGCATTGTCAAAAACCGGCCATCCTCGCCGCGCCACACCGAAACCACCACCTCGCCGCGACGGTGCCGTGTCTTCTTGACCATCAGTCGTCGTCCTCGTGGCCGTTCCACCAGCGGCCGAACCGACCGACCAAGGACACCTCGGCGGCGGCCTGGTCCTGCTCGTCGACGGCGTCCAGGCGGACGAACGCAGCCCCGGCGTAGGCGATGCCCCACCGGGCCCGCAGAACCGGCTGACGCCTGTCGTAGGGGCAGCTGTCCAGGCGGCTGCCCGCGGCGCCGGCGGCCCGGCCCAACGCCTGGGCCCGCGCGATGTCGGTATCGGTGTGGGTCATATCCCGAAATCCTTGTCTTGCCCGGTCATCTTGGAACGCTTGGCGCCGGCGGTGTCGCCGGTGAACTGGGCCGCCCACTGGGTTGCCGTGATCCGGCCGCCGTGCTCGGACCACCACTGTTTCAACTCGTCCGAGGCGTACTTGCGGGCCCGGGCGGACGTTCCTGACCACAGGCTAGAGGCATCAATGCCTTTCGCCACCCCGGCGCGGCTGAGCATGTTCCCCGCGGTCTCATCCTCGGCCTGCAGCGCGGCCAATAGCGTGTATTCGTGGTACATCCGGCGAATGGTCTTCGCCCGGGGTTCGCCGGGCCGGTGCTCGGCCGCGAGCATCGACATACGTTGTTCGCGTTCGAGCTTGCGCACGTCCAGGTGGTGAACCTCGGCGTACGCGTCCAGGAACGACCACCCAGCCTCGGTCAGATCATCGATCTGACGCGAATGCGGGGTGTCCTCGACGGTCAGCTGGGCCACGCCCTCGCGGCGGGCCAGCTCGGCGTCGATGGCGAGCAGCTGCTGCTCAAGTCCGGGCGTGCCGGGCGGCTGCGCGGACACGGCCCGGAAAGCGTCGGTGAGCTCGTCGACGGTGGCAGCAGTCAGGTCAGCAGGGGGCCCGCCGGCGGGCCGGTCGGCGGGTTTGGCCGAACCGCGGCGCCGGCGCGGCGCCGCCGGGGCCCCGTTCTTGGGGGCGAACCGTCCGCCCCGACCGGCCCCGTCGCCCGGGGGCCAACGGTTGTACTTGCCGTCCGGGATGGGTTCCCCGGTCATCGTGCTGGCTCCGGGGCGCGCC
>C688J14111_10000071_pt1 | contig 21433 bp, 18 predicted proteins | sample HopSoiMetagenom1_FD_14111 | JGI IMG/M metagenome (IMG submission 14111)
GTGCCGCGCGAGAAAGGCCACTCTACGGCCCTCCAGCGTGCCGAGGACATATGCATCGGAAGGCGATCCGAAGGGAGTTTCCACCCTCTCTTCCCGCATGTCGGAAAGGCCAGTCATGGAATACAGGCCACTCCCTCCGATGATTCCGATTTCAGCTTTTTGCAATTGCACTACTCCGGTGAGGATCGGTGAAGTATCGAAAATTATATCTGAGGGAACATCAACAACTCATCGGCATCGATGGCTCCATCCAGCCACCTCAATGTACGCTTTCCTTCACCGAGTTCCGCAGCCCAGCAGTGATGCCCTTCGCGACGATGCGCCCGACTGCCTCCTGAATGACGGCGGATGTTCGTAGAGGTGACATCAATGAGCGCGTGTGAACTTGGATAGTGTTGACTGGATTCACAAGCAAGAGCTTTTGTTCAAGTTTGCTGGCCAAATCGGCATCGAAGGATTCGCTCACAAGGACTCCTGCACCGGAAACACGAACAATGCTGATAGGACCCTCTTCAGTCTCAAAGAAATAGGAGTTCTTACAAGTGGAATCGCCACAGTTCGGATCGGTACGACGTGCTCTGCGCACCATCTTGTACCTCTTTGGCAGATAATCGGCATAGAGCTTCGCGAATTCATCGGCGAGATCCTCGGAGTTCCAGCGAGAAAAGTACAGCAAGCCGATCTTCGCGGTTCCCGTAAGCTTTGCGTCCTTGTTGCTGGCGGCATAATAAGCCCCACCTTTCCATGCCTCAGCCATCCTGACGCCTGTCTTTTCATCTCCGTACTGCTCAACGACGATGCGCGTATCGAGCTGCCCAATCGATCCTTGGTCGTACTTCTCATATGCGGCACCGGCTTCTTTGCTGAGGTCAGGCAGTACAAGCCACTGGGCGGGAGCAGCCTTGAGGTAAGACGCCACATTGAGTATCTCATGGGTATTCTGTGGCGGACGACGAAATGCACCAGAAAAAGCCGTGTCTTTTCCCTTCTGCAGCAATGCCGCTTCGAACTCCAACCCGTCCCCATATGGGAACACCAGCGACTCGCGAATCATGAGGGGGGCCTCTTCGAGCAGGGGGAAACCGCTGTTGCCGGTCATGGAGGAGCGCATCATCGCTGCAACCTGAGGAGCATCTGCTACGGTTTGCCCGGTGCCACGCAACATGTAGTCCACCAGCGTGACCATCCCCTGCCCTTCGGCCACAGCGCTCCTCGCCGTGGAGGCCTCATCCTCGTCGAACGTGAATTCTTCTTTGCTGCCCTTAGCTAGCTTTGGGCTTTCCCATGTTTTTAAATCAAAGTTCTGATCCTGCAAGGCATGAGTAAGTTCGTGCGCAAGCACCGGCTTCTGGGAATCGGCGGAGAGCCAGTCCAGCAGATACATGCTCTTGGTCTTCACGTCGTAGTACCCGGCGACCTGCTCCTTGAGAAGCTTGATCAAGAAACCGTGCAGATCGAAGTCGCGCGGCAGGAGTCCAAACTTCTTCAGCACGACTTCAGAGCGCTCTAGCCGCTTGGCATCTTCGTCATCGTTCAGACGTTCGTCGACATACTTGGCCACCTGCTCGCGACTTGCCAACTCGCCCTTCACCTTTTGCTTGATTGTGTAGCCGGTGTCCTTGCTCAACCACGTCAACGTTTCATCGATCGAGGCGAACAGTTGCCGCGCTTCTTCGGAAGTAATCTTCTTCTCCTGCGGAGGAGAGGCAGGCTTCACTTGTATGCCAATGTCACCTTGCCCCCGCCTTTGTTGTTGCGGAGTTGCTGGTTCGGCCGGCCTTGATCCTGACTGCCTGAAGCTTTGTGCCTCTGTGTCGGGAATGCTTGGAGGCGGAGCTGTTGCAGGTTGCTTGGCATTCATGTGTGCGCATCCGCTGATCAGAAGTGCACACACAAAAAGCGCGGCGGACCGAAGCAAGCCAAGCGCACCATCACTGGAGTATTCGGCGGCAATCAGGACAGTCAATGAACGAGCTACACACATGAGGTTAGTTGGATGATAATGGCAGGCAGCACGGCGTCGCCAGTGGACGCCTACGCACCGCATCTGGTATGGCCAACAATGAACTGAAGCAGCGTGCCGGTGAGTACTTTCGACGCGCGTACGAACACCAGCAAAAAGGAGAGTACGAGGAGGCTATTGAGCTTTATTCGCACTCCATTGAGGCCTTCCCCACTGCAGAAGCTTACACATTTCGAGGCTGGGCATACTCGTCTCAGTCTAATTATGCGCAGGCAATCGCCGACTGCCGCCGGGCCATCAAGATTGATCCGGATTTCGGAAACCCGTATAACGATATCGGCGCATACCTGATCGAGCAGGGACAGTGGGAAGCCTCGATCCCTTGGTTCAACAAAGCTCTCATGGCGCCGCGGTACGAGTCGTACTGCTTCCCGCACTTCAACCTCGGACGAGCTTACGAACACAAACGCGAATGGTCCAAAGCGCGCCAGCACTACCTGCGCGCACTGCAGTTGAATGCTCAGTATGGGCTGGCGTACCGCGCGTTACGAAGGCTTCAGGCCATGTGGAACTAGGACGCTGCTCGATTTGCAATCCATTCTCCGCATTCCCGAGTGCCCAATGTACCGCCGATATCCTGCGTAGTTCGTTTCTGTTGTACCGCTGCGAGCACGGCGTCCTCGATCTTCCTGGCTTCTCCCGTGAGTCCCAAATGAGCCAGCATCATTGCCGCAGTCAGGATCGCTCCGATCGGATTGGCAATGTTCTTGCCCGCGAATGGCGGTGCGGAGCCGTGCACCGGCTCGAACATCGAGGTTCTTCCTGGATGGATGTTTCCGCTGGCCGCCATACCCAATCCGCCCTGGAGCGCGGCAGCCAAATCAGTGATGATGTCACCAAACATGTTGTTAGTGACGATCACGTCGAACTGCTTTGGATCGCGCACCATATGCATGCAAAGCGCGTCCACATACAGGTGCTGTGATTGGATATCGCTGTACTCTGCGGCAATTTCCTTGAACACTCGCTGCCACAGGCCATGGGCATATGTCATCACGTTCGACTTGTCGGTCATTAGTACTTTCTTACGGCCATGCTGTCGGGCGAACTCGAACGCATATCGGATGACGCGCTCCACTCCCTTGCGTGTATTCACGTCCTCCTGGACAGCGATTTCGTCGGGAGTTCCTAGTTTGAACACACCGCCAACATCTACGTAGGCTCCCTCGGTGTTCTCGCGCACGACCACGAAATCGATGTCAGTGGTACGCGCGTTCTTCAGCGGGCACAGCGACTCGTCCAGGCACTTCACCGGTCGGACATTTGCGTAAAGGTCCATTTTGAAACGCATGCCCAAAAGGATGTCTTTGGCGTGGATATTTGTAGGCACACGCGGATCGCCTAGCGCACCCACAAGAACGGCATCAAAGTCGCGTGAGAGCATGGTGAATCCGTCCGGCGGGATGGTAGTTCCATCCTTCAAATAGCGATCGGCCGACCAGTCAATCTCGACCAAATCGACTTGAGCTCCGGCAGCCTGGACGACGTTCACAGCCTGTGCGATCACTTCCTTCCCGATCCCGTCGCCGGGAACGACGGCAATGCGCTTCTTCGCTGCGTTGCTCACCGGAAGAACATACCAGAAGTAATTTTCACCACAGCCACTTCGAGCAGACGGCGAAATTCGGCAGCACCTAAGACGCGATGATCGCGGCTCTGTTCTCGTTCGCTCTCGATATTGCGTGGCTGCGGGTCTTCGTGATGAAAACGCCAAGCTATAATCGTTAGTTCGACTATGCCCAAGACTGCTCTCTATGATGTCCTCGCTCAATCCGGCGCCCGCATGGGAGACTACGCCGGAGTAGAGACCGCCTCGGTGTTCACCGACGTGGCACGCGAGTTTCAAGAGCTGAATTCTGAGTCTGGGATTTATGACTTAGGCTGGAGGGCAAAGGTGGTCCTCAAGGGAGACGACCGCGTGCGCTGGCTGAATGGAATTGTAACGAACAACATCAAAGACCTACGCCCCAATCGCGGAAATTACAGTTTTGTCTTAAATCCTCAAGGACGAATTCTGGGCGATTTGTACACTTACAATCGCGGCGATTACCTTTTGATCGACACCGAACGTTCACAGCTCCAGAACCTGCTCAAGCTGTTTGATCACTACATCATCATGGATGACGTCGAAGTGAAGGATGAAAGCGAAGCGTTGAGCGCCATTGGGCTGCAAGGCCCAAAGGCAGCAGCAGTTTTGAACGCAGCGGGCATTCACGATCCTGGTCTGGAGCCGATGCAAGTGGCGGAGATTACCTGGAATGGCATCGAGCTAACGCTTTCGCGCATGGCGAGCGATGAGTTTCTCACATATGAAATTTGGGCTCCCGTCGCAGACCTCGTGCAGGTTTGGAAAACAATTATTGATGCTGGCGCAGCGCCAGTGGGCAGCGAAGCGTTGGAAAAATTTCGCGTGATGATTGGCTTTCCGAAATATGGCACAGACATTCGCGATCGCGATCTGCCGCAAGAGACTGAACAAGATCATGCTCTCAATTTCACGAAGGGCTGCTACATCGGGCAGGAGATTGTAGAGCGCATCCGTTCGCGTGGAACTGTGCACCGCACGTTTCACGGCTTCGTGCTCGAAGGCGAATTGCCTGGACGCGGCGCCAAACTCGAAGCTGACGGCAAAGAAGTCGGCGAGCTCACGAGTGTCAATCGCATCCCTACAAACAATGGCGATCGGCCGGTGGGTTTGGGCTACATCCGGCGCGAAGCCTTGGAGCGCGGCGCCAAGATTACCTATTCGGGAGGAGAGGCGAAGCCTGCCGAAGTTCCATTCTCATTGGCCTCTTAGGAGTTTATGGCGGAAAAGAAACCCGATTTCGTTGTGAGTGATCGCCGCAAGTTTACTGATGAGGGCGAACTCCGTACCGAAGTTCGAGATGAACCCCCGGCAGAGTCGCAGCAGGGTGGAGAAGCTGCAGCCGACCCGCCGCCGGATCCTCCTTCCCATGCAGAGCAGGAGGCGCAGCACGAAGAGTATCGCGCTTCAGGCAGGAAACTGGACGACATCTTAGCGGCCGGCGGTCACGGCACCGCAGAAGATTTTGTAATGAGCTTCGAGCGGCTTGTGCAGTCAGTGTACGTGACTGCCATGCTGCAGCTGGGCATGATGCATCGAGAAAGCGAGACTCCGCGCCCGGACATTGTCGCGGCGCGCCAGACCATCGATACCCTGGGCGTCTTGAAGGACAAGACCAAAGGGAATCTCACTTCCTCAGAGGAAAACCTGCTGCAAAACGTTCTATTCGAACTCCGGATGGCGTTCCTTGAAATCACGAATGCGATCACCCGCCCCCCAGCGCCGGGAAGCAACAAGTCCGCAGCAAAATGAAGGCTACGCTTACGGTTCTGGGCAGCGGAACCTCCATGGGGGTGCCCACCATCGGCTGCGAGTGCAAGGTCTGCACGTCAGAGGACACGCGCGACCGTCGCACCCGTCCTTCCATTCTGCTGAGCTACGGCGGGCATGCTGTACTCATCGATTCCACCCCTGACTTCCGCGAACAGGCGCTGCGGGAGAAGATCAATCGGCTTGATGCGGTCCTTTACACCCATGCTCACGCAGATCACATTCTCGGAATTGACGATCTGCGTCCACTTACCTTCAAGCGGGAACAGAAACTGCCACTCTATGCCGATGACACTACCGCTCAGATCATCGAGCGCATGTTTGCATACGTCTTCGATCGACAATCCACTTATTCCACACGGCCGCAGGTCACGCTTCATCGACTGAACGGAACGCTCGAGCTGTTCGGAGCCAGGTTTCAGCCGCTAAAAGTTATGCATGGCGAGACGGAGATCACCGGGTATCGTTTCGGAGCGGCGGCGTACGTTACGGACTTCAGTGCGATCCCGGAAACCAGCATGAAAGCACTTGAGGGACTCGATTTACTATTCCTCGATGCACTGCGCCGCCGTCCTCATCCCACGCACTCCTCGCTCGACGAGTCGCTCACTATCGTTGATAGGCTCAAGCCCACGCGCGCTTTCTTCGTTCATATGTCGCACGATCTCGGCCACGAAGAGACCAATCGCTCGTTGCCACCGCATGTACGACTCGCGCATGACGGTCTCAGGTTGGAGTTCGAGATCTGATGCGTGTGTTCCACAACGTTGATGAAGTTCCCGCCGAGTTGGGAGCGACCGTCCTAAGCATCGGCAATTTTGACGGTGTGCATCGCGGGCATCAGCACGTGTTGGACAAAGTGGCAGAACGGGCTCGCCAATTACACATCCATTCTGTTGCCGTGACCTTTGAACCGCATCCGTTGCGCGTGCTCCGCGCGGAAAGTGCACCACTGCTGATTACCCCTCTGCCGCAGAAAATCACCGCACTGGAACAGATGGGCATCGACGCTGTACTAGTCCTGCCATTCGACAATAGGTTTGCAGCCCTGTCCGCCCGCCAATTCGTGCAGAAGGTAATCGTGGAGCGCCTGCGCGCAAAAGAAGTCCACGAAGGTACTAGGTTCCACTTTGGACATCGCGCTGAAGGCAATTGCGAAGTGTTGAAGGAACTAGGGAAGGAATTTGGCTTTGACGTGATCGTCTATCCAGAGATGCGCTGGCGCGGCGAGCCTGTGTCCAGCAGTCGTGTGCGCCAGCTACTCGCTCAAGGGGAGGTCCGTCGCGCACGGCATCTGCTCGGGCGTCCGTTCTCGGTGCTTGGGACACCTGCAACGGGACGTGGCTACGGAACGCGGTACACCGTTCCCACGATCAATCTCGCCCCGTATCCGGAGCTTGTTCCGCGTCACGGTGTCTATGTGACCTGCACGCTAGTGGCCGGCGAAAAATTCGAGTCGGTGACCAACGTCGGCAATCGGCCCACATTTGACGCAGAATCGTTTGCGATTGAGAACCATGTGCTGAACTTCCATCCCATTGCGCTAGATGAGCGAACTGAAATCGAGATTACCTTCCTAAAGTGGCTTCGTCCCGAGATCAAGTGGCCGCATCCCGAGGCGCTTAAATCCCAGATTGGAAAAGATGTAGCAAGGGCCATACGGTTCTTCAGGCTTTGTCGCATTTCACCTGAAGATAGAACTCAGCTACCCACCCTGGAGCTCAGCTAGTTCAGCGACTTGAGAAATGTCACCAACTGCCAGCGCTGAGGTTCAGGCAATCGGCTCCACGAAGGCATTCCATTCTTCATACTTCCATTCTTCAGGAGCCACTCCAATTCGCCAGGTGTGGCGTTTTTTATGCGATCAGTGCGCAAATCAGGATGCCTCAGGATCCCCTCGGCCCGCTTTCCATGACAGCTAGCACAATTCTGCTGGAACAGTTTTGCCCCGGCGGCGATCGCATCAGGTGCGTCCGCCATGGGATTGATGCGAAGCCGTGCAGCTTCAGGTACTTTTCTCTGCCAACGGCCGTCACCCACTTCGATCGAGACCGCGAAGGTGGGAAGGACGGTGAAGAAAACCAATGTAGCGAGATTGAGTCTGCGGACCATTCACCGCCTCCGCAGTTTTGAAGCGATCTGGCTGATCTCGTAGGAGACGCCAAAGCGGAGCAAGAGTGGCTGACTTTTGTCATTCAATCCGAAGCCAGGAGAAAACTTGAAGGTTGGACCTCCAGGAACACGCCACGCGACGATGGGAGCGAGGTAATGCGACGTCTCGTGCAATCCAAAACTATGACGATCACCTAATCCACCATACATCTCCGCGCCAGCGGAGAGATTTTCCCGGCAGAACGTGCACTGACTGGAACTCACAAGGAGCGCGAGTGGGCGGCTCACGCCTAACGCATAGCCGAATTCCCAAGGCTCGCCGGCTAAGTTCTTCTCCGCGATGACGTTTTCCGAGATGTTCCAGCCTTTGACATTGGTAGAGAGAATTAGTTTCAGTTCAGCTTCACGCTTCTTCTCATGACGATCATTGCGCTCGAGAAATGCATCGCGAGTGTCGTGGCCTACCACTTCCAGCAAAGCTTTGTCTGCAGAATTAATGTCCTCAAATTCAACATAGAGCACTGGATTGATCCAGTGCTCGCGGAGCAGAGGGCGAAAACGATTTTCCCAACGGAAGCCGGTGAACAACGTGCTCTCGCCGGAGGTAGATTGCCCGTCCAGATACACTTCCGAGCTCCACCACGTTTTCGCGCCATACTCGAATTCCAAAGCGTTCGCCACGAACGCGTTCGCGCCTTCAGGAGACGCGGTGAGCGATTTCACGGCGATCTCAAGGTTCCCCGGCTCTTCCATCTGGTGGGAGTAGGTAACAAAGTAGCCCTCCTGCGCCAACGCCCGACCACTTGTGAGAACGACACTAGCGACTGCGATTGCAAGACGGGCGAATTTCGCGAAACAGCAAGTCATCGGTGCGTTGTTGAAAATGAAATTCAATTTCAATTGCGAATTCAATCTAAACCGGCTTGGTGAAGCTCGTCAAATAGGAGTAGCGGAACGTGCAGACAATCCAGTGAACGGGATCGGGTGCGCCGCGACCGGCACAAATCAGGTATTTGTCTGTACTCATTGGCGGATCCTGAGTAGAATCCTGCGCGCGCTTTCCGCAACAACTTTGCTTTGAGCAATCGCGGATTGTCTTCGCCTTGCACCGTGGCACATCCCAGCACCTCTACCGTTTGGTTGAATGCCTCAGGAAGAAGGACACCTCGCCCCATGAGGTGGGCGCTGTTGTCCTTCCACGGAGCGACTGAATTGTTGCCTCACACGATTAAGCAGCGAAGAACACAGATTGCGCTTGACTCCTGCGTGGCTGCGGTTGCTGTTCTTCTGGCCTATGCCTTGCGTTTTGACTTCAGCGTGTCCGCGTCCTTCGCTCGGCAAATGTGGCGGTGGAGTGTGGCAATGGCGATCCTTCGGCCTGCCTCGCTCATCGTCTTTGCGGGATACAAAAGCATTTGGCGTTTCCTGCGCGTGCAGGACGTCGCTCACCTGCTGCTCGCAAGTCTACCGCCTTCGCTACTGCTGCTTTCAGTCCGGCTTGCAGCGCACCAAAGTTTCTGGATTGCCCAGGTACCGCGGGGAGTAATAGTTCTCGAGTTTGCGATGTTCGTCGGTATTGCAGCAGGAGCCCGCGGCCTACGGCGCGCAGTCTATGAAGAAGCCAAGGTATTTGCGAGGAACCGCAAACGAGCACTCTTGCTCGGCACGGAGGAAACGCTTGCCGCTGCGCTCGGGCAGGTGCGCGCCTTTCCTGAGCTCGACGTTGTAGGGCACATAGCTCCGGGCCAACATCTACGTGGGTTCCAGATTGGACGCGTGCCGGTGGTAGGTGAACCCATTGAGCTCGCTTCCGTACTGCTGCAAAACCAAATCGAGGTAATGCTAATTACTGACACAAGTCTCGATTGGGTCGCCGAAGCGCGCTCGACTGCGACCCGCTTCGGTATTGACATCCGGTCCTTGCCTTCAGCAGCGAACGTCATGCGCGGTGAAGTGCGCGTAAGCAGGTCGGTTGACCAGGCTAAGGTCTTTGGCGAGGGCCGGAGTTCACCTAAGTCTCCGCACGCGGTTCTCGAGGCCTATCGTGATCGCGTGGTTTTGGTCACCGGAGCGGGCGGATCGATCGGCTCGGAACTGAGCCGCCAGATTGTCGAACTCGGAGCTGGCCGATTACTTCTTCTCGACAATGATGAGAACTCCATTTTCGAAATCCACAATGAGCTCGACACGCAAGGTGCCGAAGTTGTACCCATCGTGGGAGACATTCGTGACGAGCGGCTGCTGAAACATGTCTTCGCCAAATACAGCCCCCACACCGTACTGCACTCAGCCGCCTATAAACACGTACCCGTAATGGAGTCGAATCCTAGCCAGGCAGTGCTCAACAATGTAATAGGGACGCGCAATCTCCTGGATGCCGCACTGGAGTGTCGAAGCGAACTGTTCATCATGATCTCGAGCGACAAGGCTGTGCGGCCCGCCAGCGTAATGGGCGCTAGCAAGCGGCTCGCAGAAATGTTAATTCAGAAGCGCGCGGCGTCTTCGCCAGGGACTCGCTTAGCGTGTGTCCGGTTTGGGAACGTGATCGGCAGCAGAGGGAGCGTGGTTCCCATTTTCCTGAAACAGATCGCCGAAGGCAAACCAGTCACGATTACCGACGAACGCATGAGCCGCTACTTTATGACGATCCAAGAGGCCGTGCAATTAGTGTTGCAGGCCTCTACATTGGCACGGAACGGCGAGATTTACATCCTGGATACCGGCGAGCCAGTAAAGATCACGACACTGGCACGGAGGTTGATCGAAATGTCCGGCTTGCGACCAGAGAAGGATGTGCCGATGGAGATTGTCGGCACTCGGGCGGGCGAGAAGCTCGAAGAAATGCTCTGGGAAGACGAAGCCGTCATCACTGCGACGGAATTTGCGGGACTGTATTCTTTCCAAGCAGAAGATGTGCCTGTTGACATTGAAGTCCGACTATCGCAACTGGAGCAAGTCGCGCTGGATCGTCGCGATGCAGAGGTGCTAAGTAGGCTCCGCAGCATGCAGATAGGTTACGGAGAACAATACGGTCGCTTGGCGTCTAAACAGGTTCCGTAAAATGCAGTCCAACCGCGCGCATCTATCGGCTGACGCGGCTGCTGTAGATCTCCGGATTCAAATCGGGATCGTTGTACATCTTCAACTGACGATACACCTTGAAATACCGCGTTCCATTGTGTACTTGTCCCCATAAGGCCATTAGACATGCGGCGAGATCGTTTTGCTGCTGAAGCAAAATTTCGAGTCGCTCGCGACTGCGTGCGAGGTGCTCGGCCGTCGTATCCTGGCGCGCGACCTGTTCGCGCGTGTGAAAGATCTTCAGCGATAGGATCGATAACCGGTCGATGATCATCCCCGGCGTCTCAGAGTGCAGCTCGCCCCCCAGCTTCACTCCCGCTCTGTCGAGATCTCCAAGCAGCTCCCGGTCAATCGCCTCGACAAGATCATTGCGGATCTGATTCACAGCATCGATCTCGCGCTTCGTGAGTGCGATCTGTTCAGCAGAAGCGAGAGGCGCGCGAGCGCGATCTTCATGGTGCCACAGGTCAAAGTTCTGGCGGTGTTGCCTGATGACAAGGGCCTCAAGACGACTCGCCGCACCGGCACTCTGCTCAGCATGCCAGCGATCTGTGAGCTCATCCTGGATTGCGGTGATCGGCGGTAACTTCATAGCAGATCGGTGTGGCGATTCTAGCGTGTTCTCAGTTTGACCCTATTTTTTGCGACATGCTATAAACAAGAGTTTGCCTTCCCCGGCTGCGGATCGTTGTCTTACCGGGTCGCGGGCAAAAGGTGGTCCCACCCTGGGTGTCCACCCCGCTCTGCGGGAGGGACGGGAGACGCGGCCAAGCTTCAGAACACTATTCGAGTGGAAGCGCGGGTTCCGGGACTGCACATCGCCCATGTCGGCGGTGGATTTGGATGCTCCTTCAACTCGAAAACTGAACTTCCTAAAGTTTGTTCTGGAGGAAATTATGCTAACCTCGCAAGCCGTGGCTTGTGCGATGGCCCCGTGGCGCCGGCTTTTGCCAGTCTCTAACCTGCTTCGCTGCCGTTTGGCCGCTTCTGCTGTGTTCATCCTGGCTTTATTGCAGGGTCCGGTGGCGCTGGCCCAAGCTCAAGGAACTCCCACCGCGGAACCCGCCGGAGAAGCCAATCTTCATCTTCCCGATCTTTCCAGCGTCGACTTCCTCGGCATCAATGGCCATAGCCTGCTACTGATTGGCTTGATCTTCTGTGTCTTGGGCCTGCTGTTTGGGCTCGCCATTTATCTCCAACTCAAAAACCTTCCGGTGCACAGCTCGATGCGCGAAATTTCCGAGCTGATCTACGAGACTTGCAAGACGTATTTGGTCACGCAAGGCAAATTCCTCGCGGTGCTTTGGATCTTTATCGCCGTAATCATGGCGCTTTACTTTGGCGTTCTGGCTCCAATTCCCGGCCATCCGGTGGCTTTCACCCTTTCTATCATCCTGGCATTCAGCATCGTGGGCATCCTGGGAAGTTACGGGGTCGCTTGGTTCGGTATCCGCGTGAACACCTTCGCCAACTCCCGCACGTCGTTCGCCGCCCTCGGAGGAAAGCCGTTCCCGCTCTACGCCATTCCGCTTAAAGCCGGAATGAGTATTGGCATGCTCCTGGTAAGCGTCGAACTGCTGATCATGCTCTTCATCCTGCTGTTTGTGCCAGGTGACTATGCCGGCCCCTGCTTCATCGGATTTGCTATCGGCGAGTCGCTCGGCGCGGCCGCGTTGCGTATTGCCGGTGGCATCTTTACCAAGATTGCCGACATCGGCTCTGATCTGATGAAGATCGTCTTCAAGATCAAAGAAGACGACGCGCGCAATCCGGGCGTTATCGCTGACTGCACAGGCGACAATGCCGGCGACTCTGTCGGACCGAGCGCCGATGGGTTCGAAACCTATGGCGTAACCGGCGTAGCGCTGATCACGTTCATCCTGCTGGGCGTTCCGTATCCCAGAGTACAAGTCCAACTGCTGGTCTGGATCTTCGTCATGCGCATCATGATGCTAATCACCAGCGCGCTTTCATACTTCATAAACGACGCCATTGCCAAAGGCCGCTACAGAACAAGCGATCACATGAACTTTGAGACTCCTTTGACGTCACTGGTGTGGATCACTTCGATCTTCTCCATCATCGCGACCTTCATCGTTTCCAAGTTGATGATTCCCACTTTGGGCGGCAATGACACCTTATGGTGGAAGCTCTCGCTGATTATCTCGTGCGGGACTCTCGCGGGAGCCGTAATTCCGGAATTGGTAAAGGTCTTCACCTCGATGCACTCGCGACACGTAAGTGAAGTCGTAACTTCTTCGCGTGAAGGAGGAGCGTCGCTGAATATCCTGTCAGGTCTCGTGGCGGGAAACTTCTCCGCCTACTGGCTTGGTCTGACGATGGTTGGGTTGATGGCGCTGGGCTCCTTCTTCACACAAGGACTGGGCGCGCCAATTCCCGGCAGCAACGTGCCGCTGATGCTCGCTCCGGCTGTTTTTGCGTTTGGTCTGGTAGCCTTCGGCTTTCTTGGAATGGGCCCAGTCACCATCGCAGTCGATTCGTACGGNCCNGTNACCGACAATGCGCAATCCGTTTACGAGCTGTCGTTGATCGAGCATGTGCCTGTTTCTGAAATTCAACGCGAACACAAGGGTACCGTTAATTTTCAGCGCGCAAAGGATCTCCTCGAAGAGAATGACGGAGCGGGAAATACCTTTAAGGCGACTGCAAAGCCGGTTCTGATTGGAACCGCCGTAGTAGGTGCGACGACCATGACCTTCTCCATCATCATGGCTCTGACCAATGGCCTAACCGAGCATCTGGCGTCACTTTCGTTGCTGCATGCCCCTTTCGTACTCGGACTCATCTCCGGAGGCGCGGTGATCTATTGGTTCACCGGAGCATCAACGCAAGCAGTCACCACGGGTGCCTATCGCGCAGTCGAGTTCATCAAAGCGAACATCCGCCTTGAAGGGGTAGAGAAGGCCTCAGTATCGGACAGCAAGAAGGTGGTTCAGATCTGCACGCAATATGCGCAGAAGGGGATGTTCAACATCTTTCTTGCGGTCTTCTTCGTCACGCTCGCGTTCGCGTTTATTGAGCCGTACTTCTTTATCGGCTATCTGATATCCATCGCTGTCTTTGGTCTTTATCAGGCGATTTTCATGGCGAACGCTGGTGGCGCCTGGGACAACGCAAAGAAGATCGTGGAGACTGAACTAAAACAAAAAGGCACACCGCTGCACGATGCCACGGTGGTCGGCGATACGGTGGGCGACCCATTCAAAGACACCTCATCGGTCGCCATGAACCCGATCATCAAATTCACTACTCTATTCGGATTGCTTGCGGTTGAATTGGCAGTACGCCTTACTGCGGATAGGGGAGCGGGGTTAAGCAGTAGCCTCGCAGTGCTGTTTTTCGCGATCTCATTGTTCTTCGTATGGCGCTCGTTCTACGGCATGCGCATAGGCAATGAACAGGGCGCAACCCAACAAAAGCGGACTGCAGCATAAGGTTTTCTTTGATCTGAGCGCCGTCCCCGTGGGACGGCGTCTCTGCAGGATTATGGGAGCTGCACAGCTGAGAGTCGGTGAGACTGGGCCGGACATATGACCGGGCACGGATGCCGGACGGCGGTCGTAAGTACTCGCAAGGATGGAAATGCAAGCGGCTAAAAGGCCAACAATCTTTGTACTTCATCACTCAGAGCAGTCGGTGACTCACCTTTTCGGACAAGGGAGTTCACGGCTTTCAGATCGTCGGGCGAGATTTCATCCACGCCAGTGAACATTACGATGGGGACGTTAGGGCTCTTCTCTCTAAGCTTGCGAGCGACGGTGCCGCCATCGAGATCGGGCATGCGGTAGTCGACGACTACGAGGTCGACGTGGTGATTCCCGAAGGCAGCGAGTCCGTCGCGGCCCCCAGTGGCGACGACTACGTCGTAGCCTTTAGAGTGAAGCAGAGCGCGCTGCATCAAAATTTGCGTCTCATCATCATCGATGCAGAGCAACACTCTGTGGCTGGTCCGTGCCTTCGATGCACCCGCTGATTCTGGCAGTTTAGCCGGCACTGCTCGCCTTCCGTGGTTGAAGCCTCTCAATGGTGCGCAGAAGCACGTCGGGAGACTCGCCCTTAGTTACATAAGCATCCACGTCTTTCAGTAATTCGTCAGAAAGACCGACATAGGCGGACAACATGATCACAGGCATTGCCGGCCTGATCTTGCGAATCCGCTCGGCCACTTCGGCTCCGGTCATGTCCGGCATCTTGTAATCCACAATGACGGTATTGACGTTTTCGCGAGCCAGAATGTCCAGACCCTCGGGTCCACTCTCCGCAGTGAATACTCGATATCCGACACTTTCGAGCAGCATCTTGCGAACCATCAATACTCTAGGTTCATCATCAATGCACAGCAAGGTCAAAGGCATGCAGTTACGTTCCGGAGTGGAAGCGACCTTCGCCCGAGCCGTTCCGTTATCGGCTAGAATAACATCAACTTTATCCCAAGTTTGTCCTTTGAAGGGGGCGTTTTGCTAAGTCTGAGGAACTTCCTTGCAGTCTCTCAGCGCGCAGCGGGTGAGGAGTCACTGGCGGATAATGACGCCCTCGCTGCTACTTCCTACTCCGATTTCCCGAAACGTGCGTGTTAGCTCCGGCATCCAACTACACGCAGGCCAAGTCGTCCAATCTAGAGCTGCCGTTGGCTGGCGAACTGCAGTCAGGCAGGGAGTGAAAGTCGTGAACCAGCGGCTTAAACAACTTATGAAAGAACTCAGCGAGGCCATTAATGAGTCCCTCTCTGAGGCCGAGCCTATCGCCGCGGTGATTGGCAAGATCAAAGGTGAAGGTTACGACGTTTTTCTGGTGCTCGAGGCCACGGTCGGCTTCAACCGCCACGAGGAAGAGGAATCGAAGCCCGAACTGGTGCGTGGAAACAAAGCTTCCAGCGTCGCTCCAGAGCTGAAGGTGAACGCTCAGGACCTCCGTTTCCTGAAATCGCTGCGCATCAGCTTGAGTGAATCCCAATCCAAGGATGTAAAAGATCGCGCCGCTTGAATGTCACTGCAACGAGCCTGCGCAGCCGCTCCGGCTTCCGCCTTGACCTGTTATCATCGTCTGTTCCGGGTCGTCTTCTGACCCCATCTGTGCAAACACTTTAGCATTCGTAACGCAGTTAGCAGAGCATGAAGGACACACTCGGAGTCTTGCTGGCCGGAGGCGCGGGCGAGCGCCTATTCCCTCTCACAAGAGATCGGGCCAAACCCGCTGTGACCTTCGGCGGGAACTATCGCATCATCGACATCACGCTCTCGAACTGCATCAACTCCGACCTGCGCAAGGTCTACATTCTTACGCAATATAAGGCGCTCTCGCTCAACCGCCACATCCGTGAAGGCTGGGGCACGATTGTGGCCAGCGAACTGGGCGAGTTTATTGAGATCCTGCCACCGATGAAGCGTGTCAGCGAGAACTGGTATATGGGCACTGCAGATGCGGTGTACCAGAACATCTATTCCATCGGTAGCGAGCAGCCCAAGTATGTGCTCGTCCTCTCCGGCGATCACATCTACAAGATGAATTACGACCTCATGATGCGACAGCACCTCGAGGCCGGAGCGGACGTGACGCTAGCAACCATCTTGATTGATCCTTCCGAGTCTTCCCGATTTGGCGTAGTGGATATCGACCGCGAGAGCCGGGTCGTCGGCTTTGAAGAGAAGCCCAAATCCACACAGCTGCGCTCCCCATTCAATCCCAATATGTGCTCTGGATCAATGGGCGTCTATCTCTTCAATACCGATGTCTTGCTCCCGGCCCTGCTGAAAGATGCTGAGGACCCCGACTCATCACACGATTTCGGGCATGACATTCTGCCTAAACTTCTGGACGAATACCGTGTCTACGCGTTCAATTTCATCGACGAAAACAAAAAAGAGGCTCTCTACTGGCGCGACGTTGGAACGCTCGATGCGTACTTCGACGCGAATATGGACTGCGTCGCTGTGTCTCCGGTCTTCAATCTCTACGACAAAGCATGGCCAATCCGCACGCACCAGCGNCAGTACCCCCCGGCAAAATTCGTCTTCAGCGAGCCCGGGCGTACTGGGATGGCGGTGGATTCCGTAGTCTCATCGGGCTGCATCATCTCAGGAGCTACGGTACGGAAGAGCGTGATGTCGCCCGACGTGCGCGTGAACTCGTACGCGGAAGTGGAATCATGCATCATCTTTTCCCATGTAAATATCGGCCGTCATTGCCGCATCCGCCGAGCCATTGTTGACCGCGATGTCCATATTCCCGAGGGTAGTGTGATCGGCTACGACGCTGAAGAAGATCGGCGCAACTACTTCGTGACCGATACCGGAATCACAGTCGTCACGCGCGACTACTCACTTTTTGAATCACCGGTCGCGGTGGACTACTTCACATCAGAATAGCGGTAGTGTTAAAGCGCTTCCTCAACACGAGAACTCCGTCGGTGCTCTGCGCCCTGGCTTTCATCGTCTGTTGCCTGATGTTCTGCCACACCCTGTGGCAAATGCGCGACACGGCTGAAGTGACCAGTCAGATCCTTCGCGCATTACTTGTGTGGGGTACGCTGTCGCTGGGCACAATGCTGTTATTTTGCCTTTGTCTGGCCAAAGTCACGCGCTATCGGCGCCGCTTACCACCTGATCGGTTCGCGTGTATCGAACTATCAAAATAGTGACGCAGCATGCTGCTGTACCAAGCTGCCCAGGAAAAGTTATCGCAGCCCTTTCGAATCCGGCTCTATCGTGCGTCGTTCTCGTAGCCGCTTTCGCAGGAACAGTGAAATTAACAGTGAATTTTCTGGATTGGCTGGTGCGATCGACGGATGATTTCGCGCAACTTCGGTTCCCACAATGGCTTGCAGGAATCACACTGTTTTGCTGCAGCTTCAGGAACAGTGAATAACAGTGAATAAGCAATGAATTCTGCTCGTTGCGATCCGTTGCTCGCTCCGACCGTCACCTCCCCCTTCTGATCCGTCTCATCATCTGATCCAGCGCCGGGGATTTTCTTTTCGGGAATTCACGATTTCTCTTGATTCTTCACAGGCGAATCGTCGTACCAGCGACGGTACAGAGTTGGAGAAGATAAAGCGAACATCGCCGACAAACATACCATGAACTCATCATGCTGCGAAGCAAAAAGAGTCCCTCACCAGATGCAATTGTTTTTTGCTTGCGCTCGGCTGGAAGTCGGGGTAGCAGGAAATTAAGAGTTGAAACGGGGTACAGCACGTTGAAACGGGTCACCGGTCAAAGGAGCAACAGCTAAATGGCGAATTACGAAGTCTGATACGGCAAGCCGTCCAAAGCAGTGCAATTCAAAAAAGGAGTTTGAGTGTTGAGATGTACATGTTTTTGATCTATTCCAAAGAAACGACAGATCCGCCCAGATGCACCTGAGGGGCGGATAATGACCGCGGCGCTGCAGCAAGTCGGGCGCGGTTTAGCGCAGAAAGCCGCAGATTACGAGGACGCCAGCAGATTCCGGCACAGGTTTTGCGAGTTTCCGAAGCTCCAGTACTTCAGGACCGCCAGCCCGGGCGATTACAACTGCTGAGCTGAGGTCCAGATCCCGAGATCTCCTACAGTGACAAATCCGGTTTTCGAATATGACAAAAAGTGTCAGGGCAATCCGCCCTGGCCCTTGATAATTGGGCGCGGACCTTAAGGCGGTTCAGAGCTGTGCTTGTAAGTAGATGATTATAGAAGGGATAGATGTGCCGGCTTGCAGTCTGGGAGCCGGAGGCCCGAAGTGACGTGATTGGCACACGAGATGCGTACACACTGGTGCGACTTCCAGATGGTCGTCGAAGAGGAATCAGCAGCATGCGAAGACAAAAAGGATTCTCGTTAATTGAGCTGTTGATCGTCGTTGCGATCATCCTGATTATCGCAGCCATCGCCATTCCTAATCTGCAGCGGGCTAAGATGGCGGCGAATGAGGCGTCGGCTGTGGCCGGGATGCGTACCATCTTTACGGCCGAGGCGGCTTACTTCGCCCAAGGATGGAGCAATCCCGGGGCTCTTGGTTATTCCGCTACTTTGAAGGATCTCGGCAGCAGCAAAGGTTGCAATCCGCCGTCGTTGGACAGCTCCTGCCAACTCGACAATATTATGGCGGACGCTTCAACTGCTGCGACGGCGAAAAGTGGCTACTACTACATCTACACACCGATCCCCAATGGGATCTTGAACGTTGGCTTCACTCTGAATGCGGAGCCGGCAGCTCGGGGAAATAGTGGCCAGCGGAGCTTTTTCACGGATCAAAGCGGCGTCGTTCACTGGAACGCTGCTCAGTCGGCCACGGTAAGCGACGCAACAATTCAGTAGGACTTTCGTGAAGTTAGTCTCGCGACTGCAGATGGCGGTCGCGAGAACCCCGCCGCACTACAGAGCATCACCCGGCCGTCTAAATTCTGTAAGATCCCGAAGACAACTCAGATCACGGTTGGCAAGGTGCGTCCATGCCGAACAACGCTGTTTCCGCCAGTGCCTGCGCCGACTTAATCGACTGAATGCATGGTAGATTGGAATCAGTGGGCGCGTAGCTCAGTTGGTAGAGCAACGCCCTTTTAAGGCGTGGGTCGCAGGTTCGAATCCTGCCGCGCTCACCACCTCTGTTCCACGCCGACGATCTCAAGCTCCCGCTCGATTTTAGCTGCTGATGGTTACGCCAGGAGATTAGACAGTTGGTGGCTTCCGCAGGATGAAAGCTTTCACGGCGATCGCATTTGGTTGCTGCCCAACAGGAATGATTGTTAGGAGGACCGCGCCTTGCCGAGCCGCAGTGCGCACCACGCTCACATCTCCCGCAGCAGTATCGGCGACAAACAAAAAATTCTGGTTGGGCGAGAGCGCCAAAGCGTCCGGGCGACTGCCTACGTGAACAGTCTCAACAAGCTTCCCATCGTCGATGCTGTAAACACCTATTGTGTCCGAATTGAAGTTGCTGACATAGAGCGTTGAATTATCCGCGCTGATGACGCCACGAACAGGGCCAGCTCCGATGAGATGAGTTGCAGCAACCTCATTAGTATTCGTCACTACTTCTGAGATTGTGTTGGCGTCGAAGTTTGTGACGAAGACTTCCCCACCGTCAGGTTTCAACGCCAGGTGCACTGGCGTGGCTCCAACATCGAGCAGCGCCAACAGACGATCGGGTCCGAAGGTACGCGGGTCTCTACCAGCTCGAGCTTCAGTCTTGCGAGTGAGTCTCAGGCCGGATTCGGCGCGCGTTGTTTGCGGCTTGTCGTTACCACTTGACGCATTCAAGGCGATCACCGCTATCTGCGCGGATCCGCTACAGGTCACGAATGCCTTTTCTGAATCGGGCAGAATCTCTGCATAAGTAGGTTCCAGGCAAACCGGAACTGAAGAGCGCACATTCATCTGCGCGTCTAAGACGGAGACTGAGTTGCCCAGCCGCTCCACTGCGAGCACCGTCTTTCCATCACTTGATACGCGTACGATCCCAGGCGATCGCCCAACAGCGACGTTCTTCAGTACTCGCCGGCCGCCAAGATCGAGGACCGATACGCTATTTGATTTAGCATTTCCGACATACGCACGCGTTCCATCCGGAGATACGTCGACGAAATATGGGTTTTGTTCCAAGCCAATGGTTGCGACCACCTTGTTTTGCTCGGCATCGATCACGCTAAGAGAGTTGGATCCTGCATTTACGACGTATATTTCGTTCTTCTGCGAATTGGCAGTTACGCCCGTCGGGTTGATTCCTACCGCAATGGTTGCAATCGCTTTGTAATTCCTCATGTCCAAAACGGAAACTGTATTGCTCTTGCCGTTCGTCACATATGCATACTCTCGGTAAGCCGGCGGGTAGTTTGGAAGCTTTTGCGTGCAGCCCGCAGCGAAGGCCACAATCACTCCGATCGGTAAAACGCAAATTGTTGTTGAACTGAAGCGCACGTGTGGTGGCGAGTGACGAAGCGGAAGTGTACCAGCTAAGACTTACGACCGCGCTACTGCACGAGACGGAACGTGCACTGCCGCCGCGGGTTCACAAGCGGGAGCGACAACTCCCCGGTGCAGTACGGCGGCGATCTGCTTTACTTCAGACATCAAGACTTCAAACTGATCCGGCGTAATCGATTGCGGTCCATCGCTGAGGGCATGATCTGGATCGTGATGGACTTCCACCATCAATCCGTCGGCGCCAACCGCAACCGATGCGCGTCCCATTGGCAGGACTTTATTGCGTTTACCGGTTCCGTGGCTTGGATCCACAAGTATGGGCAAATGGCTAAGCCGCTGCACGGCAGGCACGAGGCTCAAATCGAGTGTATTGCGGGTATGATCGGCGAACGTTCGAACTCCGCGTTCACACAGCACGACGTTGTAATTGCCTTCGCTCATAACATATTCAGCCGCCATCAAAAACTCTTCGAGAGTTGCCGACATTCCTCGCTTGAGCAGCACCGGTTTACGAGCTCGACCAGCGCGTTTGAGCAACGAGAAGTTCTGCATATTCCTTGCCCCGATTTGAATGAGGTCGGCGTATTTTTCGACGAGATCCAATGATTCGTTATCGACTGCTTCGGTGACGATCAGCAGACCAAAGCGCTCGCGCGCTTCGGCCATAAGCTTCAAACCCTCTTCTCCAAGTCCCTGGAAAGAATAGGGCGAGGTTCGCGGCTTGTAGGCGCCGCCGCGCAGGAAATGCGCGCCTGCGTTTGCAACGTTTTGGGCGATGGTTAACGCTTGCTCCCGCGACTCAATCGAACACGGGCCGGCCATGACTACGATGTCTTTGCCGCCGATAGTGACATGGCTGTTGGGAAAACGAATGACACTGTTGTCGGGCTTGAGATCGCGACTGACTAGCTTGTAGGGCTTACTGACGCGGATGACCTCACCCAC
>C688J14111_10000072_pt1 | contig 21421 bp, 21 predicted proteins | sample HopSoiMetagenom1_FD_14111 | JGI IMG/M metagenome (IMG submission 14111)
CGGCACCGTCTGGGGCACGCGCGCGGCGCTGAAACGCATGCTGCCGCGCAACCGCGGCACCATCGTGCAGGTCGGGTCGGCGCTCGCTTATCGCTCGATTCCGTTGCAAGCGCCTTATTGCGGCGCCAAGGCGGCGATCCGCGGTTTCACGGATTCGGTGCGGTCCGAGCTCCTCCATCACCGCAGCAAGGTGCACCTGACGATGGTGCAGCTCTCCGCGTTCAACACGCCGCAGTTCGAGTGGGGACGGACCTGCATGGCGAAGCAGCCGCAGCCGCTGCCGCCGATCTTTCAGCCCGAAGTGGCGGCCAAGGCGATCTACTACGCGGCGACACACCGCCGTCGCGAGCTCTGGGTAGGCTGGCCGGCGATCAAGGCGATCGTCGGCACGCGGCTGCTCCCGGGCTTGGGCGATCGGATCCTCGCCACGGAGGCCTATCGCGGCCAGCACACAGACGAACCGCTGCCGCCGGGGCGGCGCGACAACCTTTACTCGCCGGTTCCGGGCGACCACGGCGCGCACGGCCGCTTCGATGCGCGCGCAAGGCCGCGGAGCACTCAGGTATGGCTCACCACGCATCGCAGTGGCGCCCTCGCCGCTGCAGCCGGCCTTGCGATCGGCATAGGCGCGCTCGTACTTCGTCAGCGTGCCTGAGCGTTTGGCGGCTAAGGGTCCTTAAGGAAGCCGCGCCGGCACGCAGCCGAGCCGCGTCAGCCTGCCGCGCCGGGCCTGCGCAACGCCTACCGCGCGCTAGCCGACGCAACCTAGATCACCAGCGCCCAGATCACGTAAGCCGAGAACACGAGCAGCACAGCGAGAAGCGGGACTAGCAGGGGCAGCCAGCCGATGAGCCTTTCGTCGTCCATGCGAAGAGGCTAGGACGCCCACCTTAACGCGCGCTTAGATCACTTCGAATCGAACCGTCACGCGAAGCCCACGGCCGGCCTCGCCGTCGCCGAGCTCGACGGTTGCGCCGTGCGCATCGGCCACTTGCCTGACGATGGCGAGGCCGAGGCCACTGCCTTCGGCGCTCGCGCCCGGCAGCCGGAAGAATCGGTCGAAGACGCGGGTACGATCGGCGGCCGGGATGCCGGGGCCCGTGTCCTCGACGACCACGGCGGCGGCACCGCCGTCCCTAAATAGCGCAAGGCGCACTTCGCCGCCGGTGGGCGTGTAGCGGACGGCGTTGTCGATGAGATTGCGCACGAGCGCGTGCAGGCCTTGCGGCTCTCCTCGAATCGTGGCGTGCTCGAGGCGCGACAGTCGCAGCTGCACGCGACGCGCCTCCGCGAGCGGCTCAAGCTCGGTTGCTACTTCGGTGAGGAGCTGGTCGAGCGCCACCGGCACCGGGTTTGCCTGCGATTGGGGCTCAAGGCGCGCCATCGTGAGCAGCTGCTCGACCAGGCGCCCCGCGCGCTTCACGCCCGCCCGCAATCCGTCGACCGCGTCGCGCGTCTCGTCGGCGGAACGCGCGCGCGCGAGCATGTCGAGCTGTATCTGCAGCGCGGTGAGCGGCGAGCGCAGCTCGTGCGCCGCGTCGGCGGTGAAGCGCTTCTGCTTGTCGAGCGCCTCGCGCAGGCGCGCAAGAAGGGCGTTGAGCTCCGACACCATCGGCGCCACCTCTTCGGGCATCGGCCGCTCGGGGAGCGGATCGAGCGAGGCGGGGTCGCGCCGGCGAATCGCGCCAGCGATCTCGGTGAGCGGCCGCAGGCCTTGGCCGACGATCAGCCAGATGAGAAAGCCATAGAGCGGAATGCTCGCCAGGATCGGCAGCAGTGTGCGCAGCGCCACGGCAGTGGCGCGGCCGCTGCGGAGGTCGGCGGGCGCGGCGACCTGGATCGCCCGATCGGGGGTGTGCAGCGTGAAGACGCGCCACTCGTTGCCCTCGAGCGAGACGCTACCGAATCCACCGCGCAGCAGCGGCAAGGGCGCGCCGGCGCGCGAGATGTAGACCAGGACGCCAGTCGCATCCCAAATCTGCACGACGTAATCCTGACCGAGCGGCACGGCCGCTTGCGCGGGCGTCGCGAGCGTCTGGTCAGCGAGCGAGAGCGCCATCTGCTCGAGGTGATAGTCGAAGAGATCGTTCGCCGCTTTGCGCACCGCGAACCAGGTGGCGCCGCTCGCCCCAATGCCGGTGGCGAGCAGCGCGAGAAGCAGCGCTACGAGGAGCTGGCGCCGGATCGACAAGCCGCCTCGGCTTCGCCGATCACGTAGCCAAAGCCGCGCACCGTGCGGATGGCGCGCTCGCCGAGCTTGCGACGCAGGTTGTGCACGTGCACCTCGACCGCGTTGCTCGCTATTTCCTCGCCCCAGCCGTAAAGGCGCTCCTCGAGCTGGGCGCGCGAGAGCGTCTGTCCCGGACGATCGAGCAGCGCCTGAAGAAGCGAGAACTCCCGCCCGGAGACGCTCACTGCGCGCCCCTGGTAGAACACCTTGCGCGCGCTCGGGTCGAGCCGGAACTCGCCGAACTCGACGAGTGGCTCGGCGCGCCCGGCGTGGCGGCGCAGTACCGCGCGGATGCGCGCCGCGAGCTCGTGCAGCTCGAAAGGCTTCACCAGATAGTCGTCCGCGCCGAGATCGAGCCCGCGCACCCGGTCGTTCACTGCGTCGCGCGCGGTGATCACCAGAACCGGCACGCGGTTGCGGCGCCGGCGCAGGCTCTCGAGGAGGGCCAGGCCGTCCTTGCGCGGCAGCCCCAGGTCGAGCAGCACCAGCGCATAGCCTTGCTCGGTATCGAGCGCCGCCTCGGCGGCGACGCCGTCGTGTACCCAGTCGACCACGTAGCCGTCCTGGCGCAGCCCGGCGCGCACGCCGGCGCCGATCATTACATCGTCTTCGACGAGCAGGAGTCGCATCGTGCTATCCCATGTCGATCGGCACGAACACGCGCGCGTCCTCACGCTGCACCAAGAGCGCCAGGTGCTTGCCGGCCCTGTCAACAAGCTGACGCATCTGCTCGAGGCTCTTCACCGGCTGATTGTTGACGGCGAGGATCACGTCGCCCTGCTGCAAGCCCGCACGCGCCGCAGGACCGGAGGCGTCGGCGACCACCAAACCCTGCTCGCCCTGCTCGAGCGTAAGGCCGAGCTTTCCGGAATTAGGCTGTGGCTTCGCATCGTGTGCGCTCGCGAGCTTCTGGTCCTGCATATTGCCGACCGTCACGGCGAGGGTTTGTTCCGCGCCGTTCCTCCAGAGCTTCACTTGCGCGCTCTTGCCCGGGGCCGTATCGGCCACGAGTGCCGGCAATTGCGCTGACTCGTCGACGGCCGCGCCGTTCCAGGAGAGGATGACGTCGCCCGGCTTGATGCCGGCCCGCGCGGCGGGGCTGTTGTTCTCCACTGAGCTCACCAGCGCGCCTTCGGGCTTGGGGAGCCCGAACGACTGCGCCAGGCTCTGGTTCACGTCCTGGATCGCGACACCGATTCGCCCGCGCGTTACGTGGCCAGATTGCGCGAGCTGGTCTTTCACCTTCAGGGCGACGTCGATCGGAATCGCGAACGACACACCCATGTAGCCACCCGAGCGGCTGTAGATCTGCGAGTTGATGCCGATCACGTTGCCGGCCATGTCGAAGAGCGGGCCGCCGGAGTTGCCGGGGTTCACCGCGACGTCGGTCTGGATGAACGGCACGTAGCCATCGCCCGGCAGCGAGCGCGACTTCGCCGATACCACGCCCGCGGTGAGCGAATTCTCGAAGCCGAAAGGCGAGCCCATTGCCACGACCCACTGGCCGACTTCCACGTTCTTCGCGCTGCCGATGCGCACGGTCGGCAGGTTCTTCGCGTCGATCTTGATGAGCGCAACGTCGGTCTTCGCATCGGTGCCGATCACCTTGGCAGTGAACTCACGCCGATCGGTGAGCTTCACCTGCACTTGCTTCACACCGTCGACGACGTGCGCGTTGGTAAGGATGTCGCCGTCCGGGCTGACGATGAATCCGGAGCCGATGCCGCGCTCCGGCGCCTGCCGCGGCGTCGGCACCTGAAAGCGTCGGAAGAACTGGTAGAGCGGGTCGTTCTCGTCCGGCGGCAGCTGCGGCGCCTGTGCCGCGGCCTCTTTCGTCACGCTGATGTTGACGACCGCCGGACCTTCGTCCTTGGCGAGCTGCGTGAAGTCGAATCCCGGACCGCGCACCGCCGCGCCGACGCTTGCGGCCGCAGGCGCGTTCGCTGCCGGCGCAGCGGCGTTGGACATTGTGCAACCGGCGACAAAGGCCGGCAGGAGAGCGGCCATGACAGCCGCCCGTAGCGTGTTTCTCTTCATCATGGTGTGCCTTCCATTGGCGGAGAGTTGCGGATGAGAACGATCCTAGGAAGGCGACCTTAAGACGTGCTTAAAGGCCCATTAAGCACGGGATAAGAACGTGTACGTAACGTCCATCGCAGTGAAGGAAACGCTCTACACGGTGACGCTGGCGCGCGCCGCGGAGCTGGTCGGTGGCAGGGCAAAGCTCGCCGAGCTGCTGTGCGTGTCGCAGAGCACGCTTGCGCGCTGGATGTCCGGCCGCTCGCAAATGCCGATGCGCGCCTTTCTTTCGCTCGTCGAGCTGACACGCAAGGCGGAACGCGAGCATTGAGCTATTTAAGTCTGCCTTAAGGGTGCGGGCGTCATGCTTGGCTCCGGCTCGGTCGGCGGCTGCGCGGGGCGGATCCTGTTCTCCGTGGTGGGGAGGAGCTCCTGTGGGCCCCTGGCGCCGCTGCAAGTGCGCACGCCGCCCCGGCCGCTTCCCCTAGGCGCGGACCGCCAGCAGCAACTCTTCCACCGGTAGCTCGACGACGCGGGTTTGCGTTCCGCGCGTGAACTCGACGCGCATCACAGTACCCGCCGTCGCATCGAGCACGCGGCGCTCGAAGTCCGTTACATCGGTCAGCTGCGCACCATCGAGCCGCAGGATGCGATCTCCCGGCTGCAGGTGCGCGCGAGCGGCGGCGCTGTCGGAACGCACGGCGACGACGACGACGTCGCGCCCCATCGGCGCCACGGCAATGCCGATGGAGCTGGAAAGCGGACTATCGAGGCTCACGCTCGGCGGCGGCGCGCGAACCGGGTCCCCGGCGCATGCCGCGACCAGCGCGAGGCCCGCTGTCGCGATGATTACTCCGCGCATGAGATTCGATATTGGCGCGGCGCTGCTTAAGCGCGTCTTAACGCGAGCGCACGGCATACGACTTGCACGCCGCGCTTGCGTCTTCCGACAAGGAGCCCGCAATGAAATTGCAACTCGCAATCGCCGCGCTCACGCTTGCCGCCGGCCCATCGCTGTCCTTCGCCCAGTCGTACGAGCAGCCGACCGACGGCTTTTATGCCGGCGCGACGCTCGGCATGAATGGCGACGACGAAACGACCTGGCGACTGCTCGGCGGCTACCAGGTGAACCGCAACTGGGCAGTGGAGCTCGGTTACCACGACCTCGGCCAGCACAACATCGCCGGCGCGCCCCTCGACAGCACGGCCTGGGAGCTGGTCGGCGTGGGGCGTCTGCCGCTCAATGATCGCTTCTCCGCCTATGGCAAGCTGGGCGGATACCGCAGCAACTCGCGCGGCGGCGGCTTCGATGAGTCGCAGCATGATCTGACCTTCGGTGCCGGCTTCGAGTACGCGCTTTCGCCAGGTCTAGGCGCCCGCCTCGAGTGGCAGCGCTATCGCGACATCGGCGGTGGCGCCATCCGCCAGACCGCGGACCTCGACGTGATCTCGGTCGGCGCGATCTACCGTTTTCATTGAGGCCAGCTAGCGCGTGCCGAGGGCGACCTGAGTCGGTACTCCCTCCGCCTGCGCCTGCACCGGGGCGACGGCAGGCAGCGTGACACGCGCGGCATCAACGCCGGCTCTCGCCAGCGCATCGCGCACCGCCTGAGCGCGGCGCTGCGCGAGTGCCGCCGGCGCATCCGCCGGCAATTCGGTCTTCGCGGCGAGCGCGTTGATCAGCCGCTGGCCGTAGCCCTGCTCTCGGGGTTTGAGCGTGCCGAGCTCAAAGGCCGTTCCGACGTGCGCGAGATAAAGGCCTTCGGCCGCACGGCGAACCTTCGCATCGCGCAGATCCAGCGCGGCAGGTGCACCGGCACCGGCGGCCGCGCTGTAGCCCGCGCGCTTCGCGACCTCGCGCAGCACCGCGGCACGCTTGAGCGCCTGGGTGTCGGCCTGCGGGTCGTAGCCGGCGCGCACCGAGAGCGCGAGCTGCGGCCGCGCGACTAATGCTTCGGCAATGCGCGCCAGCTTCTCTTCCTCGGGCGGCGCAAGGCTCGACGAGCCGGCGTCGAAGCTCACGTAATCCAGCTCGCCCGCGGCGGTATCGTGGCCCAGGAGCGAGGCGAGCGCGCGAAACGGCGCGCTGACGATCTTCGCGAGCGTGTTGCGCAGCGCCTTGGCGATCAAGCCGCCGAGGTCGAACTGCGGGTCGCGCAGGTCGCCGCTCACCGGAACGGCAAGGTTGATGCGCCCTTGCGCGTCGGTGAGAAGCGCCACGGCGAGATCCATCGGCAAATCGAGCGCGCCGGCGCTCTCGACTTTCTCGCCAAGCTTGAGGCGATCGAACTCGAGCTCGTTCGAGCCGACCAGCCGTCCCTCGCGCACACGATAGCGCAGCGTCGCGGACAGCTGCCCCGCCTCGATGCGGTAGCCGGCGAACTTCACCGCATACGGCGTGAAATCGGCCAGCGCGAGGTTGCGCAGCCGCAGCTCCAGGTTCGTGCGCGTCGCCGGCGCCACCGGCTCGAGCGCGCCGCGCACGCGCGCGTCGCCGTACTTGCCGACACGCCCGTTCAGCTCGACGCGTGCTGGCGCATCCTCCGCGGTGCTCAGGCCAGCGAGCGCGCCCGCGAGATCGTGCACGGTCGTTGCGAACGGCGGCGCGAGCGTGCGATCGGCCAGATCCAGCCGCCCATTCTCGACGCGCAGCCGGCCGATGGTGATCGCCGGGCGGGCCGCCGGCCGCGCATTGCCCCCGTTGCCGCCGGCCGCCAAGGCGCCCGCGAGGTTTAATTTGCCGTCGGGCGCGATCACGATATTGGCGCGCGGCGCACGGGCCAGCATTTCATCGGCGTGCAGGCTGAACGGTGCAAGCCCCAGCCGCAGATCGGTGGTGCCAAGGCTCTGCCAGGCGAGCAGCTCCCCTTGCGCTCCGTCGATGCGCGCATCGCGGATGCTGGCCGCGCCTTCATAGCGCGCGTCCTTGCCCAGATGTAGCGTGCCCTGCGCATCGAGCACGCCGGCGGCGATGCGAACGGCGCTGCGCTCCGCGAGCCACGGCGCGGCCAGCGCGAGCGGCAGGTCCTTGGCCTCGAGCGTGAGCTGAGCGTCGAGCGGCGCCGCCGTCAGCGCGCCCCGCAGCGTCAGGTGACTGCCGGACTCGAGCGTCGCTTGCGCATTCGCGTTCGAGAGTGCGAGCTTGCCGTCGGCGTAGCGATAGTGCAGCGATCCGGAAATGCGGCCCGCCGGCGCCTTGCCCGCCGTCGGTGGCAGATAGTTCCACGCTTCCGCGAGCGACGCGCCCTCGAGCTGCAGCTCGCCGTTTGCTGCCAGGGGTGCGAGCGTGAGCGTGCCGTCGCTCTTCGCCGTGCCGCCGCTCGCCAGGGCGGCGTTGATGCTGAAGGCGTTCTCGTGCCCCTCGAGCGGCGACAGATCCTGCGCCTGCAGGCTGACGCGCTGCAGGCGGGGAATCCCGCGGAGCGCGACCACGCCGCCCGTGAGCGCGAATTTGCGCACGATGACGGCGACGCGCCCCGAGCCGCGCGGCGCATTTGCGCGTGGCAGGGCTGAGAGCACCGGTTCTTCCAGCCGCAATGCGTCGACGATCCACGTGCGGCGCCAGAGCGATGCTGCGCCGGCAAGCTCGACGCTCGCGCGCCGCGTAGTGAAGAGCGGCTCGCCCTCGCGCATCACGAGTTGCACATCATCGATGTGGGCCGAGAGCGAAAACGGATTGGTCGCGACCTTGCCCANGCGCAAGTCGTACCCGGCTTCGGCAGCACGCTGGACGAGCGTGCTACGAACGAGGGAGGGCGCGACCAGGAAGCCGAAAACGGCATAGAGGCCGACAAGGGCGCCGGCCACGCCGGCAAGGAGCGCGAGCTTGCGCACGCCCGCAGGGCAGCAAAATGCGGCCCTGCCCTACGAAATAAATGCGGCCGGTCGCGCTCGCAACGCGCCGGCCGCGGAACCGGGCAGATAGGAAAAGGGAGACTCCGCACCGCCCGGGCAGTCCCACTCAGCGCGGCCAGTGTGGCGCAGGCTCGCTTAACGGCCCCTTAAGTGCGGCGGCGGATTAACACGGAAATCCTTAAGGCCTACTTAACAGGGCCGCCCGCCCGCCCAAATGGACAACGCACCGGGGTCGCGGCACGTTCGCTGCTTCTCTCTGCGTGCACGCGAAGCGTGCCGGCGCGATGCCGAACCACTATTGAGGAGGTTGTCCTTATGAAAGTGAAGTCCCTGATGCTCGGCTTCTCGCTTCTCGCATTTGCGGCCGCGTCGGCCTACGCCGACGATTCTGCGAAGCAGAAGAGCAGCCAGTCGTCGCAACCGTCGACGTCGCAAAGCAGCGGCGCGTCGTCCACGGGCAAGTCCAGCTCCGCCGCCGGCGGCAGCTCGAGCTCGAGCCCCTCGTCCTCGTCGTCCTCGTCACCGAGTGCGGCGGGCGGCAGCTCGTCCTCGAGCCCCTCGTCCTCGTCGTCCTCGTCCCCGAGTGCGGCGGGTGGCAGCGCGTCCTCGAGCAAGGGCGGCTCGGCCGAGTTTGACAAGCTCGACAAGAACCACGACGGCCAAATCAGCCGCGAGGAGTGGAACGCGGGGCACGGCTCGTCGAGCTCGGCGGGCGGAACGTCGTCCTCCGGCAGCAGCGGCAGCAGCACGAGCGGCAGCTCGGGCAGCTCCGGCAGCATGGGCTCAAGCTCGAGCAAGAGCCCGAGCACGGGCTCCATGGGCTCGACGCCGAAGAGCGACACCTCGAAGAGCAGCAGCGGCTCGAGCAGCAAGTAGCCGCAGTCCAGCTCTGGAAAAGCGGGCCGCTGTGGCCCGCTTTTTTTATGCCGAATTCGGGGTCGGGACCGTAATTACTTACGGCAGGACACCGGACGTCGCTCGGGATCGGGCCTTGAGCGAAGAATAATTACGGTCCTGACCCCGAATTAGGACGGTTGGTCTTATGTCCGAGCAGGCTGCCGAAGATATCCATCGGCACAGGAAAGACGATCGTCGATGCCTTGTCGCCGGCGATGGCGGTGAGTGTCTGCAGGTAGCGCAGCTGCATCGCCTCGCTGCGCTTGGCGAGCATCTCGGCCGCCTGCAGGAGCTTTTCCGACGCCTGCAATTCGCCTTCGGCGTGGATCACCTTGGCGCGCCGCTCGCGCTCGGCCTCGGCCTGGCGTGCGATGGCGCGGATCATCGATTCGTTGATGTCGACGTGCTTGATCTCGACGTTCGAGACCTTGATGCCCCAGGAGTCGGTCTGATGGTCCAGCACCGTCTGGATGTCGCTATTGAGCTTCTCGCGCTCCGCCAGCAGTTCGTCGAGCTCGTGCTTGCCCAAGATCGCGCGCAGCGTGGTCTGCGCGAGCTGGCTGGTCGCTTCGTTGAAGTTCGCCACCTGGATGATCGCCAGCTCCGGCTCCACTACCCGGAAATACACGACCGCGTTCACCTTCACCGAGACGTTATCGCGCGAGATCACGTCCTGCGGCGGCACGTCGAACACCCGGGTTCTCAAATCGACGCGCACCATCTGCTGGATCGGTGGCACCACGAAGATCAGTCCCGGCCCCTTCACGCCGCCGAAGCGGCCGAGGAAGAAGACCACCCCGCGCTCGTACTCGCGCAGAATCTTGATCGACGAGATGGCCAGAAGCGCGAGCAGAACGACGATGCCGCCGACGAAATACATATCAGTCCCCCTCCGGTTCGACGTCCAATACCAGACCCTGCATGCTTGTAACGCGCAGCGGCTGGCCGCGGCGCACCGGACGTGGCGAGCGTACCTGCCACTGCTCGCCGCGCACGCGCGCCCAGCCCTCGCGCTCGAAGTCGCCGAGCGCCTCGCCGCGCGCACCGAGCATGTGCTCGCGTCCGGTGACGACCGCCTGGCGGCGGCTTTTCAGCAGCATGCCGAGCATGAAAATCAGGAACCCGGCGCTCGCCGCCGCCATGCCGGCGATGAGCGCGATCGGGATGGCGAAATCGGGCAGCGTCGTGTCCTCGATCAGCATGATCGAGCCGAGCACGAAAGCAATCAGGCCGCCGATGCCGAGCGAGCCGTACGCCGGGAGGAACGCCTCCGCGGCCATGAAGCCGATGCCGATGGCAATCAGCCCGAGGCCCGCATAGTTCACCGGCAGCAGATGCAGCGCGTACAGCGCGACCAGGATGGCGATTGCGCCGACCACGCCCGGAAGCACAAGTCCCGGGTTCATGAATTCGAACAGCAGGGCGTAGGCGCCCACGAGAATCAGCAGATAGGCCACGCTCGGGTTCGTGATGACGCCGAGAAACCGGGTGCGCCAGTCGGGCTCGCGCTCCTCGAACGCGCTACCCGAGAGCTGCAGCGTGCGCTTCGCGCCACCCGCCTCGACGGTCTTCCCCTGCAACGCGCGCAGGAGCGACGGCACGTCGGGCGCAATCACGTCGATCACCTTGAGCTTGAGCGCCTCCTCCGCCGGCAGGCTGACCGCTTCGCGCACCGCCTTTTCCGCCCAGTCGGCGTTGCGCCCGCGCATCTGCGCAAAGCCGCGGATATAGGCCACCGCGTCGTTCATCGCCTTGCGCATCAGCGTGTCGCCGCCCTTCTTGCCGTCCTTGTCCGACTCGCCGCCCATGAGCGCCACCGGCGAGGCCGCGCCGAGGTTGGTGCCGGGCGCCATCGCGGCGATGTGCGACGCATACATGATGAAGGTGCCGGCGCTCGCGGCACGTGCGCCGCTCGGCGCGACGAACGAAACGACCGGCACCGGCGAAGCGAGGATCGCCTTGATGATCTCGCGCATCGACGTATCCAGCCCGCCTGGGGTGTCGAGTCGCAGGATGATGAGCTGCGCGCCTTCCTTGCCGGCGCGCTCGATGGAACGGCGCACGAAGTCGGCCGCCGCCGGGCCGATGGCACCCTCGAGCGGCACCACGGCGACCGGCGCAGAGGCAGCGCCCGTGGAAGGAACGAACGTCCATGCAAGCGCCAATGCGAGCAGGCGAATGAGCCGCATGCGCCAATATAGCCCCGGTTCTTAAGCCGCGCTTAAGAGTGCGCGTGCCACTGTGCTAGCCTCGAATCATGCGCGTGCTCGTCGTTGAAGACGATCCGATGATCGGCCGCGCCGTGCTGGCAGGGCTGCACGAGCAGGGCTACGCGGTCGATTGGGTGCGGGACGGAGCCGAGGCCGAGCTCGCGCTCGCGCACGCGGTGTACGACGTGGCGCTCCTCGACCTAGGATTACCCAGGAAGGACGGCCTGGAGGTGTTGAAGGGCGTGCGCCGCGCCAAGAACGATCTGCCCGTTCTCATCATCACCGCGCGCGACGCGGTCGCCGATCGCATCGCCGGCTTGGACAGCGGCGCCGACGATTACCTGGTGAAGCCCTTCGACCTCGACGAGTTGCTCGCCCGCACGCGCGCGGTCATCCGCCGCCACGGCGGCCGCGGCCAGAGCGAGATCAGTTACGGCGCGCTCATCCTCGACCCGGCGCGCCGGCGGGTGCTCTTCCAGGGAAGCGAGGTGGAACTTTCGCCGCGCGAATTTGCGGTGCTGGAAGCGCTGCTGAAGGAGCCCGGCGCGGTCGTGTCGCGCGAGCGACTCGAGGACGCGGTGTACGGCTGGGGCGAGGAAGTCGGCTCGAACTCGATCGAGGTCCACGTGCACCACCTGCGCCGCAAGCTTGCGCCGCAGCTCATTCGCAACGTGCGCGGCGTCGGCTACCGCATCGCGCGCTTGCCTTGACGGTTTTTCGTTCACCGTGAGATCGATCCGCAGAACGCTGGTGTGGTGGCTGGTCGGCGGTCTCGCGGTCGGCAGTCTGGCGGTGCTCGCCGGCACCTATCTCCTCACGCGCCATCAGGTCGGCCGCATGTTCGACGACGAGCTGCGCCAGGTAGCGCTTGCCGTGCACGTGCGCGAGGACTGGATGCAAACGCAGCGCGTGCGCATCGCGCGGCCGGGATTCGAGCTGGCGGTGCGCGCCTACGACGCCAAGGGTCGACTGTTCTTCGAGACGCTGCTGCCGACGCTGCCGGCGGACGCGCCGCAGATCTTCCAGGAAGGCCTGACGAACATCGATACGGCCGAAGGCCGCTGGCGGCTCTACACGCACGTTACGCCGGAGGGCATCGTACAGGTCGGACAGCCGCTGGCGGCACGCGACGCGCTCGCCCGCGAGCTGTCAGTGCCCGTGCTCATGCCGATGCTGCTCCTGATTCCGCTTCTCGCCGCGCTCATTGGCTGGGCGCTATCGCGCGGCCTCGCGCCGCTCGGCGAGGCATCGCGCTCGGTCAGCGATCGCGACGTGTCGCGTCTGGATCCGCTCCCGACCCACGGCGTGCCGCGCGAGCTCGCGCCCCTCATCCAGCAGATTAACGCGCTCCTCGGGCGCCTGGCGGCATCGCTCGATGCGCAACGGCGCTTTCTCGCCGACGCGGCGCATGAACTGCGCTCGCCGGTCTCGGCCATCGCGCTCCAGGCCCAGCTCGCGCAGCGTGCGCAAACGCCGGCGGCGCGCGCTGCCGCTCTGGAGGAGCTGCGGCAGGGTAGCGAGCGAGTTCGGCGGCTGGTACAGCAGCTTCTCGACTTCGCGCGGCTCGAACCCGGCGTGCCGCTCGGGCCGTTCCTGCCGGTCGACCTCGCCCGGGTCGCGCGCGAGGTCGTCGGTCAGCATGCCGCGCACGCCGATGAGGCCGGCGTCGATCTAGGTGCCGAGGCGCCTGCGCCGGCGTTCGTGTCCGGCATCGAGGCTGAGCTGCAATCGCTCGTCGCGAACCTCGTAGACAACGCTCTGCGCTACGCGCCACCCGGCACCGCGGTCACCGCGTTCGTAAGCCAGGTGGACGAGCGCGTCAGCTTATGCGTCGTGGACGGCGGGCCCGGCATTCCGGCCGCTGAACGAAGCCGCGTCTTCGAGCGCTTCCACCGCCTGCCGGGCGACGAGACGCCGGGCAGCGGCTTGGGACTTTCGATTGCCAAGGCGATCGTCGAGCGCCATCGCGGCGCGATCATGCTGGAAGATACGAACGCCGAGCTTGATCCGCCCGGGCTTGCGGTGCGCGTTACGTTGCCGGCATTGCCGCTTCGCCCGCCGGCGTACGTAGCCGAGCGGGCCCGAACCGAAGGTCCGCCGCTCGCGCGCGCCGACGCCTAGCGCGCTTCCTCAAGCGTCCGGCGGCCGCGCCAGCCGCTCCAGTATTCCCGCAATGGCCGACTCGCGTACCTTGAGCGTGACCTGCGCGCCGTCCTGATCCTCGAAGATGAGCAACAGCTCGCCCGTCTCTTCGTAGTCGTCGGTCTTGGAAAATTCTTTCAACTCGACGAGCGCGAAGGGGTAATAGACGGCGACGCCACCGGTACCCGTCTTGACCTCCTTGGGCAGCACGCTAGTCGCGCGCCGCCGGCAAGACAAGCCGCAGTGCATCGAAAGCGCTGTCGCTAGCGCGCTACGTCAGGTCGAAACGGCGCTGCAAACGCCGCTCAGCGCTCGGCGGCGACGACTGACAGATCGAGCCGGCGCGCGCCGCGCAGGAGCGTAAGGACGCTCTCGCCGCCGATGCGCTCACCGGTGAGCAGGCGATGCAAGTCATCGATGCCGTTCACTGCCTGCCCGCCGAACCGGACAATAAGATCACCGGCTTCGGCCCCCGCCTTCGCCGCCGGACCGCTTTTCTCTACCGACTCGATACGCACCGCGCGCTCGTTGTCGAGCGTGAAGTGGCGCGCCAAGCGCCGCGCGAGCGGCACGGTAGCGCCGGCGAGCCCGAGATAGCCACGCCGCACGCGTCCATCCCTCAGCAGCTGCACGACGACCGCCTTCACCGTATCGATGGCGGTCGCGAAGCAGATGCCCTGCGCGCCTGGAATGATCGCCGTATTGACGCCGATGACCTCGCCGCGCGAATCGACCAGCGGCCCTCCGGAGTTGCCCGGATTGAGCGCCGCATCGGTCTGCAGCACATCGTCGATCAGCCGGCCGCTCTGCGCGCGCAGGCTGCGGCCGAGCGCGCTCACCACGCCCGCCGTGACCGTATGCTGGAAGCCGTACGGATTGCCGATCGCGATCGCCAGCTGGCCGACGCGGAGCTCGCGCGACGAGCCCAGACGCGCCGCCGGCAGCGCCGCGCCGCCGAGGCGAATCACCGCGATGTCGGTATCCGGATCCTCGCCGACCGGATGGGCGTCGCGGCTCGAGCCGTCGGCAAACGTCGCGACGATGCGCCGCGCGCCATGCACTACATGACTGTTCGTGAGCAGCAGTCCGTCCGGCGTAAAGGCGAAGGCAGAGCCGCTACCCGCGCGCCTATCGAACGCCACCTGCAGATGCGCCACCGCCGGCGCCACCGCCTCCACTGCGGCGACCACCGCAGCGGAATAGGCATCGAGTAGCGCGCCGTTGTCGGCGGCAGCCGCGCGCCCCGGCTCGCCGCGCGCGCTTTCATTCAGGAGGAATTGGGGAACCGGTTCCACGATGGCCGCCGTCTGCCTAGGTGCGGGCAGCGAACCGCCTTTGCAAGGCGCCGGCGGCCCGGCCAAAAGGCTAGCCGCTAGAGCGGCAGCCAGACGAGTCCGGCTTGGCTCCGGTAATAAACGCGCGACGCCTTGGCGTAAATCGCTCTCTCGGGGACGAAGCCGAAAAATCGGCTGTCGCGACTGTTTCCGCGCGCATCACCCAGGACGAAAACCTGGCCCGCCGGAACGCGCATCGGCGCGACATCCGGGCCACCGCCGAAGTGCAGATTCAGCCTCACGCCGTCCTCAGGCGCGCCGTTCACAATCACGTGACCGTCCTTCACCTCGACGAGATCGCGCGACAGCGCGACCACCCGCTTGATGAGACGCGTTCCATCGGCCGGCGAATCGAAGACCACGATATCGCCGCGAGCAACACGGGCGCCTTCGCTCAGCTTGACGAGCGTGAATGGCAGGCGAAATCCATAGGTCTGCTTGTCGACGAGCACGCGATCGCCGGGTAGCAGCGTCGGCTCCATCGAGCCGCTCGGCACGACATAGTGGTCGGCGAGCGACGAACGCGCCGCCAGCAGCAAGGCGATCGTCAGTCCGAACGATAGGTATTCGCGAAGCCACTTCCTCATCGAGACCTCCACAGTCCAACGCCCGGAATGAGACCCGTCATTTCAGCTCGAGTTCGATGAAACTAAACTCATGCGGGTTTGCGTTGACGATGTTGTGCTCGACGCCCGCCGGACGAGCATAAGTTTGACCGAACCGCAGCTCGGTCTCCACGTTGCCGCCAGCCGTTTCGGCCAGAAGGCGGCCCCCGGTGAGACAGACCACGACATAGTCGTGCGCATGGCGGTGCCATCCCGTTTCGGCGCCTGGCGCAAGGCGCCACTCCGTGATGATCACTCGCTCGGTTTCCTGCAGCAGATGGCCGCTCCCGCGGGGCCGTGCGTTTGCCATTCGTTATGTGCCCTTCTTCTGATCGGTCACTGGCAGCCGGCTGGTAAGCGGATGGCCGGCGAAGAAGGTCCACATGCGCTCGTTGATGTCGGCCTGGCTCGCCCATGCGTGCCCGAGCCCAGGCACTTCCACATAGTTCACCTCGTGACCTTCGCGCCGGTACTTGTCCGCGTTCTCGCGCGCAAAGGCGACCGGAAGGATGAAGTCCGCCGTCCCGTGCACGATCATCACCGGAAACTTGCGCGCCGCGTTGATGCCGCCAAGCGTCTGCAGGCCGAGCACTCCGGAGTGCGAGGCGGCCGCAGCGATGCTCGTCGAGCGCTCCGTAGCGAGCAGTTGCGCCAAGTAACCGCCGTTCGACATGCCGAGCACGTACACGCGGTCGCGGTCGATGCGGTAGGTTTTCGAGAGGTGTGCGAGCAACGCATCGAAGAACGCGATGTCGGCTTGCACCTTGTCCGGCAAGATGCCCCAGACACCGCCGGCAGCATCTGGATAAACCATGATGAAGCCATGGCGCTCGGCGGTCTCGTTGAGCTTCGTGTACTTGGGCATCACGTCCTTGCTGTCCACCAGCATGCCGTGAAACGCGACCACGAGCGGCGCCGGGCGGTTGAGCGCGACGCTGGTCGGCACAAACAGGCGGTACACGCGCTTCGTGCGTCCGACCGTTAGCGACTCGTCGGCGAACTCCCCGCGCTTTGCCTGCGGGGGAACGCTGTCGACTTCGGGCGCACTGGCGCATCCCTGGCCGAGCATCATTACCGCAAGCGCGAGCAACGCGCAGCACGCTGCGCGCATTACCCGCGGCTGCCTCGTCAAAAGAATCCCTCAAGGAACGCCGCGGCTTCGTCGGAGATGCCAACGATCTTGTCGGTTGCCTGACGATAGAACTTGAAATTGAGTTCCGTCTCGGGCCGCCCGTCGTCCCAGTCGGAGAACCGCTTCAGCTCGCTCCGCCCCAGGCGTCGCTTCGCCAGCGCGGTGCGCTTGACGCTGATGCTGACACGCGGCGTTTGGCGGGCGATTCCCGGCTTCTTGGCGAGCGCCTCTGCTGAGGTAACGAGGCCTCGGGCGATCAAGCCCGGTCCGCCTTCGTTCTCGCTTGCGAAGACGAATACCGAATCGCCTTCGGCGATCTGCTTCCCGCCATACATCGTCTTCTGCGCGCTGAATGCGAACGTTTCGGCCGTTGTATCGCTAACGTCGGCCTTGATCGCAAACATCATGCTTCTAGATCATATCGGTAACCAACCGGCAACCGCGCTCGTTATTTGCTCCATGACCTTCGCCCCTTTCAGCGAATGGTCGGCGCCTTCGATCCAGTGCTGGCGCCAGTTCGGCCCGACCGGCTCGAGCGCCCGCTCCATGAGCTCCTTGGTGCAGAGGGCGTCGCGCGTGCCGTTGAAGCAGAGCACCGGTATGCGGATGCGCGAGAGATGCGCGTCGCGGAGTTTCTCGGGCTTGCCCTGCGGGTGGAGCGGATAGGCGAAGAGGAGGAGCGCGTCGCAGGCGAAGCCGTCGGCGGCGAGCAGGGTGGCGACCCGGCCGCCCATGGAGCGGCCGCCGAGGATGAGCGGGCGGCCGCGCAGGTCCGGACGCGCGGCGTCGGCCTCGGCGGCGAAGCGCTTTTGCAGCACCGGCATGGGATCGGGCAGCTTTGCGCCGCGCTCGCGATAGGGGAAGTTGAAGCGCAGCGTTTCGACGCCGAGCGTGCCGAGCGCCTCGGCGGTGGCGAGCATCGCCTGATCGTGCATGTGGCCGCCAGCGCTGTGCGCACAGATGAAAAGCGCGCGCTCGGCGTGAGCGGCGCGCTCGAGCGCCACTTCAGGCGGCGCGGGTCGCCGGGGCGCGCAGCTTGTCCACCAGGCCGCTCGCGATGCGCTCGAAGAGCGGCTCGTGCGGCTCGCCGTCCAGGCGCACCGCCTCGCCGGTACGCAACCGGCGCACGAGCTCGGCGCGGCTCAGCTCGAGCACGTCGTCTCCGCGTCGGTCGGAAAAGAGGTAGCGCGTTTTCTTCGGGCTGACGAACAGCAGCTTCGCGACGCGATGCTCTGCGCCGCCCTTCGGCCGGAATTCCACCCACGTGCCCATGGTCATCTTCTCCGGTGGCTCCGCCGCGAGCGATGCCTGCAGCGCCGCCTTGGCGGCCGCACGCTTGTCCATGTCCGCAGGCATCGGCGCGAAGTCGAGGCCGCTCACCTGCACTTCTCCTGCGCCGTACGGATTCTTGACCGTCACGGGAGCGCTGAGGTCGAGATTCGCGGGCGCGGGCGGCGCCGCTTGCGCGGCGGCGGGCGCCTTGTTCGGCACCGCCTTGTCGTTTGCCTTGGCGGCGAGCGGCTCGGTGTGGATCTTCATGAGCTCGGCAAGGAAGCGCTCGCGCACGCCCGCCTCCGCGCCGAGCGCCTGCATGCCCTTCACCAGCCGCTTCACCAGGCGCGGCACCATGGCGGCGAGCTTGCGCCGGTCCTCCACGCTCGTCTTCGGCTCGACGCTCCACACGAGCTCGTCCATCGTCTCGACCGCGTCCTTCCATTCCGCGCCGCTTCTGCCGTATTTGGCGTGCACCAGCAGGAGCAGGCGGCGCCATTGCTCGACGATGAACTCCAGCACCGGCCCGGGCATGTTGTGCGACTGCACGCGCGCCTTCACTTCGTCCTCTGCGGCGGTCTTGGCGACGGCCAGGTTCTCCGTTTGCTCGATGCGCTGCGCGGCCGCCTGCGATTGCGCCTGAATGTGCTCGTCATGCTCGGCGATCAGCGCCTCGACCTGCGCACGCGCGCCGTCGAAGACGCCGACGTCGTCCTGGAAGCTGTCGACGATCTGCTGAACCATCGCTTCGATGCGCACGAACGTCGGATGCTGCGTGCCGAAATCGGTCGGCAGCCGCGTCGCCACGTCACCGAAGGTGTCGAGGAGCGCGCGCGCCGGGTGCGTCTTGTTGGTGAAGAACGACTTGTCGGCGATCGCCACCTTGAGCATCGGGATCTGCAGCCGGCCGATGAGGCTCTTCAGCCCGACCGGAATGTTCGGGTCGTCGAACAGCTGATCGAAGAGCATCGCCACGATATCGAGTGTCGTCGCGTCCATCTGCACGAGACCCGCGGCGAAGCCAGTCGACTTGAGCTCGTTCAGCACATTCACCGTGCCAGACGCCGCCGCCGCCGGCAGGCCGCCCGGGATTACGCTGGTGTCGCCCTGCTGCAGCCGGGTGAGTGATCCGAGCAGCTCGGCGCCCTGCAATACGACCACTCCGGGCGGCAGCGCCACGNCGCCGCCGCCCGCTCCACCGCGAAGCGCGCCTCCGGCGGCCTGGCCTGCGACCAGATTCTGCAGGAGCGAGAAGATGCTCTGCTCATCGGCAGCGCCCTCTTCATGCGCGTCATTGCCGCCGGCCTTGTCGGTCGCCTTGCGCGCTTCGTCCGGCTTCTTCGAGAAGCTGTAGCGGATCTTCGGCAGGATCGAATTGCGCACCAGGAGCGCGTTGACGTCCTTGTAGACCGAGCGCACCTCGTCGATCACGTGGTCATCGAAGAGCTTGCGCAGCACCCCCCGCACCTGCGTCTCGGCCTGGAGCGCGCGGCACGCCTGCTGGTAGGCGTCGCAGATCGTCTCGGGACCGAACGGATTGCGCTCCGCGGCGAGGTTTGCATCGCCTAGCAGCACGCCCACCCGCTGATCCAGGGCGCCAAGCTCCTCGTCGCAGTAGCGCCTGAGCTTGGTCGCGAGCTCCCGGAACTTCAACGTTTCCACGAGATCGTCCTCGCCGACCAGCTCGAGCGACGTGTCGAATTCGGCGAAGCTCTGCCCGTCGTCGGCGACCTGGCTGGTGCGCTTGAGAAATTCGGCGAGGTATAGCTGGTGAAACTGCGTCGCCAGCGTCTGGCGGCCGCTTACCAGCAGCTTTCGCGTCTGCTGGTAGGCTTGCTGCGTTTCCTTGTTCTGGGTCTGCACCGTAAGCGTCGCCAGCGCTTCATCGGCCTTTTCAAGCATGCGTGCCACGGCGGCGCGCAGCCGTTGCGAAACGAGGTCCCGGCTCTCGCCGAGCAGGCTTTCGAAAGAACTGGCTTGCGCGTTCTCCACCAAAGACATAGCTCCCGTTGGGCGCGACTGTAGAGGGTATGTCAATTCGGCACGAGGACGAAATCCCCGCTACTACGTTGATTACGCGCGGTTTCAGTGCCGCTGGAAATCGGCCTGTCCGGTCTGCCAGAAGAGAAAGGCAAAGTAATCGGCGGTCTCGCGCTGGCGCTGCTCCTTGGTGGCGCCTACGCCGTGACCGGCGTCGTAGTCGAGGTTGAGCAGGACCGGCTTGCCGGAGGTCGTGGAGGCGCCGAGCCGTGCCGCCATCTTCGCCGAATGCCAGTAGTCGACTCGCGGATCGTTCACGCCGTGCATGAGCATCACGGCCGGGTAGGCGACACCTTGCTGCACGTGGTGGTAGCTGCTCATGGCGAGGAGTGCGCGGAATTCGTCTTCCTTCGCCACCGTGCCGAACTCCGGGATGTTCGGTATGCCGTTGGCGGTCGCCTCGGCGCGGATCATGTCAAGCGCGCCGACGACTGGCACGACCGCCGCGAAAAGATCCGGGCGCTCGGTCATCGCCCGGCCGACGAGGATGCCGCCCGCGCTGCGGCCCATGATGCCAAGCCGCGCGCTCGTCGTGTACTTCTGCGCGATCAGGTATTCCGCGGCGGCGATGAAGTCCTTCCAGGTGTTGGGCTTGGTCGCCTTGTAGCCCGCCTTGTACCAGTCGTAGCCGTAGACGCCGCTGCCGCGAACGTTCGCCACCGCGTAGACGCCGCCGCGCTCGAGCCACGCGAGCCGCGTCGGCGTGTAGTTCGGCTCCTCCGAAAAGCCGTACGAGCCGTAGCCGTAGAGCAGCGTCGGATTGGAGCCGTCGAGCTTGACGTCGGCGCGATGGATGATGGAGAGCGGCACCTGGGCGCCGTCGTGACTCGGCACCTTCACTTCGGTGACGACCAGGCCCTCGGGCGCGTCGAACGGGCCGAGCGGCTGCAGTCCCGTATTGGCCGCCGTTCCGGCGCGCTTCACGACGTAGATTTGCCGCGCGCGCGTCCAGCCGCCCGCGCCGACGATGGCGCCGTCGAGCTGCGGCCAGGTCGCCATTACCCGCACGCTGCCTTCAACCGGCAAGGTGATCGGGGTGGTATTGCTCGCACCCCAGGCGCGGCGCAGGAGGCGCTTCACCGTGCCTTCGCGCGCCTCGACATAGAGGCCGTCCTTGGCCGCATGCAGGTTGATCAGCACGCGCTCGGAGGCCGGGACGACGGTCGTGGCGTTGGCAAGGTCCGGTGCCGTAAGGCGCATGCGCACGACCGAGAAGCGCGTGCTGTCACGATAGGTCATGAGGTAGACGTCGTCCGCCTGCACGGCCCACTCGGTCACCTTGTCGGTGAAATCGCAGATGCGCTTCCACGGCGTGTCCGGCTTGCCGACGCTCACCAGCGGCGCTGTATACAGCGCCACTTCGTTCTGCACGCCATTGGCGACCGCCGCGATCGCAAAGCGTGAGCCGGGAATGGCGTTCACGAAGACGAAATCTGCGCGCCGCACCGGCATTTGCTTCGAGACGTTGCGACCGGCGATCAGCGTATCGGCGCTGGCGCTCGTGCCGACGACGTGCAACCAGGCGCGCCCGTCCTGGTATTTCTCCGTCGCCGGCATGCCGGGCTTCAGCTCCTGCTGGCGCAAGTAGAAGAATGAGCGCGAATCCGGACGCCAGTTGATGCCGGGGTATTGCGCACGGTCGATCGGCTCGCCGAGCTGACGGCGGCTCGCGGTTTCCACGACGT
>C688J14111_10000083_pt1 | contig 20519 bp, 17 predicted proteins | sample HopSoiMetagenom1_FD_14111 | JGI IMG/M metagenome (IMG submission 14111)
CGGATCTGATCGGCAAGCTGGTGCCGTACGACGAGCCGATGGTTTCCACCCGGGCCTTCCGCGAGCGGCGGCCGATCCAGGCGGTGGATCCGTCGCGCCTGCAGGGCATGGCGCGGGCGCTCGGCGAGCGATTCGGCAATCGCACCACGCTGGCGGTGCCGATGCTGGCCCGCGACGAGGCGTTGGGAGCGGTGGTGATCCTCGATCGCAAGCGCGCGCGCAGCTTCACCCAGCCGGAGATGGACCGCGCGCTGGCGGTGGCCGGGCAGCTGGCTTTCGCGGTTCTCTCGGTGCGCCTCTACCAGGACCTGCGCACCAGCTACGCAGAGCTGGCGCGGACGCAGAAGGAGCTGATCGACCGCGAGCGGCTGGCGGCCCTGGGCGAGCTGTCGGCGAGCATCGCGCACGAAGTCCGCAACCCGCTGGGGGTCATCTTCAACTCGGTCGGGAGCCTCCGCCGCATCCTCAAGCCGCAAGGCGACGCCGCGCTCCTGCTCGACATCGTCGGCGAGGAAGCCGACCGTCTCAACCGCATGGTGGGCGACCTGCTCGACTACTCGCGGCCGGTGCAGCCGGCGCTGGAGCCGGTTCCGCTGCGGCCGCTGATCGAGGAAGCGCTGTACTCGGCGCGGCACCAAGCCAGCGGAGCTGCCGGGGAGGTGCGCGCGAGCATCGAAGTGGCGGAAGCCGCGGCGACGGTCCGTGCGGATGCGCGGTTGCTGCGCCAGGCGTTGGTCAATCTGTTTCTCAACGCCTACCAGGCCATGCCGCGCGGGGGCGTCCTGCAAGTCAGAACCATTCCGGCCGATTTGGAGGGCAAGCCGGCCGCCGAAATCGTGGTTCGCGACACGGGTCCGGGCATCCCCGCGGACATTGCCCGCAGAATCTTCCAGCCCTTCTTCACCACCAAGGCCACCGGCACCGGTCTGGGGCTCGCGGTGGTGCGACGGATCGTCGAAGGCCACGGGGGCGTCGTCGCGTTCACGCCGGCCAACCCGGGCGCCGAATTTCACGTCCGGCTTCCGCTGGAAGCTTGATCGCGTTACTTCTGTAGCCATGTCCGGCGACGCGCTGCCGACCGAGATGCCCGCCGCCGAGCCGCGGCCGCGCATCCTCATCGTCGACGACCAGCGCAACATGCGAACGACCACGGCGCTGCTCCTGCGAGCGCAAGGGTACGAGGTAGCCGAGGCGGAGAGCGGCGAGGCGGCGCTGTCCCGCCTGCTGGCCGATCCGTTCGACGTGGTGCTCACCGATCTCAAGATGGCGCCGCTCGACGGTCTCGCGGTGCTGCGCGGCGCGCTGGAGATCTCGCCCTCCACCCAGGTGATCGTGATGACCGGCTACGGCACCGTGGAGAGCGCGGTGGTCGCCATGCAGCACGGCGCCTACGACTACGTGAGCAAGCCGTTCAAGGAGAGCGAGCTGCTCATGCGCGTCCAGCGCGCGCTGGAGAAGCGCCGCCTCCTGGTGGACGTGGGGCTCTTCTCCGACGAGTTCCGCCAGCGCTACAAGCTGGACAACCTGGTGGGCCGCTCGGCGCCGATGCGCGAGCTGCTCACCCGCCTGGTTCGGGTGGCGCCCACCGACGTGACGGTCCTGATCACCGGCGAGAGCGGCACCGGCAAGGAGCTGATCGCCCGCGCCATCCACGTCAACTCGCGGCGCGCCACGCGGCCCTTCGTCCCGGTGAACTGCGCCGCCATCTCCGAGACGCTGCTGGAGTCGGAGCTCTTCGGCCACGTCAAGGGCGCCTTCACCGGCGCGGTCAAGCTGCGGCAGGGCCTGCTCGAGGAGGCGAGCGGCGGCACCTTCTTCTTCGACGAGATCGGCGAGACCACGGCGGCCTTCCAGGCCAAGCTCTTGCGGGTCATCCAGGAGCACGAGATCCGGCGGGTGGGCGACAACGCCTCCATCCGGGTGGACGTGCGGGTGATCGCCGCCACCAACCAGGACCTCAAGCTGGCCATCGCCGAGAAGCGCTTCCGCGAGGACCTCTTCTACCGCCTCAACGTGGTCCCGCTGCAGGCCCCTCCGTTGCGCGAGCGCAAGGAGGACATCCCGCTGCTCGCCCAGCACTTCATCACCCGCTTCAACCAGCGCAACGGGACGCGGCGCATCCTCACCCAGGGTTCGCTACAGAAAATGGCGGCGTACGACTTCCCCGGCAACGTGCGCGAGCTGGAGAACATCGTCGAGCAGGCGGCCGCGCTGGCGCACAGCGACGAGATCGACGGCGACGACGTCTTCATCGAGACCCGCACCGCGCCGCCCACCGACACGCCGCCGGACGGCGTGCGCACGCTCTCGCAGGAAGTCGACGCGGCGGAGCGGCGCGCCATCGAAGCGGCGGTGCAGCGCAACGAGGGCATCCTGGAAAAAGTGGCAAGGGAGCTGAACGTCTCCACCACCACGCTGTGGCGGAAGATGAAGCGGCTGGGCCTGCGCAAGGATTGAGGGCGGGTTACCCTCGATCGGGTGAGCAAGAAGCCGAAGCCGTTCAACAACCCGTTCGGGGGCCTCAAGCTGCCCGAGCGGCCGGCGCCCCCTCCCGATCCGCCAAAGGCTCCCGAGCCTTTGCCCGTCCGGCGGCACGACGAGTTGTCGGAGGAAGAGCTGTGGACGGTGGCGGTGGACGGCACCGAGCCGCTGCGCGATCGCAGCGTCCGGGTGAAGCCGGACCCGCCGGCGCTCTCGGTGGCTCCGGCCCACCTCGATCCCGATCTCGAGGCTTACGACGAGCTGCGCGCCCTGGTGACCGGCGAGGTCCCCTTCGACATCGCCGACACCGACGAGTTCATCGAGGGGCATGCGCGCGGCCTCGACCCGCGCGTGGTGCGCAGGCTGCGGCGGGGAGAGCTGGCGGTGCAGGCACACGTGGATCTGCACGGGCTGCTCAAGGAAGAGGCCAAGACGGAGCTGGAGGCCTTCCTGACCAGGTCGCGGCAGGAGGGGAAGCGCTGCGTGCTGGTGGTGCACGGCCGCGGGCTGCACTCCAAGGATCAGGTCCCGGTGCTGAAGGAGGCGCTGAAGGGCTGGATGCACACCGGCCGTTTCGCGCGGCACGTGCTGGGCTTCGCGACGGCGCGGCCGCACGATGGAGGGGCCGGAGCCGTCTACGTGCTCTTGAAAAGAAGCTAAACCGCGACCGCAGTTCAGCGTGCGAACGTCGCGGCGGCGGATTGGGTCAGGGCAGCGAAGGACCCGGGCTGGATACCGAGCCAGAGGACCAGCAGCGCGCACCCCGCGATGGCCACGCCGGCCGAGACGATGCGGCCCATCGGCGGACCCTCGGTCTTCCCGGCCGGATACATGTACACGTACACGACNACGCGCAGGTAGTAGTAGAGCCCCGCCACGCTGGTGAGCACGCCGAAGATGGCCAGCGGCGCGAGGCCCGCCTCGATGGCCGAGCGGAACACCGTCAGCTTGGCCATGAAACCCGCCGTGGGCGGAATGCCGGCCAGCGAGATCATGAAGAGCGACATCGCGGCAGCGAGGCCCGGATGCCGGTCGGAGAGGCCGGCCCACGACGAGAGATCGTCGCCGGTGCCGCCGGCCAGCAGCCGGCGCTCGATGATCGCCACCACGGCGAAGGCGCCGATGACGGTGGCGGCGTAGGAGGCGAGGTAGAAGAGCAGCCCCTCGGTGGCGCTGGCGCGCGGGCCGCTGCCGGCCATCGAAGCGACGGCCACCAACAGATAGCCGGCGTGGGCGATCGACGAATACGCCAGCATCCGCTTCACGCTGCGCTGCGGGATGGCGAGGAGATTTCCCACCAGCATGGTGAGCACGGCCAGCCACACCACCAGATCGCGCCACCCGTGCGGCCCCAGCGCCGCGGAGGCATCGCCGAATCCGGCCACCAGGATGCGCACCAGCGTGGCGAAGGCCGCCGCCTTCACGCCCGCCGCCATGAACCCGGTCACGGGAGCAGGAGCGCCGTCGTAGACGTCGGGGACCCACATGTGGAACGGCACCGCGGCCACCTTGAAGGAGAAGCCGGCGGCGAGCAGCGCCACCGCGGCATAGAGCAGCGCGGTCGCGGGCGTCGCGCCGCCGCGCAGTGCAGCGGCCACATCGGCGAGCCGGGTGGAGCCGGTGGCGCCGAAGGCGAGCGCCGCGCCGTAGAGGAAGATGGCGGAGGCGAAGCTGCCGAGGATGAAGTACTTGAACGCCGCTTCCGCGGGACGCCTGCCGCGGCGCAGGTACGCGCAGAGGGCGTAGACCGCGAGCGACATCACCTCCAGCGAGATGAAGACCACGATCAGGTCGGTGGCCTGCGCCAGGAGGCACATGCCGGCTGCGGAGAAGAGGGCCAGCGCGTAGAACTCGCCGCGAGTCGCGCGCAGCGACTCCAGGTACGAGAATGCAACCAGGCACGAGAGCAGCAACGTGCCGCAGACCACCGCGGCGATCACGCGCGCGAAGCCGTCGCTCACCGCGGCGCCGGAGAAGAGCGGCACCGCCGGATCGCCCATCTGCGCCAGCGCCGCCCAGAGTCCCGCGGCGGCAAAGGCGGCGGCGGTCCACGCCTGGTATCTGCGGTCCGGCATCGTCTCCGGATCCTGTGGCTTCGCCTCCGCGCCCTGCGGCAGCGCGCGCTGCGCCGATTCCGCAGGCCCTCCGGTGGGGCCCAGCACAGCCGGCTTCACGGCGCGCAGGAAGACCTCGCTGGTGAGCAGGAGCAGAGCTCCCACCGAGAGGATCAGCGCGGGCAACACGCCTGCGAGGTCGTTGGGGTTGAAGTTCATCGCCGCAACTCCGCCTTGCGCGGACCGGGTGCGAGGCGTTCGGCCCGGGTGACCCGCTGCACGAACGCATCCACCGGCTCCTTCATGGCGGTAAGCAGGGGTTGCGGCGCGAAGCCGATGACGACGATGGCGATGAGCAGCGGCGCCACGGTGAACCACTCGCGCACCGTGAGATCCGGCACGCCGTGCGCGGCCGCCTTGCGGGGCGGTCCGAGGAAGACCCGCTGGTACATCCAGAGCATGTACACAGCGCCCAGGATCACGCCGCTGGCTCCGACGATGGCGAGCGGCACCGCGCCGCGCAGCATCCTCGAGGTGAAGGTGCCGATGAGGATGAGGAACTCGCCGACGAACCCGTTGGTGCCGGGCAGGCCGATGGAGGAGAGGGTGACGACGAGGAAGGTGGCGGCGATGGCCGGCGCGGCGGTGGCCAGGCCGCCGTACGCGGCCAGGTCGCGGGTGTGGGTGCGCTCGTAGAGGAGGCCGATGATGAGGAAGAGCGCGCCGGTAGAGATGCCGTGGTTGACCATCTGCAGCACCGCGCCGCTCACCGCTTCCGGCGTCAGCGCGGCGAGGCCCAGCATCACGAAGCCCAGGTGCGCCACCGACGAGTACGCGATCAGCCGCTTCATGTCGGTCTGCGCCATGCACATGAAGGAGCCGTAGACGATGCCCACCACGCCGAGCACCGCGATGGCCGGCGCCCAGTCCAGCGCGGCCTGGGGGAAGAGCGGCATCGCGTAGCGGATGAAACCGAACGTCCCCATCTTCAGCATCACGCCGGCGAGGATGATGGATCCGGCGGCGGGCGCTTCGGTATGGGCGTCGGGCAGCCAGGTGTGCAGGGGCCACACCGGCACCTTGATGGCGAAGGCCAGCGCGAAGGCGAGGAAGAGCCACTTCTGCACCTCCGGCGTCATCCCGCCCGCGTTGAGCAGGTCGGCGTAGTCGAAGCTGCGGTGGCCGGGCGCGCCGGAGTTGCTCCACAGCCAGAAGATGGCGAGGAGCATCAACACCGAGCCGATGAAGGTGAAGAGGAAGAACTTCACCGCGGCGTAGATGCGACGCTCGCTGCCCCACATCCCGATCAAGAGGTACATCGGGATCAGCATCGCCTCCCAGAAGACGTAGAAGAGCACCAGGTCGAGGGCGGCCAGCGTGCCCAGCATGGCGGTCTCGAGGAAGAGCAGCGCGATGCAGTACACCTTGACCCGCTCCTGGATGTACTTCCACGAGCTGAGCACCACGATGGGGCCGAGGAAGGTGGTGAGCATCACCAGCAAGAGCGCCACGCCGTCCAGGCCGATGTGGTAGCTGAAGCCGAGCGTGGGCGCCCACTCGCTGCGCTGCTCGAAGGCGTACTTGCCCGCCACCCCGCGGAAGCCGGTCCAGAGCGGGATGGAGAGGGCGAAGGTGGCGAGGGAGGCGATGAAGGCCACGCCCTTGTGCTGGCCGCCTTCGCCTCGCGGCAAGAGCGCCACCAGCACGGCGCCGAGCAGCGGCAGGAAGATGACCAGGGTGAGCAGGTGGGACTCTATGAAGCTCATCTCAGCCCCTCACCAGGAAGACGTAGAGCAGCGCCGCCACGCCCAGCGCGGTCACCGCCGCGTAGCGCTGCACGTCGCCGTTCTGGAAGCGCCGGCCCATGGCGCCGAACCACGCCACCATGCTGGGAATGCCGTTGACGAAGAGGCCGTCGATGATGGTGGCGTCGACGACGCGCCACAGGCCCTTGGCGAACCGCCACATCGGCCTGACGACCACCGCTCCGTAGACCTCGTCGACGTAGAACTTGTTGGCGAGCGTCCGCCGGAAGCCGGCCATGCGGGCCGTCAGCGCCGCGTCTCCGGCCAGGCCGCGCTTGTAGTAGAGCGCGTACGAGCAGGCCCAGCCGGCCCAACCCACCAGGAGCGCGATGCCGTAGCCGAGATACGGCGCGAACTCCTCCGCACCGCCGCCGCGGGGCCGCGAGAAGAGGCCCTCGGTGAAGTGCTCCCAGGTCCAGCCTTCCAGCCAGGTGCCGTGGACCCACGACGGCGGAAGCCCCAGCAACAGGCCCAGCACGCTGAGGACCGCCAGGATCCAGAGCGGCACGGTCATGATGGCGGGGCTCTCGTGCGGGTGTACGTCGTCGGGGCCGCGATACTCGCCGGAGAAGGTGAGGAAGTAGCAGCGCCACATGTAGAAGCTGGTGAGGAACGCCGCCGCCGACCCGACCACGTAGATCACCGGCCCCAAAAAGCCGAGGTGCACGCCGCTGCCGGGCGTCAGCGTGAGGAAGTTGAAGGCGCGCGTGTGCAGCGCCTGTCCCAGGATCTCGTCCTTGGAGAAGAATCCGGACAAGGGAAGGATTCCGGTGATGGCGACGGTGGCGATGAGGAAGGTCATGCGCGTCGAGGGCATGTACTTGCGCAGGCCGCCCATCCGCTCCATGTCCTGCTCGCCGTGCAGGCCGTGGATCACCGCGCCCGCCCCGAGAAAGAGGCAGGCCTTGAAGAAGGCGTGCGTAACCAGGTGCATGGTGCCGGCGAAGAAAGCGCCCACGCCCACGCCGATGAACATGTAGCCGAGCTGCGAGACGGTGGAGTAGGCCAGCACCTTCTTGATGTCGTTCTGCGAGGTGCCGATCAGCGCCGCCCAGATGGCCGTCAGCGCCCCGATCACCGCCACCACCGCCATCACGCCTGGCGCCGCCACGAAGAGATGGCTGAGGCGCGCCACCATGTAGACGCCGGCGGTGACCATGGTGGCGGCGTGGATCAGCGCCGAGACCGGCGTGGGACCCGCCATCGCGTCGGGCAGCCAGATATAGAGCGGCAGCTGCGCGCTCTTGCCGGTGGCGCCGATGAAGAGGCAGAGCGCGGCGAACTGCGGCCAGTCCCAGGCCTGCGTCACTGGAAAACCTGCCGCGCCCAGCTGCGCGAAGCTCAGGCCGCCCACGTGGGCGAAGAGGATGAAGATGCCGATGAGGAAGCCGAAGTCGCCGATGCGGTTGACGATGAAAGCCTTGCGCCCGGCGTAGGCCTTCTCCTCGTCGGTGAACCAGAAGCCGATCAAGAGATAGCTGCAGAGCCCCACGCCCTCCCAGCCGACGAACATCGCCACCAGGTTGTCGCCGAGGACCAGCGTGAGCATCGCGGCGATGAAGAGGTTCAGGTACGAGAAGTAGCGCGCATACCCGGGGTCCTCGTCGATGTAGCCCATGGAATAGGCGTGGATGACGCCGCCCACCCCCGTGACCACCAGCACCAGCGCGCCGGAGAGCCGGTCCACCGTGAAGCCCATGTCCACGTGCAGGCTGCCGACCGAGAACCAGTTGAAGGCGAGCTCGTGCAGCTGGCCCTCGCCCAGCTGGACGAAGGCGGTCAGCCCCAGCGCGAAGCTGAGCCAGACCGTGGAGAGGGCCACCGCGTAGACCACGGCCTTGGGCAGCCAGCGCCCCGCGATGCCGTTGAGGGCGGCGCCGATCAGCGGCAAGAGCGGAATCAGGTGCAGCCAGGAGACTTCCAAGCGCAACTCCTTACAGCTTGAGCGTGTCGAACTCGTCCACGTTGACGCTGGTGCGGCTGCGGAAGACGGCGATGATGATGGCGAGCCCGACCGCCGCCTCGGCCGCGGCGGTGGCGATGACGAAGAACACCGCCGCGTGGCCGGAGAGGAAGCTGCCCATCGGCGAGTTGGGCACCAGCGGGAAGCGCGAGAAGGCGAGGAAGGTCAGGTTCACCGCGTTGAGCATCAGCTCGATGCTCATCAGCACGATGATGGCGTTGCGCCGCAACACCACTCCGGCGGCGCCCAGGGCAAAGAGCAGGGAGGCGAGGACGAGGTAGTGCTGCGCCTGATGCTGGTGGAAGAAGTCCATCAGATCTTCCCCTTGGCCACCACCACCGCGGCGACCACCGCCACCAGGAGCAAGAGCGAGGTCACTTCGAACGGCAACACCGACGACATGTAGATGACGTACCCCACCGCTTTCACGCCGCCGAAGGGGCCGCGCTGCGTGACCAGCGTCGCGTTGTCCACGTGCGGAGCGCCCGGGTACGCCGGGCCGAGGGCGCGCCAGCTGATCACCCCGACCGAGGTCACCACCGCGGCGAGGCCGATGACCTTCCAGGCGGTGAACCGCTCCTCGCCCAGTTCCTCCTCCTTGAGGTTGAGCAGCATGATGACGAAGACGAACAGCACCATCACGGCGCCGGCGTAGACCATGATCTGGAGGATCGCGATCAGGTGCGCGGCGAGGAGCACGTAGATGCCGGCGAGGAAGAAGAAGCATCCCACCAGCGAGAGCGCGCCGTAGATCGGGTTGCGCCGGAAGATCACCTGCGCGCCCGCGACCAGCACGCCCACGGCGAAGAGATAGAAGAGGACGGCTTCCACCATCAGCCTCGGACCAGCGCGTCGAAGTCGCCGCGGAACTTTTCGATGTAGCTCTTGGCCGGCATCGCCGCGCCGTCGGCCAGCGCGCAGATGGTCTTCATCTCCATCTGCCGCGCGATCTGGTGGACGTTGTCCACGTCCTGCTTCTCGCCCTGCCCCTTGACGATCTTGTCGAGCAGCCGCGAAAGCCAGGCGGTGCCTTCGCGGCAGGGCGTGCACTGGCCGCAGCTCTCGTGCGCGTAGAAGCGCATCACGTTGGCCAGGGCGTGGGCCATGTTGACCGTCTGGTCGAGGTAGACCACCGCTCCCGAGCCGGCCATGGTCTTCTTGGCCTTGAGCGTGTCGAAGTCGCTGGCCCACTCCGCCTCGGCGGCGGTCATGATCGCGGACGAGGAGCCGCCGGGGATGATGGCCTTGAGCGTGGATCCTTCCCGCATGCCGCCGCAGTNCTCGTCGAGCAGCGCCTTGAAGGTGATGCCCATCGGCGCCTCGAAGACGCCGGTCTTGCGCGAGTGGCCGCTCACCGCGAACAGCCGCGTGCCGCCGTTCTTGGGAACCAGCCCGATGCGGCTGAACTCGTCGCCTCCCATGCTGACGATGGCGGGCAGGTTGGCCAGCGTCTCCACGTTGTTCACCGCGGTGGGCTGCTTGAAGAGGCCGCCGCCCGCGTTGGCAGGGAAAGGAGGCTTGAGGCGCGGATATCCCTTGCGGCCCTCCAGCGACTCGAGCAGCGCCGTCTCCTCGCCGCAGATGTAGGCACCCGCTCCGTAGACCGCGTGCATCTCCAGATCGAAGCCCTTGCCGAGGATGTTCTTGCCGACGAATCCCGCGGCGCGCGCCTCGTCGATGGCGTCCTGCAGCCGCTTCATCGCCGAGTCGCGGAACTCGCCGCGGCAGTAGACGTAGGTGAGGTGGCAGTCGATGGCGTAGCAGCCGATGATCAGCCCCTCGACGAACATGTGCGGGCTGCGCAGCAGGATCTCGCGATCCTTGAAGGTGCCGGGCTCGCCCTCGTCGGCGTTGACCACCAGGTACTTGGGGAAGCTGGTCTCCTTGCGGACGAAGTTCCACTTCATCCCGGTGGGGAAGCCCGCGCCGCCCCGGCCGCGCAGGTTGGACTTCACCACCTCGTCCACGATCTGCTGCGGCTGCATCGCGAGCGCCTTGGGCAGCGCCTGGTACCCGCCGCCCTTGCGGTAGGTGTCCAGCGTCCAGCTCTCTGGCTTGTCCCAGTCACCGGTGAGGATCTTGGGGCCGGCCATCACTTGCGCTCCGTGCTGCCCGCCTCGGGGCGCGTGGAGACGGCCGGCTCGCCCAATGAGCCCGTGGCCTGCGGCATGTGCTGCGCTTCGAGATGGAGGTGCGGGTCCGGCAGCCTGGGCATGGGTCCCTTGGCCATGTCCTTGCCCGGCTTGTCGCGCAGCTCTTGAAGGAGCTTGTCCATCGCCTGCGGCGTGATGTTCTCCGCGTAGGTGAAGTTGTTGACCAGCACCGCCGGCGCGCTACCGCAGGCGGCGAGGCAGGCCACCTCCTCCAGCGAGAAGTGGCCGTCGGCGGTGGTCTCGCCGGCGCGGATGCCAAGCTTCTCGGAGCAGTGCCGGAGGATGTTCTCGGCCCCCATGGCCCAGCACGAGACGGAGTTGCAGACCCCGATGTGGTGCCGTCCCACGGGCCGCAGGCGGTACATCGTATAGAAGGTGGCCACCTCGCGGACGCGCACCGGCGGCACGTCGAGGCGGGAGCCCACGTAGGCCATGGCGGGCTCGGGCAGCCAACCCAGCTCGTCCTGTACCAGGTGGAGCGCGGCCAGGAGCGCAGCCCTGCTGCGGTCGCCCGGGTACTTGGCGATGGCCTGCTGCAGGCCGGCGTCGAATCGCTGCTGTTGTTCGGGGTTGAACGGGCTCTCGACCGGCCCCGCCCTGGTTCCGAGGGGAATCATTGCGGCGCGCACCTGTACGGCGTGCCTGCAGGGCTGTCAAGGGCGGTATGTTGCGCGGATCCACCGCATCCACCAGCGCGTGCTCGAGCACATCCGCGCGGAGGTCAGCGCAGGTCGAGCACCCGCAGCGAGATGAGGCCGACCAGCGTTCCCAGCACTTCGTTGGGTGGCTTGCCGGAGGTGCGCACCAATTCGCCCACCGTCTTGTTTCCGTCGCACTTGGGCAAGAGGTGCGCCTCCCAGGCCGTCAGCTCCACGTCGGAGAGGTTGAACGACGGATCGGCGCAGGGGATGGGCCGCGCGGAATCTGCCATCAGCCGCTTGAGGCGCTCCGGCTTGTAGAGCTTCTTCACGCCGCGCATGATCAGGTTGGCGGGGTGGATGTCGAGCTTGATCGCCTCTTTGCGCGCCCGGGCCGCGAAGCTGAGGGTGAAGACCCCCTCCTCCCAGGCGAAGACCGAGTAGAGGATGCTCTTGATCTGCTGGCCCACGTAGTACAGCCGCTCCTCCTCGGTGAGCGCGCCCATGGCGATGAGCACGTCGCCCGTGCGCTTCTTGCTCGTCGCGGCCTCCTCGGCGGCCTGCTTGAGGGTGCCCTCGTCGATCTTGCCGGCGCGCACCAGGAACTGCCCCAGGCGGTCGGCGACCAGGTTCGAGAGCGCGAACACCGGGAAGCCGCCCTCGAAGTAGATGATCTTCTTCACCTGCCCCTTCATCAGGCCCAGCTCGCCGGTCTCCTTGGCGGTGTAGAACGCCGCCAGGAGCTGAGGGAGATTGTCCCGGAGATCGCCTCGCCGGACGCCTTCCTTGTCTGGGAGGGGCTGCAATGCCGGCGGGTCGCTGGTGGGGGCCGGCGGGATGGGCCCGGTGGTCACCTTGGCGGAACGCACCTTGGGCTGCATCACCGGTGGCGGCGTGGTGGGCTTGAGCTCGCGCAGGCGCTGGGCCTGGTCGCGGTCCATCGGTTTGAGCTGCAGGGGCGAGGTTCCCTGCATCGAGCCGGACTGGAGATCGATGCGGGCGGTGAGCTGCATGGCCTCGGCCGCCTCGGCCACCTGGGGACCGGACTCCACGTCCCACGCCTGCTTCTCGGGCGAGCTGGACGGCGCCACGGGGGCGACCTTCCGCACCGCCTCCAGCAGCGCGCGCCGATCGAAGGGCTTCTCGAAGTAGGCGAGGGCGCCGTACTTGGAAACCGAGCTGGCGGAGATCTTTCCGCCCTTGTGCACGCCGGACATGAAAATGAACGGAATCTTCAGTCTTTTCAGGCCTTCAGCCACGTCGAAGCCCATCAGATCGGGCAGCAGCACGTCCACCAGCACGAGGTCCGGCCGATCCCTGCGCGCCGCTTCCAGGGCGGTGCGCCCCCTGGCCGCCGTCTGGACGTCGTAGCCGGCTTCCTCGAAAGCGGACGACAAAAGCGTGAGGAGTTCCGGGTTGTCGTCGACGACGAGGATGCGCGGACCGGACACGCTCGGAGCCTACGATGGGGGGCGCATGGCGGCAAGGAGGTTGATCGCGTGAATCCACAATGTTAAGCAGGGCCGCTTTTCCCCCTCGCACGGAGCCGCCCATGCGCCGCATCTCCGCGAAACTTCTCGTGTGCGTAGTTGCCGCCACATTCGGCTGCAAGAAGGAGCAAGGCAGCGGTGCTGCGGGGGCGGGCGCGAACGGGCCCATCGTCATCGGCGAGGTAGGATCGATGACCGGCACCGAGGCCACCTTCGGCACTTCCAGCGATCGCGGCATCCAACTCGCCACCAAGGAAGTGAACACCGCCGGAGGGATCAAGGGCCGCCAGCTCCAGGTCATCGCGCTCGACGATCAGGGCAAGCCCGAGGAGGCGGCCACCGCCACCACCCGGCTCATCGCCAGCGAGCACGTCACCGCGCTCCTCGGCGAGGTGGCCTCCACCCGGTCGCTCTTCATGGCCCCCAAGGCCCAGCAGGCCAAGGTGCCCATGGTGTCGCCCTCCTCCACCAACGAGAAGGTCACGGCGGTGGGCGACTACATCTTCCGCGCCTGCTTCATCGACCCCTTCCAGGGATACGTGATGGCGAAGTTCGCCACCGGCACGCTGCACCTCAAGAAGGCCGCCGTGCTGCGCGACGTGCGCAACGACTATTCGGTGGGTCTGGCCAAGGTCTTCTCCGAAAACTTCGCCAAGCTGGGCGGCCAGATCGTCGACAACGAGAGCTACTCGTCCGGCGACGTGGACTTCAAGGCGCAGCTCACCAACATCAAGGCCACCGCTCCCGAGGCGCTCTACGTTCCGGGCTACTACACCGACGTGGGCCTGATCGCCCGGCAGGCCCGCGAAGTGGGGCTCACCATTCCCCTCCTGGGCGGCGACGGCTGGGACAGCGAGAAGCTGTACGAGATCGGCGGGGCCGCGCTCGAGGGCAGCTACTTCTCCAACCACTACTCGGTGGACGACCCGAGCCCCCGCATCCAGGAGTTCGTCGGCAAGTTCAAGAAGGAGTTTGGCGGCCAGGTGCCGGACTCGCTGGCCGCGCAGGCCTATGACGCCGCCGGCATGCTCTACGACGCGATGAAGCGCGCCAACGACCTGTCGGGGCCGGCCATCCGCGACGCGCTCGCCCAGACCAAGGGCTACAAGGGCGTCACCGGCGACATCACCATGGACGAGAAGCGGAACCCGGTGAAGCCGGCGGTGGTGTTGAAGGTGGGCAAGGGCGGCAAGTACGAGTTCTCCGGCCGCGTCCAGCCCGAGGGCCTCGCCGAGACCAACCCCGCCGAGATGCCGCGGGCGACCCCGGACACGCAGCAGCCCAAGAAGACCGAGGGGAACACCGCGCCGAACGCGGCCCCCGGCAGCATGCCCACGCCGACCACGACGCCGCCCGTGGGCGGCTCGGTGAGCCCGGCGCAGACCGCCGCCGTCACCGGGCAGCCGCAGGGAGTTCCCTCGGGCGAGCACCCCAAGCGCTAGTTGACCGACTTCTTCCAACACATCGTCGACGGAGTGTCGCTCGGCGCGATCTACGCCTTGATCGCGCTCGGCTACACCATGGTCTACGGCGTCCTGCAGCTGATCAACTTCGCCCACGGCGACGTCTTCATGCTCGGCTCGATGATCGGCTGGTACGCCTCCTCGCGCTGGACGCAGGAGGCCGCCCACCCCAGCTGGCTGGGAGCGCTGGGCGTGACGCTGGTCAGCATCATGGCCTGCGCCGCCACCGGCTTCTTCATCGAGCGGTTCGGCTACCGCCCGCTGCGCGCATCCCCCAAGCTCAACTCACTGATCACCGCCATCGGCTTCTCCTTCCTGCTCGAGTACGGCGGACAGGTGGTCTTCGGGCCCAACCCGCGCGCCTTCGGAGCGCTGCCCATCGACCCGAGCGATCAGTTCCGCTTGCTCGGCGTGGCCATCAGCTACGTGGACGTGCTCTGCATCGGCGTCTCGGTGGCGCTGATGGTCACGCTGCAGCGGATCATCTTCCACAGCCGCATGGGCACGGCCATGCGCGCGGTGTCCTGGAACCCGTCGGTCGCGGCCCTGATGGGCGTCAACATCGACCGGGTGATCAGCTTCACCTTCGTGCTCGGGTCGGTGCTGGCGGCGGTGGCCGGCATCCTCTACGCCAGCGCCTTCCGCAAGGTGGAGCCGCTGATGGGGCTGATGCCCGGCCTCAAGGCGTTCGTGGCGGCGGTGCTGGGCGGCATCGGCAACGTGCAGGGCGCCATGCTGGGCGGCCTCATCCTCGGCCTCGCCGAACAGCTGGTCAGCAGCTACGTCAGCTCCAGTTGGAAGGACGCCATCGCCTTCTCCATCCTCATCCTCATCCTCCTGGTGAAGCCGTCCGGCCTTCTCGGCAAGGGCACGGCGGAAAAGGTCTGATGGCGGGGCTCTTCGGAGGGAGCGCGCTGCGGCGCACCGGTCGGGCGGCGCGGAGCTGGATTCCGTTCTTCGTCGCCATCCCCTTCCTGGTGCTCATCGAGGAGTACGTCGCGCACAACCCGGCCCTGGGGCTCGAGTACGCCTTCCAGAACATCAACCACATCGGCATCGCGATCATTTTGGCGGTGTCGCTGAATCTGGTGAACGGGCTGACCGGCCAGTTCTCCATCGGCCACGCAGGCTTCATGGCGGTGGGCGGCTACGTCAGCGCCACCATGCTGATGCGCGGACCTCAGGACGATCCCTACCGGATCTTCTTCGCGCTGGCGGTGCTGGCCGGCGCCACCGCCGCGGCGGTGATGGGATGGATCGTCGGCAAGCCCTCGCTGCGCCTGCGCGGCGACTACCTGGCCATCGTCACGCTCGGCTTCGGCGAGATCATCCGCGTCGTCATCGAGAACACCCCCTTCTTCGGCGGCGCCATCGGCCTCTCGCCCATTCCCCACCGCGCCGACTTCGCGATGATCTGGACGGTGGCCGTAGTCACCATCCTCGTCGCCAAGCGCCTGCGCGACTCCACCCACGGCCGCGCCTTCCTCTCCGTCCGCGAGGACGAGGTGGCCGCCGAGGCGATGGGCATCGACACCACCGGCTACAAGGTGCGGGCCTTCGTGATCAGCGCCTTCTTCGCCGGCGTGGCGGGCGCGCTCTCCGGCGCGTTCGAGGGCAACCTGGCGCCGCAGAGCTTCACCTTCGTGCGGAGCTTCGAGGTGGTGGCCATGGTGGTGCTGGGCGGCATGGGCTCCATCACCGGCGCCACCATCGCCGCGGCGGTGCTCACCATCCTGCCCGAATACCTGCGCGCGGTGGCAAATCTGAGGATGGTCATCTACTCCATCGCGCTCATCCTCTTGATGCTGGTCCGGCCGCGCGGCCTGCTCGGCACCCGCGAGCTGTGGGACTACCTCAGGAAGAAGCGCCCGCCCCGCGCACCCGGCCAGCGCGAGGCCAGCGAATTCCTCATCGACGTGCGCAAGGCCACCATCCGCTTCGGCGGCCTCACCGCCGTCAGCGAGTTCAGCCTGCAAGTGAAGCCGCGCGAGCTGGTGGCGCTGATCGGTCCCAACGGCGCGGGCAAGACCACCGTCTTCAACATGCTCACCGGCGTCTATCCGCCTTCGGACGGCGCCATCGTCGTACTGGGGCGCGACACGCGCGGCCTCTCGCCCCACGCCATCGCGCACCTGGGCGTGGCCCGCACCTTCCAGAACATCCGCCTCTTCCGCGAGCTGTCGGCCTTCGACAACGTGCGCATCGCCTGCCACCACCTCACCCGCGAGTCGATGGCGGCGGCGGTGCGGCACGGCGAGCTCTCCGAGCAGGAGGAGAACTGGATCGCCGAGCGCGCCGAGGAGCTGCTCTCGGTGATGGGCCTTTCCGCGCGGCGCGACGAGCTGGCCAAGAACCTGCCCTACGGCGAGCAGCGGCGGTTGGAGATCGCCCGCGCGCTGGCCACCGGGCCCCAGGTCCTGCTCCTCGACGAGCCGGCGGCCGGCACCAACCAGCGCGAGAAGGTGGAGCTGATGGAGCTGATCCGTTCCATCCGCGACCGGTTCGGGGTAGCCATCGTGCTCATCGAGCACGACATGAAGCTGGTGATGGGCGTCTCCGAGCGGATCCTGGTGCTCGACTACGGCGTCACCATCGCCGAGGGCCTGCCGCGCGAGATCCAGAGCAACCCGCGGGTGATCGAGGCGTACCTGGGCGAGAAGTACGCCCGCGAGCACGCGGCGCAGATCGCGGCGGCGGGAGGGCCCCATTAGCAACATCGCCAACAAGCCGGTCGCGCTGCTGGAGTTGGAGAACGTGGACGTGCACTACGGCGCCATCCACGCGCTGCGCGGCGTCTCCTTCCGCGTCGGAGAGGGAGAGATCGTCACGCTGATCGGCGCCAACGGCGCAGGCAAGACGACTACCCTGCGCGCGGTGAGCGGCATGCTCAAGCCGAGCACCGGCAACATCCGCTATGCCGGGACCGAGATCGCCGGCTGGAAGCCGCACCGGTTGGTGGCGCAGCGCCTCTGCCACGCCCCGGAGGGCCGCGGCATCTTCCCCAACCTCACCGTCACCGAGAACCTCAAGCTCGGCGCCTTCTTGCGCCGCGACACCGACGGCATCGCCAGCGACGCGGAGCGCGGCTTCACGCTCTTTCCCCGCCTCAAGGAGCGCGCCACGCAGATGGCCGGCACGCTCTCGGGCGGCGAGCAGCAGATGCTGGCCATCGCCCGCGCACTGATGGCGCGGCCGCGGCTGCTGCTGCTCGACGAGCCCTCGCTTGGCCTCGCGCCGCAGATCGTGGAGACCATCTTCTCCATCATCCAGGAGATCAACCGGCAGGGCGTGACCATTCTCCTGGTCGAGCAGAACGCCCACCTCGCGCTGGGCATCGCCCACCATGGCTACGTGCTGGAGACGGGCTCCGTGGTCCAATCCGGCACCGGGCAGGATCTGCTCCGTTCGCCGGAAATCCGCAAAGCCTATCTGGGCGAGTAGTTTCCGTTTGCAGTACATTGCCGGCGTGACGTGGACGGTGACGATTGCGGATGTGTTGCAGGCGAGAAAGCGGATCCGCGAGCGCCTCCCGGTCACGCCGCTGCGTCGGTATGCGCCGCTCGACGAGGCGGTGGGGTGCGGCATCAAGGTCTTCGTCAAGCACGAGAACCACCAGCCCACCCAGGCCTTCAAGGTCCGCAATTGTCTCGCCGCCCTCACCGCGCTGACCGACGAGGAGAAGCGCCGCGGCGTGGTGGCGGCGTCGCGGGGAAACCACGGCCAGGGCCTGGCCTGGGCGGGGCAGCTCCTGCACGTGCCCGTCACCGTCGTCGTGCCGCGCGAGAACAACCAGGAGAAGAACGAGGCCATGCGCGGCTTCGGCGTCTCCCTGATCGAGGAGGGCAACGACTACGACGCCGCCGCGCTGGTGGCCGACAACCTGGCGCGCGAGAAGGGGATGACCCTCGTCCACTCCACCAACAACCGCCACGTCATCGCCGGCGCCGGCACGATGACGCTGGAGATGATCGAGCAGCAGCCGGCGCTGGATGCGCTGGTGCTGGCGGTGGGCGGCGGCTCGCAGGCGGTGGGCGCGCTGACGGTGGCGCGGGCGATGCGTCCGGGCATGCAGGTCTACGGCGTGCAGGCCGAACGGGCCTCGGCCATCCACGACTCCTGGCACGCGGGAAAGCCGGTGCACGGCGCCACCGCGCACACCTTCGCGGACGGCCTCGCGACCCGCAACACCTACGAGGCCACCTTCGAGCCGCTCCTGGATGGTCTCACCGGGTTCGTCAAGGTGAGCGAGGCTTCGCTGGCGGATGCCGTCCGCCTCCTGCTCCGCACCACCCACAGCCTCGCCGAGGGAGCGGGCGCCGCGGGGCTCGCCGGCCTGGTCGCCTTGCGCGAGACGCTGGCGGGCAAGTCGGTGGGCATCTGCATCTCCGGCGGGAACATCGACCAGGAGAGCTTGCGCCGGGTCGTCTGCCGTGAAATTTGAGGTGTTGGCTGTTCGTATCCTGGTGGATGGACATGAGCCTGCTTCCCTCCTTTCCTGAGCTTCCGGTCGTGGCCCGACCGCGGCGCGGCCTCGTGCGATGGGCCGTCGGCCGCGTCCGGGGTTACGCGCGCGGGGTGCAGCCGCCGCCGGCGGAGCAGACGGAGCAGGCGCTCTACGGGTTTGCCCAGCCCATCCTCGGCGTGCGGGTGCTGCTCTCCGATCCCGAGCTGCTCAAGGAATCGCTCTATCCGGCCGCCCTGCTCGCCGCCGCGTGCGCCATCTACGCCAGCGTCAGCGCGGGGGGCGGGCAGTGGGTGGACTGGTTCAAGCACTTCTACAAGGCCTTCGCGGCGCTGGCGCCCCTGCCTTCGTTCTTCTTCGCCAACCACTACGCCCGGCTCGCGTCGATGATCCGCTGGCGGCTGGGCTTCGGCGCCTGCGGGCCGCGCGAGATGCCTTGGGGCATGTTGGCCGGCCGCATGATCCGCCAGGCGCTGATCGTGGCCGTGGGCATCGCGCCGGTGATCGCCCTGGCGAAGGCGCTGCCGGGCATCGGCGATTACCTCTCCGGTGCCGCGCTCGCCATCTGGAGCTTGCACTGGGTGGTGGCCGACGCCTTCGACGACTCGCAGGTCCGCCTGCCCGGCGAGTCGCTCAAGGAGTCCATCCAGCGCGATCGCAACGCGCAGGCGCCCTGGTTCGTGCGCTGGTTGCGGCAGGGCGCCGCCAGGTTGCCACGCTTCCTCGGCGCGCCGGTGCGCTGGTTCGCGGGCCTCTGCGACAAGCTGGCGCTCGACTCGCGCGGCGAGATCGCCACCATGGAGCACAACCGCGCCATCTCGCTGGGCTTCTCGCTCAGCACCGCGGGGCTCCTGTTCACGCCGGTGCTCAACTTGCTGTTCCGCCCCATCATCATCGCCGGCTCTTCACATCTGTTGGGCCAGCTGGAGAAGGAAGAGCAGGCCGGGCTCAATGGAGCTGAAACTCCGATTTCAGCTCTCGCGAAGTGAGCGACTGCAGCGCGGCCTGGGAAGGCAGGCCTTCGTAGAGGATGCGGTAGACGGCGTCGTGCAGGGGCATGTCCACGCCCAGCTTGTGGGCGAGGTCGTGCACGCTCTTCGCCGTGCGCACTCCCTCCGCGACCTGCTTCATGCCGGCAAGCACCTCTTCCAGCTTCTGCCCGCGGCCGAGGCCCAGCCCCACCGTGCGGTTGCGCGACAGCTCGCCGGTGCAGGTGAGCACCAGATCGCCCATGCCGGCGAGGCCGCTCAAGGTCAGCGGATTGGCGCCCTTCTTCATCGATAGCCGCACCAACTCGGCCAGCCCGCGCGTCATGATGGCGGCGCGCGTGTTGCTGCCGAAGCCCATCCCGTCGGAGATGCCCGCCGCGATGGCGCAGACGTTCTTGAGCGACCCGCCCAGCTCGACGCCCGTGACGTCGACGCTGGTGTAGACGCGGAAGTAGTCGCTGGAGAAGCAGCGCTGGACCCTCTGCGCCATCTTCTCCCACGGCGAGGCCACCACCACTGCGGTGGGCATCTTCTGCATCACTTCCTTCGCGAAGGACGGCCCGGAGAGGCAGACCAGGTAGGGGTGCAACTCGGCGGGGAGCACGTCCTCGAGCACCTCGTTCATGGTGTAGAGCGTCTCGTTCTCGATGCCCTTGCTGGCGCAGACGATGGGCGTGGCCTTGGGCAGCGAAGGCAGCGCCTCGCGCATCACCGCCCGCGTCACGTGCGAGGGATTGACGGCGACCACCAGCTCCGCCCCTGCCAGCGCCTGCGTCAGGTCGCGCGTGCCCGTGACCCTCTCGGGAAGCCTGAAGCCCGGCAGATACTTTACGTTCTCGTGCTGCGCGGCGAGCGTGCGCGCGACCTCCGCGTCGTGCGACCAGATGGTGACGTCGTGTCCGTTGTGGCCGAGCACCGAAGCAAGCGCCGTGCCCCAGCTGCCGCCGCCGATGACCGCTGCCCTCATCCCATCCGCTCCCGGCGCGAAAAAATAAAAAAATTTTTTTTTCGCGCCCTCAGA
>C688J14111_10000084_pt1 | contig 20473 bp, 17 predicted proteins | sample HopSoiMetagenom1_FD_14111 | JGI IMG/M metagenome (IMG submission 14111)
TCACGCCCGCCGTTGTTGCGAAAATGCTCTTCCTTCCAGCTTCAGTGCGTCCGCTTCGCGGGCGCACTGAAGCCCAAAAAATCAATCGCGGAACGCGGAACGGACGCTGGGCATAAGAGCCCCGCTCTACCAAGCGTGCTTCTCGCCTCCATCCTTTTAGTTCTTGCGACGTTCGCGTCAGCGCAAACGCCCAGGCAGAAAACCCGCATGGCGACTTCGCAACTTGAGGCGACACGTCCGATCGCGATTCGCGGAGGCAAGCTGCTGACTATTACTCACGGCGTGATCGAGAACGGTGTAGTGCTGATGGAGAACGGGAAGATTACAGCTGTCGGGCCGGCGGGCACCGCAATTCCACGTGGGGCAACCGTCGTTGATGCGACCGGCATGACGGTCTACCCGGGTCTGATCGATTCCGAAACCAATCTCGGCCTGGTCGAAGTGGAAGCCGACCAGATGAGCAACGATTTGAACGAACCCAGCGACGAGATCATGCCGCACATGCATGTGGCGGATGCGTTCCATTCTGAAACACAGCGCATTCCTGTGGTGCGCGTGAACGGCATCACCAACGCGATCGTCGCGCCAGGCAGTGACGACAGCCTTCCCGGCCAGGACATCCTTATCCAGCTCGACGGTAAAGATCGCGATCAGATGATCATGGCGCGCGATGTTGCAATGCCACTTAACTTCTCTGCCGAGCAACGCCGTCGTGGCGGTCGCGGTGAGGGTGGCGGCATCAGCAACCGCTTTCCTTCAACCCGGATGGGACTCGCCACGCAATTGCGCCAGGCATTCATCGATGCGCAGGACTATGACGCGAAGCAACAGGCCGCTGCCACTAAGAAGCCCGACGGCGGCGGTAACAAGAGTGGTAGCGGAAGCGGAGATCGCCAAAAGCGCGACCTGAAATTAGAGGCCCTACTGCCGTACCTCCACGGACAGAAACCGGTGGTGATCGGCGCCAGAGACGGTTACGACCTCGAGAATGCAATGCGACTCGCGCGTGAATTCAATCTCAAGGTCGTCCTCAATCACGTGACCCATTCGCAGCAGATCCTCGATGAGATTGCCTCATGGAAAGTTCCGGTAATCGTTGGTCCCATCTACGACTTTCCACGGTCAGACGAGCGTTACGACGCCGTCTACTCGCTTCCTGCTGAGCTGGTCAAACGCGGAGTGAAGATCGCTTTCGCTTCGTACAAGGTCGAGCACAATCGCAACCTGCCTTACGCAGCCGGATACGCCGTAGCCTTTGGCCTGCCTTATGAAGAAGCCCTGAAGGCAATCACAATCAATCCGGCGGAAATCTGGGGAGTCGCAGACAAGCTTGGCTCACTTGAGGTGGGAAAAATCGCGAATGTAGTGATCGCAAATGGCGATCCACTGGATGTAAAGACAGACGTGAAGCAAGTGTTCATTGACGGCCGCAAAATTCCGATGGAAAACCGGCAAACCCGTTTACGCGACGAATACGGCGGTGTACCACCCGCGCCTTCCACTTCCAGGTAAACGTAGTGACCAAGCCGCGGAGGCATGGAGTGGATCAGGAATCGGGTATTTCGGCGTCGAGGCCATCTTTTCAATTACCCGATTACGAAATTACTCAATTACAGAATCCCCTTCGACCCGTTCTCTTGCCAGCTTTTCCTAGCGCCATATAGACTGAGGAGTTTGTATTGCGCGGTCTGTGCATACAGGAGGAGTTTGCATGCCGGGGATAGAAGATAAGGTGAAGCAGATCATCGTCGACCAGCTCAGCGTCGAAGAGACCGAAGTCACGGCCAGCGCCTCCTTCGTAGACGATCTCGGTGCGGACTCGCTTGACCGTGTAGAGCTCATCATGGCGTTTGAAGAAGCCTTTGATCTTGAAATCCCTGATGAGGAAGCCGAGAAGATCAAGACCGTGCAGGATGCCGTCGGCTATATCGAAAAGAATTCAAAGATAGCCAAGCAGTAGCGAGGTTGCATGCTGCAAATCGATCCCTCGATTGAACCTGACTCACTCGACATCATTGAAATTGGTGATGGCGTTGGAGGAGACCTCCGAGATAGAAATCCCCGATAACGACGTCAGGAAGATTCGCCGCGTACAAGACGCGTTAGTCCTTATCGGGAGGCTTGAGGCCCAACAGAAAGAAAAAGTAAGAAGGAACGCAGAAAAGAAGAAGCGGTAGCGGTTGCAGTCACATCCCAGAAGAGCGAGGAACGCGAATGGCCGCAGTAGACGAGAAAGTTAAACAAATCATCGTGGAGCAACTCGGGGTCGATGAAGGGGAAGTCACACCAAACGCGTCGTTCGTGGACGACCTCGGCGCCGATTCTCTCGACACCGTCGAGTTGGTGATGGCCTTTGAAGAAGCGTTCGACATTGAAATCCCCGACGAAGAGGCCGAGAAGATCAAGACCGTCAAGAACGCGATCGACTACATCAACGCACACGCGAAAGGCGGCAAGTAAGCTTGAGTCGTAGGGTTGTCGTCACTGGTTTGGGCCTGATTTGCGCAGTGGGCAACACCAGTGCGGAGGTCTGGACAAATTTACTCGCAGGCAAAAGCGGCGTTGCCACTATTACCGGCTTTGATGCTACAGGTTACGCATGCACCATCGCCGCCGAAGTCAAGAACTTCGATCCGCTGAATTTCATCGAGAAAAAAGAAGTCAAGAAGATGGGCCGCTTCATTCATCTGTGTATGGCGGCCACCGAAGAGGCCGTAAAGATGTCCGGCCTCAACATCACGCCTGAAATCTCAGAGCGCGTAGGAGTTCACATCGGCTCTGGAATCGGCGGCTTCGACATCATCGAGCGCGAGCACTCAAACCTGATTAATGGCGGCCCGCGCAAGATTTCGCCGTTCTTCATTCCCGCGGCCATTATCAATCTCGCTGCCGGACACGTGAGCATTCGCTATTGCGCCAAGGGTCCGAACGAGGCCACAGCCACCGCGTGCACTACCAGCGCTCATTCCATCGGAGACGCCTACAAGATCATCGAGCGCGGAGCTGCCGATGTGATGATTGCGGGCGGCACCGAAGCCGCCATCACTCCCATGGGTGTTGGGGGATTCGCTGCCATGCGCGCTCTCTCCACCCGCAATGATGCTCCCGAAAGAGCAAGCCGGCCCTTCGATGTTGATCGCGATGGTTTTGTGATCGGTGAAGGCGCAGGCATCCTGATCCTGGAAGAGCTGGAGTTCGCTCGTCGGCGTGAAGCTCCGATCATGGCGGAAATCATTGGATACGGCATGAGCGCTGATGCTTTTCACATCACCCAGCCCGCCGAAGAAGGCGAGGGCGGCTATCGCGTGATGATCAACGCTCTTGCCGATGCAGGAATCAAGGCCGACGCCGTGGACTACATCAACGTGCACGGCACATCGACTCCGCTGGGGGATGTGCTGGAAACGAAAGCCATCAAGCGCGCTTTTGGCGCGCATGCCAAGGACGGACTTGCCGTGAGTTCAACCAAGTCCATGACTGGGCACCTACTCGGCGGCGCGGGCGGACTCGAGGCTGGCATTACCGTTTTGGCACTGCGCGATCAAATGCTTCCCCCAACTATGAACCTAGAGCACCCTGACCCCGAGTGCGACCTCGACTATGTCGCCAACCATTCGCGCAAAGCCAAGGTCCATGTTGCATTGTCGAATTCGTTCGGATTTGGCGGAACGAACGGCTCGCTCATCTTTAAGCGCTGGGCAGAGTAACGGAACAACCAGAACAGAGACCTATCCGTCAGATCCGTTGTCTCTGTTCGATCCGTGTGCCGGCCCTTAACGTCTTCAGCCTCAGCGCAGTTTGACAACCGACTTCGGCGCACCATACATTCATTCCTGCTTTAGACAACTCAAGCGGATCGCGCGGTCCCACTTTGCGGTGGGACCAGGGAAGCGGGTGTAAATCCCGCGCTGCCGCGCAACTGTAAGCGAGTCAACGAACCCCAAATGCCACTGTCCCGTTCTGCGGGATGGGAAGGCGGGCGTTTCGGAGCGCCATGGCGCTCGCTCGTAAGCCAGGAGACCGGCGCGAACTGCATAACTCAATCCCACTCGCGTGCACAGGAGGATTGCCGTGCGGACTTGCCTTCGCCTCTTTCTCGTTTTGGTCTCGCCGACTCTGGCGTTTACCGCAGATTTAGCCATTCACGTTATCGATCCCACAAGTAGAACTGTTGCCGGTGCCCGCGTAGCCGTCTATCGGACTTCTGATAACGCGCAGGTCGCTTCGGCGAACACGAACGCAGACGGACTGGCAGGATTTCACAATCTCGCAGTGGCCCCTTACCGCGTTCAGGTGCTGGCGCCCGGATTTGCAGAGAACATCATCGAGACGTCCACGCAAGGCGACTCGACTCTAGAGGTGCGCCTCAAGATCGCCTCCCGAAATGAAACTGTAGTTGTAACGGCGACCAAGACTCCTTTGCCCGCGGATGAAACTGGCGCACCGGTGGAAGTTGTTGATCACGACACCCTTGTCAATCGACAGCCCATAGAAGTTGCGGATGCGATCCGATTCTTGCCGGGAGCCATCGTGAATACCTCGGGACGCCGCGGCGGAATCGCGTCACTGTTTGTGCGCGGCGGTGATTCGCGCTACAACAAAGTTATTGTCGATGGTGTACCCATCAACGAGCCCGGCGGGACATTCGATTTCGGCGTCGTTCCCACCATCGCCGCTGATCGCTTCGAATTCGTTCGTGGACCGGGGAGTGTGCTCTACGGATCTGACGCGCTCACCAGTGTGGTACAGATGTTTAGCTCGACAGGAACAACCCGCATTCCAGAGGCAACCCTCAGTGCAGATGGGGGCACGTTCTCTACCGCTCGGGGTTACGCGACCGTGGCCGGCTCTTACAACATTTTCGACTACAACTTATTTGGCGAGCAATTCAACACCTCCGGACAGGGAATTAACGACGGATATTCCAATTCATCGCAGGGTGCGAATGTTGGCATGAGTCTCTCCTCAAAAGCCATATTCCGTTTGCGCGCGCGACACTCGAACGAGCGCAGCGGGATTCAGTCATTCTTCAATTTCAACGGCCGCCAGTATCTGCCGCCAGACAGCGACCAGTTTGCCCGCCAAAACAATTTCCTTGCCGACGCCGACGTCGAAATAGCTGCGCCTACCCAGTGGAGGCACAGCTTCAGCGGGTATGAGTATCATCACGTTCGCCAGAACGTCGATCAAGTGATGGACCCAGGCCGCGAAAGCGCCTTCGGCAATTTCGATTTTCCCTTTAACAGCTACTCCGATTTCAACCGTTCCGGGTTCATGTACCACGGCGAATATGACCCGCGGCTTTGGGCGCGGAGCAACTTTGGCTATGAATTTGAGGACGAAACTGGTTTCATCGGCGACCTTACTTTGCCGCCGCTGACACACGGTCTAAGGCGGAATCACGGGCTCTATGGAGAACAGATCCTCACATTTTCGCGCTTCACCCTGATTGCGGGCGGGCGCTTCGTGCACAACGAGAGCTTCGGGAACCGTGGAGTGCCGCGGGCCGCGCTCAGTTTCCTGGCTTTGCGCGGGGGAGAACGCGTCAGCGACACGCGCCTGCGCTTTGCCTTTGGCGAAGGCATCAAGGAGCCAAGATTCGATGAGAGCTTCGGCACCGGGTCCTTCTTCATCATCGCGAATCCGAACCTCAGGCCGGAGCGCAGCCGGACACTGGAAGCCGCCGTAGTGCAGAACTTTTTCGGAGACCGCTACTCGGTCTCCGCCGGTTACTACAACAATCTCTTTCGCGACCAGGTTGAATTCACCTCCGATCCGACGACGTTTGTCGGGCAGTACGTAAACCTGAACCGCTCGCTTGCGCATGGCGCCGAATTTGAGCTTCACGCGCGCCCGGTAGCGCGGCTGAGTCTCGAGGCTTCTTACGTCTATACTTCGGGCCAAATTCTGGAATCGCCGGTTGCGTTCGATCCGTTGCTCGCGACCGGAGCTCCGTTACTTCGCCGTCCAAAACATGCGGCATCGGCGACGGTGAACTACACCGCGAGGCGCTGGGGAGGGAATCTGAGCGCCGCGGGCATCGGCCGGCGTACCGACTCAGACTTCTTCGGCCTTACACCCCACGTGGACCACGCGGCCGGTTACGTTCGTGCCGATGCGAGCGGATGGTACGAACTGCAGCGCCATGTAACAGCCTATCTCGCGATCGAGAACCTGCTGAATAAGCGCTACGAAGAAGCGGCAGGATATCCGGCACTCAAGGCCAATTTCCGGGCAGGATTGCGATTCCGCTTTGGGGGAGAATGACCCAATTCTGACCATTCAGGCGAGATGCTGATTGAGCGAGAGAGCTGACTTGCAAATGGATCTTTGTCCTTGACTGCCGATCGCAATTTTCACGGGAACAGTGAAAAATACAGTGAATTTGCGTCAAAACATCAAATTTGGCCGGAAATCTGCAAATTTCCGTCTCGAGCAGTGAATAACAGTGAATTTGACGATTTCTCACCCAACCGCTGCTCTTTGAAACGTTTAGGTGCTCTCTTGCCGTAGCAGCCCAAGCAGGAACAGAGAATTTGCAGGGAATTTTGGTCGCACCAGCGGCGGTCGCCAGAGCTGTGTCACGAAATACTGTCCCCACAGCTCCGGTTAGTCTTCGGGTTCGCCCGCCACTTTCGTAAGGGCTTCGATCAATGGTTGTGAGACTCCATGCTCGGCGATGACTACTTCATCGGCTATTTTCTGAAATTCGAGCTGCTCGGTGTACGAACAGATGATGATCAAGGGCAATGCCGGCTTTAATGCCTTCAGTTCGCGCGCAACGCTCGCTCTTATACGAGAAGGCATGGAGTTGCAGAGCACCACAGCATCGAAGTGCTGTTTTTTGGCTAGATCCAGCAAGAGCTCTGAGTCTTTGGTTGTGACTACATGGTAGCCTGCGGTTTCGACAACGGCATTCCGGGTCCGCAGGATGGCGGAATTGTGTCCCGCAGACAAGATTTTCTTTCCATGCGCTGCGATCGCGGACCTGCTGGGCGTGCTCATGCCACCTTGCGCGGATCGCCGAACAGCGAGCGCAGCAAGTCGACTAGTTCTTCCGGCTCATGGCTGGAGATGTGATGTTCAGCCTGGCCACAGCGGAAGTTCCGGTTAGCGGAGAGCACAATCACAGGCATTGACCCATTGGTCGATTTGGCGGCTGTAACTGCCTTCTCGCAATCTCGAATTTCCGCAACTACTACCATTGCATCCACGTTGGGAAATAGGCGCAGCAACTCGACCGCCTCTTTTGTGCTGTACGCCGTAATGACGTTGAATTTAGCGGTTTCGACTACAAGCTTGCGAACCGAGAGTGCCTCGTTCGGTTCCGGTTCGACGATCATAAGTGTGGGTCTTGTCATGCCAGCTATCCTTCGCTTTGGATGCCTGAGGTGTCCCGTATGCTGGTTGGACATCTTGCTTGTGAGTCAGCGAGAGCCGACTCTAGCTCGATGACGCAAAGTTGCGCATCATGGCATAAGTGAGGCTTTGCGTTGTCGCGAATGTCGGCAGAGGGACAATTGCAGGTCGACAAAGACCAGCAGAGCCGCTGGCGCTAAGTTAGTACCGTCTCACTCGACCAGACGGCTTGGTCCTTTGCTTTGGCCTAGAAGCCAATCCACCGCCTCTTTTACATCTTGCTCGCGGGCTTCGCCGTTGACGACGCGAACGATCTCCCCATTCTGGTCGATGATGAGAGTGGCCGGCACGATGTTGGTTCCGGAGAGCTGCTCCAGGAGATCGACCGAGGCTCCTACCCAAACCGGAAGAGTGATCCTCTGCTGCTCCACGTAGTCGCGTACCGCCGGCAACTTCTTCTGTTCATCGATCGAGGCGAGGATGAACGCGACCTGCTGCCCGGTGTACCGCTGCGACATTTCCGCCAACCTAGGTAACTCCTCCTTGCATGGGCCGCACCATGTGGCCCAGAAGTTAAGCACCACGATCCTTCCCTGGTAGTCGCTCAACCTTGCCTTGCCGCCATCGAGATCGTGCAGGGCCAGCTTGCGCAAGTTCTTTGGGTGCGCTGCATGGGATGCGCAGAGCAGCAGAGCAACGCCGGCGGCGCCCAGTGTTACTTTTCGCAATAGAGAAGCCGATTTCATTGCTTTCACTGTACATGCCAGCCCAATAGTGCATTTGCACTATTGTTGCGATCGGCTGCTTGCGGTTTACTTGCCCTCGCGAATTCAGGCCTCACAAAGACAGACTCTGGAGCTTCTCATGCGCAAAGCGCGGCTTTTAAGAACAATGGCGATCTTGGCCTGTATTCTTGCCGTTTCCGCATTCTCGGTTTCGTCGTTTGGACAAGGATGCGTCGCAGCCCATACCGATCAGCCACTGGTGATTGGCTTGCATCCGACGACTCAGGAGCAGCTCAGCCATCACAGCGACGGTTTGGAGGGCTGGCTCCACAACTGACGGTCACGGTGGGCTTTCGGACGTATAGTTCGTACAAGCATTACGTTGGAACCGACTACCAGGAACGCCGCGCGCTGCTGCATAACCAGGTCCAGAACCACGTCAACCTCTACGACCTCTCGTTTAACTACCAGTTGACGCCGCGCTTCAGCATTATCGGCGACATTCCCGGACTCACGGCTTCTCGCCACCAACAAGGAAGCGTCAATGTGTCGCACTCCGGTGGCATTGGGGAGATTACGGCCGGTGTTCAAGCATGGGCATTCCGTCCGCCGACTGAGAGCCACGGAAACGTCGCCTTTTTCATGTCACTGAAGATGCCCACGGGCATCAACGACGCAAAGGGAACGACCATCCTGGCCAATGGAACCACCCAAACCCGCAACTTTGATCAATCGATTCAGCCGGGCGATGGCAGCTGGGGTTTTACCATCGGCACGCAAGCCTACCGGCAGACGTATCTCCACACCATGCTGTACTTCACGGGATCATGGTTGTTCAATCCGAGGGATACGAACGGTGTGAAGACGTTTCGCAGTGCTCCGCATGAGGACGTGATGTCGGTCACCGATCAATATCTGTGGCGCGGGGGCTTTTCCCATGGTGTTCCCAAAGTGCGCAATCTTGCTTTAAGCCTGGGGGGAAGGATGGAAGGTGTGCCGGTTCGCGATGCCTTCGGCGCCAGCAACGGATTCCGACGACCTGGCTACGTGATTTCAATTGAACCAGGACTGGCATACTCGTACCGCAACAACACGCTGAACGTCAGCGCTCCATGGGCGATGGAACGCAACCGCAAAATCAGTACTGCCGATATCCAGAATCACACGCACGGTGACGCCGCGTTCTCGGATTACACCATCATCGCCAGCTTCACGCGTCGCTTCTAAGCGCTCTGCTGCCCTGCGAGTTCACCAAACAAAGGAGAACCCGCCGCGCTGGGTTCTCCTTTGTTTGGTCTCCTAACGTAACTAGGCAAGCACAGCGCTGCAGACTCCTGCACAATTCATAGTGCAGATAATGCTCTGAACTTCGCCGCCTTCCGCCTAATACAACTAATCTTTCCCCCGCAAATTGTGCAGGTTTGACCGCCTCCACACCTTTTCCACCCGACTCCACAAGAGGTACACGTTTTGAACAGGAAAGTCACAAAAATGCCTTCCATTTCGCTTGCTCGTATTTGTGAAAGGAGTAAATTCCTAATCACGCGAGCGTGAGATGTCCTGAATCGCTCGAGCCTGAGTTTCAAAGCAGAGATCTTCGCAAGAAGGTGGATGCCTGAAACAGTTGGTTGGGACCCGCAGTCCCGTCGGAGAAGAGCAGGTCGCAAGATCGGTTCTGACGCGAGACGAGGCCGAGAGTTCCAATCGAGCAAGGGCCGGTCGCAAACAACGAAAGTTGGAAAGTGACCGGTTGCTGAGATCGAAGATGCAGACGGGCGAGCAAACGGCAGCAGCCTTGAGTTGCTGAACGGGTGCAAGGAACAGGTAGCGAATAACTGCCTGATTCCGGAAGCCAGTGGGACCGCATCGGAAGCGTGGTTCAAAAGATTGCGCAGACGATGCTAGGAAATTCGAGCACGCAAGTGTTCGATATCTGAAGATCCCAGTAGGCTGAGCATGGGTTGAAGCTTCACCGCTTCAACCGGTGAGAACGAATCGGCGAAAGCCGGCAAGTTCGTCAGCCTGGGAGCGTGAAGACCGGCGAAAGCCGCGCTTCATGCGGGAAGTGCGCGAGGGAAACCGAGCCGCCTTCTCAAAGATTCTGCGAAGCTGAAGAGATCAGCACTGTGAAGTAAAGCGTCTGGCTACGCGCAAGCATAGCTCAGGACTTTGCATCGCAGCCGTGTTGCCGGAGCTATCGGCGCAAGCCGGTGGCAAGTTGCAATCGTGCTGGAAACAGTGATTGCAACAGGTCCGATGTTCCCGCAATGGAACACGCGGACAGCAGCCCGAAAGGGCGGTTGTCCGAGCAGACTGCGGAAGCGTTCTGCTGATTACGGCGACGAAATCGCAATCCAGCGCGTGACGTAAGTCAAAGCGGGTTTTGCGGTTGTCGGTCGAACGGAGTCGTCCTGGAGAAACCGGGACGGAGACGGTGATCGATTACGGCGGCTTCGCCGGAACTGAATCCGGGTTCGCCCGGAATCAGGAATTCAGGGACGGAGTTGTCCGGCAAGTCCAGGCATGAGGAACCACTCGGCGTTAGTCGGGTGCGGAGTTCATGTCAGGCAAGAGTCCAGTTGTCCTGAACAGCGTGGCGCAAGTCACGACGGACGATCGGCGAAAGACCAGCTGTGATGCTCGGTGCGCGCAAGCTCATCGTGCAATCCAGGTGGCCTGGAAGACTGGCAGTCCTTCAACAGCGAAAGCTGCGGAACAGACGAGCCAGCCTAGAGACCGCAGAAACACCGGGAAGCGAAAGTTTTTCGGACCGTCTGTGGCCCTATCCCAAGCCTGAGAGGGTGCGGGATAACAAAGAGCAGCGAATCGGTGGACGGCCTGTCGAAATCAGGCAACAGGCTTCACCTCTCGGGCACTCGCAGGGAAACGTCGCAAGGCGGAATCCGGCGTAAAACTTCCGGTAACGGAAGGGGGCACGATAGGTGACAAATTCACCGGGTTGTGAGCAGTCGGTTTTGGCAACAGAGTCGGCCAGCTCGAAAAGGACGTCTCACCACATTCCACGGCCTGCATTCGCAAGGATGCAGGCCGTGATTGTTTGGTCTATCTGCGAAGAACGTGAGCTGCCCTTCACGGCTGCAGCAGATTGGTTGATTTTTAATAGCTATTAGCTTATTGCTGCCTTCCTAACCGCTTTCCCGGCAAACCGCCCCGCTAGAACTACCCTCTAACTGGACAAACCAGATTTGCCCGAGGTGCCACATGCGTAAGCTCGCCATTCTTCTTCTCTCAGTCTGCACTAGTATATTCGCTCAAACTGCCGATCAAGGCTCCAAAGCTCACAAGCATGGAGCTGCCAAAGCCGGTGGAGGGTCCGACGCGCAGTTCGCCACGAAAGCGGCGCAGGGCAATATGGCGGAAGTCAATTTAGGCAAGTTGGCCACTGAGAAATCTCAGAGCGACGATGTGAAGAAGTTTGGTCAAATGATGGTCGACGACCACAGTAAGGCGGGAGACGATCTCAAGGGTGTAGCGTCGAAAAACAATTTGACTTTGCCGGACGATGTAAATGCTCAGCAAAAAGCCGAGCAGCAGCGGCTTGAGAAGCTTTCAGGCGCTGCCTTTGATCGTGCTTATATGCAGATGATGGTCAAGGATCACGTTAAAGACGTGGCCGAGTTCAAGAAGGAAGCCAACAGCACCGCTGCCAATTCCGACCTGCGTGATTTTGCCAAGCGCACATATCCAACGCTTGAAAATCACCTCACCCAAGCAAAAGCGGTGAATGAGGCATTGAGCAGCAAGGCTGGGGCGAGCGGTAAGGCTACGGGCAAATCCAAGAAGAAGACTACTTCATCGAGCGCTGCTGGTGGAACTGGGCTCCTAGTGATCTAAACGCAACTGGTGGAGACGCAGTGCCGTTGCGTCTCCAGTCCTTCTGTGCCTTTCCCTAATCACACGCGGGCCGCAGCGACTCTTGCCAGCCCAAACGCGGCGCGAATGCTGGTTCTGGTCAGATAACCAACCATCCAAGCCAGCAGGCCGAATCGCAACACTCCAAGCACCAGGAGTGCGATCGGTAAATGCCGAAGCATGTGTACAAAGAGCCCTATGTCAAGGACGAAAGAGAGAACCGCGACGCCATAGCTGACGAACCACGCCCACCTTTGAAGTTTCTGCAATGCGACTCCCACCCAGCAGCACAGGGCTGCGAGCACCACAAAATAAGCAGTCACAACGCCTGGGACATCCAAAAGCAAAGTTGGGCCCAGGGTCGCCGAGGGCGTTGCCTCTTCGATGAAGGAAATCAGCGGCGCGCGTGCAAACAGCCACGCGAGCAGCAGCACAATGTATCCGGCAGCACCGACGAAGTACAACATCGCAATGAGTTTCACCCCAACGGGAGGTTGTTTCACCTTCAATGCTGTGCCTCCTCAACCGAGATGATCTTGCTATCTGCACGAAACTTTTTGTAATCGCTGAATCGCGCGTCGACATCCAGACGAATGGCCTTGATTAAGGCGACGCGTGCGTCGAAGCTGATGTGCACATGCAGCGGCAGCCAGACCTCATCGTTGACCAGGGTCTGTTCGAGTCCGATATGTGAGCCGGGATGGAGTCGCACCAGAAATCCTCCCCAGGTAATGGTGTCAATTACGTCCGCTTCCAGCTTCAGCCACTGAAAGCTGTTCTTATCGATCCACAGCTTTGGACGAAGCTTAGGCAGCACGCGGGCGGCATTAAGCCGCGGACGAAAGTCCTGGCGAGGTTCGCCTAAGAGCACGTACGCAGACCTGCCGTTGAGGGTCTCTTCACCAATAATGCGGAAATCATAGGCTTCCGGCACCTCCAGCAGGAAGGAGTGTTCTTCATGGTGGCGCCTGTCGAAATCTGCCAATCGCTTCTGCCGCTCGGCTGCACTCTCGTGAGCACGTTTCTCCATGGTTTCGTTCAGTTTGTTTTCGACTTTGCGCGCCTCAGAGTCAGACAAGGGCTGATCGTTGCGCTTCATCAGATGGGCATAGGGTTGGCCATAAAGAAAGATGATCTCCTCAGTCTCGGACTTCGTGGACTTTATGGTGCCGTCGGAGTCTAATTCGCGCTGTTCAATGCGCTGCACAAATGTGTAGTTCTTCTCTTTTTCCCAATTGCTGATGTCATGGTTCATCGCGCTTCGAACGAGTTCAGCAGCCGAGATTTGCGCACGCGGAGCTGGCGCAGCGGACTTTGCAGGAGATACTTGGGCCAGTGCTTCTGTAACTGCGAATAGAAAGAAAAAAGTTGCGGCAAAGGAGACGGTTGCGGCCAGGTTGCGGTTGGAGGGCTCCTCCATTGTCATGAGTGGCAGACGCGCTGGTCGATCATACGCTGTTAGAAGTCCGCGAACTCGCGCGTGCGTTGAAACGCTACTGGATCGCTCCGCCGGCATAATAGAAACGCAGCCGGCTGCGTCTCCAGTGGTGTGTTCAAGCAACCGCTACCGCAACGCTGGCGCTCAGCTGCACCACTTGAGCGCCGCTCCTAGTTGCTAACTCTGCAAGGCGAGAATGATGGGTGAAGAAAAGTACCTGCGTGCGTTGCGCAAGATCTCCGAGTACCTGCAGGGCGGCTGAGGCCCGGACATCATCACTGTTGATCAGGATGTCATCCAAGATGACGGGACACGGCGCAACTCGCGCGACGTGATCTTCGATAGCCGCGAGTCTGAGGGCGAGGTACAGCTGATCGCGAGTGCCATCGCTTAACCCCGCGACTTCAACATGCTGGTTGTTGTGCCGGACTGCGACCAGAACGGGCTTGTCCTCGTCTGCGAAGGCGGTCGTGAGGCCGCTGTGGTCGCCCAGCGTGAGGCAGGAAAAGAGTTCACTGGCGCGCTGCAGAACCGGTCCCTGATGCTTTTCGCGATACGACTCCATGGCGCGCGCGAGTATCTCTGAGGCGAATCTCAATCGTAGATGCTGTGCGAGAGCAGGCCGCAACTTTGCGAGAGCGTCTTCTGCCTTCTGCGCCTGAAGCGCCGACTCCTCGCTGGCCTGCAGGCGCTCAAATTCCTGCGACAGCCGTCCGAACTCGCTGGCTGCGTTGAACAATTCGCTCTCAAGTTCCCGCTGCCGCTCCTCACGCCGGAGGATCTCTGATTTGAGACTGTCCAGATCGAATGCTGACGCCTCGTGCTCAATCTGTGCCAGATCGGGAAGCGCGTTCCGCTCGATCAGACCTCGCGCGATTCTTTCGTGCTCCTCCTGCTTCGCCGATTTCTGCTCCGACGCCTGCAGCGTCGCTTCCAGCTGTTGATCATCTGAGCACTTAGCGAGTCGCAGCAGAGCTGCAAGCGTAGCTGCAGCCGCGTCCGCCCGGGCGCGGCATTCGGCGATCGTACGCTCATCGGTGTCGTTCTCGCGCTCCATTGCGTCGCGCTCAGTCTCTGCCTTGCCGCTCTCGACATACCTCTCATGCAACTGCCTTACGGCCAGATTTGGCGAGAGCTTTGCCAATTCGGGAGCTAAGACTTGTAGCAGCTCTCTGGCCTTACGCTCGAAAGAATCGATGTTGTCCCCGATTCGCTTGATGCGGTACTCCAGCGCATCGGCGTCTCGCAAATGGCCGAAGACCTTCTCCAGCACCTCGAGTGCGCCTCCTATTGCTTTAGGGGTGGAGATCTCGGGCAGGAGCAAGGCCTTCACCAGCGGCGTCCACTTGCCAGCCCACACGGACAGGTTGCGCTTGCACTCTTCCAATTTCGCCTCGCGCTTTTCGAGCTGAAGCAAGGCAAGACGTTGGCGCAGATCCTGTGTTTTCCTGCGTCGATCGCTGAGCTCCTTCGCACGCGCTTCCGCAACACGGATGAGCAACGGCAACGAACCGCCGTCGGTTTCGGCCGGCAGTCCCAATTCCCGCATGCGCTCGCGCATCTCCGAAGCGGCGATGCTGAGGCGGACCTGGAACTTACCTACCTCGTCTTCTTTGTGGCGCGCTTGTGCAACCCGCTCGATGATCCTCTGCCGCGATTGCATCCACTCTCTCATCTCCGCTGGCGAAAGCGGCTCGGCCGGCAGTCCCATCCATTCACTCGCCCAGCGCCGACGCAGATCGTCTGCATCGCTGTCGAGCCTTGCCAGCTCTGTCCCGACTCTCTGCTCTTCCTGGCGCGCGGAATGGATTTCTTTCACTAGCCTGTCATGGACCGCGACATCTTTGGCATGAGTAAATCGGAGATCGGCGATTTCGTCGGTGCTGCGGAGTTGTTGCTCGAAGATTGTGGGTAGAGGTGAGCTAGCCTGCGATTCTTGCTGCGCCTGCGCAAGCGACATGCGGTTGCCAAACACTGATGAGCGAATGATCTCCCACAAGCGATCGCGTCGTACGCGCGCCTGCAAAAGCTCGGTCTCGCTCGCTTTTCCAACGTTGGCGCGGTAAAGCTCGAGCTCCGCCTGCTTATCGCGAATTGCATCTGCCAATACCAGCCCTTGCAGATGCCGTTCCTTTCTGCGCTCCTGAATGCTCTCCCACTCGCGCGCATATCGTTCGATAGTCGCGGGGAGCGGCGTCTTCAGTGCTTCGAGTTCCTGAATGGAACCCTGCCAAAGAGCGAGTCCCCGAAGCTCCCGGGCAGCGTCATCGTTCAGGCGTTCGATCTCGGATTTAGTGCCGGCGACCACTCCGTCTGTGTCCCCAAGCGACTTTGCTGCCTCAATCGTCGCGATAAGCATTGCCGGATCGGGTGGGCTGGGATCATGAGCCAGCTCCTCGCCAAGCGTCTCCTGAGTGTCTCGCGCTTCGCGGAACTGCTCGGCCGCCTGTTCCAATGCGGTACTAAGGCGAGCGTGTTCCGTCATCAGCTCGAGGATCTCCGTCTTTCTCGAATACACGCTCTTCAGGCTCTCAGCTTCGCTGATCGAATGCTTCCGCCAAATCTCCTTCCACTCCAGTTCAGCGCGGTGGATCGCCTCGTCGCGATCATGCAGGCGCTTCGGCCGGTCGTTTACTCCACGGAGGTAATCGGCAATGCCGGCAGTCAGCTCCTCTATTTCGTTGCCGTGAGGGTTCAGCTCGGCGCTGAGAGGAAGCGCGCGAATGCGCTCCCTGCGCTGCGCGATTTGCTCACCGAGAGACTGGATTTCCCTGTTTGCGCTGGACAGCGCAGCCGCCGCTTCATCGCGCTGTCTGCGAGCGGTAGGTGGCAAAACGGGCACGGAGTCGAGCGCGACAAGCGCAGACCGCAGTTCCTGCAACCGGGCCACATCTGGTTTGTTGCTGGCGATGCGCCGCAGCTTCACCAACTCCTGCTGAAGCGTCTGCGCCTCAGTGTTCAGCGCTTCATGATGGGCCTGAGCATGCTCCAACTCCGATTCCATCTCCTTGACAGCAACCGCAGAGATGGCGAGCCGCCGGAGTTCCGATCGAGCGTCCTTATATTCATCGACGAGGCTGTTGATGACACGTCCACGTGCTTTAGCGGAAAACAGCTGTTTGGCTTCGTCCTCAAGACTCTCGAGCAACTTCCTCAACTCAAGCAACCCAGCGGCCTGAAAAAGGGCGCTGCCCACGTCGCCTTTGCCACGCAGGAGTTCCTCACCGCCTTCACGTAATCGCTGGTGATCAAGGCAAAAGAACTGCTCAAAACGATCTCGATCGAGCTCCGGCAAGAATGCGCCGAGAGCGTTTTCCTGAATTTGCGATTCGCGCCCATCCAGCAGTGTGGCGGTGGTACCTTTGCGCCGCCGAAACGACAGGCGCTCACGCCCATGCGAAGCGGTTGCTCCGATGCGCAGTTCCGAACCTTTGCAGCTATGTGCATCTGGGGTCTTTGCTGGCACCCCGAAGAACAGGGCCGAGATGGCGCGCAGCAGAGTGGATTTGCCGGCTTCGTTGTCGCCGTAGATGACAAAGAAGTCCGGCTGACGAGAGGAAAAATCCAGGCTGCGATCGCTGAAGTGCCCGTAGCGAATGAGATCGATGCTGTCGATTCTCATAGCGGCTCCGCCACAGAGAGTCGCGCCAGCAGCAAAGCTTCAGCTTCCTTGAGAGCTGCGCCCACGGCCGCTGAATCCAGGGCGATGGGCCCCGCCCCTTCGCTGATGTCGCTCGGCAACTTCTTTTTAAGCTCCTCGACGATGTTCCAGCCGCCGAAGGTTGTGGAATCGCGGCGCAGCTCGGCAGCGATTCTTGCCACTTCGCCGATCGGATCATCTCGCAGTAGCAGCGTTTCGCGGTCCAACTTCGGTGAGGTCTCGAGCTGTACGCGCTCGACCCAGAGGAGTCCGCCGCCGCATTCATTGGCCACGCTGATCGCTTCACTGCGTACCTGCTCAGGATCGCGGCTCAGCTGCAGATGCGCATCCGTGCAGCCGACAATGCGCAGCCGCAAAGCCTGCACTCGCTCCTTTTGTTGTGCCACCAGCGCCGACAAGATACTGCGCAATTTTTCATAGACGTCGTCCGCCGTGCTGCACGTCGAGGCATCGAGCTCGACCTCGATCCATGGGACCACCGACGTCGAGATGGTCTGAAGTGAGATCGCGCCTGTATCGGACACCGTTATCAGTTCGCAACTTTTCTCACCCTGCTCCTTACCATGACGTCCCTGGATATTTCCCGGATAAACAATGTGCGGATCGCGACAGAGAAGCTGGCGATTGTGTACATGGCCAAGAGCCCAGTATTGATATCCCTTGTTCTTCAGAGTCTCCAGCGAGCAGGGCGCATAGTTGGCGTGCTCCGAGATGCCGGAAAGATTCGTGTGCAGCACTCCGATGTTGAAGAAATGCGGGACTGCAGGCGGATAGTGTACGGCCAGATCTTCGGTGATCTCGGGAGTGGCGAAACTTTGCCCGTGGATGGCAACACGCAACGAGTCGTTGGTAAACGTGTGCGATTCGCTGCTCTTAAAAACGTGAACGTTCGCCGGCGGACGAAGCTGCTTGATTAACTTGCTGGCGGCGTCGTGATTGCCATAAATCAGGTAGACGTCGATGCCGCCATCCTTCAGGCGGGACATCTGCTTGTTGAAGAACAGCGCAGATTCGAAGCTCTTCAGACCTACGTCATAAAGATCGCCCGCAATGATGAGGAAGTTGACCTGCGCCGCGAGAGCGGCATCGATCACCTTCTCAAAAGCCCGCCGTGTAGCGCCGCGAATCTCACTGACGGGCGCACCAGGATAGTGGGCCAAACCTTGCAGGGGGGTGTCAAGATGAACGTCAGCGCAGTGGATAAACTTCATTCAGGTCCCAAGAAGCTAAGTGCTGGCACGAGCCGCTAGCTTCAACCGGCGCCGCGCTGGCTCAACCTATACCGTCCCGCTGAAGTAGACACATGAACCAGTAGCCTCGGCGCTAGCTAACACATGAGTCAGTACCGTCCGCGGTAGCGGATGGGTGAATAAAAGTTGAATATAACCTCAAACAATCCAAAAGCAACAACAAAGCTGTTCGTTGCTGGCCACAGCCCCACAATGCCGCAATTCTGTACGGCTCTTCTCCCATGGAGCGTCGCCTTAATGGTGGAAGTGTCAGATTGTTTTTTTCGGGGAGAGGTGCATTAGAAGAATTCAGCTCCGCGTTCGGCGAGTAGCTCCTTAAGAACGGAACGGTGACAGCGTTCCTGGTTTTCGCAGTAGCAGCCCAATGAGAAGCGGGTCTGATGAGAAAAGGCGGCAAGTACATCAAGGAGCCGGGCCGCATCTGGTTTGTTCATCTCGGCTCGGAACTTACGCTGGAAGATCTTCCAAGACCTCTCGTCCTGGAACTTTTGCGCGAAGCTCACCAATTCCTGGCTGGGGGCCAGGTTCGGCAACCAGACATCGTAGAAATCTCGGCTCGCAAATTCCCCTTTCGGCACGCCGCGGGGCGGTCTGCGCACGGTTCCAATCCGCAAGCCTTCATTTACTCTCCTCGGAGATCCTAGCTTGACCACCGCAATCGGCACGTATGAATCCTTCTTTTTATGTCTTTACAGGGGACTGCCTCAGCCGCTCTTCCGGCAATTTTCGCAGCACTGATAAACTGTTGATACTACTCACGCGGAGGGATGTGTGAGCGGTTGAAACAGGCGGTCTTGAAAACCGCTATACCCGAAAGGGTATCGGGGGTTCGAATCCCTCTCCCTCCGCCATTCACGCCGAGGCTCCTGCTTCCTTTCAGACTCTAACAGCCTCAACTTGAAGACCGCCGCCTAGCTCGGAGGCTGAGCGTCTTGAGCGCACAAGCGGAGCAAAGCCGATAGGAGTAGACGCTTAAAAGTGACTGAGCCGCTCTCCCTTTCCTGAAGCAAAATAGCAGATTTTCTTAGTTGCGCGAGAGCATGTCAGAATGCGCGAGAAAGGACATCAGCCGCAGGCGATCATCATCAGTGTTGAAACTGAACTGGACGGCGACAATCTTACCGTCTGCCCGTCGGACTATTGTCTCCACCGGAATCGATGACGTGGAGAATGGAATGTTGGGAAGGAGCTTGAGGGTGAGCTGCGTCCCGATGGCGAATCTTGAGCGGCTCCGGAAAGCGATTCCGGAGTGACTCACGTCGAGCGCCTGCGTAAATGTGAGACTCTGCCCGAACAGGTAGGCGACCTCGAACAATGCCCTTAACCGGGGGGAGGCTCTTCGCTCCTCGGTGCAGCTTGGTGCTTTCTTTCTCTTGAGCGCGGCCTTTGACAGCTTCATCAGTCGGATGGAGCGCAGCTTTTCTGGGGTGCTTGGGAATCTTTCTGCGAGTACCTGCTGACCCCATGTCCACGCTTTGTGAACGTGCTCTCTGCAGAGGCACAGTTCGCACTCTCGGCCTGTACTGGAGGCGAGCTCCAGCAGGTAGAAGGCAACGGACGGACAGGGACTGTCCTCCGGGTGCTGGCGAAACGAACAGCGGCGCGCGCTCATTTCTGAGATCCGGTCAGAGCTGTGGCATCCGACTTCGATGAGGAGTCAGAGCCTGTCACAACATGTGACTATCAGGGTGATTAGTCGGATTCGGCGAGTGCGCGGGAGGTTGTTCTGCACTTTGCTGAGACAATGCGTCCCCGCTGTAGCCTAAGCGCAGCAGCACACGTACGCAGGCTAACTGGCGCGACTCGCTCGGTGTGGGGCCAGAACCTCGGCGATCTTGTCCAGCAGGGCTTCTGGTTCGTCGGACGTCGAAATAAAGCCATCCACAAAGGCAATGACCATTTCAGACAGCGTGAAAGTCCCGGAGAAGATCACCACCGGAACCTGCGGTTTGCTGCTCTTCATCTCCAGCGCAACCAGGTCACCACACATTCCGGGCATGTAGTAATCGACGATCGCGAGATCGATTTGCTGGGCGGCGAACTTGCCTAGCGCGTCAAGGCCATTGTTTGCGGTAACCACGGTGTAACCGAGATGGCTGAGGCGAGCCTCCATCGCCTCGCAGCGGAGAGCATTGTCATCAACATACAAGAGCGTTTCTGCCATGTG
>C688J14111_10000091_pt1 | contig 20183 bp, 24 predicted proteins | sample HopSoiMetagenom1_FD_14111 | JGI IMG/M metagenome (IMG submission 14111)
CCGCCGCAATCACCGCCGCGACGGCGTTGCCGGCTTTCTCCACGTCGTCGAACGATGCCATGATGACGCGCGCGCAGTGCGGCTTCGGCAGGAGCTTCACCGCCACCTCGGTGACGACGAACAGCATGCCTTCGGAGCCGATCGCGAGCGCGAGGAGATCGAAGCCGGCCGCGTCCGGTGCTTCGGAGCCCACTTCTATCGGCTCCCCATCGATGGTGAAGCCGCGCACGCGCAGCACGTTATGGACGGTGAGGCCGTATTTGAGGCAATGCACGCCGCCGGAGTTCTCGGCGACGTTGCCGCCGATGGTGCAGGCAATCTGGCTCGATGGATCCGGCGCGTAGTAGAGCCCGTACGGCGCCGCCACCTCCGAGATCAGCGCATTGCGCACGCCAGGCTGCACCACGGCGACGCGCGCGCGCGCGTCGACGCGCATGACCCGCATGAACTTCGCCATCGACAGCAGCACGCCGTCGCCGGGCGGCAGCGCCCCGCCGGATAGGCCGGTGCCGGCGCCCCGCGGCACGACGGGGACGTTCAGTGAAGAGCAAACCCGCAGGATGCGCTGCACCTCGCCTTCAGTTTCCGGCAGCGCGACGACCATCGGCACTTGGCGATAGGCCGTGAGGCCATCGCATTCGTAGGGCCGCGTGTCTTCTTCCTCGTAGAGCACAGCGCGCGCGGGAAGGAATGCGCGCAGCGCCCGCGCAACCTCGCGCTGACGACTCAGAGATAGGGCTTCGCCCAACTCAGACCCTCGAGCGTGTCACCGCGAGGATTGTATTCGCATCCCACCCATCCCGAATATCCGATGCGGTCGAGGTGCGCGAGCAGAAAGTCGAAGTTGATCTCGCCGGTGCCGGGCTCATGACGCTCGGGCACGTCGGCGATCTGAATGTGCCCGATGCGGGCAAGCAGGCGTTCGAGGGTAGCGGCGAGATCGCCCTCCATGATCTGCATGTGGAACAGGTCGTACTGCAGGAAGGCGTTGCCTTCGCCGGCCGCGTTCAGCACGTCGATGGCCTGCTGGCTGTGGCAGAGGAAGAAGCCGGGCACGCTGCGCGTATTGATCGCCTCGATCACCAGCTGGATACCGGCTTCGCCAAGCCGGCGCGCCGCGTGGCGCACGTTGCCGACCAGCACTTCGAAGTGCGCAGGGTCGGGCGGCGCAAGACCGGCGAGGCAGTTGAGCCGCGGGCAGCCGACCGCGGCTGCGTATGAAAGCGCGCGCTCCACGCCGTCGCGAAATTCCGCCTCGCGTCCCGGCAGGCAGGCGATGCCGCGCTCGCCTTTGGACGCGTCGCCCGCCGGAAGGTTGTGCAGCACCACCTGGACGCCGGCCTCGCGCGCCGCGCGCGCGATGTCTTCGGCGCCGAAGACATACGGGAACTGGTATTCGACGTAGCGGAATCCCGCGCGGCGCGCGGCCGCGAAGCGCTCGAGGAAGTCGAGCTCGGGGAACAGCGTCGAAAGGTTCGCGGCGAGCTTCGGCATAATGGCCAGCATAACCAAAAGCTGATGGACGCCGCCGCCATCCCCTGGTGGATCTGGCCGATCGCGCTCTTCCTGGTGAGCTTCGCGATCGGTATCGTCGCGGTCCTCGCCGGCGTCGGCGGCGGCGTGCTGTTCGTCCCCATCGTCGGCAGCCTGTTCCCGTTCCACGTCGACTTCGTGCGCGGCGCGGGGCTGCTCTTCGCCCTCGCCGGCACGCTCTCGGCCGGTCCGCCGCTCTTGCGCGGCGGAATGGCGAGCCTGCGCCTGGTGATGCCGCTCGCCCTGGTCGGCTCCATTGCCTCTTTTGCCGGAGCGCTCGTCGGCCTCGCGTTGGCGAGCGAAGTCGTCAACACCGCGCTCGGCGTCCTCATCGTCGGCATCGCAATCCTCATCTGGCGCTCGCGCGCCGCCGACGCGCCGAATGTGGCGGCCGATCACCTCGGGGCGCTGCTGCGGCTGGAAGGCGAATACCACGACCCGGCCGCCGGGCTGCGCATCGACTGGCGCACGCACCGCACCCTCCTTGGCCTGGGCTCTTTCGCGGCGATCGGCTTTATCGGCGGCATCTTCGGCCTGGGCGCCGGCTTCGCCAACGTGCCGGCGCTGAACCTCCTCATGTCGGCGCCGCTCAAGGTCGCCGTCGGCTCGAGCGGGCTCGTGATCTCGGTCATCAACAGCTCCGCGGCTTGGGTCTATATCCACCGCGGCGCCGTGCTGCCGCTCATTGCCGTGCCCTCGATCCTCGGCGTGATGCTCGGCTCGCGAATCGGGGCAAGGATGCTCGGCACCACCCCGGCGTCGGTGGTGCGGCGGTTGGTCATCGTTGTGATGCTGGTCGCCGGGCTGCGGGCACTGGCCAAGGGAACGGGACTATGGAGCTGACGAAAAACGAACGCGAGCTGCGCGAGCTCTACGCCCGCTGGCTCGATAGGGCGACCAAGGCGGGGTTCGCCATCTCGCTCGCCGCGTTCCTCCTCTACGTAGGCGGCGTGGTGCCGGCGTTCGTCCCGCCCGCCGAGCTGCCGCGCTACTGGGCGCTGCCCGTAGACCGGTTCATCGCGGCGACCGGCGCACCGCAGCAATGGGCGTGGTTGCCCCTCCTCGGCTATAGCGACGTCCTCAACCTCGCGGCCGTGGCGCTTCTCGCCCTGGTGACCCCGCTCTGCTATGCGCGCCTGCTGCCCTTGCTCGCCGCCCAGCGCGAATGGCTGCAGCTGGTCCTGGCGTGCGCACAGGTACTGGTGCTGGTGATCGCCGCGAGCGGGCTGCTGGCCGGCGCGGGGTGACGGGTGTAGACTTTTTTCGCTCGCAACGCCACTACAAAAGGAGAAAACAATGGCTGCGTTCTTCCAATCGCTCGGCAAGACCATCACTGCCGGTGTCGTCGTGCTCATCGTGCTTCTCATCATCCTCGCCGGCATGGGCGCCAAAATTCCCGTCGGAGAGCACGCCTGGTGGCTCTTCGCCATGCGCTGGCTGCACGTCACCGCCGGCGTGATGTGGATCGGCCTGCTCTGGTACTTCAACTTCGTGCAGACACCCTCGATGCCGAAGATCCCGGACGCGGAGAAGCCGGCGATCAGCAAGGTGATCGCGCCCGCCGCGCTCTTCTGGTTCCGCTGGGCGGCGATGGCCACCATCATCCTGGGCCTGATCCTCGCCCTGATGAATGGTTACCTCGTACAGGCGCTCACGCTGCAGAAGCCCTTCACGTCGATCGGCATCGGCGCGTGGCTCGGCACCATCATGTGGGCGAATGTGTGGTTCGTCATCTGGCCGAACCAGAAGAAGGTGCTCGGCATCGTGACGGTCGAGGCGGCGGAGAAGGCCGCAGCGGCCAAGCGCGCCGGCATGGCCTCGCGCATCAACACCATGCTGTCGATCCCGATGCTGTACTTCATGGTGGCGCAAAGCCACGGCGGCCTGACGTTCTAGTTCATTTCACTCCGGGGATGCCGCCGATGCGGGTCCCCGGCTTGATGCCTTTAGCGCTAAACCAGCCCAGGTTCATTTCCAACGCGTAGCGCGCCGGCCGGCTCGCGCAATGCGAGTCCTCGGTCTGCGGTTGCATGTCCTCGACGTTGACGATGCGGCCGGCGTCGTCGATGAAGGCGACCGACAGCGGGATCAGCGTGTTCTTCATCCACATGCAGTGCTGGGTGGATTCGTCGAAGATGAAAAGCATGCCGGCGTTCTGCGGCATGGATGCGCGGTACATGAGGCCGCGCATGCGCGTACCGAACTCGGCGGCGACCTCGGCGCGGATGAGATGCATGCCGGCGTTCAGCTGAACCACGGGCATATCCTGCGCGAGGGCCGGGAGCGAGACGAGCAGCGCGAAAAGCAGTCGCATAAATGAAAAAGGCAGGGGTCTATCCCCTGCCTTTAGTATCGCTCGGAGCGTTACTTGGTTTCGCTCTTCTTGCTGCTCTTCTTCGCAGCTTTCTTGTCCATGCCGCCGGACTTCTTGTCCATGCTGGATTTCGACTTGTCCGACTTCTTGTCCATGGAGCTGGAGCTCGACTTCTTGTCCGTGCCTTTCTTGTCCTGCGCGAGCGCGGCGAAGCTGGTGGCCGCGAACATCGCCGCTACGAGGACCGTAAAGAGTTGCTTCATTGTGGTTATCCCCTTCCTCTGGTGGTTGTTGAAAGACCCGCCAATGGGCGCAGTCCGCTCTTGATAACGCATGGCGCACCCATTGGTTGACGCCACCCCACAGGTGACTGGAATCGGTTCAAAATCAACCGTCTAGCCAGAGAAAAGGCGGTTATAATCTGGCCCCTTTTTCTGGTCCCCCGCAGGGAGCAAACTTTCCATGGCATACAAGCACATCAAGGTCCCCACGTCCGGCGAGAAGATCCGCGTCCGAAAGGATTTCTCGCTCGAGGTGCCCGACCAACCCGTGATTCCCTACATCGAGGGCGACGGCACCGGTGTGGACATCACGCCGGTGATGCTGAAGGTGGTGGATGCCGCCGTGAAGAAGGCCTACGGCGGCAAGAAGAAAATCGTCTGGATGGAGATGTTCGCCGGCGAGAAGTCCTGCCGCATCTACGGCGAGAACGTCTGGCTGCCCGATGAGACGCTCGAGGCGTCGAAGGAATTCGTGGTCTCCATCAAGGGTCCGCTCACCACGCCGGTCGGCGGCGGCATCCGCTCGATCAACGTGGCGCTGCGCCAGGAGCTCGACCTCTATGTCTGCCTGCGTCCGGTGCGCTGGTTCAAGGGCGTGCCCTCGCCGCTGAAGAAGCCCGAGGACGTCGACATGGTCATCTTCCGCGAAAACGCGGAGGACATCTACGCCGGCATCGAGTGGCCGGCGCAGTCGGCCGAGGCGAAGAAGGTGATCGACTTCCTCATCAAGGAAATGAAGGTCAAGAAGATCCGCTTCCCGGACACCTCGGCGATCGGCATCAAGCCGGTCTCGATCGAGGGCTCGGAGCGCCTCATCCGCCGCGCCTACCAGTACGCCATCGACAACAAGCGCAAGAACGTCACGCTCGTGCACAAGGGCAACATCCAGAAATTCACCGAGGGCGGCTTCCGCGACTGGGGTTACAAGCTCGCGGAGAGGGAGTTCGGCGCGAAGCTCGTGGACGGCGGCCCGTGGATGAGCTTCAAGAGCCCGAAGGGCGGCCCGGATATCGTCGTGAAGGACGTGATCACCGACGCGATGCTGCAGCAGATCCTGCTGCGCCCCGCGGAGTACGACGTGCTCGCCACCACCAATCTCAACGGCGATTACATCTCGGACGCGCTCGCCGCCGAAGTCGGCGGCATCGGCATCGCGCCGGGCGCGAACCTGTCCGACACCGTGGCGATGTTCGAGGCGACGCACGGCACGGCGCCGAAGTATGCCGGCAAGGACTACGTCAATCCGGGCTCGGAAATCCTCTCGGCCGAGATGATGCTGCGGCACATGGGTTGGACCGAGGCGGCGGACGCGATCATCCATTCGATTGAACGCGCGATCCAGGACAAGATCGTCACCTACGACTTCGCCCGCCAAATGCAGGGCGCGAAGCAGGTGTCGTGCTCCGGCTTCGGCCAGGCGATGATCGAGCGCATGTGAGCAAGCTCGCATGCAGTGCCGCGGCTGCCGTCCTTGCGGTGTGGGCGGCGGCCGCGAATGCCGGCTGGTCGGCGAGCCTCGACGTCGAGCGCTTCAGGTGGGAGGAAGCCACCAATCCGCCCGTCACGGAGAACGGACCGCGCTTCGGCTTCAGCCTCGAGTATGAGCAGCTGCGCCCGGCGGGCTGGCAGTTCGCCTATCGGGGTCAGTTCCGCCGCGGCACGGTCGACTACACCGGCTCGTTCCTGTTTACGGGCGGGGCCGCAACGGCGCGCGTCGAGTACACGGGCCTGGTCAATGAGGCGCAGGGGATTTACCGCTTCCCCGGCAGCCCGTTCGGACTTGAGCTGATCGGCGGCCTGGGCTGGGACTACTGGCAGCGCAACATCCTGCCCGACCAGAAGGAAGATTATTCGGTGCTTTTCCTTCGCGCCGGCTTGAACGTCGATCCGCGCTCGCCGCGCGGCTGGTTCGGGGGCGCCGGCGTCAAGTTCCCGTTCTATGTTTGGGAGAACGCGCATCTGGACGAGCTCGGCTTCGACAAGAACCCGCACCTCGAGCCGAAGGGCGAACCCAGCCCTTACGCACAGCTTGGCTACCGGTTCAGCCCGCAGTGGAGCTTGATCGGGTACTACGACAGCTATCGCTTCGGCGAATCGAAGGCCGTGCCAGCGACCAACGCCGCTTTCCCGGGCACCACTTTCCTCATCTTCCAGCCGTCGAGCCGCGTCGACACGCTCGGGCTGCGGGCGCGCTACAGCTTCCAGTAGAAAAGCCGGGCAAAAGAAAGGGCCGCCCGCGGGCGGCCCTTTGCTTCCCGGATACCCCTTCAGACCTTCTGGATGTTGGAGGCCTGCTTCCCCTTTGGCCCCTGCACCACGTCGAAGCTCACCTTCTGGCCTTCCTTCAGGGTCTTGAAGCCGGACATGTTGATCGCCGAGAAATGCGCGAACAAGTCCTCGCTGCCGTCGTCGGGCGTGATGAAGCCGTAGCCCTTCGCGTCGTTGAACCACTTCACGGTGCCTGTTGCCATGCTCTCTCCCCTTCTTGCTGTTTCAATGGTTGAGCTGCGGGGCCTTGCGTCGGAGACGCTCCCTGATCCCGAGCCATGCCTGGAACTCCGCGACCGCCCCGCTATGGCGAAACAGACAGCCTGAATCCAAACACAGCCGCCTTTTACGCGCGGCACCGGGGGGTCGTCAAGGGCCGTCCGGGCGCGTGTTGCGCGCGCGCAAGGCAGTGAAAAACCACGTGATCCGGCCGGTACCGGGCTGGCTGTCGCATTGCACCGCCCCCCCACATTGCGTACGATAGCTTCAGGAACTGGGCCGACACTGACTTGTCTGATTTCCGGGGGGAACGGGGCGCGTAGCGGGCGGCATGGGGCAGCAAAAGGACGACACCTTACTGGAGGCTCAGCGAGCGAAGCTGAAGCCGCCATCCATGTTCAAGGTCATGCTGCTGAACGACGACTACACCCCCATGGAGTTCGTCGTGGTGGTGCTGCAGAAGTTCTTCGGCATGACCCGAGAGCGCGCCACCCAGGTAATGCTGAAAGTCCACCGGGAAGGCATCGGCATCTGTGGGGTCTATCCGCGCGACGTTGCGACCACCAAAGTGCAGCAAGTAGCGGCATACTCCCGAAAGCATCAGCATCCGCTGCAATGCGTGATGGAACCACAGGATTAGATTGAGTTCAGGTAAGGAAAAGGAATGATCGCCCAGGAGCTCGAAGTCAGTTTGCACATGGCATTCGTGGAAGCGCGCCAGAAGCGCCACGAATTCATCACCGTCGAGCACCTGCTGCTCGCGCTCCTGGACAACCCGACGGCCGCCGAAGTCCTGCGCGCCTGCGGCGCCAACATGGACGAGCTGCGGAAGAACCTCACTCAGCACATCGCCGAGCAGACACCGCGCATCGCCGCCGACCGCGAAGTCGACACGCAGCCCACGCTCGGCTTCCAGCGCGTGATCCAGCGCGCGATCCTGCATGTCCAGTCTTCCGGCAAGAAGGAAGTGACCGGCGCCAACGTGCTGGTGGCGATCTTCGGCGAGAAGGACTCGCACGCCGTCTATTTCCTGCAGCAGCAGGGCATCGCGCGCCTGGACGTCGTCAACTACATCTCGCACGGCATCACCAAGACGCCGCAAGCCCATCAGGGCAAGACCGAGCAGGACTCCGAGCAGGAAGGCCAGGCCGAGACCTCGAACAGCCCGCTCGACAACTACACGCAGAACCTGAACGCGCTCGCACTGGCCGGCAAGATCGACCCGCTGATCGGTCGCGACAAGGAGCTCGAGCGCGTGGTGCAGACGCTTTGCCGCCGGCGCAAGAACAATCCGTTGCTCGTGGGCGAGGCCGGCGTCGGCAAGACGGCGATCGCCGAGGGCCTCGCGCGCCGCATCGTCGAAGGCAACGTGCCCGACCTGCTCGCGAAATGCACCGTGTACGCGCTCGACATGGGCGCCCTCCTTGCCGGCACCAAGTACCGCGGCGACTTCGAACAGCGCCTGAAGGCCGTGCTGAAGCAACTGGTCGACAACCCGAACGCGATCCTCTTCATCGACGAGATCCACACGGTGATCGGCGCCGGCGCCGCCTCCGGCGGCACGCTCGACGCGTCGAACCTGCTGAAGCCCGTGCTGTCGACCGGGCAGCTGAAGTGCATCGGTGCCACAACCTATAACGAGTACCGCGGCGTGTTCGAGAAGGACCACGCGCTCTCGCGGCGCTTCCAGAAGATCGACGTGGTCGAGCCGTCCGTGGACGAGACGGTCGAGATCCTGAAGGGCCTGAAAACCCGCTTCGAGGCTCACCACAGCGTGAAGTACACGGCGAATGCCCTCACCACGGCGGCCGAGCTTTCCGCGCGCTACATCAACGACCGCCACCTGCCCGACAAGGCGATCGACGTGATCGACGAGGCGGGCGCCGCGCAGCGCATCGCGCCCAAGGCGAAGCAGAAGCGGATCATCGGCAAGGCGGAGATCGAGGAGATCATCGCCAAGATCGCCCGCATCCCGCCGCGCAGCGTGTCGACCGACGATCGCAGCGCGCTCGCCAACCTCGACCGCGACCTGAAAGCGGTCGTGTTCGGCCAGGATAAGGCGATCGATGCCCTCTCGTCGGCCATCAAGATGGCACGCTCGGGCCTCGGCAATCCGCAAAAGCCCATCGGTAACTTCCTTTTCTCCGGTCCCACGGGCGTCGGCAAGACGGAGGTCGCGCGCCAGCTTGCGTACTGCATGGGCATCGAGCTCATCCGCTTCGACATGTCGGAGTACATGGAGCGCCATGCGGTGAGCCGGCTGATCGGCGCGCCGCCGGGATACGTAGGCTTTGAGCAGGGCGGCCTCCTGACGGAGCAGATCACGAAGAAGCCCTACTCGGTGCTGCTCCTCGATGAGATCGAGAAGGCGCACCCGGACATCTTCAACGTGCTCCTGCAGGTGATGGACCATGGCACGCTGACCGACAACAACGGGCGCAAGGCCGATTTCCGCAACGTGGTGATCGTCATGACCACCAACGCCGGCGCGGAGTCGCTCGCCAAGACGCAGATGGGCTTCACGCCGTCCACGAAGATGGGCGACGAGATGGAGGCCATCAAGCGGATGTTCACGCCCGAGTTCAGGAACCGGCTCGACGCGATCATTTCGTTCGGCGCCCTCGACGAGAAGACGATCATGCTGGTGGTGGAGAAGTTCCTGATGCAGCTCGACGAGCAGCTCGCCGAGAAGAAGGTCGAGGCAAGCTTCACGCAGGCGCTGAAGGACCATCTGGCGAAGAAAGGCTTCGATCCGCTGATGGGCGCGCGCCCGATGGCGCGCCTCATCCAGGACACCATCCGCCGTGCGCTCGCCGACGAGCTGCTCTTTGGCCGCCTGCAGCACGGCGGCAAGGTGACCATCGACATCGGCGAGGACGAAAAGCTCAAGCTCTCCTTCGAGGAGGAGACGGCGCCGGTCGCCTGAGACAGCAGGTGTCTCCGGCAATGCAAAGGCCACCTCGAGGTGGCCTTTGTCTTTTGAGGAGGGCCCATGATCCGATACGCATTGCTCGCGGCGCTCACGGCGCTGCCCGCCCACGGACAGGAAAATCCCGCCGCGCGCGGACTCGCGGCTACCTGCGCCGCCTGCCATGGCACGGACGGTCGCAGCGCGGCCCCGGAGCTCGTGGCGCTCGCCGGACTGCGGCGCGAGCACATTGCATCGCAAATGCGCGCCTTTCGGGACGGCACGCGCCCGGCGACGGTGATGCACCAGATCGCCAAGGGCTATAGCGACCAGCAAATAGATCTCATGGCGGACTACTTCTCGAGGAGGCCGCGATGAAACGCCGCGAGTTCCTGCAGGCGGCGGGTGCGTTGTCCGTCGCGGGCTGCGCCAGCGTCGGCGGATCGGGCAAGCCCCGCGTCCTAGTGATCGGCGCGGGCTTCGGCGGCGCCACGGTCGCGAAGTACGTGCGCATGTGGGACCCGGATATCAACGTCATGCTGGTCGACCGCGGGACGCAGTTCGTGTCGTGTCCGCTTTCAAACCTGGTGCTGGGCGGCAATCGCACGATGGCGGACATTACGCGCGGCTACGATGGGCTGCGCAAGTACGGCGTGCAGATCCTCAATGGCGACGCCGTGGCGATCGATCACGCCAAGAAGACGGTCACCTTCGGGCGCGGCAGTGTGCTCACCTACGACCGGCTGGTACTCTCGCCCAGCGTCGACTTCCTTTTCGATGAGATAGAGGGCTACGCGGGCCAGGACCGCATCCTCCACGCCTGGAGGGCCGGACCCGAGACGGTGGCGCTGCGCGCGCAACTGGATGCGATGCCGGATGGCGGCGTCTATGTCGTTTCCATCCCGACGATGCCTTACCGCTGCCCGCCGGGGCCTTACGAGCGCGCCTGCCAAGTGGCCCATTACTTCAAGCGCGCCAAGCCGCGCTCGAAAGTATTGATCCTCGACGCCAATCCCGACGTCACCTCCAAGCCCGCGCTCTTCAAGCGCGCCTGGCAGGAGCTTTATCCGGGCATGGTGGAGTACCGGCCGAACGCCAAGGTGATCGGCGTCGACGCCAACGCGATGACGGTACGCACCGATTTCGACACGGTGAAGGGCGACGTCCTGAACGTGGTGCCGCCGCAGCGCGCCGCGGACATCGCCGTCAAGGCCGGCGCCATCACGCACAACAACCGCTGGTGCGACGTCGACTGGCGCACGCTGGAATCGAAGGCGACCAAAGGCATCCACATCCTCGGCGACGCGACGCTGTCCGCGACCGGCATGCCGAAGTCGGGGCACATGGCGAATGCGCACGGCAAGGTATGCGCCGCAGCGCTCGTAGAGCTCCTCAACGGGCGCGAGCCAAATCCCTACCCGGTGATGAGCAACACCTGCTACAGCTTCGTCTCGGACAAGGAGGTGATCCACGTCGCCTCGGTGCACCAGTACGACGCGGGGCAGAACACCATGATTCCGGTGAAGGGGGCGGGCGGCATATCGGCCGCGCGCAGCGAGCAGGAAGGCGTCTACGCCACCGGCTGGGCGCGCAACATCTGGGGCGACATGCTGGGCTAGCTGCTGCCGGTCGACCCGAAGCCGCCGGCGCCGCGAGCGCTGGCAGCGAACTCCGCCACCACCTCGAATTGCACCTGCATCACGGGCACCACGACGAGCTGGGCAATGCGATCCATCGGCTGGACGCTGAACGCGCTCTTCCCGCGGTTCCACACCGAGATCATCAGCGGCCCCTGGTAGTCGGAATCGATCAGGCCGACAAGGTTGCCGAGCACGATGCCGCTCTTCGAGCCGAGCCCCGAGCGCGGCAGCACCACGGCGGCGTAGCCGGGGTCGCCCAGGTGGATCGCGATGCCCGAGGAGACGAGCTGGCTATCGCCGGGCATCAATGTGAGCGGCGCGTCGACGCAGGCGCGCAGGTCGAGCCCGGCGGCACCCGGCGTCGCATAGTGCGGCAGCATGCCCCGGATCCTCTCGTCGAGGATCTTCACTTCGAGCTTTTTCATTTCTTCGGCAGCAGTGCGGCGACGTGCGCGACGAGCTTCCTCGCCAGCTCGATCTTCGGCCCACGGCCCAGATCGTGCGCGCCGCGCGAGTCAAAAAGCCGGATCGCGTTGTCGTCGGCGCCGATCGCCTGCGCGGCAAGATTGGCCGCAATCACGGCCACCTTCTTCTTCGAGCGCTTCTCCATCGCGTTCTTCTCGAGATCCTCGCTCTCGGCGGCAAAGCCGACGCAGAATGGCGCGTCCTTAAGCCCGGCGACGTAGGCGAGGATGTCCGGGTTTTCCTCGAGCTCGAGGGTGAGCGGCCTGCCGTTCGCTTTCTTGATCTTGCTCGATGAGGGATTCTTCACCTTGTAGTCGGCCACCGCCGCAACGGAAATGAATAGATCGCTTCTCGGTGCCGCTTCCTTCACGGCGTCGAACATTTCGTGCGCCGTGCGCACGTCGACGCGCGCCACTCCGGGGGGCGTAGCGAGGGAGACCGGCCCGCTGACCAGCGTCACGTTCGCCCCGGCTTCCTGCGCGGCGCGCGCCACGGCGTAGCCCATTTTCCCCGAGCTCGAGTTGGTGAGGACGCGCACCGGGTCGATCGGTTCCTCCGTGGGACCTGCCGTCACGAGGACCCTCCGACCCGCAAGCGCCTTCGGCTGCAACAGCGCCTCGATCTGGCTGGCGATATCCGCAGGCTCGAGCATGCGCCCGAGCCCGACCTCCCCGCACGCCTGGTCGCCGGCCGCCGGCCCGGCAAATGCGATGCCGTCCCCCACGAGCCGCGCGACGTTGCGCTGCGTCGCGGCGTTCTGCCACATCTCGACGTTCATCGCGGGCGCCACCAGCAGCGGACAGCGGCGCGCCACACACAGCGTCGAAAGAAGATCGTCGGCGAGGCCGTTGGCAAGCTTGGCGAGGAAGTCGGCCGACGCCGGCGCCACCACGATGATCTCGCGATCGCGCGAGAGCTCGATGTGACCCATGTTGTCCGGCACGCGCTCATCCCATAAGTCCGACCAGACGGTCTGCCCGGTGAGCGCCTGCAGGGTCACCGGCGTGATGAAGCGGGTGGCCGCTTCGGTCATGGCCACGCGCACGTCCGCGCCGGCCTTCACGAGCCGGCGCGCGAGCTCGGCCGACTTGTAGGCCGCGATGCCGCCGGTCAGGCCCAGCAGAATTTTCTTTCCGGTCAACGCCATCGGCGATGGGTCCGTTAAGGGGATGAGGATTGTAAGCCCTAGCCATGAAGATCACCGATTGGCCGCTTTCCGACCGGCCGCGCGAGCGGCTGCTCGAAAAAGGCGCTGACACGCTGAGCGATGCTGAATTGGTCGCGGTGCTTCTGCGTTCCGGCGTGCGCGGCAAAAGCGCCGTGGACCTCGGGCTCGAGCTGCTGGCGCGCTATGGCGGCATCACCGGCATGCTCGAGGCGACCGACCTTGAGACGATCAACGGTTTGGGGCCGGCGAAGCGCGCGCAGTTCGGCGCTGCCATCGAACTCGTGCGGCGCTCGCTAGGCGAGAAGATGAAGAAAACCGCTGCATTGAACTCGCCACAGGCGGTGCGCGACTATTTACGGCTCAAGCTAGCCGCACGCAAAGAAGAGGCCTTTCTTTGCATCTGGCTCGATGCGCAGCACCACACCATCGACATCCAGGAAGCTTTCACCGGCACGCTGACACAGACCAGCGTCTACCCGCGCGAGATCGTGAAGGCGGCGCTACGGGTGAATGCGGCGGCGGTGATCTTCGCCCACAACCATCCGTCGGGAGTCGCCCAGCCCAGCCGCTCAGACGAGCTCCTCACGCGTAACCTGAAGGAGGCGCTCGAGCTGATCGAGGTCAAGGTCCTCGATCACTTCATCGTTGCCGGCAACCAGGCGATTTCCTTCGCCGAGCGCGGGCTGCTCTAGTTTCCCTGTATAATCCGCGGCTTTCGCGATTTCCCGGAGCTCCCCGATGTCCCGAGTCTGCCAAGTCACCGGCAAGAAGCCGATGAAGGGCCACCACGTCTCGCACGCCAACAACAAGACCATCCGCACGTTCGAGCCCAACCTGCATTACCGCCGCTTCTGGCTCGAGAGCCAGAGCCGCTGGGTGCGGCTGCGCGTGTCCACCGCCGGACTGCGCCGCATCGACAAGCTCGGCGTCGAGGCCGTGCTCGCCGAGATCAAGGCCCGCAAGGGAAAGGACTAAGCCATGCGCGAGAAGATCAAGCTCGAATCCTCGGCCGGCACCGGCCACTTCTATACCACCACCAAGAACAAGCGCACCACGCCCGATAAGATCGAGATCAAGAAGTACGATCCCAAGGCGCGCAAGCACGTCATCTACAAAGAAACCAAGCTCAAGTAACAAAAAGCCCGCCGAAGCGGGCTTTTTCATATCTGCTTAGCGGGGGCCGCCGAAAGTGAACTGGGCCCCGAGCATCACGGTGTCGATGTTCTCGCGGTCGCCCCCGCCGCCCGGAAGCTTGAAGCGCCAGCGATCCCAGTCGAGCCGCAATGCGACGTTGCGCGTGAGGCCGATCATGCCGCCGAGGCCGAAGCTGGGTCCCCAGCCGTTCTGGCTGCTGCCGCCGCCCGCCTCAGTATGTCCCCACAGCACACCGGCCTTGGCGAAGACCGAGGAGTTCCGCGGCAATGGAATGCCGGCGAGCAATCCGAAGTTCAACGCCTGCATGTCGATATCGCCGCCCGGTGATCGGGCGAATTCTCCGGTCTTCAGGTAGGTCACCTCGCCGCCAAACGTGTTGTTGAAGCGGCCGCCGGCGAAGGCCTTGAACGCGTTCGTATTGGCGTCGCAGCTGCCGCCCGCCGGACAAGGGATGTCGCTCCTCGCCCGCCCGAACGCGGCACCGACGTGCCCCGTCGTCCAGAAGTCGGTTTGGTAAGGCATGCGCCAGTTGCTGGAAGTGCTGTCCGTCGGCTGCGCGGCGGCGGGAACCGCGACCGACGCCGCACCGAGAAGTACTGCCAAAACCTGAAATTTCATGATGGCCATCCTGAAGTTGCGAATGGCCGATGCTACGGACGCGTTTTCAGAAGCGGCTAGTCACGCAGACACCCTTATTTCTGTCGCCGCTGCCGCACGCGGTGCATGCGCAATAGCCGGCGCGCCCTATGGGCGCGCCGGCTTTGATGTCGCGGAGATTGCTAGGTGGGATCGAGCGTTGCTACGCGACGGCGTAGGAACGCAGGCGCTGCGAGAAATCGGCGAGGGGCGCGAGGCCGCTCGCTTCGGCGCGGTGGCACCAGTCCTGCAGCTGCCGCACGAGCTGTTCTTTGGATGCGTTGGAGCGCTCCCACATCCCGGCGAGCTCATGGCGCATGGCGAGCGTGAGCTCCAGCGCGCGGGAATGCTTGAGCGCCTCCGACAGCTTGACGCTCTCGTGGCCGGCCATCGCCTGGCCACGCAATAGCGCGCGCTTGAGGGACTGCAACACTTCCGCATCGCGCGGCGACCAGTGGCGCAGGCGCTCGATCTCGTGCGCGTAGGTGCGCTTGGCCACTTTCGCATAGCGCGAGAGCACGTCGTAGCGATTGGCGAGAACTGCCTGGACGGTATGCAGATCCACGGCGCGCGGCTCGACGAAGCGCGGCTTGGGCGCGACCTTCTTGACCGTGGCGAGGCCGAGGGCCGCCAGGATGCAGATGTAGAGCCAGCCGATGTCGAACTCGTACCACTTGGACGAAAGCTTGGCTGACGAGGCGAACGCGTGATGGTTGTTGTGCAGTTCCTCGCCGCCGATGAGGATGCCCCACGGCACGATGTTCGTGCTCGCGTCCACGACATCGTCGTAGTTGCGATAACCGAAGAAGTGCCCCACGCCGTTGATCACGCCGGCGGCCCAGAACGGAATCCAGGCGATCTGCGTCAGCCAGACGAGGACGCCCGGCACGATGCCCAACGCGAGGAGGTCGAGCCCGAGCAGCAGAAAAACACCGCTGGTCGGAAGGCGCGAGTAGAGATTGCGCTCCATCCAGTCGTCCGGGGTCCCATGGCCATAGCGCTCCATGGTTTCCTTGTTGTAGGACTCCTTCACATACAGGAGCACGCCCAGCCAGAGCACGCGGTTGATGCCATAGACCTGCGGGCTGTGCGGGTCTTCCGCGCTCTCGCACTTCGCGTGGTGCTTGCGATGGATGGCAGCCCACTCCTTGGTGTTCATCCCGGTGGTGAGCCAGAGCCAGAAGCGGAAGAAGTGCGACACGATGGGATGCAGCTCCAGGGCGCGGTGCGCCTGGCAGCGATGCAGATAGATCGTGACGGCCGCGATCGTGACATGGGTCAGCGCGAGCGCAGCGAGGACTAGCCCCCACCAAGGGAGGTCAAACCAGCCGGAGAACATCATGTACTTGGAATGCCTTTAGGTAGTGGTTTTTGAGGCGGACCCATTTTACGCGAACCGCCAAAACGCGTCTAACTTTCGCCCGCTTAAGGGTNTTGTCGCTTCGGCGCGACGCTTGACGAGCGCTCGAAAACGGCCGCAAAAAACCCATCCGTGCCATGTACATGCGGCCACAGGCGCAGCCGATCGCCGGTATCCAGGGCCACCTTGTGCGCCGCAAGAATGTTCCCGCTGTGAAGGTTCGTGAAATCCGGATGCGCGGCCGCGAACGCATCGGCAATGCCCTCGTTCTCGGCGCGCAGGATGCTGCAGGTGGCATACACGAGTCGTCCGCCCGGTTTCACGAGCCGCGCCGCGGCCTNCAGGATGCGGCGCTGCTTTTCGGCCAGCTCGCGGATCGCCTCGGCGCCGTGGCGCCACTTGAGGTCGGGATTGCGCCGCAGCGTGCCAAATCCGCTGCAAGGGGCATCCACGAGCACGCGGTCGAGCTTGCCGGCGAGCCGCTTGGCGCGCGCGTCGTTCTCGCCGGCGAGGGCGACCGGATGGATGTTGCTCACCTGAGCACGCGCCGCTCGCGGCCCGAGCGCGCCCAAGCGCTTGGCCGAAACGTCCATCGCGTAGATACGCCCAGCGCCGCGCATCATCATCGCGAGCGCAAGCGTCTTGCCGCCGGCGCCCGCGCAGAAGTCGGCGATCATCTCGCCGCGCCGCGGCGCAACCAGCCAGGCGAGAAGCTGGCTACCTTCGTCCTGTACCTCGATGAGACCCTCGCGAAAGAGCTCATGGTGATTGATCGCCGGCTTGTGCTTCAGTCGCACGCCGGCGGGCGAGTACGGCGTCGGATCGGCTTCGATGCCGTCGCTCACCAGCCTCGCCAGGACGGCCTCACGGTCCGTGCGCGCAAGGTTTGCTCGCAGATCGAGCGGCGCCGGGTTCAGCAACCCCTGCGCAATGCGCATCGCTTCTTCCGCGCCGCACTCGCCAGCGAGCTGTTCCCATAGCCAGTCGGGCAAATCGGCGCGCACGGCATCGGGTAGCTCTTCCGAGCGCGTGGCACGAATTCGCCGCAGCAGCGCGTCGTCGACAAGACCGTCGAGCGCGCGTGCCGACAGGCCAAGGACGCGCAAGAGCGCTGCCGCCAGAAGGGCGCGCGGCTCCGCGGAGCCGGCGGCGGCTTCCAGCGAGCGCCGGCGCCGCAGCACGGCGAAGCTCGCCTCGGCTACGAACGCTCGATCCTTCTGGCCGAGATTGCGATGGCGGCGGAAATACTGGGAGAGCACCTGGTCGGCAGGCGCGGCGAAGCGCAGCAGCTCGTTCAGCGCTGCCTCGGCATGCCCGAGGAGCGCGGCGCTCGCTCTCACTGGGAGATCTTGGTCGCGACCTGGTCGAAGCGGTCGCCGTTCTTTTCGATCACCAGTAGCCGCAAAGGAATATGGCCGTATTGCGGCGCGAGCCAAAGCTCCGCGCTCTCATTGTTCTCGCTGTTGCGCGCGACCTTCACCGCGTCGAATTCGCCGACCGGAATCCGGATGTGCTCGCGGCCGATCACCTTATAGGTGTGCCGCGAAAGGCCCTTGCCGTCGGCGATGCTGTAGCTCATGGTTTGGGCATTGCCCGGCAGGAGGCTCAACGCGAGGAGGAACGAGAGCCGATCCTGCGCGTTCGGCGGCAGCGGCTCGGTGCCTTTCGACCCCTTGTACTGCATGGTGAGCGTCTGCGCCTTCCAGTCGAACCACGCGCGCGCCGTATCGCGGCCCGAGCGCTCGTCGAAAAACTCGCGCGGCCGCAGCACGTTTTTCACGATCGTTCCCTGGCTCACCCGGCGCGCGCTGCCGAGCAGCGCATAGAAGCCCTTGCCCTTCCAGGTCTCCGTCAGCGTGTAGTTGCCGGCGGCATATTCCAGCCGCTCGACGATCTCGGCCATCGGCGAATCGTTGCGGCTCGCCACGAAGGTGATCTCGATCCGCGCCGGCGGTTCGGCCGCCGCCACGCCGGCGACGCTAATCAGCGGCCATAACCAGTTGCGCATCGTTTCCTTTAACTGTCGCGAGCCCGTTCTGGATGACCAGTCGTCCATCGAGGAACCAACGCACGGCGCGCGGATAGACCACGTGCTCCTGCCGCAGCACCCGCGCTGCCAGCGCTTCGGCCGTATCGCCCGCGCGCACGGGCACCGCGGCCTGGATCACGATCGGACCAGCATCAAGCTGCGCGGTGACGTAGTGCACCGTGCAGCCATGGAGCTTCACCCCCGCCTCGAGGGCGCGCTCGTGGGTATGCAGGCCGGGGAAAGCGGGCAGCAGCGACGGATGGATGTTGAACAGGCGCTCGCGATAGTGCGCGACGAACCCGGGGGTCAGCACGCGCATGAAGCCGGCCAGCGCGACGAGGCGCGGGGCAAAGCCGTCGATGGCACTGCGCAGCTTCGCTTCGAAGGCCTCGCGATCGGCAAACGACCGGTGCTCGACTACTGCGGTCCCGATGCCGCGCTGGCGGGCGAAGTCCAGCCCCTTCGCGTCGGCGCGATTGCTGATCACGGCCTTGACCGGCAAGCCGGCTTCGACGAGCGCCTGCATGTTGCTGCCGCGGCCGGAAATGAGGACGACGACCAATCAGAAGACCCGCGCCGTGCGGTAGCCACCTTGCTCCAGGAGCGCGAACTGCCGGCGGTTCATGCCGACGGTCCGATCATCGCCTCGGGCTTCACCCAGCGATCGAAGTCCTGCGCGTTCACGTAGCCAAGCGCGAGCGCCGCCTCGCGCAGCGTGGTGCCTTCGCGGTGCGCCTTCTTCGCGATCTCGGCGGCACGGTCGTAGCCGATGTGCGGCGACAGGGCCGTGACCAGCATCAGCGAACGCTCGAGTAGCTCGGCGATGCGCGGGGCATTGGGCTCGATGCCGCGCGCACAGTGCTCCTCGAAGGACCGGCATCCGTCCGCGGCGAGGCGCGCACTCTGCAGGAACGCATGGATCACGAGCGGCTTGTAGACGTTCAGCTCCAGATGCCCGGATGCGCCGCCGATGTTGACCGCGACGTCGTTGGCGAGGATCTGCGCCGACAGCATGGTGAGCGCCTCGGCCTGCGTCGGATTGACCTTGCCCGGCATGATCGAGCTGCCGGGCTCGTTTTCGGGTATCCGCAGCTCGGCGAGGCCGGAGCGCGGGCCCGATGCCAGCAGGCGCACGTCGTTCGCGATCTTGAAAAGCGCCGCGGCGAGCGTCTTCAGCGCGCCGTGAGCGAAGACGAGCGCCTCGTGGCCCGCGAGCGCGGCGAACTTGTTCGGCGCCTCGCTGAAAGCGAGCTTGGTCTCGCTGCTGAGCGCCTCGCAGACGCGCCGCGCGAACTCCGGATGGGCATTGAGGCCGGTGCCGACGGCGGTGCCGCCGATCGCGAGGCGGCAAAGCCCCGGCAGTACCGCGCGCAAAGCAGCCTCTGCCTGCTCGAGCTGGTCGACGTAGCCGGAGAATTCCTGCCCGAGCGAAAGCGGCGTCGCATCCTGCAGGTGCGTGCGGCCTATCTTGATCAGCGCGCCGAACTCGTCACGCTTGCGCGCGAGCGTGGCGCGCAGCCGTTCCGCGCCGGGCAGCACGTCGTCGTGCAGCGCCTGCGCCGCGGCGAGGTGCATGGCAGTCGGAAACACGTCGTTCGACGACTGGCCGAGGTTCACCTCGTCGTTCGGATGCACGAGGCGCTTCTGCCCGCGTTCGCCGCCCAGGAGCTCGGAGGCGCGATTGGCGAGCACCTCGTTCACGTTCATGTTGGATTGCGTGCCGGAGCCCGTCTGCCAGACAACCAGCGGGAATTCCTCGTCGTGCCGCCCTGCGAGCACTTCATCGGCCGCACGCCGGATGGCGTCCGCCTTGCGCTGTTCCAGGAGCCCGAGGGCCGCGTTGACGCCGGCGGCGGCCTTCTTTACCCGAGCGAGCGCGTGGACGACAGCGAGCGGCATGCGCTCGCTGGAGATGCGGAAGAAACGGCGGCTGCGCTCGGTCTGCGCGCCCCACAACCGGTCGGCGGGGACCTCGATGGGGCCGAAGCTGTCTTTCTCGGTTCTGCTTTTTTCGATGGGACCGGCCATGCCGGCCGTAATGTTACGGCAGGTCGAAGACGAGGACTTCGGCCTTATCACCTTCAGCAAGCGCGAGCGTGCGCTCGTCGGTCTTGAGCGCGTCGCCTGCCTGGAGGCGCTGCCCATTCACGGTGATCGCGCCGCGCGCCGCGTGCACATAGGCACGCCGCCCGGTGAGAGAAAGGCTC
>C688J14111_10000093_pt1 | contig 20081 bp, 15 predicted proteins | sample HopSoiMetagenom1_FD_14111 | JGI IMG/M metagenome (IMG submission 14111)
CATGCGGCAGAGGTGCCAGCGCCATTCGCCGTCCTTGCGGCGCAGGCGCTGCTGCCGCTCCATCGGCTGGGCGGAGCGGACGGCCTCACGGAAGGTCGCCCGCACCTCCTCGACTTCGTCGACCGGCACCGCCCCCATGAAGCTGACGCCGGCGTCGTCCCCGGCGTAGTCGCGCCACACCTGGTTGCAGTAGTAGATCTCCCCGTCCCGCCGAGCCGCCCACACGCACTGCGGCATCGAGTCGGTGAGCACGCGGAAGCGCAGCTCGCCGCGCTTCTCCATCTCGATCAGCTCGCGCGCGCGCAGCATCGCCTGTTGCCTGCGCAACAGCTCGGTCTTGCGCCACAGGTCGACGAAGACCGAGACCTTGGCGCGCAGGATCTCCGGGTCGAACGGCTTGAGCAGGTAGTCGACGGCGCCTTCCTTGTACCCGCGGAAGATGTACGCCGGATCCTTCTGGATGGCGGTGAGGAAGATGATGGGGATGTGCTTGTTGCGCGGGCGGTCCTTGATCAGCTTGGCGGTGGCAAGACCGTCCAGGCCGGGCATCTGCACGTCCATGAGGATGAGCGCGAAGTCCGACTCGAGGAGGTGCCGCAACGTCTCCTCGCCGGAGGAGGCGTGGATCAGCTCCTGCCCCAGCGGATCGAGGATGGCGTCCAGCGCGACCAGGTTGGGCGGGTGATCGTCCACCATGAGGATGCGCGCGGCCGGCGCATCCGCCTCTACCGGATATGCGCCGCCACCGATCACCACCGGCGGCGGCGGCAGCGAGGGAGACTTCACGTTCATCCGCGCGTCCACAGGCGGACGAGCTCGAGCAGCTTTTCCGCGTCCACCGGCTTGGGGAGGTAGTCGGATGCGCCTGCCTGGATGCACTTCTCCCTGTCCTCCTTGAGCGCCTTGGCGGTGATGGCGATGATGGGCAGCGCCTTGTGGGCGGGATCCTTGCGGATCACCTTCATCGTCTCGTAGCCGTCCATCTCCGGCATCATCACGTCCATCAGCACCACGTCCACGTCCGGGTGGCGCTCCAGCGCGTTGATGCCGTCGCGCCCGTTCTCGGCGTAGACCACCTCCAGGCCGTGGCCCTCCAGCACGCTGGTGAGGGCGAAGATGTTGCGCACGTCGTCGTCCACCACCAGCACCTTCTTGCCCTGGATCTTCTCGCCCTCCTCGTGCTGGGCGCGGAGCAGCTCCTTCGCCTTGTCGGGCAGCTTCTCGTCGACGCGGTGGAGGAAGAGCGCGGTGTCGCTGAGCAGCTTCTCCGGCGAGGAGGCGCCGCTCTTGAGGATCACCGACTCGGCGTACTTCTTCAGGCGGCCCTCCTCCTTCTTGGCCAGCTCCTTGCCCGTGTAGACCACCACCGGGATGTCGCGGAACTTCGGGTTGGTCTTGATGTCCTCCAGGAGCTTGGTTCCTTCCTCGTCGGTGGTGAGGAGGAGATCCAGCACCACCGTGTCGAAGTCGCCGGCCTCCAGCGCCTCCAGGGCGGCAGGCGCGTTCCCCACCGGGACCACCTCCACGTCCTCGCCGCGCAGCAGGTCGGCGATGCTCTGCTGCTGCACCACGTCGTCCTCGACGAGGAGCAGCTTCTTCACCTTCTTGTCCACGAAGCTGGCGATGTGGTTGAAGGCGCCCTCCAGGGCGTCCTTGCTGACCGGCTTCTCCAGATACGCGAACGCGCCCATCGCGGCGCCCTTCTTGCTCCTCTCCACGATGGTGATGACGTGCACCGGGATGTGGCGGGTGCGCGGGTTGCGCTTCAGCCGGTCGAGGATGCTCCAGCCGTCCACGACGGGAAGCTGGATGTCCAGCGTGATGGCGGCGGGCTGCAATTCGTTGGCCAGCGCCAGCCCGGTGTCGCCGCGGGTGGCCACCACCGCCTTGAAGCCCTTCTCCCGCGCCATCCCCACCATGATGCGCGCGAACTTGATGTCGTCCTCGATGATCAGCAAGACGCGATCGCCGTCGCGCAGGTGCTCGCGATCGTCCTCGATCGGACGGCTGACGATCTCGTCCACTCCCAGGGGCATCTCGGTGAACATGTTCGCGACGGGCGACTGGGGCTCGCCGGGGCGCGGCGCCTCCGAGCGTCGGGCGCGCTGCTCCGAATACGCCCGGGCGCGGACCTGGGCGCCGGCGGCGTCCTCTTCGTCGACCTCTGCCTCCGGGCCGACGTACTGGTCGGGGAGATAGAGGGTGAACGTGCTGCCCTTGTTCGGCTCGCTCTCCACCTTGATTTCGCCGCCCAGCAGCCGGGTGATCTCGCGCGAGATGGAGAGGCCCAGCCCGGTTCCGCCGTACTTGCGGCTGGTGGTGCCGTCCGCCTGCTGGAAGGCCTCGAAGATGATCTTCTGCTTGTTCTTGGGGATCCCGATTCCGGTGTCGATCACCGAGAACGTCATCACCGCCTTGGCCTTGTGCAGGACCTCGCTCTCGAGCGTGCTGCGCCGCGGTTCCACGCCCATGCGCAGCTTGACGCTGCCGTCCTGCGTGAACTTGAAGGCGTTGGCGAGGAGATTCTTGAGCACCTGCTGCAGCCGCTGCGGATCGGTGCGGATGTGGGACGGAGCCCGGTCGGCGATCTCGATCTGGTAGTCCAGCCCCTTCTGCTCTGCCACCGGCCGGAAGCTGCGCTCGAAGTAATCCTTGAGATCGACCAGCGAGATGTCGCGCGGCTCGATCTGCATCTTCCCCGCCTCCACCTTGGAGAGGTCGAGGATCTCGTTGATCAGCGTGAGCAGGTCGCCGCCCGAGGCGTAGATGGTCTTGGCGTACTCCACCTGCTTCTCGGTGAGGTTGGTCTCCTTGTTGTCGGAGAGCAGCTTGGCGAGGATGAGCAGCGAGTTGAGCGGGGTGCGCAGCTCGTGGCTCATGTTGGCCAGGAACTCGCTCTTGTACTTGGAGATGAGCGAGAGCTGCTCGGCCTTCTCCTCCAGCGAGGCCCGGGCCAGCTCCACCTCGCGGTTCTTCACTTCGATGTTGGCGTTCTGCTCCTCCAGCTGCTTGGCCTTCTCCTCCAGCTCGAGGGCCTGCTTCTCCAGCGCTGAGTTGCTCTTCTTCAGCTCCTCCTGCTGCTGGGTCAGCTCGCGCGACTGGGTCTGCAGCTCCTGGGTGAGGCTCTGCGACTGCTGGAGGAGCTGCTCGGTGCGCATGTTGGCGCCGATCATGTTCAGCACCACCCCGATGCTCTCGGTGAGCTGGTCGAGAAAGATCTGGTGGATGGCGCTGAAGGGGTTGAACGAGGCCAGCTCGATGACCGCCTTCACCTCGCCCTCGAAGAGAACAGGGAGCACGATGATGTTGAGCGGAGTCGACTCGCCCAGCCCGGAGCTGATCTGGATGTAGTCGGAGGGCACCTTGGTGAGGAGGATGGACTTCTTCTCCAGCGCGCACTGGCCCACCAGGCCCTCGCCGAAGTGGAAGCGGTTGGCGACGCTCTTGCGCTCCTTGTACGCGTAGGTGGCCACCAGCTTGAGCACCGGGGTGGCGCCCTCCTGGTCCGCCATGAAGAAGGCGCCGTGGTGCGCGCTCACCAGCGGGGTGATCTGCGACATGATCAGCCGCGAGACCGTGTCCAGGTTCTTCTGGCCCTGCATCATCGAGCTGAACTTGGCGAGGTTGGTCTTCAGCCAGTCCTGCTCCTGGTTCTTCTGCGTGGTCTCACGCAGGTTGACGATCATCTGGTTGATGTTGTCCTTGAGCTTCGCCACCTCGCCTTCCGCCTCCACGGTGATGGCGCGGGTGAGGTCGCCCTTGGTCACCGCGGTGGCCACTTCCGAGATGGCGCGGATCTGGGTGGTCAGCGAGGCTGCCAGCTGGTTCACGTTGTCGGTCAGCTGCCGCCACGTGCCGGTCGCGTTGGGCACCTTGGCCTGGCCGCCCAGCTTGCCCTCGATGCCGACCTCGCGGGCCACGCCCGAAACCTGCTCGGCGAAGGTGGAGAGCGTGGTGGTCATGGCGTTGATGGTCTCGGCCAGCGCCGCCACCTCGCCCTTGGCGTCCACGGTCAGCTTCTGCGCCAGGTCGCCGTTGGCGACGGCGGTCACCACCTTGCTGATGCCCCGCACCTGGGTGGTGAGGTTGCGGGCCATGAAGTTCACGTTGTCGGTGAGCGCCTTCCAGACGCCGGCGATTCCCGGCACCTCGGCCTGGCCGCCCAGCTTTCCTTCCGTGCCGACTTCGCGGGCGACGCGGGTCACCTCGCTGGCGAAGCCGTTGAGCTGATCGACCATCACGTTGATGGTGTTCTTCAGCTCGAGGATCTCGCCCTTCACGTCGACGGTGATCTTCTGGCTCAGGTCTCCGTTGGCCACCGCCGTGGTCACCTTGGCGATGTTGCGCACCTGGCCGGTGAGATTGGCCGCCATGAAGTTGACGTTGTCGCTCATCTCCTTCCACACGCCGGAGACGCCGCGCACGTCGGCCTGGCCGCCCAGCTTCCCGTCGGTGCCCACCTCGCGCGCGACGCGGGTCACCTCCGAGGAGAAGCTGCGCAGCTGGTCCACCATGATATTGATGGTGTCCTTCAGCTCGAGGATCTCGCCGCGCGCCTCGACCGAGATCTTCTGGCTCAGGTCGCCGTTCGCCACCGCCGTCGTCACCTTGGCGATGTTGCGGACTTGTTGAGTCAGGTTGCCTGCGAGGACGTTGACGTTGTCGGTCAGGTCCTTCCAGGTGCCGGCGACTCCCGGCACCTCGGCCTGCGCTCCCAGCTTGCCCTCGGTGCCCACTTCCTTGGCGACGCGGGTCACTTCCGAGGCGAAGGAGCGGAGCTGGTCCACCATGGTGTTGATGGTGTTCTTCAGCGCCAGGATCTCGCCGCGCGCGTCGACCGAGATCTTCTGGCTCAGGTCGCCGTTGGCCACCGCGGTGGTGACCTTGGCGATGTTGCGCACCTGATCGGTGAGGTTGCCTGCGAGGATGTTGACGTTGTCGGTCAGGTCCTTCCAGGTGCCGGAGACGCCCTTCACGTCGGCCTGGCCGCCCAGCTTGCCGTCGGTGCCCACCTCCTTGGCGACGCGGGTCACCTCGCCGGCGAAGGAGCGGAGCTGATCCACCATGGTGTTGATGGTGATCTTCAGCTCGAGGATCTCGCCCTTCACGTCGACGGTGATCTTCTTGGAGAGGTCGCCGTTGGCCACCGCGGTGGAGACCTCGGCGATGTTGCGCACCTGAGAGGTCAGGTTCGAGGCCATCAAGTTGACGTTGTCGGTCAGGTCCTTCCAGGTGCCGGCGACTCCGGGCACCTCCGCCTGGGCGCCCAGCTTGCCCTCGACGCCGACGGTGCGGGCCACGTTGATGACCTGCTGGGCGAAGATTCCCAGCGTCTTGGTCATGTTGTTGAGCGTCTCGCCCAGCGCGGCGATCTCGCCCTTGGCGTTGACTTGAAGTTTCTCGCTCAGGTCGCCGTTGGCGACGGCGGTCACCACCTTGACGATGCCGCGCACCTGCGTGGTCAGGTTCGAGGCCATGAAGTTGACGTTGTCGGTCAGGTCCTTCCAGGTGCCGCCCACGCCCTTCACTTCCGCCTGGCCGCCCAGCTTCCCTTCCGTTCCCACCTCGCGCGCCACGCGGGTCACTTCCGAGGCGAAGGTGTTGAGCTGATCCACCATGGTGTTGACGGTGTTCTTCAGCTCCAGGATCTCGCCGCGCGCGTCGACGGTGATCTTCTTCGAGAGGTCGCCGCGGGCAACCGCCGTGGTCACGTCGGCGATGTTGCGCACCTGGGCGGTGAGGTTGTTGGCGAGCAGGTTGACGTTGTCGGTCAGGTCCTTCCACGTGCCGGCGACTCCCGGCACCTCCGCCTGCGCGCCCAGCTTCCCTTCCACGCCCACGGTGCGGGCCACGTCGGTGACCTGCTCGGCGAAGAGGCCCAGCGTCTCGGTCATGGCGTTGATGGTCTCGGCCAGCGCGGCGATCTCACCCTTGGCGTCCACCTTCAACTGCTGGCTGAGGTCGCCGTTGGCCACCGCGGTGACGACGCGGGCGATGCCGCGCACCTGGGTGGTGAGGTTGGAGGCCATGAAGTTCACGTTGTCGGTGAGGTCCTTCCACACGCCCGACACGCCCTTGACGTCGGCCTGCCCGCCCAGCTTGCCCTCGGTGCCCACCTCGCGCGCGACGCGGGTCACCTCGGCGGCGAAGCCGTTGAGCTGATCCACCATGGTGTTGATGGTGTTCTTCAGCTCCGCCACCTCGCCCTTCACGTCGACGGTGATCTTCTGGGAGAGGTCGCCGTTGGCCACCGCCGTCGTCACCTTGGCGATGTTGCGCACCTGGGTGGTCAGGTTGGAGGCCATGAAGTTGACGTTGTCGGTGAGGTCCTTCCAGACGCCCGACACGCCCTTCACCTCGGCCTGCCCGCCCAGCTTTCCGTCGGTGCCCACTTCCTTGGCGACGCGGGTCACCTCGCCGGCGAAGCTGCGCAGCTGCTCCACCATGCCGTTGATGGTGTTCTTCAGCTCCTGCACCTCGCCCTTGGCGTCGACGGTGATCTTCCGCGAGAGGTCGCCGTTGGCCACCGCGGTGGTCACCTCCGCGATGTTGCGCACCTGGGCGGTGAGGTTGTTGGCGAGCAGGTTGACGTTGTCGGTGAGGTCCTTCCAGGTGCCGGCCACGCCGGGCACCGATGCCTGCGCGCCCAGCTTCCCTTCCACGCCCACCGTGCGGGCGACGCTGGTCACCTGCTCGGCGAAGATCCCCAGCGTGCGGGTCATGCTGTTGAGCGTGTCGGCCAGCGCCGCGATCTCGCCGCGCGCCTCCACCACCAGCTTCTGGGAGAGATCGCCGTTGGCCACCGCGGTGACCACCTTGACGATGCCGCGCACCTGGGTGGTCAGGTTGCCGGCCATGAAGTTCACGTTGTCGGTGAGGTCCTTCCAGACGCCGGAGACGCCCTTCACCTCGGCCTGGCCGCCCAGCTTGCCCTCGGTGCCCACTTCGCGCGCGACGCGGGTCACTTCGCCGGCGAACGAATTCAGCTGATCGACCATCGTATTGATGGTGTCTTTCAGCTGGAGGATCTCGCCCTTGGCGTCGACGGTGATCTTCTTCGACAGGTCGCCCCGCGCCACCGAGGTGGAGACCTCGGCGATGTTGCGCACCTGCGAAGTCAGGTTGGAGGCCATGCGGTTCACGTTGTCGGTGAGGTCGCGCCAGATGCCGCTGGCCTCCGGCACCGCCGCCTGCCCGCCCAGCTTGCCGTCGGTGCCCACCTCCTTGGCGACGCGGGTCACTTCCGCGGCGAAGGAGCTGAGCTGATCGACCATCGAATTCACCGTGGTGCCGATGCGAAGGAACTCGCCCTTGACCGGCTGTCCCTCGATCTCCAGCGCCATCTTCTGCGTCAGGTCGCCTTCGGCCACCGCCACCAGCACGCGCGCGACCTCGGTGGTGGGCTGCACCAGGTCGGCGATCAAGGCGTTGACCGAGTCCACGGAGGTCTTCCAGGAGCCGGCCACGTCGCCGAGCGAGGCGCGCTCGGTCATGCGGCCCTCTCGCCCGACCACCCGTTCCAACCGCACGATCTCGGTGGTGAGGGCTTCGTTGCGCGACACCACCTGGTTGTAGGCGCGCGCGATCTCCGCCATCAGCCCGCTCCCGCGGGTGAAGGGCAGGCGCACGTCGAATTCGCCGCGCTGGGCGGCGGTCAAGGCATCGAGGAGCTGGCGAAGTCGGGCTTCTTCTCCCGCGCCGCCGTGGCCGTTGCCGTCTCCGTCCCCCTCGCCGCCCCCGCCCCCGCCACCGCGCTTGCCGCGCTTCCGGAACGACTCGTTCCCGGGATCGTGCATCTCGCCCACGTGTAGACTCCTTGCAGAAGTCCAATGACACTCCACCGAAGCCGCGGCGCGGGCACGCCCCAGTCAGAATTCCTGTGCAACTTCGAACGGGAAAAAGAATTCCGACCTGTAAGATTTGCAGACCGTTGGACAGTCCGCGCCCGCTCAACCGTGTAGCTTCGACCAAGCCCCACGCGCAGCACATTCGAACAAGCCTGCGCCACGTGCGGTGAGGGGCAGGGTTGCTACGGACTCCGGACGGCCGGGCGTGCGCAACCGCCCGCCGGCAGGGGTTCAGCCCACGCCGACGAGCAGGCGTTTCACGTCGTCGCCGGAGAGAGCGAACAGCTCTTGCAGCGTGGCCAGCACCTCGGCCTCCTGCGCCGCCAGGTCCTGATCGGCCCGCAGCACGCGCGCGCAGCAGCGGAAGGCCAGCTCCCGATCCTCACGCTGCGTGATCCAGGACGCCGCCTCGCGCAGCGCCCCCTCGAGGCCGAGCTTGTCGATCCGTCCTTTCATCTCCTGCGCGATCCCGGTCTTGCCCACGAGGCCGGCGAAGCGCGGATCCGCGCTGGCGATCTCGTGGATGGCCAGCGCCTCCGAAGGCTCCACCTTGCCGTCGGCCCAGGCCGACAGGACCATCAGCTGGTAGATGCGGGCGGTGTCGGACATCAGCGGGTGGCCAGGACCAGCAGGCGGTCCACGTCGTCGCGCGACAGGCCCCAGCTCTCGCGCAGCGTTTTCAGGACCTCGCCCTCCTGGGCGGCGAAGAAGCCGTCGGCGCCGCTCACCTTGGCGCAGCACTGGAACCCCAGCTCCCGCTGGTTGCGGTCGACGATGGCCGCCGCGGCATCGCGGACGCAGGCCAGAAGCCCGAGTTGGGAAAGCTTGCGCCGTGCCGCCACCTCGATGTCGCCACTCGCGCCCACCTCGCGCAGGAGCGGGACGTGCGCAGCCAGCTTGTGGATGGCCAGCGCCTCGCTGCCTTCGAGACGCCCGTCCGACCACGCCGTCAGGAACATCAATTCCAAAATTCGCCGGGCCTGCTCCATCCGTCGAGTGTACTTCGTTCGGCGGCGCGGGTCAGCGTGCCCAGCCCGTCCATCCAGCGCGGGAGCAGGAGGCGCTGCCCGCGGGTGGTGCGCAGCTCGAGGAAGAGCGGCGTCCGGCGCAGGACGCGCAGGGTGCCCCACTCCAGCACCGCGCCGCGGCACTCGATGCCCCGATCGGTGAGGAGGAACCTCTCGGTGACGAGCGCGGCGAGGGCGCCGAGGCTGGCGGCGGAGAGAAGAAAGAGGACAGGTTCGTCTCGCCACGCAGCCGCCGCCGCTGCGAGCGCTGGAAGCAGCAGCAGCGAGCGGGGGTGCGTCAGGACCGGACGGGGATCGATGGCGCGGTCGCGCAACACGTCCACCGCGACGAGCGACAAGAAGAGGATGGCGAGCGCGACGGCTGGCATGGCGCGGGCCCCTGGTCCGTGCGGGAGCATGCATCGTGAACCGGCGTGCCGCAAGCGTGAGACGTTGCCCGTTCCCGGGCATCGTTTCCATATGGGCCTTCTCCAGAACGTCGCGCGGCGCTTCGGGAACGATCGCTTCCTCAGGATGATGCGCTTCTACCCGCCCTATCTCGGCGCCGGGGTTTCGGTCACCCACGTGGCGCCCGATCTGAGCGACCTTACGGTGGAGATGAGGCTCTCCGCCTTGAACCGGAACTTCGTCGGGACGCAATTCGGGGGGTCGCTCTATTCGATGTGCGACCCGTTCTTCATGCTGATGCTGATGATGCAGCTGGGCCCGCAATACGTGGTCTGGGACAAGAGCGCGACCATCGATTTCCTCCGGCCGGGGCGCGGGAGAGTGAAGGCGCGATTCGAGCTGCCGCGGGCCAAGGTGGACGAGCTCCGGGCCGAGACCGACGCGAAGGGCAAGATCAACCCGGTGTTCGAGGTGACCATCGTCGACGAGCAGGGCGAGCCGGTGGCGCGGGTGCGCAAGGTGCTCAGCGTGAGGCGGAAGGACGCTTCGCGGGCGGCGGCGTGACCAGGGTCAAAGCCGGTTCTCGGCGAGGAACTCGGAGACCACCTTGTTGGTGAACTCGACTCCCGCCGGGCTCCCCGCGCTGGCCGTGAAGTGGCCGGCGGGCGGATCGAAGGGGAGCAGGTAGAACTTCGCGCCCGGAATGCCTTCGGCGGCCTCCTTCGCCTCCTCCACCGGGTTGAGCAGGTCGAGCCGGTCGTGGAGGACGATGGTGTGCGCGCGGATGCTCTTGAGCGCCGCCGCGAGGTCCCCGTTGAAGGGCTTGCCCGGGGTGGTGGAGATGTCGAAGCGGTCGTAGGCCCAGGTCTGGTACATCCAGTCGTTGGCGTCGAAACCGGCCTTGAGTTGGGCGTCCTCGAGGCCCTTCATCCACGGGATCACGTCGAGCGCGCTGGGGAACTTCGCTTTCATNCCGTCGGGAGCGCGGGTGGCGAGGCCGAAGAGGATGTCGATCTCCGCGCGCCAGCCCGCCTCCGGTTGCTTCGTATAGTTGCCCTTGTCGTACGCAGGGTCGGCGAGGAGGGCCTTCCGCGTCGCCTCGGTCACGGCGACGCTCCAGGCCGGCGTGCGCGCCATCGGCGTCAGCGCGATCACCGCGTCCACTTCGCCCGGGTAGCTGACCGCGTATTGCAGCGACTGCATGCCTCCCATCGACGCGCCCGCCACCGCGACGAGGTGCTTGATGCCGAGGTGGGCGAGGAGCTTGCGATAGGCGGTGAGGTTGTCCCGGATGACGAAGCGCGGGAAGGAGAGGCCGTGCTGGGCCTTGCTGTTGCTGGGCGAGGTGGTGCGCCCGTTGGCGATCGCGTCGGTGCAGATGACGAAGTACTTGTTGGTGTCGAGCGCCTTGCCGGGTCCGATCATGAAATCGATCCGATGGTGGTTGCCGCCCAGGGACGCCATCATCAGCACCGCGTTCGCCTTCTGCGCGTCGAGCTTGCCGTGCGTGACGTAGGAGAGGGAGAAATCCTTGATGACGCCGCCGCCCTCCAGCGGGAGGTCCCCGATCTCCAGCCGCTGGTGCGGTGGATCGCCGGGCTTGTCGGCGCGGGCCTGGAAGGACACGGTGAACAGCAGAGCGGCGATGGTCGAGCGCATCGGTCCCCCTTACCAAGAACTGTGTTCCGATCCGTCTACCACGGAGCCTCCTCGGACGAGGGTCGCATTTCACCCATGACGAGTCGCCTCGTGAGCAGTTGAAGCCTCCCGACGGCTTGGCAGATCCGACAGGCAGGTAGATTGAGATTGGCTTTTTGGGGCGCTCCGCCCTTCGGCCTCCGCTTGTGCGGGGGCTGCGCGCCGCTGTCGCGACGCGCGGCGCCGTGCTGCAACACCAGCCACAATGCTTGCCGTCCGAGGAGAGGTTGACCGTCGCTGTCCCCTTCCTCGGCAGACGACGGCGCGAGTGCAAAGCGCCTCAATGCGGGTGAGCATCGGTCATTTGACCGATATACTCGTGGCGATTGATTCGATATATCCCCAATCATGAAGACATGCGCACAGCTCGCCCTGGCCCTTGCGGTCCGCGGCGGCCGGCGGTCTGGCGCGGGGCGCAAGCCGAAGGGACTGCGCCCGCTGGTCTCACACAAGGCTCGGCGTCATTTCCGCAAGCCGGCGGTCGTTCATGTCACGTTACGAGTCGCCGCACGCGTGTGGAACCTACGCAGCCACCGGTGCTTCCGGAGGATCGAAGGGTCGCTCGAGCGCGCGCGGGAGCGATTCGGGCTGCGTGTCGTCGAGTTTACAGTGCTGGGCAATCACCTGCATCTGATCGTCGAGGCGGACAGCAGCGAGGCACTCTCGCGAGGAATGCAGGGCTTGAGCATCCGGCTCGCGAAGGCGCTGAACCGCTTGATGCGGAGCGGCGGGCACGTCTTCGCCGACCACTACCATTCTCGCGTGCTGGCCACGCCCACCGAGGTGGTGAATGCCATCGCGTACGTGCTCGGCAACTTCGCGCACCACTTTGGCGGCTCTGCCGTAGATCTGTTCTCGTCCGGCTCGTACGATGCCACCCGTCGGGAGCGTGTGCTCGCGTCGCCGGTGACTTGGTTGTTGCGCACGGGCTGGCGGCGGGCAAGACGGCGGTTCTCGGTGATCGATCCCCGCGTCCAGGCGGTCCACCGGGTCCTACCGGCGCACCTGCCTGCAGCTCAGCCAGCGCCAAGGCCAACGCTCGCGCCGGTTGTACGGACCGTTGTACGGACCATGAGCGACCCGACCACTTCGACAAGGGAGCTCAGGAGGCTCAGGGACGGATCGATCACGTCGTACATTTGGATTGCCTCTAACGGGCACGCGGCATTCCGGCAGCCAGATTCGCCCGGCCGCACCCTGACCAGCGGCACCTTTTCCACCCGGACCGCCCACCGCCAGAGCGGGAAATGCCAGCCCGCCGGCAGCAGCGTGGCCTGGTAGCCGGCCTCGCCGTCCACCGGCGCCGACCTCTACGAGCGCCTCGCCCTGCTGCACATCCACTTACCCCCGCTGCGCGAGCGCATCGACGACCTGCCCGCGCTGCTCACGCACCTGATCGAGCGCTTTTACAAGGAGGAGCCGGAGGTGTTGGGCCGCGTGCGCGCGGTCACCGACGAGGCGCTGCGCGCGCTGCAGTCCTATCCCTGGCCGGGAAACATCCGCGAGCTGCGCAACGTGGTCTTTGCCGTGCTTTCGGCCAAGCGCGCCGGCGAGGAGATCCTGCTCTCCGACCTGCCGCGACGCTTCCTGCGGCGCGCGCCGGAGGCGGAGGGTCTGCTCTCGGCTTCTGCGCTGGAGGCGGCCATCGACGCGGGGTCCTTCTCGCTGCCGCGCGAGGTGGAGTCGCTGGAGCGCTCCGCCCTCCAGGCGGCGCTGGCGCGCAGCGGAGGCAACGTCGCGAAGGCAGCCCGCCTGTTGGGGGAGGTCGGCCGCGGCGAGGCAACGGATCCGGGGAGCACGGTGCGCGCGATGATCAGGCGGCTGGGCGTCAGCGGCGAGCGGCGTCGCGGACCCAGGGGTCCAGAACCATTCCGGCGACGCCGGCGGTGATCCGGTAGCGGGCCGGGGCGGGGGCAAGTCCTGAAAAAGGATTCCAACTTGAAACAGCTCGCGGGACGAGCTTGTCCCGGGACAAGCTCCCCTGCGAGCGGGGTGGACGGGGGCCCAAATCGTCAGACCACTTTCTGCGCGAGCTTGTCCCAGGACAAGTTGCCCTGGACGTGGCGGCCCAAGTCGTCAGACCAATCCCCTGGGACGAGCTTGTCCCGGGACAAGCTCCACTGGGAGCGGGGTGCGCGAGGCCCCCACTCGTCAGACCACTCTCTGCGCGAGCTTGTCCCGGGACAAGTTCATGGCGGGCGCCGCCGACCGCTGCCCCTTGGTTCGCAGCTGAACGGGCTCGACGTCCCGACGTCGGCGTCCGACAACCGGACTCCCATTTCGAGACCCAGTCGCCCAAATTGAGCTTGTCCCGGGACAAGTTCGGTCCGACCCCCCGGCGGATTCCGCTCGGCGTTACGCCGCGTACCTCGCCATCGCCAGCTCGACGATCTGCCCGATGAGCTGCACGTAGCTCCGCCCCGCAAGCCCCGCCGCGATGGCCAGCTCGGCCTCCGGCGAAAGCCAGGGATTGGGATTGGCCTCGATGACGTAGATGCGCCCGTCCTTGGTGAGCCGCATGTCCACGCGCCCGTAGTCGCGCAGCTGCAGCGCCGAGTAGACCTGCACCGCAGTCTCCTGCAACCTCCTGCGGGTCTCCTCCTCCAGGTCCTTCGCCGCCGCGCTCCCGGTCACGTCGTACGCCTCGGTTCCCTTGTCCCACTTCACCTCGCGCCCGGCGATCCTCGGCATCCCCTCCGGCAGCCTGGAGAGATCCAGCTCCACCGCCGGCAGCGCCACGGGCTTTCCGTTGCCCAGCACGGCCAGGTAGATCTCGCGCCCCTCGATGTACTCCTCGATCAGCGCGGGACAGTCGAACTTCTCCTGGATCATCGACACCCGCTCCATCAGCTCGCGCAGCCCGTGCACCACCGCACCCGCGTCGATGCCCACCGACCCGTCCTCGCTGGCCGGCTTCACGATCAAGGGAAACTCCAGGTCGTCCACGTGGTCGAGCTTCCCGCGGTAGCTGCTGGCGAACCGCGGCGTGCGGATCTGGTGGAAGTCGAAGATCTTCTTCGCCACCGCCTTGTCCTGGGCCAGGAACAGCGCCCGCGGGCCCGCGCCGGTGTAGCGCAGGTCCAGCAGCTCGAGAAAAGCCGCCACGTGCGCCTCCTTCGAGTCGTCGCCCGCGAAGGCCTCCACCATGTTGAAGACCAGGTCCGCCTTGGTGCGCGAAAGGTCGAGCAGCGCCGCTTCGTCGGTCAGCTCGTGGAAGAAGGGCTCGAATCCGTTCTGGCGAAGCGCGTCCGCCACCTGGTCGCGATCCAGCTTCGGGTGGCGCTTGCGCTTGCGCCGCTCCGCCTTTCCCTTCTCGCGGAACCGCGGGCGCACGTCCTTGGGCGCAGGCGCTCCAGTGTTGTCGCTCGGCTCATAGAGGACCGCGATCTTGATGGGCATCAACGCTCCGCGAAACGGCCCCGGGTGAGATAGTTCATCGCCAACGTGGTGGCGAAGGCCACCACCTCGATCAGCACCTGCGTCTCGCGCTTGCGCTCCACCGACAGCTCCAGCTCCCGCGCGCGCTTGCCGACGATCTCCACCAACTTGCGCACCAGCGACCTGCGCACGCCGGTCCAGTAGGTGATCTTGTCGACGATGGTCTTGCGATGCTCGAGCAGGAAGGCGGAGGCCGGCCGCAGATCCTCGCCCTTGCGAACGAAGATGTCCTCCAGCTCCGCGTCGGGCAGCAGGTCCGNNAGCGCCGCCCCTTCGTCCTGCTCGTGCTCCTTGTAGAACTGCTCGAGCGTCGCTCCCATCTCCTCGACGGGCAGCTCGCGCACCGCCACCTCCGGCGCCTTGCGTGGGGGGAGGGTGGCCAGCTCGCGGGCAATCCGCTCGACGTACTGCAGCTTCTTCAGCGCCGGCCATCCCGCGTAGCGGCGCCTCCAGTCGGAGTCCGGCGTCAGCCAGACCGCGAAGGTCTCGGCGAAGTCCTCGTCGGGGTGCTTCTGCGCGTACCAGCCGGCGATGTGCCGCACGTATTTGCGCGAGAAGGGAACCGGCGTGTAGTCGTCGAGGTAGGGGCGGTCGAAGGGGCCGAAGAGGTCCAGCCACTCCTTCGACTCGTAGAGCATGTAAGCATAGTTGAAGGCGTGCCCCGCCTCGTGGCGCAGGTACATGAGGATCTCGCGCTCGTCCTCCAGATCGTTGACCGCGCGCTCCAGCGCCTGCAGCTTGGGGTCGGCCAGGTAGAAGGGAACGCCGATGACCGGCTCGCGGTCCGGGCAGGCCCATTCGTCGGAGAGGTACACGCCGGGCCGGAATCGCGACAGTCCGCGCCCCTCCAACTCGGCGTAGAGCTGCTGCACGTAGCGCTCCAGCGTCGAGCCTTCGACGCGCAGCCCGAGCTCGCGGATGGGGCGCGAGAGCAACGTGCGCGCCTCGGGAGGCGTGTGCTCGAACGACTGCATCTGCTGGAAGCTACGCATCGCAGGTATCTGCCGCCCGGCTGCCCGTGCGAGACTCGGCGGCATGCGGCTCCACCTGGTGGACGGCACCTTCGAGCTCTTCCGCGCCCACTATTCCAAGCGGCCCGACGGCCCGCTCAAGGCCACGCGCGGCATGGTGCAATCGCTCCTCGCGCTCATCGCCAACGCCGAGGAGCAGGTCACGCACGTGGCGGTGGCCTTCGACAACCCCATCCGATCATTCCGCAACGATCTCTTCCCCTTCTACAAGTCGGACGAGGGCATGCCGCCGGACCTGCGGGCGCAGTTCGACATCGCCGAGGAAGCCACGCGCGCGGCCGGCGTGGTGGTCTGGTCGATGCGCGAGTTCGAGGCGGACGATGCGCTCGCCACCGCGGCGGCCCGCTTCGCCGCGCAGGTGGATCAGGTTCGCATCCTCACGCCCGACAAGGACCTGGGCCAGTGCCTGGAGCGCGATCGCGTGGTGCAGGTGGACGTGATCCGCAAGCGCATCCTCACCGAGGAGACGTTGCTGCAGCGCCGCGGCATCCGACCGGAGTCGGTGCCCGACTACCTCGCCCTCACCGGCGACGAGGCGGACGGCATTCCCGGCCTCCCGGGGTTCGGGGAGCGCACGGCGTCTGCCCTGCTCGCGGCCTTCGTCCACCTGGAATCGGTGCCCCTCGACGCGCGGCAGTGGCCCGCGCAGATCCGCGGCGCGGATCGGCTGGTGGCGACCATGCGCGAGCGCCTCCCCGACATGCTGCTCTACCGGACCCTGGCCACGCTGCGCCGGGACGTCCCCCTCGCGGAGTCGCTGGACGAGCTGCGCTATCGGGGGCCGCAGGAGGCGCGGCTCAAGGAACTGTTCGCAACCTGAAATCCGGGAAATTCGGGGACACTTTACGTCAAATTACGTATCGTGTCCCCGAATTCCGTACCCGCGACCACGTTGGATTGTTGGGCGCCCAATCTATTTTCGGCGCCGAGACGGGATTTCTTTGTATCGCCGCCCTCCCTGCCCTACCTTCCGCGCATGGTCGACTCGTCCCAGGCTGAAGGCCCCGCAGGCGGGCTTTCAGTCGCTCCGTCGCTCTCCGCGACCCTCGAAGAAGCGCGCCTTCCTCCGGAACGGCCGCCCATCGATCGGCGCGTCGTCGTCGTCACCGGCCTCGCCATCGTCCTGGGCATCGCGGCGGGCTTCGTCGCCCAGCTGCTGGTCGCGCTGATCAACTTCTGCACCAACCTCAGCTTCTTCGGGCGCCTCTCCACCGCTCCGGCGTCGCCGGCGGACAGCCACGTGGGACTGTGGGTGATCGGCATTCCCGTCATCGGCGGCATCGTGGTGGGCCTGATGGCGCGCTACGGGTCCGAGGGCATCCGCGGCCACGGCATCCCGGAGGCGATGGAGCGCGTGCTCACCGCCGAGAGCCGCGTTCCGAAGCGGCTCACCTTCCTCAAGCCGCTCTCCGCCGCGGTGGCCATCGGAACCGGCGGACCCTTCGGCGCCGAGGGCCCCATCATCGCCACCGGCGGCGCGCTGGGGTCGCTCATCGGGCAGGTGCTGCGCACCACCGCCGCCGAGCGCAAGACGCTGCTCTCGGCGGGCGCCGCAGCCGGCATGGCGGCCACCTTCGGCGCTCCGGTGAGCGCGGTGCTGCTGGCGGTGGAGCTGCTGCTCTTCGAGCTGCGCCCGCGCTCGCTCATCCCGGTTGCCCTGGCCTCGGCAGCCGCGGCTTCCGTCCGCTTCGCCTTCAGCGGGGCCAAGCCCTTCTTCGCGCTGGAGCTCTCGGGAACTCCCACCGGCGGAGCCCTGGCGGCCTACTGCGCGCTGGGCGTGCTGCTGGGATTTGCCGCCATCGGCGCGACCCGCTTCGTCTTCGCGGTGGAGAACGCGTTCGAGAAGATCCCCATCCACTGGATGTGGTGGCCCGCGTTGGGCGGCATTGCGGTGGGCGCCATCGGCCTCTTCGCGCCGCTCACGCTGGGGGTGGGGTACAGCAACATCGACGGCATGCTCAGCGGCACCTTCGCGGTGAAGGCGCTGGCCGTCCTCACGGTGCTCAAACTGGTCTCCTGGGCCATCGCCCTGGGCAGCGGCACCTCCGGCGGCACGCTGGCCCCGCTCTTCACGGTGGGCGGCGGCCTGGGCGGCCTGGCCGGCTACGCTTGCGCGGCCGCCTTTCCCTCGCTCCACGTGGACCCGCGCGTGGCCGCCCTGGTGGGCATGGCCGCCATCTTCGCCGGCGCCTCGCACGCTTTCCTCGCCTCGGTGGTCTTCGCCTTCGAGGCCACGCGCCAGCCGCTGGGCCTCTTGCCGCTGCTGCTCGGCTGCGCCAGCGCGTACCTGGTCTCGTTGCTCTTCATGCGCACCTCGATCATGACCGAGAAGATCGAGCGGCGTGGAGTGCGCGTGGTCACCGAATACGCCGCCGATCTGCTCGACCGCGTGCTGGTGCGCGATCAGATGCAGCGCGACGTCCTCTCCCTGCGCGCCTCCGAGCCGCTGACGGACGCGCGCGCCCGGCTCATGTCCGACCCCCGCCACCAGGGCTTCCCGGTGCTCGACGATGCCGGCCGCCTGGTCGGCGTGGTGATGCGCCGGGAGGTGATGGAGGATGCCTCCGGCGCCTTGCGCGTGGGCGACCTGGTGCGCAAGTCCGCCGCCGTGGTCTTCGAAGACACCTCGCTGCGCACCGCCGCCGACCACATGCTGCGCGAGAACGTGGGGCGGCTGCCGGTGGTCCGGCGGGACGCCCCGCGCACGCTGGTTGGCTTTCTCACCCGCAGCGACATCCTCGCGGCACACCACCAGCGGCTTGGGGAGACGCATCCCATGCCGGGCATCCCGCTGCGCCGCGGCGCCTTCTTCGAGTCGCGCAAGCGCGCCTGAGCTGCCTCGCTCGCGCGTCCAATCTGGTCGCGCAAGTTCCGGGGCGGGTGGATATAGTTCACCCTCGTGAAGCGCATCCTGTCTGCGGCTATCCTGGGTTGCGCGGCGGCTGCCGCCCTGGCACAGGCCGACGGTGGCACGCCCGCCCGCCCCAAGAGCGGGAGTGCGGACGCCGGCGTGCGCCGGCAGAAGCCGATCCTGCTGGGGACCGATCCCCCGGGCCGGCTGCGGCCCAACGACCCGGTGCCGGACGCCGGACCCGCAAAGACCGATGCCGCCCGCGAGGAGCTGCGCCGCGAGATCCAGCAGCTGCGCGCCCGTCTCGACGCGCTCGAGCGCGAGCGCGGCCAGTCGCAGGAGACCGCTCAGCAACTCCAGCAGATCACCAGCGAGCTGCAGCAGCTGCGGCAACAGTCCGCGGACGCCGAGGCGCGCCGCCAGGAAGCGGCGGACCAGCAACAGGCGCGTGCCTCTTCTGTGGAGTCCGCCGTCAACGGCCTCTACGCGGCGCAATCGGCGCTGGCCACCGGCAGCTACGGCATCGACGCGCAGCTCTCGCAGGCGGAGACCGCCTTCACCGGGCAGGCCCGGCGCGACGTGCAGGCGGCGCGCGTGGCCGTCCAGAACCACGACCTGCAAGCGGCGCGGGCGTACCTGGCAGCGGCCATATCCGAGGCGCAGCGAGGGCGGTAGAACGCGGTCCATGACCGTGCGCATCGAAAAGCAGGGGCCCGTCACGACCGTGATCCTCGCCCGTTCCGCGGCGAGGAACGCCGTCGATCCTCCCACCGCGAAGGCGCTGGCCGACGCGTTGCGCGCCTTCGATGCCGACCCGGATGCGAGCGTCGCCGTCCTCTGGGGCGAGGGAGGAACGTTCTGCGCCGGGGCGGATCTGAAGGCGTTTGCCGAGGGCAAGTACGACCGCGTGGACCCGGAGGGCGACGGACCCATGGGCCCTTCGCGGCTGCTCCTCGACAAGCCGGCCATCGCGGCGGTGGAAGGGTACGCGGTGGCCGGCGGCCTGGAGCTCGCGCTCTGGTGCGACCTGCGTGTGATGGCCGAGGACGCGACGCTGGGCGTCTTCTGCCGCCGCTTTGGCGTGCCGCTGATCGACGGCGGGACGGTTCGGTTGCCGCGGCTGATCGGCCTCTCCCGCGCCCTCGATCTCATCCTCACCGGCAGGCCGGTGAAAGCGCAGGAGGCGCTGCAGATCGGGCTCGCCAACCGCGTGGTTCCCAAAGGATCGGCGCGCGCCGCCGCCGAGCAGCTGGCCAGGGAGATCGCTGCCTTCCCACAGCTCTGCATGCGCACCGATCGGCGCTCCGCGCACGAGCAGGCCGATCTGGATTTTGCGCAGGCGATGCAGAACGAGCTCCGCCACGGCCAACGCGCACTGGACGCCGGAGCGCGAGCCGGCGCCGACCGATTTGCCAAGGGCGCCGGTCGCGGCGGCGCCTTCTAAATCGGGGACACGATACGTCAACTTACGTAATGTGTCCCCGAATTATGGTTTGCCCAGCTTCGGTGGGCGAGGGCCGTGGCGGACTGCGCCTTGGAGCGGCGCATAGCTGAGCTCCGTCCCGGATTTCACGCAGCGCAGGAGCAGGCCGCCGCGGCTCATGTCACCGCGGCCCACGAAGTCGGGCGGGAAGAGCAGCCGGTCGCCGAAGATGTGCAGCAGCGCGTCGGCATACTTGCCGGTGGCGATGCTCCCCAGCAGCACCACCTCGCCGNCGGCGCCGATGCGCGCCGCCAGCTGCCGCGCATCGCGTTCAAGGGGCTCACGATAGCGCGGGTCGCGAAGGTCCACCGGCACCTC
>C688J14111_10000094_pt1 | contig 19885 bp, 18 predicted proteins | sample HopSoiMetagenom1_FD_14111 | JGI IMG/M metagenome (IMG submission 14111)
GGAATACGGCCAGATGTGGCTGGCGGCGTTGGGAGGCGGGCTCCTCACCGTCTTCACCGCCGCGCTCAAGCTGCGCATCGTCGAGGCGCACGCGCCGCTCTTCGTCGAAGGCTTCGTGGCGGGCACCAACTACGCGGTGAGCTTCGTGCTCTTGCACACCCTCCATCTCGCGCTGGCCACCAAGCAGCCGGCGGCGACGGCGGCCACCTTCGCCGGCATCGTGCGCGACAACCGCGGGCTCGAGCGCTCGAGCAAGATCGCCGATTTCGTCGCCCGCATCACCCGCACGCAGCTCGCCGCCGCCGTCGGCAACGTCACCGCGGTCTGCCTGGGCGCGGTCGCCTTCGAGAAGGTCTATTCGCTCCTCTTCAAGCGATCGTTCCTCGAGGCCGAGACCGCGGCACACGTCTACCAAGCGCTGCACGCGCTCGCCTCCGGCACCGCCTTCTACGCCATCGTCACCGGCGTCCTCCTCTGGCTGGCGGCGCTGGCAGGAGGGTGGTGCGAGAACTTCGCCGTCTTCTACCGGCTGCCGCGGGCCATCGCCGAGTCCCCGATCGGCGCGTACGTGGGCAGGCGCCGCATGATCGCCCTCGCGGGAGCGCTGGATCGCAACCTGGGCGCCTGGTCCTCGAGCATCGTGCTCGGATACCTGCTCGGCTTCGCGCCCGTCACCGGCGCCTTCTTCGGGCTGCCGCTGGACGTGCGCCACGTCACCCTCTCCACCGGCACGCTGGCGCTGGCGGCGTCGCACTTCGGAGAGAACACGCTGGGCGATCTCTGGCTGCACCACGCGGTCTTCGGCATCTGCCTCATCTTCGTCCTCAACCTCTCGGTCAGCTTCCTCATCGCCGCGGTGGTTGCGCTGCGCGCCTACGACGTGGGTTGGAGGGAGCAGCTGGGGATCCTGGGCTACCTGTGCAAGGCGGCGCTGCGATCGCCACTGCGCTTCGTCTGGCCGGTGGAGGAGCCTGCTGCTGCAGGGCCAACCGAGCCGAAGCAGGACCTCGCGATGCCCTAATAGTTGTACGCGGCGAAGATCATTCCGTACCAGAGGTCCTGGGTGCGCCCGTACGCCTGGGCCACACCCTCGCCCGGCGAGGCGAAGGCGGCGATGAGACTCACGGTGAAATGGTCGTTCGCCTTCCAATCCGCGTACCAGTCCAGCTCCCAGGCGACGTCCCTGGAGGTGACCGCGGGCCCCAGGGCGGCCGGCTTGTCGAAGAGGAACCGGTAGAAGATCAGCCCGGTCCCCAGCTTCTCCGACGGAGCCAGGTGCAGGCGGACCTGGTGCGAGAGCAGGTTGGAGTTGGAGATGAAGTACTCGCCCGCAATCTCGCCTTGCCACCAGGTGCCCCAGTCGGAGGCGCCCATGAACCAGGCATCGAAGGCCTCGCTCTTCGAGGTGGCGGGATCGTCGCCCTGGAAGAAAGCGAACCGGTAGGAGATCCGCGGCGTCCAGGCGATGGGGATCTCGTACCCGGCCTGGATCGTCCATCCGGTCGCGTCCAGCGCGCTGCCGTTGTGCTCGCGCGCGTACTCTCCCTCGAAGGAGAGCCCCGGCAGGGCGGCGATGGGCGAGGTGGAAGCGCGCAGGTTGTAGACGTTCATTCCCTCGCGCTGTTGGGCAGCATGCGCGAAGCCGCGCAAGTACGTGGCGCCCAACGTGGTGGCCCTGCCCAGCGAAAGCTCGTAGTTGAAGCCCAGCAGCTTGCTGCCCGTGGCGGCCTCCGGCAACTCGTCCTTCACCAGATAGAACGCTTCCACCGTGTGGGCGCCTGCCTTGAACCGGCCCACGGAGGCGAAGCCAAAAGCGTTTCGCGCGTTGGTCCAGAACCCTCCGCGCGTCCCGCCTTCCGCGGTCCCGTCCCAGATGAGGAAGCCCTGACCCAACCGGTACTGCGTGCGGCCCACGGTGAAGTCGAGCGCGTTCTCGCCCATCCCCAGGAGCTTGCCCGACCGCCACCCGACGTAGAGATCGTCGAGCTGGAACGAGGAGGCCGCGTCTCCGACCAGCGTGGGCGGCGTGCCGTAGGTGCGCTCGCCGACCGCGCTGATCTTGCCGTAGAGCTCCCCCACCCTGGTGTAGCTCGCGGAGAGGCCCGGCTTGATCGAGCCCTCGAACCAGTTGTCGGTCAGATCGCCGGAGGGCTGGTCCGGCCGCGGGTTGGTGTAGAGCGAGTGGACGAAGCCGAACGTGCCCCAGGTGGCGTCGAGGTGGAACCGCCACTCGAGCCCCGGCACCGAGGGCAATCCGGTCGAGGGGGCCTCCTTTGCGTCCGGCGGAGCCTGCTCCTCGGCACGGGCGGCCGCGGCGACCAGCGCCTGCGAGGCGAAGAGCGCCAGGAGCCTGGCAGCGACCATCGGCGCCCGCGGGGCCATCGAGGCTCCTATTGCCGCTCGTCGATGGGCTGCGCCTCCGCCACGAAGTACTCGGTGTCGCCGAAGCAGGTGGTGGGAACGAATTTGTACTGGTCGTAGCGGATGCGCACGCGCTTGCCCAGCATGTCGTTCACCTGGGCCGCGACCGGGTTGCTGCGGGTGCTGAAGTAGAACTTCTCCGGAGCGACGCCGGGCACGGTCGCGATGGCCAGCTCGCCCTCCCAGGTCTTGCAAACCCAGCCCCTGTGCGCAAACTTCTGCACGTAGCCCACGCGCTCACCGCGTGAATAGGCGAGGTGGAGTGCGGTCCAGGTGTACAACGCCACGACGCCGCCGAATGCGACCACGGCGAGGACCACCTTGCGCTTCCAGCCAGACCGCCGCGGTTCCGGCGTGTCCATGGTTTCCATCAAAGCCCGGCCGGTCCGCGCGAGGTATTGGACCTAGGCCGTACTGCGGCCGGCCTGCAATGGGCGGACAATGGCGCCATGGATACCGCGACGCCGGGTCCCTCTCGCGAGCTCGCCCGCATTACACTGTCCGTGCTGGGCATCGGTCTGTTGCTCGGGGGAAGCCTCCGGGTGCTGCAGCCGTTCCTCGTCTCGCTGCTTTGGGCGACGATGCTCGCCGTCTCCACCTGGCCGCTGCTGATCCGTCTCCAGGCCCGGCTCGGCGGACGGCGCGGCGCCGCCGCCGCGGTGATGACCACTGTCCTGCTGCTGCTCTTGTTCGTCCCGCTCTACCTCGCCGTCTCCACCATCCTCGATCAATCCGACCGCATGGTGGACCTCGCCCGCGAGATCTCGACGCGCGGATTGCCGCCTCCACCGCATTGGGTCGAGGGCCTGCCCGTGGTGGGGCGCAAGCTCGAGCAGAGATGGCTCGCGTTGGCCGCGCTGGATCCGCAGGCGCTGACCGAGCGGGTGACGCCGTACCTCAAGTCGGCGCTGGCGTGGTTCGCGGCCCAGGCGGGAAGCTTCGGGGCGATGATGGTCTACTTCCTGCTCACCGTGGGCATCGCCGCGATTCTCTATGTCAAGGGCGAGGGCGCTGCCCTCCAGCTTCGCCGCTTCTTCCGCCGGCTCTCGGGAGAGCGGGGCGATGAGATCGTGCTTCTGGCGGGAAAGGCCATCCGTGCGGTGGCTCTGGGCATCGTGGTGACGGCGCTGGTGCAGTGTGTGCTCGCGGGCATCGGCCTGGTCGCGGCTGGCGTGCCTTTCGCAGGCGTCCTCACCGCCGTCATCTTGCTGCTCTGCATCGCCCAGCTCGGACCGCTGCTGGTCCTGCTGCCGTGCACCATCTGGCTCTACACGACCGGGGCGACCGGCCGCGCTACGGTGCTGCTCGTTTTCACGTTGGTGACCGCCGTCCTCGACAACGTCCTGCGGCCGGTACTGATCAAGAAGGGGGCGGATATCTCTCTGCTGCTGATCCTTCCCGGCGTCATCGGCGGCCTCCTCTGGCTGGGGATCATCGGGCTCTTCGTCGGTCCCGTGATCCTTGCGGTCACCTCCACGCTGCTGGAGAGCTGGATCGCCTCGGGGCTTGGGGAGCCGGCCCCCGCTCCCGCCGTGTCGCCGGGCGCCGGTGCAGTCGCGAAGCCTTCTGCGGGAGTCGCGCCGTCGGTCTGACGGCCTGCGCTGATGGACGTCACGAGAAGAGGGTTCGTGGCGACGCTGGCGGCATTCGCCTTTCCCGCGGTGGCGCTGGCGCAGGCACACGCGCTCGAGCCGGTCCCTGCCCGGGCGCGCGTGAAGATCCTCGCCACCGGCGGCACCATCGCGGGCGCGCAGTCCAGGCCCGGCGACGTCGCCTACAAGTCCGCCGCGTACGACGTCGGTGTGCTCATCAAGGCGGTTCCCGGGCTCGGCGAGCTGGCCGAGGTCAGCGGTGAGCAGATCGCCAGCATCGGAAGCCAGGACATGAACGACGCCGTCTGGATCAAGCTGGGCCGGCGCGTCAACCAGGTTCTGGGCAGCCCCGAGATCGACGCGGTGGTCATCACCCACGGCACCGACACCATGGAAGAGACCGGGTACTTCCTCAACCTGGTCACCCGCAGCGACAAGCCGGTGGTGCTGGTGGGATCGATGCGGCCCGCCACCGCCACCAGCGCGGACGGCCCGATGAACCTCTACAACGCGGTCGCGGTGGCGTCGGATCCGGCGGCGCGCGGCCGCGGCGTGCTGGTTGTGTTGAACGATCGGATCCACTTCGCGCGCGAGACCACCAAGACCAACACCACCGCGCTCGACACCTTCAGCTCGCCCAACCGCGGGCTCGCCGGTCTCGTGCTCTTCGGCAAGGCGCGTTGGTTTTCCAGGCCCGCCTGGAAGCACACCGCCGGCAGCGCCTTTGCCGGAGTGATTCCGGATGTGCTGCCGCGCGTGGACATCGTCTACGCCTACGCCAACGTCGGGCCAGAGCTGGTCAATGCCGCGCTTGCCGCGGGCGCAAAGGGGATCGTCCTCGCCGGCGTGGGAGACGGCAACGCCACGCAGGCGGTGATCGAGGCGCTCGCCGCGGCGGCGAAGAAGGGCATCGTCGTGGTCCGCAGCTCGAGGACCAACTCGGGCGCGGTGGCCCGCAACGTGGAAGTGGACGACGACAAGCTCGGCTTCGTGGCGGCGCAGGAGCTGAATCCCCAGAAGGCGAGGGTGCTCCTCCAACTGGCACTGTTGAAGAGCAAGGACCCGAAAGCGGTGCAGGCGCTGTTCGATCAGTACTGACCCGGCTCACGCCGCTTGGCGGGCTTGATACTTCGCCACCGCGTGCTCCAGGTCGGCAAGCATGCGCCCGTGCCCGAGCGCCTTGCCGAGCGGCGACCGCTCCACGCCGCGCCGCGCCTCCGGGTTGAGCGCGGCCAGCCAGAGCTCGGCGCCGCGGCCGGCGATCCGCTCCTCCACCTCGCCCAGCATCTTCAACGCCGAGTATTCGAGATCGAAGATCGCGCTGCAATCGAGGACGATCACGCGCGGAGTCGCCTCCTCGGCGAGGGGCGTCACCAGCTCGAGCACCCGTTGGGTGTTGCCGAAGAAGATCCGCCCCTCCACGCGGATCATCAACAGGCCGGGCCAGGTTTCGTCGGCGGCATGCGGCTCGGAGCGGCGGCGGAAGACGTTGGTGCCCCGCTTGCGCGCCACCTCGTACACGGCGGGCTTGCTGGCCTGGTACGCGAGCGAAAGGAGGGAGACGATCACGGCCAGGACGATCCCGCGCAGCGTCCCCAGCACCAGGACGCCGCCGAAGGCCGTGACCGCCCACCAGAGCTCCGTGCGCCGGATGGCGTTGATGGCCCGGAACTCCCGCAAGTCGAGCAGCTCGGCGGAGTAGACCACCACCACGATGGCCAGCGTGGCTTCGGGCATGAGCGAGATGGCCGGCGCGAGCAGCAAGAGCGTGGCCAGCGCGACCAGCCCGACGACCAGTCCGGCGAGCTGCGTGCGCGCTCCGGCGCGCTGGTTGACCAGCGTCTGGCTCGTTCCTCCGCCCGCGGGCATGGCCCCGAAGAGGCCGCCAAGAAGATTCGCCATCCCGGTGGCGACCAGCTCCTGGTTGGGAGCGGGCCGCGGTTGGCCCGGCGCCGCGAAGGCGCGCTCGCTGGCGATGGTTTCGGTGAAGCTCATCAGGGCGATGGCGATGGCGGCGAGCCAGAGCGGCTCGAGCAGGGACAGGTCGGGCCGGACCAGCGAGGGAATGCCGGAGGGGATGGCGCCGATGGTCTTCACGCCCAGCGCGGGCAGGCCCAGGAGCGCGCTGCCGGCGATGCCCAGCGCCACTGCTCCCAGCGCCGCCGGCAGCCGCGGGACCCAGCGCTTGAGCGAGACGATGACCGCGAACATCCCGGCCGAGACGAGCAGGGTGGGCAGGGAAGTGTCGCCGGCGGTCCGGACGATGGTCAGGAGATCGCGGAAGAAGCCGGCCTTGTGGATGTGGAAGCCGAGCAGCTTGGGGAGCTGGTCGGCGATGATCACCGCGCCCACGCCGGCCTTGAAGCCGGCCAGCACGGGCTCGGAGATGAAGTCCGCGACGAATCCGAATCGCAGCACCGCCGCCACGAGCAGCGCGAGGCCCACCAGGACAGCGAGCGTGGCGGCGGCGGGGACGAGCCGGGCGGGCTCCGCCCCGGGAACGGCCTCGGTCAGGGCCGAGCCGACCAGGATGCCGATGGTGGTGGTGGTGCTGACGCTGAGGACCGGCGAGCGTCCGAGCGCCGCATAGACCAGCGCCGGGATGAAGGCCGCATAGAGGCCGATCTGGACGGGTAGCCCGGCGACCGTCGCATAGGCCATCGCTTTGGGCAGCACCACCGCCGCAGCCGTCAGGCCGGCGATCACGTCGAGCGGCAGGGCAGCCCGATCGTAGCTGCGCAGCCAGGCCAGGAACTCCGCCGCCCGGTGACGCGAAGCGGAGGCGGCCAAGGGGATCGGTTGCGGAAGCGGGCTCATCGCGGCGGTTCAATACTTCTCTGGCAGGCGCTCCGCCCTTGGGCGATGGTCCCATTGCGCGCGACGGCGAAAATGGTGGAGTGGCGGCGATGACTGCCCGCGCGCTTCAGCCGGTGGAGCGGATCGAGGAAGCCCTCTTCGGCTTGATCATGGTGCTGACCTTCACCTGCTCGATGGGCGTGGCGGAGGCGGGGCGCGACGACGTCCGCACCATGCTGATCGGCGCGGTCGGCTGCAATCTCGCCTGGGGAATCATCGACGCCGTCATGTTCCTGATGGGCTGCCTCGCCGAGAGGGGGAGCGGCCTCGGTATCCTGCGCTCGGTGCGTGGCGCGGCGAGCGCGGAGGATGGCCAGCGCATCGTCGCCGGCGCGCTGCCGCCCATGGTCGCGTCCGCGCTGCGGCCCGGAGAGCTGGAGCACCTGCGTCAGCAATTGTCGCTGCTCCCCGAGCCGTCGGCGCGCCCACGGCTGGGCGCGAACGACTGGCTGGGGGCCCTCGGCGTGTTCCTCTGGGTCTTCCTGATCACCTTCCCCGTCGCGGTGCCGTTCGTCTTTGTCCACGACCTCCATCGCGCGCTGCGCCTCTCCAACCTGATCGCCGTCGCCCTGCTGTTCGTCACCGGCCAGGCTTTCGGGCGCGCCGCCGGCCTGAACCCGTGGTGGACGGGCACGGTGATGGTGTTCCTGGGTGGCGCGCTGGTGGCCTTGACCATCGCCTTCGGCGGGTGAGGCCTGCCCGGGATCAGGGTTTCTTGTCGACGGCGATGGCCACCGTCGCAACGTAGGTGGCGAGCAGCCGGTCGCCGACGACCAGCTTTTCGACGGAGATCTTGGGCCCGGCCTTGACGTGGTATTTGCTGCCGTCGGGACCCTGAAGCTCGACGATCCGCTTGTCGAGGTCGATGGCGGTGATCGTCACCGTCGCCTGCACCGCGGCTCCGACGGCGCCCGCGGGGTGCTCGCCCGGGCTGGCGCGCGCGCCTGCCACCACCGCCGTCGGCGCGACGGAGTCGCTGCCCACGGGCTGGTAGGCGAAGAGCAGTCCCTGCTGCACTTCCACTACGATGTTGTCGCCGGCGGAGATCTCGTCGAACCGCTTCACCTCGGGCGGGATGGCAATGGTGTCGGTGGTGCCGTCCTCGCCTCTCAACGTGAGCCTGCGCGCGGCGGTGTCCACCGCCAGCACCGTAGCGGTGAATTTGGTGGTCTGGACGGCGGCCGCCTCGCCGGGGACACCGGTGGACTTGACCTCGAGCGGCTCGGGCCCCGCCGGTTTGGACGAAGCACAGCCGGCGACCACGAAGACTACCGACGACGCGATGGCGAAGATGCGCATGGAGACTCCAGCCTCGCTGGGAGGCGTGTGACGTTCAGACGTCCTGACGCTGCTTGCTGAAGGCGAGCATGCCCACCGCGCGGCGCAGGCGACTGGCCAGCGACCGGGCGATGGCGCGGTAGAGCTGGTATCCAGCCTCGGGATGGCCGGCCAGCGCGTCGGCCAGCTTTCCCGCCCGGAGCACCAGCAGATCCGCCCGCTCGAGGGCGGTGACGGTGCCCTGGATGGGCCCCCCATCGATCAGCGGCACTTCGCCCAGGGTCTCGCCGGTCCCGAAGATCAGCGGCGTCGTCGCGCCCTCCGGAACCACGCGCAGCGTCCCGCTGCGGATCACGTAGAGCGCGTTGGGCGACCCCGAGGGTGCGAGGATCGTCTCGCCGGCCGACACCGACATCTCCTCGGCCGCGCCGGCCACCAGCTTCAGCACTCCCTCGGGGACGTCCTTGAAGATGAATGCCTGCTTCAGCTCCTCGACGGTGTTCATGGATGCCCTCCATTCGCTGCCGGCGGCGGCGGCGGCGTTTCCTCGGTCTGCCACCCGCCACCCAGGGCGCGGTAGAGCAACACCACCGAGGTGAGCTCGTCGCGCTGCGAGCGGGCCAGACCCAGCTCCGCGTCGAACTGCTGCCGCTGGGCGTCCAGCACCTCGAAGTAGCTGGAGACGCCGCCCTCGTACCGTTTCAGGGCCAGCCTCGCCGCCACCGTGATCGCCTTGACCTGGTCGTCGTGGGCCAGCCGCGCGTCGTGCAGCTTGCGGATGCCCGCGGCGGCATCGGCCACCTCCTGCAACGCCTGCTGCACGGCCTTCTTGTACGACGCCACCGCCTGCTCGAGACGGGCGCGCGAGGCTTCCTCGGCGGAGGAGAGGCGCCCTCCCTGGAAGATGGGCGCCAGCAGGCTTCCGCCCGCGCTGCCCGCCACCGCGTCGGCGCTGCCGAGATCGGGAATGGTCGTCGCCATCAGGCCGATGAACCCGCTCAGCGAGAGCGCCGGCAGCCGATCCGCCACGGCCACGCCCACGCGCTTGCCGGCGCCGATCACGTTCTGCTCGGCGGCCAGGACGTCCGGGCGCCGCTCGAGAAGCTGCGCTGGTACGCCGGCGGGGACCTCCGGCGGCACCTGGGTCTCCACCAGCGCGGCACCGCGCGGAATCGGGCCGGGCGGCCGTCCCAGCAGCACGCAGAGCTGGTGCTCCCTGAGCGCGATCTGCAGCTCGGTCTCGGGAATGGCCGCGGTCGTCACCGCCAGGTCGGAGCGCGCCTGGTTGACCTCCAGATCGGAGGCGACGCCACGGCGCGCGCGCGCCTCGAAGAGGTCGAGCGTCACCTTGCGTGCGGCCGTGTTCGACTTGGCGATCTCCAGCTCCAGATCCAGCTCTCTCAGATCCAGGTAGGACTGGGCCATGCTGGAGACGAGCGAGAGCAGCACGGCGCGGCGTCCGTCCTCGGTGGCGAGCAGATCCGCCATGGCGGCGTCGCGGGAGTTGCGGACGCGCCCCCAGAGGTCGATCTCCCACGACAGGTCGAGCTGGGCGGAATAGCGGCCCGAAGTGATGGCAGCCGGGTCGATCTTCTTGGAGACGGGCCGCCCGTAAGCTCCGCCCACCTGGGCCGCGAGCTGCGGGTAGAGGTCCGCCCTGGCGATCCCAACGTTCGCCCGCGCCTCGTCCACGCGCGCGGCGGCGAGCGCCAGATCCTGGTTGTTGGCGATCGCCACCCGGATCAGATCCTGGAGGACGGGATCCTTGAAGACGTGCCACCAAGGCATGTCCGCGATGGAGGCGGCTTCGCTCTGATTGACGAACCGATACTGGGCCGGCACCCCAGTCTCTGGCCGCTTGTATTCGGGTGCGAAGGAACACGCGGCCATTCCCAGCGCCACGCAAGCGGCCACGAACCTGTTCATGCCGGCCCCCCAGCGAGTCCCGGATGCTCTTCCTCCTCAGGCTCTGCTTCCGGTGGCGGGGTCGGGGCGCTCGCCACCTTCTTGCCCGCCAGCCTGGCGACGGCGACGAAGAGCACCGGCACCAGCACCACCGCGAGCAGGGTCGCGACCAGCATCCCCGAGAACACCGTCATCCCCATCACCTTGCGTCCCTCCGCGCCCGCGCCCGCGGCGCGGACCAGCGGCACCACGCCCAGGATGAAGGCGAAGGCGGTCATGAGGATGGGACGCAGCCGCAGCTTCGCCGCGGTCATCGCCGCCTCGATGGGTTCGAGCCCCTGCTTCTCGTGCGCTTCCTTGGCGAACTCGACGATGAGGATGGCGTTCTTGGCAGCCAGCCCGACCAGCATGATGAGCCCGATCTGCGCGAAGATGTTGCTCACGTAGGCGGGACTGCTGAGCCGGGCAAGGAAGAGTCCGAGGAATGCGCCGAAGGCGGCGAATGGCGTGCCCAGCATCACGCTCATGGGCAACGACCAGCTCTCGTACTGGGCGGCCAGCACCAGGAACACCAGCACGATGGCGAAGACGAAGACGATGCCTGCCGTGCCCTCCGCCTTCTTCTCCTGGTAGGAGACGTTGGACCAGTCGTATCCCATCTCCTTGGGCAGCACCTCGCGGGCGGTCTCCTCCAGCGCCGTGAGGGCCTGGGAGGAGCTGTAGCCTTCCGCCGGCACGCCGGTGACTTCCGCGGCGCGATAGAGGTTGAAGCGGTTGGTGAACTCAGGGCCGGCGGCGGGTTTCGTCGAGACCAGGGTGTCGAGCGGGACCGCGCCTCCCGCCCCGGTCCGCACCGAGAAGAGCCCCAGGCTCTTCACGTTGGCGCGGTACTCGGGCTCCGCCTGGAGATAGACCTTGTAGGTGCGGCCGAATCGGTTGAAGTCGTTGATGTAGGTGCCGCCGAGCAGCGCGCCCAGCGTGGTGTTCACGTCCGTCACCGGCACGCCCAGCTTGGTCACCTTGTCGCGATCGATGTCGGCGTAGATCTGCGGGACGGCGGCGCGGTAGACCGTGCGGGCCGCTCCGATCTCGGGCCGCTTGCGGGCGGCGGCGAGGAACTTGTCCACGTTCTCGGCCAGGAATTGGGGCGTTCCGCCGCCGCGATCCTGGAGCATGATGGTGAAGCCCGAGCCCGAGCCGAGGCCGATGATGGGGGGCGGGCCAAATGTCACGGCGACCGCCTCCGGCACCTCCACGGCGAGCTTGCGGTTGAGGGCGTTGACCAAGGCAAAGGAATGCTCCTCCTTGGACTTCCGCTCCTCCCACGGCTTGAGCGAGACGAAGAGGAAGGCGGTGTTCGACGCGTACGCCCCGGAGACCAGCGAGTAGCCGGTGATGGTGGTGACGTACTCCACCCCGGGCGTCTTTCCGATGATCTCTTCCACCCGCTTCGACACCGCATCGGTGCGCTCCAGCGAGGAGGCGTCGGGCAGGACGATGTTGGCGAAGAAGTAACCGTTGTCTTCGTCGGGCACGAAGCCGCCGGGAATGCGCGACGCAAACAGGCCCGCGAGCACGGTGAACAGCACCACCAGGAGCGAGCTGCGGAACGCCTTGCGGACGAGGATCCCGGTGAAGGAGACATAGCCGTCGGTGAAGCGGCCGAAGACGCGGTTGAACCAGTCGTAGAAGGGGGACAGCAGCGACCGCTTGTCCGTCTTGGGCTGGAGCAGCAAGGAGGACAGGGCGGGCGAGAGCGTGAGCGCGTTGATGGCCGAGAACATCACCGAGATGGCGATGGTGATGGCGAACTGCTGGTAGAGGCGCCCGCTGATGCCGCTGATGAAGGCCACAGGCACGAATACTGCCGAGAGCACCAGCGCGATGGCGATCACCGGGCCGGACACCTCCTTCATCGCCTGGGCGGTGGCGTCCCTCGGCGACATGCCGTGCTCGATGTGGTGCATCACCGCCTCGACCACCACGATGGCGTCGTCCACCACGATGCCGATGGCGAGCACCAGCCCGAGCAGCGAGAGCGTGTTGATGGAGAAGCCCAGCAGCGGGAACACCATGAAGACGCCGATCAGCGAGACCGGCACGGTGAGCAGCGGGATGAGCGTTGCCCGCCAGTTCTGCAGGAAGACGAAGACCACCAGGATCACCAGCACCACCGCCTCGAAGAGCGTGTGGATGATCTCGTCGATGCCGGCGGTGATGGCGGCGGTGGTGTCGAGCGTCATCTCCTGCTTCATCCCGGGCGGAAAGCGCGGCTCGATCTCTGCCATCGTCCTCTTGACCGCCTTCTGCACTTCGAGGGCGTTGGAGCCGGGGATCTGGTAGATGGCGATGGCGGCAGCGGACTTGCCGTTCAGGCGTCCCACCGCGTTGTAGAGGACGGATCCGAGCTCGAGCCGGGCCACGTCTCCCAGGCGCACCACCGAGCCGTCGGGGTTGGCGCGGACGATGATCTGCCCGAACTCCTCCGGCGTGAGCATGCGGCCCCTGGTCTTCACCATGTAGGTGAACTCGGTGCCTTTGGGCGCTGGAGGCCCGCCGATCTGGCCGGAAGGCTGGAGCAGGTTCTGCGACTTCACCGCGTTGACCAGGTCGATGACCGTGAGCCCGAGCGCCTGCAGCCGGTCCGGCCGCACCCAGATGCGCATGGCGTAGTCGGAGCCGCCGAAGAGCGTCACCTGGCCCACTCCGGGGATGCGGGCGAGCTGGTCGTTGATGTTGATCAGCGCGTAGTTGGAGAGGAAGTTCGAGTCGAAGGCCCCGGACGGCGAGGTCAGCGTGACCAGCAAGAGCGGGAAGGAGAGCGACTTCTTCACGTTCACGCCGTAGTTCTTGACGTCGGTGGGAAGCGAAGGAGTGGCCTGCGAGACCCGATTCTGGGTGAGGACGTTGGAGATGTCGAGGTTCGACCCCACCTCGAAGGACACCTCGAGCTTGAGCGTGCCGTCGTTGGCGTTGGTGGACTTGAGGTAGATGGAGTTCTCGACGCCGTTGACTTGTTGTTCGATGGGCGTCGCCACCGCCTGCTCCACGTCGAGCGCGTTGGCCCCGATGTACGTGGTGGTGACCTGGATCAGCGGTGGAGTGATGTCCGGATACTGCGAGATGGGCAGGCGCGAGAGCGACACGGCTCCCACGATCACCGTCACGATCGAGATCACCATCGCGACGATGGGCCGGCGGATGAAGAAGTTGCCCATCGCTACCTCGGAGCCGGCGACGGGACGGTGCTCGCCGCCGCGGGCAAAGGCGCTGCGGGAGGCGCGGGTTGTGCGGGCGCTGGCGGCTCGGCCGGAACCACCGTGGCCTTGACGGCGATGCCGTCGCGTACTTTTTGACCGCCTTCCACGATCACCTTCTCCCCCGGCTTGACGCCTTCCTCGAGGATCCAGAGGCTCGCCACCCGCGGGCCGGTCTTCACCTTGCGGCTCTCCACCTTGTTCTCGGCGTTCACCACCACCACCGAGAACTGTCCCTGCAGCTCCTGCACCGCGCGCTGCGGCACCAGCAGCGCGCCGGGGCGCACCTCTTCCTTGTAACGGACCTTCGCGTAGAGCCCGGGCCGGAGCACGCGGCTCGGGTTGGGGAAGGCGAGATCGGCGCGCAGCGTGCCGGTCTGTGGATCGACGGAGCGGTCGACGAGGATCAGCCGCCCGCGCAGCGCGTAGGTGTTGCCGTCGGAGAGCAGCAGCTGCGGGCCGTCGGCGGAGGGTGTGTCGGACGGTTTCGCATCCGCCGTCGCGGCGGTGGCGGTCTGCAGCCGGTCGGCGTACCGGAGGTAGAGGGCCTCCGGGATGTTCACACGGACGCGGATGGGATCGATGGAGGAAACGGTTGCGAGCAGCGTGGGCTCGCCCTTGCCCACCAGGTCCCCGACCTTGCGCTGCGCGCTGCCGGCGAGGCCGGTCACGGGCGCGATGATCCGGGTGTAGCCGAGGTTCAGCGTGGCGCTCTCGACATTGGCCTTCTCCGCCTCCACCTGCGCCCGCCCCGCCTGCTGCGCCGCGATGGCGTTGTCCAACTCGGCCTGGCTGATGGCGCGCTCGGCGGCGAGCGGGCGGAAACGGGAGACGTCCATGTCCGCCTTCGACAAGGTCGCCTGGGCGCGGCCGAGCGCGCCCTTGGCCTCGGCGATCTTGGCGCGATAGGGCTGGTCGTCGATGGTGAAGAGGAGCTGCCCCTTCTTCACCTCGGTGCCTTCGCGGTAGTCGATCGACTTGAGATAACCCTCGACGCGCGCCCGCAGCTCGATGTCCTCGAACCCGAGCATGGTCGCGGTCAGCTCGCCGCCGATGGGGACGTCGCGTTGGATCACCTCGGAGACCGAGACTTCGGGCGGCGCCGCCGCCTGCGGCGCGACTTTGGAAGAGCAAGCCGCGACCAGGGCCGCGGCGAGGAGGGGAAGGGCCGGAGCGGCCAGGACGCAGCGTCTGTTCGATGTCACGGAATCCCTCGTCGGGTTGCAGATCGGGCACATGCAGAGCTGCTCGAGAGCGCAAACGGGTTCGGCGCGGCCTGGACAGGGCCGTCACTTCACCGTGTAGCCTTTCCCTTCCAGGCAGGCGCCGAAGGCCTTGTTGAACTCAGTCTTGACGTTGGCCGCGGCCTGCGCCGTCTGCTCCTGCTGCTTCTGCTGCGCGGCGGCGTTGGCCTGCTTCTGCTTGCCCCTGCCGCCGGCTCCGCCGGCCACCGCGCCGATGGCGGCGCCCTTTCCCGCGTCGCCGGCGATGGCGCCGATGGCGGCGCCGACCGCTGCGCCCTTCGCGGCTCCCTTGACGGCGCCGCCCTGCTGCTGCGGCGCGGCCTGGGCGGGGGCGGGCTGGGCCGGCGCGAGCGGATCGGTCCCGGTGGATCCCTTGGCCCACGTGTAGCAATCGTACTCGTCCTTGTCCTGCGTCTCCTTGGTCTGCTCCTTGGCGGGGAAGACGTAGAGCCCCCAGCCTTGCGAGAGCGATTTCTGGGCGGGCGCGGCCGCTGCCGGAGCCGGAGCAGGTGCGGCGGCCGGAGCGGGTGTAGCGGCGGGCGGCGGCGCTCCCTGGGCGCGAGCGATCGACGGCAGGGCAAGCGCCGCGGCGACAGCGATGAAGAAGATGGACTTCATGGGCGGTGTCCTCCTGCGCTCTGCACTATTCCGCAGCGCCGCGGCCGGATATTGGACTTGATGCTTAGTCTCCGCCTCAGAGGGGCGGGTCCGGTCACGATCGGCGTCGCAAGCCGGCTCGGATCGCACGATTGGTCCAAGGCCCAATATCGCGGGCGCGCGCCCCGGCGCGAACAGTGACGCGGAGGTGCCGCCATGCGCTCCCAGCTGATCGCGTCGCTCTTGCTGCTCTCGTCGGCTGCCGGTCATGCCGCTCCACAACCGCAAGCCGGGAAGGGCCGCACGGGGATGTTCCACGCCGCATACGATCCTCCCAAGAACCCCAAGCACCAGCCGCTCTACGAGAAGCTGAAGAAGGCCCAGGCGCTGGAGAGATTCGGGGAGGCGCTCGGCGCCATCCGCCTGCCCAAGCCGCTGCTGCTCAAGTTCGCCGGCTGCGACGGCACGTCCAACGCCTGGTACGAGCCGTCGGACGGAACCGTGACCTTTTGCTACGAGTACGTGGCGGAGATCGAGCAGGGCGCTCAGGGATCGATCGCGCACGGAATCGATCCGCAACTCGCGTGGCAGGGCGCGGTCGCCTTCGTGCTGCTCCACGAGACCGGCCATGCGCTCTTCGATCTGCTCAAGGTCCCCATCCTCGGCCGCGAGGAAGACGCGGCGGACTCCGTCGCGGCCTTCCTGCTCCTGCGCGCCGGCGAGGGCGTCGCCCGGCGCGTGCTGGCCGGCGCGGCCTGGATGTACCTGCACGACGCCAAGGGACGGCTGCCCGACGAGAGCGACTTCGCCGACGTCCACGGGCTCGACTCGCAGCGCTTCTACAACGTGCTGTGCATGGCCTACGGCAGCAAGCCAGCATCGTTCAAGGGAATGGTCGAGAAAGGATATCTCCCCAAGGACCGCGCCGAGGGCTGCCCCGAGGAATACCACCAGGTCGCCTACGCGGTGAAGACGCTGATCGATCCCAGCGTCGACGCCGAGCTCGCGGCGCGGATCCGGGCCGCGCACAAGGCTCGCTGGGAAGCGCCGGCCCGGCCCGAGCAGTCGGCTGGCTCCGAGCCGAAATGAGCGCGTCGCGAATGGGCACAAGGTCCAATTTTCCCGAGGCCCGCTCCAATGGCACACACACAAGGCAGCGGCACGAGAGTTCAACCGGACGAGGAGGAAGCCCCATGAAGATTCGGACCTGGTTCTTGCTCGCGGCGACGGCGGCGGCCGGCTGCGGCGGCTACTACGCCCCCGACGAGGTGACGTTCGGCAACGTCGTCTACACGCAGCAGGCCCCCGGCGCGACCTTCACCGCGCTGCGGACCTACTACCTCGATCCACTGATGGAGGTCTGGGAGGACGGCACGCAGCAGCTTCCCGTGGCCGTTCCCTCCTCCACCGCGACCACCGTCGACACGGAGATGACGAAGAAGGGCTATACGAAGGTCACCGCCAACCCGTCGCCGGGCAATCGGCCCGCCGCCGACACCGGTCTGCGGCTCGTCTACCTCAAGAGCAACTTCACCTATTACACGAGCGGCGGTTACTGCTCGGTCTATTGGGCCTATTACGCTTGCTGGCCGGGCTGGGCATATGCGGGCAGCTACTCCACCGGCACGGTGCTGATGATGATGGTCGACACCAAGGTCGCGCCGCCCACCACCTCGGTGCTCTGGACCAGCGCCCTCTACGCCATCCTCCGCGGCAGCTCGCTCGAGAACACCACCATCCTGAACACGGCCATCACCACGGCCTTCGCCCAGTCCCCCTACCTCAAGACTTCCGCAGTTCCGTGAAAGGAGGCGTCATGAACCGCGTCATCGCACCCGCAGCCCTCGCCGCCGTCCTCTTCGCCTGGCCGGCCTCCGCGCAGCAATCCGCCGGTTGGACGGAGTATCGTCCCAACAAGACCCTCTTCACCATGGGCTACCAGATGTCGCAGCCCCTGGGCAGCTTCGGCAGCTACGCCGGCGCCAGCTATCGCGGGCTCACCTTCGACTGGCAGTCGCTCATCGCCGGGAAGTTCTCCGCCGGCATCCGCTTCAACTGGAACCGCTACAACAAGGAAGAGTTCTCCACCCAGACCACCAACAGCGGCGGCACGCTGACCGGGCCGGTATTCCGCTATGCCGACCAATTCGCCTTGCAGGCCGTGGGCCACTACTTCATCGACACCGGGCGCGACAGCATGTTCCTGCCGTACCTGGGCATCGGCCTGGGCGGGGCCTGGAGCAACAGCTACCAGCAGACCATCGACCTCACCAACTCGCAGAGCGGCTTCTACTTCGTCACCACTCCCGAGCTGGGGCTGATGCTCGACTTCGCCCGCGGCGGCACCACCGCAGCGCTCAACGTCTCCGTCCTCTACAACTTCTCGACGGCGAGCTTCCGAAACGTCTCCAATGCCTCCGCCATCACCGAGACCATCGGCTTCACCCTCAGCTACTAAGGAGATCACATGCGGATCGCGACACTGGTGGCGGCGCTCACCCTCCTTGGCACCTCGGCCCGGGCGGAGTCCAAGAAGACCGGCGAGAAGCCCTCCTTCCATGCGGTGAAGACCTCCACGGTCACCTCCACGGTGAAGAGCGTCGATCAGAAGACGCGGATGGTGACGCTGGCCAACGACGAGGGCGAGGTCACCTTCAAGGCGGACGGCCGGATCAAGAACCTGAAGCAGATGAAGGCCGGCGACGTCGTCACCGCCACATTGACCGAGTCGCTCAGCGCGCGCGTCCTCAAGGCGGGCGAGTCGGTGCCGATGGCTTCGGAAGGCTCGACCGAGGCCAGCGCCCCGCTCGGCGCGAAGCCGGCCGGCTATGCCGCCAAGGAGGTGTACGTGGTGGCGACCATCTCGGCCATCGACAAGCCGAACATGATCATCACCCTCAAGGGCCCCAAGGGGAATGCCTTCCCGGTCAAGGCCAAGGAAAAGAAGAACGTCGACAAGCTCGCGGTGGGCGACAACGTGGAGATCCACGCCACCAAGGCGCTGGCCATCGAGGTCACGTCACCGAAGAAGTGACATTTGGAAGAATGCAACTCAGGGGGTCCATCGTGCCTCGTCCGCTTGGTGTGCTGGTGTTGGGGTTCGCCGTCGTTGCCTGCTCTTCGGTGAAGGTGCAGACCGAGTACGACCAGGCGACCAATTTCAAGGGATACAAGACGTACGCCTGGATCCTGCAGCCGCCGGGCCCCGAGGAGGCGCCGGCGGTGCGCGATCCGCGCATCCGCGAGGCGGTGATCCAGGGAGTGGACAACGCGCTCGCCTCGAAGGGCCTGATCAAGGCCGGTCAGGGCGAGCCCTCCGATCTGCTGGTGGCGGTGCACGGCTTTGCGGTCAATCGCATCGACGTGCGCAGCTACGGATATTCATATGGCCCCTCGCCCTATGGCTTCTATCCGACCCTGGCGACGGGCGGCGTCGACGTCCACCAGTATCGGGACGGCACGCTGATGATCGACCTGGTGGATGCGGCGAGCAAGCAGATGGTCTGGCGCGGGACCGCTACCGACTCCTTCGAGCCGGGCGCCGAGGCCAAGACGATCGCCAAGGCAGTGGAGAAGACGCTTGCGGAGTACCCGCCCAAAGGCAAGTGAGCTGCGCAGGCGATGGCGACTCCGCGCGCAGCGGCGGCCTTGGTCCTCGCCGCGTCCGGAGCAGCCGCCGCGCAAGAGATCCAGGCGCCCGCCCCGGCAGCGGAGACCACGGCGGCTTCGCTGGCAAATCCGGTAGAAACCAGGTTTCGTCTCCTTCCACCGACGGCCAACCCCGCCTTCGCGGGGGGCCGGTCCCGCCGCCAGCGGGCAAGAACTACGGCCTCGCGCTCGCCGAGGTGATCGGCATCGACGCGCTCATCTGGGGCATCGACTACGCGATGGGCAAGCCCTACGTGAAGATCAGCGCCGCCAGCATCAGCCAGAACTTCAAGAAGGACTGGATCGAGGCCAACGTGGCGGCCTCCATCGACGCCTACGAGGACGACGACATGGACGGCCTGCCCGATCCGCTCGGCTGAATCACTGCAGCGCGAATCCGAGGCCGATCAGCGCCACCGTCTCGCCCACGGTGCGTGAGGCGGACCCCGCGGAGCCGCGGCGCAGGTTCCGCTCCAGCGAGGCGGAAATCTGTAGTTGGTTCCAGGGCAGCTTGAGGTTGAGCCCGCCGCGCACCGTGGACCAGCTGTCGGAGAGGTCGGCAGTGGGTTGGCGGTCCACCCAGGGATCGGGCCGGTTCAGGCTGTAGCGGGTATCGATCGCCGCGGCGAGGTCGAGCGAGAGCGGCCCGTAGGAGATGTCGAGGCGCGGGGCGGCGGAGATTCCCCAGCCCATCGTGTATCCCCAGGCCCGCTGCGTGGTGGTGAGCGTCTCGGTGGGCAGCGTCGCCGGAGCGCCGTCGAGCGCGAAGGAGCTCGCGCCGCCGAAAGTGAGCGCGAGGTCCGCGCGGAGCGAAACCAGGAAGGGACCCTGGACGCGGCGAAGCTGGAAACCGACGCCCGGCACGTGGACAGACGACCAGGAGTCGAGTGGCCCGCCGTTCCACGCGTGCTGCCGGAAGTCGTAGCTCACGCCCCCGGAGGCGAGAAGGTCCCAGCCCTCGCCGGTGATGCCGAAGCTGCGCTGGTAGAGCGAGGCGAGCGACGTGCCGGCGGCGAAGCGCAGGTCCGCGAGCCCGGATCGGCCGCCCCGCACGTCCAGCGACAGCCCGCTGACGTTGCCGTCGAAC
>C688J14111_10000100_pt1 | contig 19286 bp, 21 predicted proteins | sample HopSoiMetagenom1_FD_14111 | JGI IMG/M metagenome (IMG submission 14111)
AGCGGTTTGAACTCACGCGCGGTCACTGGCCACACGCGAGTCGCCCCCTGGTGTGATCGAAGAGCGTCGCGGGAAAAGCAGAGCGGTCAGCGGTTTGAACTCACCCGCAGTCACGGGAGACCACCACCCGTGCGCGAGCACGGGTGGTGGACCTGTCCGGGATCGAACCGGAGACCTCTAGAGTGCGATTCTAGCGCTCTCCCAGCTGAGCTACAGGCCCACGTCGTGCTGGAAAAACCTCGTCGGCCGGGGGAGATCCGCCCGAGAGGGAGGGGGCTTGTACCGTCCTCTTCCCCGGCATGTCAAGGACAGCTTGACTCCCGGGCAGGCACGCGGGAGACGAGGACGGATGGGCATCCTGGTGGTGGCGGTGGTGGCCACGGCGGTGGGGTTCCTCCTCATCTTTCTCATCGGCCGCGGCCAGCCGGTGTCGCCGGCCGCGCCCGAGAACCTGGCGCGCCTGGGTCACGGCGAGCTGTCGTGGGTGCGAGGGTTCGGCGTCGAGGGTTTCCAGCGGCTGCTGCTCACCCTCTTCACCGAGATGGGCTTCCATCCCGAGCGCAGCGAGCGGGGCGCCGCCACCGTGGATCTCTTCGCCAACGATCCCACGCCCATCCGCGGAGGCCGGCTATACGTGCACGGCCTCTTCGGCGCGCCCGGGGTGGCCACCGACGCCGACGAGGTACGCAACATGATCGACACCGCCCGGGCGGAGTTCGTGGGCAAGGGCGTGCTGGTGACGCTCGGGACCTTCACCTCCGACGCGCGCGACGCGGCCCGCGGCAACCCCATCGATCTGGTCGACGGCGACGAGCTGTCGCGGCTGATGCGCAAGCACATGCCGCAGGCCTTCGCGCAGCGAAAGGTCTGAGCGCGCCGGTTCAGCGCCGCTTGCGCACCTGCACCGGCTTCGGTCCGGGATTCAGCACCACTTCCCAGCGCAGGTTGTTGGCGATGATCTCCAGCGCGTCCCAGTGCGGCAAGGCGGTGGCGCCGCGCTCGAGCTTGGAGATGGACGCCTGGCTGGTTCGCACCTTCTCGCCCAGCTCCGACTGCAGCAGGCGCGACGTCAACCGCATGCGCAGCACCGCGGCTCCGATCTCGCGCACCAGGCGGGCGCGGCCGTAGCGCGCCTCGAGCGCGTCGATCCGATCGTTCAAACGCGAGTCGATCAAGCGCGGCATTCGTTTTCCCTCATTCAAACCTCGGGGTTTCCTGATCGGAAAAATACCCGCCGAAATATATGCCGGATTCGAGCTGGCTCCCTCTGGATCCGAGCTCGACGTAATTCTGAACGCATTAGGTTCTCATTGAATTCGCGACGGATTTCCCGTTTCCTTGACAGCCCCGAGCGCGGAAGGGTACCGCGGATTTCGTGGGAGCGGTTGCGGCCGCATCGTGCGTCCGGGCTCCCCGAAGCACCAGCCATTGAGGAGGAGGGTCCTGCAATGCGCGTGCATACCTGGAGCACATTTGTCGCAATCGTTGCAGCAATCGGAGCCGGAGCAGCGCTCGCCCAGAGCGATCCTGGGCCACGGGGAGGAGCCGCAAGCGCGGGAGGTCCGCTTCCCGGACTGAACGCCGACGAGGTGGGCGTCTTCAACGCCGCGAAGGACACGTTCGAGGAGATCGACTCGGTCTCCGGCGGGGTGGCCGGCGAGGACGGCGTGGGCCTCGGCCCCACCTTCAACTCCAACAGCTGCTCGTCCTGCCATGCACAGCCGGCGACGGGCGGATCCAGTCCGCACCCCCGGCTCGGGCAGGTCCTCGTCAACAACCCGCAGGTGGCGCTCGCCACCCTCGATCGCCTCGCCGGCAGGAACCAGGTGGTCCCGTCCTTCATCGCACTCGACGGGCCGGTGCGCGAGGCGCGCTTCATCAAGAACCCGGACGGCAGCAATGACGGAGGCGTGCACGGCCTCTTCACCATTGCCGGCCGCGTCGATGCGCCCGCCTCCTGCACGCTGGCGCAGCCCGACTTCGCCGGCGAGCTCGCCAGGGGAAATGTCATCTTCCGCATCCCCACGCCCACCTTCGGGCTGGGCCTGGTGGAGAACACCTCGGAGGAGCAGCTGATCGGCGTCTTCAACAGCACCGCCACCGATCGCGCCAGGCTGGGCATCGCCGGGCGCTTCAACCGCAACGGGAACGACGGCAGCATCACCCGCTTCGGCTGGAAGGCGCAGAACAAGTCGCTGCTCATCTTCGCCGGCGAGGCCTACAACGTCGAGCAGGGCGTGAGCAACGAGGTCTTCCCCAACGAGCGCGGCGGCATCGAGTCCTGCGAGGCCAACCCCACCCCCGAAGACCACAGCCACATCCGCAGTCCGGCGGGCTCGCTCAGAGGTACGCTCACCGAGATGTCGAATGACGCGGTGAACTTCGCCAACTTCATGCGGCTGTCGGCGGCGCCCAGGGACACCACCGACACCATCTCGGAGCGCAACGGCAGGTCGCTCTTCAACGCCATCGGCTGCAACCTCTGCCACACGCAGACCCTGGTCAGCGAGGAGTCGATCTTCACCGGCCAGACCGAGGTCGCTTACCACCCGTTCAGCGACTTCGCCATCCACCACATGGGGCAACGGTTGGCGGACTTCGTGTCGCAGGGCGCTGCCGGGGCGGACGAGTTCCGCACCGCTCCGCTGTGGGGCGTGGGCCAGCGGATCTTCTTCCTGCATGACGGCCGCGCGGGTCCGGCCAACGGCGGGCTGCTGCGGGCGATCTCACAACACGCCAGCACGAACCCCAACTGCGTGGCCGGCCAGAACTTCACCGCCGATGGCGTGGCGTGCCGCTCGGAAGCCAACGGCGTGATCGCGAACTTCAACTCGCTCACGGCGGGGCAGAAGCAGGACATCCTCAACTTCCTGCGATCTCTCTGAGGGGGAGGGGGCCGCGGGCGCGCTTGACGCTGCCCGCGGCCTCCAGTTGGAATGACCTGCGTGCTGACCGCCGTGGCCGCTTTGCTGACCGCCGTGCCCCTTTGCGAGCCGGGCGCGGCGGTGCAGCGCGCGCTCGCAGCGCTTCCACCGGAAAGCCGGGCCGCTACCCTGGCGGAGGTCGCCGGCCCGGCGCGGGCGCTGCGCGAGCAGTTTCCCGAAGACGTGTTCGCGCACGAGCGCTACCAGGACGTGGTGACCGCGCACGGCGTGGAGGGCGAGCTGAAGGCGATGCAGGCCGAGTACGCCCGGCTGCGTGCCATCCACGATGGCGACGTCCGCTTCCTCTACCTTTGGGGCCGCTCGGCGCTGGGCCGAGGCACGCGCCGCGCCATCGCCGCGATGAAGGAAGTCTCGAAGACCGATCCTGACTTCGCGCCGGCGCACCGCACGCTGGCGGAGATCTACGGCAGCGCCGCCTTCGCGGACGCGGCGGGCGAAGCCGCGGAGCGCTCCCGTTTCCTGGCTACCTGCCCCGGCGGAACGCTGGCGCCGCGTCCCGCGCCGCTGCCCGCGCGCAGCGCGCTCTTCGAGCACCCTCCCGCCTCCGCCTCTTCGGAGGAGGTGGGGCGCGCGCTGCAGGCAGACGAGGCGCGCCTGCTGCGCATGCGGCTCTTCGACTGGTACGCCGACGCCGAGAAGGAGGGCGCGATCCGCGAGATGAAGGAGGAGTACTGGACCGGCTTCACCCTGACGGTGCGCCACTACCGCCGGACCGGACAGAAGCAGAAGGCCGACGCGCTGCTGGTGGAGATGGAGCAGCGGCTCTCGCGGACCCGGGGCGAGCTGTTCGGGGTGGGGGCGCGCGCGGTGCTGGGCCTCTACGCGGATGGCGGAGGCCGTGAAGGCGTTCACGCGGCGCTGGAGCGGATGCGCGCCGTGACGGGCGGCTCGCGCGAGGTGGAGCTGGCGGCGTTGGAGCGCGCGTTCGAGACGCGCTGAGTCACTCCTGCATGCGGCGGAGGATCTGCTCCTTGCGGCCTTCGCGGATGAGCCGGTCGTTCTTCCGCGCCTCGTCGAAGCTGAGGTACGTGAAGTAGCCCACCAAAAGCAGCATGAAGACGATGGGGATGTTGTCGGGAACCGACACGATCGCCCAGAAGTTCATCAGCTGGCGCACGGGGCACAATTAGCGGAGCAAATGGTGCGCGTCAACGCGCGACGATCTGCCGCAGCCGCCTCCAGTCTGCTTGACCGCCTCCACCCTTCGTGTCAGGTAAGTGCGTCTTCACGGCGGAAGCAACGAGGGAAATCATGCCTGGCGGCAATCCCGGCATCCCCGAGGCGGAGAGCGGCAACTTCATCTGGTCGCGCCGCGATGTCGTTTCTCTGGCGGGGTGGGGCGCAATCCTTGCGTGTTTCGCGGCCAGCGGGGGCGCGATCCTGAGACTGCTGTTCCCTCGCGTCCTCTTCGAGCCGCCCACCAGCTTCAAGGCGGGCTACCCCACCGAGTACACGGTGGGCGACGTCTCGGAGAAGTGGATGAAGTCGCAGCGCGTCTGGATCGTGCGCACCGGCAACACCATCTACGCGCTCTTGGGGATCTGCACGCATCTCGGCTGCACCCCGCGCTGGCTGGGTCCGGAGAACAAGTTCAAGTGCCCTTGCCACGGCTCGGGGTACACCAAGGACGGCATCAACTTCGAAGGGCCCACGCCGCGGCCGCTGGAGCGGGTGAAGATCACCCTCGCCGACGACGGCCAGCTGGTGGTCGACAAGGCCTTCCGCTATCGCTACGAGCTCGGGCAGTGGGACGACCCGACCGCATTCGTGAAGTTCACCGGAGGGGCGTAAACGTGCCCGAGACCGAGAAGCGCAAGAGCTCCATCGGCGAGGTGCTGACCAACAACTACGTCTGGCGCTCGATCTTCCGGCACGGCTACGCGGACACGCCGCGCAACCGCGTGCTGCAAGTCAGCGCCAACGTCTGGATGCACCTCCACCCGAGCAAGATGCGCCGGCATGGCATCCGCTACCGGCACACCTGGTGCGCGGGCGGGCTCACCTTCCTGCTCTATCTGTGCACCGTGGTCACCGGCGTGGTGCTGATGTTCTACTACCGGCCCACCGGCGAGTACGCGTACTGGGACGTCAAGTACCTCGACTTCGACGTCCCCTTCGGAATGATCATGCGCAACATGCACCGCTGGTCGGCGCACGGCATGGTCATCTTCATCTGGCTGCACATGTTCCGGGTCTTCATGACCGGCAGCTACAAGCCGCCGCGNGAGTTCAACTGGGTGGTGGGCGTGAACCTGCTCACGCTCACGCTCCTGCTCTCCTTCACCGGCTACCTCTTGCCTTGGGACCAGCTGGCCATCTGGGCGGTGACGGTGGGCACCAACATGGCCCGCGCCACGCCGCTGCTCGGCAACGAGGGGCCCTTCGGACCGCAGCTGGGAATGACCCCGCGCTACGACGCGCGCGCGCTGCTCACCGCCGGAACGGTGGTGGGCTCGCCCACGCTGCTGCGCTTCTACGTCCTGCACTGCATCTTCATCCCCATCATCGCCTCCATCCTGATGATCCTGCACTTCTGGCGCATCCGGAAGGACGGCGGGATCAGCGGTCCCCTCTAAGGACGACCATGGCCGAACAAGTCAACCCGGCGGTCATCCAGGATCAAGAGGACGCCAAGGTCACGGCGGGGCGGGCGCGCGCCGCGCTGCCGGCGTCGGACCTGCCCGACAAGGTGCACACCTGGCCGTATCTGGTGCGGGCCGAGTTCATCTCCGGCTGCATTCTGCTGCTGGTCTTGATGGTGTGGAGCATCACGGTGGACGCGCCGATGGAGGAGCCGGCCAATCCCACCAAGACGCCCAACCCTTCCAAGGCGCCCTGGTACTTCCTCGGCCTCCAGGAAATGCTCGTCTACTTCGACCCCTGGATCGCGGGTGTGCTCCTGCCCTCGCTGATCATCGTCGGGTTGATGATCATCCCCTACGTGGACATCAACCCCAGGGGCAACGGGTACTACACCTGGACGGAGCGCAAGTTCGCCATCTCCACCTTCCTGGTCGGCTTCCTGGGGATGTGGGTGGGCATGATCACCATCGGCGTCTTCTTCCGTGGCCCGGGCTGGAACCTCTTCATGCCCTGGGACTACTGGGACCCGCACAAGGTGGTCCCGCTGACCAACATCGACCTGCCCTACCTGCTGGGCATCCGCAGCGAGATGGGCGCGATGCTGCTCGGGGCCATCCTCGTCCTCGGGTGGCTGGTGGGCGTCCCCGGCGCGGTCTGGCAGTGGAAGAAGGACACGCCCTTCATGCGGCAGCTGGGCATGGTCCGCTACGGCGTGGTGGCGACCCTCTTCATGGTGATGGCCGGGGTGCTGGTGAAGATGGCGCTGCGCCTCTCCCTCAACATCAAGTACATCCTCGTCATCCCGAACATCCTGAACATTTGAGTCGAAGGCTCCTCAAGCCCTTCGACTCCCCCATATGGCCAAAAGACCTCTCGAGCTGCAGAGCCTCAAGTGGCCGTTCGTCGGCCTCGCCGTGCTCCTCGCGCTCAGCACCGCGTGGGCGGTCTACGACGAGGTGGTGCCGCGGCGGCCGTGGAAGAACTACCAGCGCGAGTTCTTCAAGCTGGAGGAGAGCCACGTCCGCGCCGACCGCACCCGCGCCGAGAGGCGGCTGGAGGCGCCGGAGACGAAGCAGAAGCTGGACGCGCTGCGGGCGGAGTCGAAGGCGGCCAGCGATGCGATCAGCGGCAGCCCGCAACAGCGCCAGGAGTACGACGCGGCGGTCAAGGCCGAGGAGGACGCCCGCATCAAGGAGGCGGAGGCGAAGCTGTACCTGGGCTTCGACAAGTCGGATCAGGACGCCGTCTACTACAAGCTGCGCGAGGCGCGGCACGAGAACCAGGAAAAGGAAGAGCAGGAGCTGCAGAAGAAGTTCGACGACTGGCAGAAGAAGATCGACGAGAAGACCCGCCTCTACAACCAGGCCATCGCCAGGCACCAGGAGGCCACGCAGAAGCGGCTCGCCTTCATCAAGCGGCGCGACGACGCGCAGGCGAAGATCGATCTCATCGAGAAGCCCATCAAGGACCTCGACAAGCGCCTGGAGGCCTTCTCGGGCCTGGGCAAGTTCCCCCAGATGGAGCAGTACTGGATCACCGGGCTGAAGAACTCGTGGGGCGCGGCCACGGTGGACCGCTGCCAGAACTGCCACGCCGGCATCAACCAGGGGGGCTACTCCGTTCCCTGGGAGGTGCTGGAGGCGAAGAAGGCCAACCTGCCCGAGCCGGACATGAAGGCGCAGTACGCCGTCGACCCCGAGGTCGTGGACGCCTACCAGAAAGTCCACGAGGCCCTCTGCGAGGATCTGCCGCCGGAGCCGGGCGCCGTCCCCATCGGCGGGTACCAGGCGCCCGCGGAAGTTGCCGCCACCGATCCGGCGCAGGCCACCGAGTGCCGCCCGCGCGCGGCGTGGGAGAAGTGGATGGAGATGGCCGCGGCCTACTGCGGCCCCAACGCGCGCTGGCTGCCCAAGACCAGGACGGTGCTCAAGGACAAGGCCGGCGCGGTGCTGGTGGAGGCCAAGGCCGAGTGGACCGGCCACGCCGCCAACCCGGCGCTGCTGGAGATGAAGGGCGAAGGGAAGGACAAGAACTCGGACCGGGACAAGGTCGCGCAGGCTTGCTCGGACAAGGACACCATCGCGGCCTTCGAGGGCGCGGCGAAGACCGACCCCTACGACGTGAAGCCGGTCTTCCGCACCCATCCCAAGCGCTGGGATCTGCTGGTCAAGCAGCACAACCCCGAGGTCTTCGGCTGCACCACCTGCCACGGCGGCGAAGGCGCGCAGACCAAGGGCGTGATGCACCGCAAGTTCCGCCACGGCGAGGACGATCACGACTGGAACGACCCGCTCACCGACGAAGTGACGGTGATGGACAAGAAGTACCCGGGCGCGTTCATGCAGGCCAAGTGCGACAAGTGCCACTCGCAGGAGATCACGCTGGCGGACGCACCGCTGCTCTCCCGCGGCAAGAAGCTCTTCACCGACGTGGGCTGCTGGGGCTGCCACCCCATCGAGGGCTACAACGACTTGCCCAAGCGCGGGCCGACGCTGACGGACATCGCCTCCAAGACCACCAGGGGCTGGATGACGACCTGGATCAGCTACCCCAAGGCATGGCGGCCGGGCACGCGCATGCCGAACTTCTGGCCCGGCGCCGTCGATGCCGACGCGGTGCCGCACCCCGAGGAGCAGAAGCCCGACGAGGTGGTGGCGCAGCACCGGAAGCTGCGCGAGCAGGAGGTGGCCGCCATCGTCGCCTACCTCTGGACCAACAGCGAGAAGGCGCCGCTCTTGACCGACACGGCGCCCAGGGGCGACGCCGAGAAGGGCAAGGAAACCTTCGAGAGCGTCGGCTGCCGCGCCTGCCACGTGGCCGAGAAGGGCTCCGCCGCGCGCCGCAGCGAGGGTTCCAGCGAGCGCGACTACGCGCCCAATCTCTGGAACGTGGCCGACAAGGCGAAGCCGGAATGGATCTACTCCTGGGTGAAGAACCCCAAGGCGATGTGGCCGCAGACCAAGATGCCCGACCTGCGCCTGACCGACGCCGAGGCCGCCAACGTCACCGCCTATCTGCTGACGCTGAAGAGCGACCAGAAGTATCCCGAGCCGAAGTACGGCGCGGGCGAGCAGCAGAAGCTGGCCGCCGACGGCAAGGCGGTGATCGCCAAGTACGGCTGCTTCGGCTGCCATGACATCAAGGGCTTCGAGAACGCCCAGAAGATCGGCACCGAGCTGACCGAGCACGGGCGCAAGGGCGTGGAGCTGCTCGACTTCGGGGACGTGCGCTACTTCACCGAGGACCCCAAGCACCACCAGACCTACGCCAACTGGGTCTGGGAGAAGCTGCACGTCCCGCGCATCTTCGCCTACGAGCGGGTGGAGACGAAGATGCCTCAGTTCGACTTCACCGACGACGAGGCGCTGGCCATCCTCACCTTCTTGAAGGGCCAGACCGGCGAGAAGCCCGACCCGCAGTACCTGACCGGCCAGACCGAGCAGCAGGCGGCGGTGTTCAAGGGGGAGCGGCTGGTGTTCTGGAACGGGTGCCGCAACTGCCACGTGGTGGAGAAGCGGGGCGGGAAGATCCGCGACCTCTACAACGACGAGAACATGACCTACGCGCCGCCCATCCTCACCGGCGAGGGCGCCAAGGTGCAGCCCGAGTGGCTCTTCGCCTTCGTCAAGGCGCCCATCCCGCTGCGGCCCTGGCTGTCGGTGCGGATGCCGACCTTCCACTTCAGCGACGCCGACGCCACCGACGTGGTGCACTACTTCGCCGCCGCCTCGAACAAGAGCTTCCCCTACCTCACCGCCACCGCCTCCGAGCCGGAAGGCGCACGCGCCAAGGACGCCGAGCAGCTCTTCAAGGACCTGCAGTGCATCAACTGCCACGTCGTCGGCCAGCTGCGGCCGGGGCAGGACCCTGGGAGCGCTGCGCCGAATCTGTTGCTGGCGAAGAACCGGCTGCGCCCGGACTGGATCCCGGCCTGGCTCAAGAACCCGCAGGCGCTGATGGAGGGGACGCGCATGCCCAGCTTCTGGGACTTCAGCGACGAGGCGCACCCCGTCTCGCCCAGCAAGCTGTTCGACGGCGATTCCAAGGCCCAGATCGACGCCTTGCGCGACTACTTGATGCACCTCGACCTCAAGAACACCCCCGCGCCCAAGACCGCCTCGGCCACCCCGAGGCGTGGCTGATCTGAAGAATTCCGCGACTGCGCAGTCCAAACCTTGACCGATGTACGGGTGTTTGCTAGGTCGCAACACCTGAAATTCACAAGCAGAGAGGATCTGAGATGACCGTTTCGAGAGTGCTTGCAGTGCTGGCCGCGCTGATCATCCCCGCCACGGCGATGGCCGAGTCGATCGAAGGCGAGGTGGATTTCACGGGCAAGGCGCCGGCTCCGGGCAAGCTGCACCGGGAGGCCGATCCCTTCTGCGCGAAGAAGCCCATGACGGATCCCAGCGTCCTGGTGAAGAGCGGCAAGCTCGAGAACGTCTGGGTCCACGTCACCAAGGGCGCCAAGGAGACCGCCAAGGTCCCCGACAAGGTCGTGGAGATGGACCAGAAGGACTGCATGTACGAGCCCCGCATGACCACCGCGGTGGTGGGCCAGAAGATCCAGGCCAAGAACGGCGACCCGGTCCTCCACAACGTGCACACCTACGCGGGCTCGGCGACGCTCTTCAACAAAGGCATGCCCAACGACAAGGCTGCTCCCATCGAGTACGCGGCCAAGGAAGAGGGGATGATGAAGTGGAAGTGCGACGTCCATCCCTGGATGCGCGGCTACATCGGCGTCTCCAAGAGCGGCCTGCAGGCTGTGACCGGGGCGGACGGCAGCTTCAAGATCGACAACGTGCCTCCCGGCAAGTACACCATCGAGTCGTGGCACGAGAAGTACGGCACCAAGACGGAGGAAGTCACCGTCGAGGCCGGCAAGCCGGCCAAGGTGAAGTTCTCGTACGCGGGGACGGAGAAGGGCGGCGCTTAGCCGCGGGCGCACGGACGCATTGATTCGAGAGGGCGGAGGCGCCGGGGTTCCCCCGGCGACGGGCGGAGGCCGAAAGGCCGGAGCATTGGAGGACGGGCTAATTGGTCCGTCCTCCCTTTGCGCTTCGGAGCAGAAGTGATCCGGCGGTTGGCAGCGGCAGCGGCGTTCCTGACGGTGGTGCTGATCGTCGCCGGAGGCGTGGTCACCAACACCGACTCCGGCCTGGCCTGCCCGGACTGGCCCACCTGCTACGGCAGCGTGCTGCCGAAGATGGCCGGCAACGTCGCCGTCGAGCACACGCACCGGCTGATCGCCACCGCGGTGGGCCTGTGTACCGTGGCGCTGGTGGTGCTCACGCTGCGGCGCGCGAGGCAGGGCGGGCTGGCAGCGGCGCTGGCCGGCTTCGCGACCTTGATCCTCGGCGCCTCGTTCTGGGCCGGCCACGTGAAGCACGTCAGCGACGAGCTGCCGCTCGCCCCGGTAGCGCTGGTGGCGCTGGGGTATGTCGGTTGCGCCTGGGTGATCGCGGCGGCGCGCGATCTCGACGGCAAGCTGGCTGCCGGCGCCCTTTCGGTGGTGATCTTCCAGGGGCTGCTGGGCGGGCTCACCGTGCTCTACCGGCTGCCGACGCTGGTTCTGGTGATGCACCTCGGCACCTCGATGCTCTTCCTCTCCCTCGCGCTGGTCCTGGCGCTCCGCCTGGGTGGGCCGCGGCCAGAAGCGGCGGCCCCGCGCGGCCTGCTCTGGGCGACGGCGGCCGCGGTCTACCTCCAGATCCTCCTCGGCGCGACCGTGCGCCACACGGGGGCGGGCCTGGTGTGCGTGGACCTGCCGTACTGCCGTGGAGCGTGGTGGCCCTCGAACGTCCACCCCATGGTGCACCTGCACATGGCGCACCGGGCCTTCGCCTTCGTCGTGCTCGCGCTGGTCATCTGGACCTCGTTGCGCGCGGCGCGCGAGTCGCGCGGCGTGGTGCGCGCCCTGGCCCTTCTGATGCCGGCGCTGGTGCTGCTGCAGATCGCGCTCGGAGTCCTCACCATCCTCACCTTCAAGGATCTGGTTCCGCTGACCGCGCACCTCCTGGTGGGTGCTCTCCTGCTCTCCGACTGCGTGGCGCTGCTGGCGCTGACGCGGGGAGAGCCGGCGCGCGAGCGGGCCGCGGTGACGGCGCTGGGGATCCCGTGACCGCCGCCTCGGACTTGGTGGCGCTGGCCAAGCCGCGCATCACCGCGCTGGTGGTGTTCACCACCGCCAGCGGCCTGTGGCTGGCGCCGCACGGGCTGCCGGTGCGCACGGTGGTGCTGACGCTCCTCGGCACGGTCCTGATCGTCGCCGCCGCCAACGTGCTCAACATGTACCTGGAGCGCGACAGCGATGCGCTGATGTCGCGCACCATGGGCCGCCCGCTGCCGGCCCACCGCATGGAGCCCGCGGCCGCCCTCAAGTTCGGGCTCGCGCTCGCCGCCGTCTCGGTGCCGCTGCTCACCTTCGCGGTGGGCGCACTGCCGGGGCTGCTCGCCTCCATCGCGCTGGTCAGCTACGTGCTGCTCTACACGCCGATGAAGCGACAGACGGCGGCGGCGCTCCTGGTCGGCGCGCTCCCTGGAGCCATTCCCCCGCTGATCGGCTGGACCGCCGCCACCGAGCGGCTCGACCTGCCCGGGGTGCTGCTCTTCGCGGTGATGTTTCTCTGGCAGGTGCCGCACTTCCTCGCCATCACGCTCTTCCGCAAGGAGGAGTACGCGCGCGCCGGCCTGGTGGTGCAGCCCAACGAGCCGGGCGGCGAGCGCGAGGCGCGGATGAACATCGTCCGCTATACGGTGGCGTTGGTGGCCGTCTCGCTGCTTTTCGTCCCCATCGGCGCAGCGCACACCGCGTACCTGATCGTCGCCCTGGTGGCCGGCTTGGGCTTCCTCGGCTACGGGCTGCTCGGCCTCCGCCCTGCGTCGGGTCCCCGCTGGGCCCGTAATCTGTTTCTTTTCTCACTGCTCTACCTGCCGGCCCTCTTCGTCGCGCTGATGCTGGACCGCTAGGTCTTCCGAACCGGATGCGGCGGGTTGTCACAGGTTGTTTCGGGGCGTGGGGCGTGCTACGGGATTTGCGCCCCGATGGAAGTGACTTCCCCCGAAATCGCAACTCTCGGCATCTGGACCATCGCGCGCTTCGCCGCCCTCGCCGTGCTCGCGACGGAAGCGCTCTTCCTCTACGCCCGCCGCCGCGAGCCGAGGCAGGGATCGTCCTCGCGGGTCTTCTGGGCGCTCACGCCCGCGCTGATCCTGGCGGGACTTTGCCTCTGGTGCACGAGTTTCGTCGCCTCCTCCCGGCGCGCAAACGTTGCGCCCGCCGTCGCACAGCTCGCCCGCTGATCCTCGAGGTCGCCGCATGGACGAGAAAATCTACGGTTGGTGGCTCCCGCCCGACGTGTCGGTCCACGGGGCGAAGATCGACCAGCTCATCTCCGTGCTCCACTGGTTCATGCTCCTGCTCTTCGTGGGCTGGGGCATCTTCTTCGTCTGGTGCCTGTTCCGCTTCCGCGCCCGGCCCGGCCACACCGCCCTCTACGCGCCGGTGAAGGCCATGGCCACCAAGTACATCGAGGCGGCGGTGGTGGTGGTGGAGGTCTTCCTGCTCTTCGGCCTCTCCACCCCGGTCTGGCTGGCCTACAAGAACAACGTGCCCGAGGATGCCAAGGCGCTGCACGTGAAGATCGTGGCCGAGCAGTTCGCCTGGAACTTCCAGTACGCGGGCAAGGACGGGAAGTTCGGCAAGAGCGACGCGGCGCTGATCTCGGGCGACAACCCGCTGGGCGTCGATCCCGAGGACCCCGACGGCAAGGACGACATCACCAGCGTCAACCAGTTCCACGTTCCGGTGCACACGCCGGTGGTCGTCGAAATCAGCTCCAAGGACGTGATCCACAGCTTCAACATCCCGGTGCTGCGGGTGAAGCAGGACACCATTCCCGGCCAGAAGATCCCCATCTGGTTCGAGGCCACGCAGACCGGCCATTTCGAGCTGGCCTGCGCGCAGCTCTGCGGCCTGGGCCACTACCGCATGCGGGCCGACGTCCTCATCGACTCGCCGGAAGACTTCGCCAAGTGGCAGGCGGAGAACGCGCCTCCCCCGCAAGAGCCACCCGCCGCTGCGGCCCCCGACAACCAGCCTGCGCCGGAGAAGAAGTGATGAGCGAGACGACGCACGTCGGCCATGAGCACGGGCACGCGCAGGATCACGGGCACCACGAGCTGCCCTTCTGGCGCAAGTGGATCTTCTCCGTCGACCACAAGGTGATCGGCATCCAGTACGCCGTCACCGCGCTGGTGTTCCTCTTCTTCGGCTTCTGCCTGATGATGATGATGCGCTGGCAGCTGGCCTACCCGGGGCAGCCGATGCCGGTCTTCGGCAAGCTGCTCGGCGAGACGGCGATGCCCGGCGGCGTGATGGCCCCCGAGTTCTACAACCAGCTCGGCGCCATGCACGGCACCATCATGGTCTTCCTCGGGGTCGTTCCGCTGGCCGTGGGCGGCTTCGGCAACTTCGTCACCCCGCTGCAGATCGGGGCGCCCGACATGGCGTTCCCGCGCCTGAACATGGCCAGCTACTGGGTGTTCCTGCCCGGCTGCATTCTCATGATCTCCAGCTTCTTCGCGCCCGGCGGCGCGGCGCAGTCCGGCTGGACCTCCTACCCGCCGCTCTCCGTCATCGCGCCCACCGGCCAGACCATCTGGCTGCTCTCGATGGTGCTGATCATCACCAGCTCGCTGCTCGGCTCGATCAACTTCATCGTCACCATCGTGCAGATGCGCGCCAAGGGTCTCACCTACTGGCGGCTGCCGTTCTTCGTGCATGCGCAGCTGGTGACCGCGTTCCTGCTCCTCCTGGCCTTCCCGCCGCTGGAGGCCGCCTCGGTGCTGCAGCTGATGGATCGGCTGGCCGGCAGCTCGTTCTTCCTGCCCTCGGGCCTCGTGGTCTCGGGCGAGCAGCTCAAGGTGGCCGGAGGCGGCAGCCCGCTGCTCTGGCAGCACCTCTTCTGGTTCCTCGCCCACCCCGAAGTGTACGTGCTCATCCTCCCTGCCATGGGCATGGTGGCCGAGGTCGTCGCCAACAACACGCGCAAGCCGCTCTGGGGCTACCGGCTCTTGGTCTACTCGGTGGTGTTCCTGGGCTTCATGAGCTTCGTGGTCTGGGCGCACCACATGTTCATGACCGGCATGGGCACCACCATGTCGACCTTCTTCCAGACCACCACCATGATCATCTCCATCCCCAGCGTGGTGATCCTCACCTGCTTCATCATGTCGCTCTACGGCGGGAACATCCGCTTCAACACGCCGATGCTCTTCGCCACCGCCTTCATACCCATGTTCGCCATCGGCGGCCTCACCGGCCTGCCGCTGGGCCTGACCGCGAGCGACATCTATTTGCACGACACCTTCTACGTGATCGGCCACTTCCATTACGTCGTCGCGCCCGGCACGCTCTTCGCTTTGTTTGCCGGCATCTACTACTGGTATCCCAAGGCAACGGGCCGGCAGATGAACGAGACTCTGGGCAAGATCCACTTCTGGCTCAGCTTCGTCTGCATCAACTTCATCTTCATGCCCATGTTCTTCCAGGGCATGGCCGGCCTCTCGCGGCGTCTCTACGATCCCACTGTCTACGCGCACGGCCGCGGCGTGCAGGCGCTCAACGTGGTGATCTCCTACGGCGCCTGGGGCCTGGGCCTCGTGCAGCTGGTCTTCATCGTCAACTTCTTCATGAGCCTGAAGAGCGGGGCGCGGGTGGCGGAGAACCCGTGGAACGCCACCACGCTGGAGTGGGCGGCGCCCTCGCCTCCGGGACACGGCAACTTCCTCACCGAGCCGGTGGTCTATCGCGAGCCGTACGAGTACAGCGTGCCCGGCAAGGCCAACGACTACTCGCCGCAGTTCGTGGCGGAGGCGGAGGGCGACGGCTCCGCCGGCGCCCGGGCGTAGCCGCGCAGCGGCGGAGCATAGGAGAAATGATGGCCGAGTCCGCGATTCCCTACATGGTGAAGCCGCACCCGGTGACGGGCATTCCCAACGGGAAGTTCGCCATCTGGCTGTTCCTCGCCAGCGAAGTGATGCTCTTCGGTGCGCTCTTCTCCAGCTACGTGCTGATCCGCACCGGCGCGCCGCACTGGCCCCCTGGCACCGACCAGCTCTCCAGCGAGATCCTCAACGTCCCGCTGGGCACCTTCAACACCGCGGTGCTGATCACCAGCTCCATCACCATGGTGCTGTCCTGGGCCTCCTGCAAGATGGGCAGCCTGCCCAAGTTCAAGCTGTGGATGGCCGCCACCATCGTGCTGGCGCTGGTGTTCCTGGTGGTGAAGTACTTCGAGTACGCGGAGAAGTTCCACCACGACCACCTGCCCGCGCACGACAACTTCTTCGCCATCTACTTCACGCTCACCGGCCTGCACGGCCTGCACATCCTCGGCGGCGTCGTCGTCAACACCTATCTGTTGACCGCCGGGAGCAAGCTGTGGAATTCAGACCCCGAGCATTTCACCAACCGGGTGGAGAACGCCGGCCTCTACTGGCACTTCGTCGACCTGGTGTGGATCTTCCTCTTCCCCAGCCTCTACCTGCTCTGAGGTGCCCATGGCCGAGACGGCCCACACGCATTCCGAGACCCCCGAGGAGTTCAAGAAGCACCTCGGCAAGTACTACGTGGTCTTCGTCGCGCTGCTCTGCCTGACGGCCATCACCGTGGGCGTGAGCTATCTCAAGCTGGACCGGCCGGTGGCCATCACCGTGGCGCTGATCATCGCCAGCGTGAAGGCAGGGCTGGTGGCCTCGGTGTTCATGCACCTGCTCTCGGAGAAGAAGGTGATCTTCGCGGTGCTCCTGCTCACCGCGCTCTTCTTCGCGCTGGTGCTGCTCCTGCCCTCGCTCACGGTCTTCGAGCATCACCACGGAATGCCGGGGACGTAGCCGTGTCGCTGAAGGCCTTCCACGTCTTCTTCGTCGTCGTCTCGGTGCTCTGCGCCTTGGGTTTCGCGGCGTGGTCGGTGAGCGATTGGCTGCGCACCGGCCGCCCGGGCACGCTGGCGTTGGGTATCCTGGGATTCGCCGCGGCAGCTGCGCTGGTCTGGTACGGCCTGTGGTTCCTGCGCAAGCTGAAGAACGTGAGTTACCTGTGACCGCCTTCCTCCTCCTCGCCTGCCCGATGTGCTTCGGCGCCGCCGACTCGGAGCAGGTGCACGCCGCCAGGGTCGGCGTGCTGGTCATGCTCGGCTTCATCGTCCCGCTGCTGGTCGCCATCGCGCTGATCGCGAGGACCTGGGCGAAGCGCGCCAAGGCGCTGCAAACCGATCTGAAGGCTTAGTTGTTTTCCGCCGTGACCAGTTTGGTGAGGAAGGCCTGCTGCGTGCCGGTGACGCGCAAGCCGGCTTCGCGGACGCGGGTGGCGAGATCGTCCTCTACGTAGCTCTCGTAGAAGGGCTCGTGGAAGCGGTTGGGAAAGGCGAGGATCTCGCGCTCCAGCTCGGGCGCATCGCGCAGCTGGATGCTGTCGGCCACCACCAGGAGCCCGCCCGGCTTGAGCACGCGGGACATCTGCGCGAGCACCCGCGCGCGCACCTCCGGCGGCAGCTCGTGGAACAGGAAGACGCTGGTCACCACGTCGAACGAGGCGTCGAGGAAGGGCAGCTTCTCCGCGTTGTCGCAGACCAGCGAGAAGTCCATGTCGCGCGGCAGCACCTCCCGCGCCCGGGCGATGTAGTGCGGGGACAGGTCCAGCCCGAAGAACCTGGCCTCGGTGGGAAGCGCCGCGCCCAACATGCGCAGGAAGTGGCCGGTGCCGCAGGCCACGTCGAGGATACGCACGGGGTGGGCCGCGCAGGCGTCGTGGGCGTGGGCAAAGCGGACCACCGGCGGGATCAGCCTGCGCCGCATGGCATCGGCGGTGCCGCCGAAGAGCAGCTCCACCTGGAGGTCGTAGAGCTGGGCGCTGGTGTGGCCGAGGTATCCCTCGCTCTGGAAATGGAAGTTGCGCGCGTAGTAGCGGGGATAGCGGCCGCTGCCGGCGTCCTCCGGCAGCTCGCGGAAATCCCCTCGCTCGATGCGCGCCCGCGTGCGCGGCAGGTCGGCGAGCAGCCGCGGCAGGGCCTGCGCGTACTCGCGCCAGGGGAGCCCTTCGATGAGCTCGCGCGGGTAGAAGCCGGCCTCCGCGTCGCGAAAGTCGGCGTCGAAGAGCTCCTCCAGCCGGCGCCGCAGCGCGCGGGCTGCCTCGGGAGCAGAGAAGTCGTGCCACCGCAGCAAGGCGCGCGAATACGCGAGGTACGCCATCCGCAGCGCGGCAGTGCGCGCCACCCGGGAGCGGACGTACATCCGGCGCACCACCTCGCGCCGCAATCCGGAAGCCTGCATGCCGAAGATCCTTGCCCGCGGACGCCCGNCGCGCAACTCTGATGCGCAAGACATGGTGCCGCTGCCCAAAATCGGGCCGGGAAGCGAGTTCGCGCCGCTCCAGGTGGGGCCGGGCGAGCGCGTCTTCGTGCTCACCGGCGCGGGGATCTCCGCGGAAAGCGGGGTCGCCACCTTCCGGGACGCGAACGGCCTCTGGGAACAGCACCGGATCGAGGACGTGGCCACGCCCGAGGGGTTCGCGCGCGATCCCCGGCTGGTCTGGCGCTTCTACTCAGAGCGCCGCAGGCAGGCCGCCGCGGTGCACCCGAACGCCGCGCACCTTGCGCTGGCCACCCTCCAGCAAAGGATCGGCGACCGCCTCTTCCTCTGCACGCAGAACGTCGATCCGCTGCACGAGCGCGCCGGCTCCACGGGCGTCTTGCACATGCACGGCGAGCTGCTCAAGACCCGCTGCTCGGACTGCGAGCGCGAGCCCTTCGACGACGCGACGGCCTGGCTCGACGCGGTGCCCGACTGCGATCGCTGCGGCGGCCAGCTTCGCCCGCACGTGGTCTGGTTCGGTGAGGTGCCGCTCGGCCTCGAGCGCATCTACACCGAGCTGTGCGAATGCGACCTGTTCGTCACGGTGGGCAGCTCGGGCGCGGTCCACCCCGCGGCCGGCTTCGTCTCGCACCTGCGCCACGTGCCCAACTCGCGCGGCCGCTTCGCCCGCTGCGTCTACGTGGGGCTCGAGCGGCCGGAGAACACGCATTCCTTCGACGAGTGCCGGCTGGGGAAGGCCGGCGCGCTCCTCCCCTCGCTGTTCCAGCCCTGATGCGCGCGCTCCTCGAGCTCTACGAGCAGGTGGTGGCGGCGCTGGATGCCCGCGCCCTTGCTCGCGCCGGCGCGTCGCGCGCTCCCACGCCCGGACCGGGAGGGCGGCTGGTCGTTCTAGGCGTGGGCAAGGTAGCGGCGGAGCTCTACGAGGGGGCCCGCGGTAGCGAGAGCGAGGCAGTGCTGGTGGTGCCGCCCGACGCTCCCGCGCCGCCGGGCGCGCGCATCCTGCGCGGAAACCATCCGCTGCCCGACGCCGGCTCGCTGCAGGCTGGAGAGGCGCTGCTGGCGGCGGCGCGCTCCCTGGGCCCAGCCGACGCGGCGTTGTTGCTCATCTCGGGCGGCGGCTCGGCCCTGGCCGAGGCTCCTCATCCGGATCTGTCGCTGCCCGACGTGCGCGCGGTCAACCAGGCCCTGCTGGCATCCGGCCTGCCCATCGAGGAGATGAACTGCGTGCGCGCGCACCTCTCGCGGCTGAAGGGAGGCGGTCTGGCGCGCGCGCTGTATGCGGCGGGAGTCCGGCGGGCGCGAGCGCTCGTGGCGGTCGACGTGCCTGTGGGCGGCGTCGCGGCAGTCTCGAGCGGGCCCGCCAGCGCCGACCCGACCACC
>C688J14111_10000102_pt1 | contig 19149 bp, 6 predicted proteins | sample HopSoiMetagenom1_FD_14111 | JGI IMG/M metagenome (IMG submission 14111)
CTCGTGGAGTGGCTCGTGGATAGATAAGTGGTTTTTTCCAGAGGAGGGGTCATCTTCGGACCCAAACCAGGAGGAGCCCCTTGCTACGAATCAACCAACCGAGGTCATGGGGCCGGAAGCTCCTAGTCCTTCATGGTTAAAAGAAAAGATTCTCCGAATCTTCTATATTATAAAAGGGCGGGCGGAGAACCTCCTCCACAGTTATAAATAAACTTTGTCCGGAGGATCTGAAGCTCGAAAGAGCTTCCCCAGGGAAGCGACTCAGAATCCTTAACATTCTAGAAGATATGGTCGAACATAAAGATTAATTTAGGAATTCCAAACTCCACATAGAGTTAGCTGTGAGAATTGCCGATTGGGAGAAAGATCAAAGGGACTGACTGACTTTGTAAACGAACACATCGAAGAACCTAATGGATCGGGATTGGTGTATTTATTTTTTTTCCGGGACACACCTCCGTGCGCCCTGGCCGGGCTGACAGGTTGGTTTTTGGCGCCAAAAACGGAGGGAGAGATAAAAATATCTCGTTAGGTCTTGGTATGGTTGCCGCGGGTTGTCGTCGGCCCGACGGACTTTGGGAGAAGAACCCCTTCTCCCCCCGGATGTAGTCTTCATTAGTCTTGCCTTTTGTCGAGGACGAACCGAGTTATCAAACGATCAGAAAGAAATCCGGACCATGCATCTGGAAAGCGCTGGTGCAAGCCCAGCTCGTGACCCAGGAACTCCCCCTTAAGGTGCATTCCTGCCTTTTCCTTCTGCCTTTGCTACCGACGGGGTATTCCCGTCTAAAGAATTTAATCCTTAAGCTGGATAGCCTTTAGGCTTAGTTAGTTCAGAGTAATCCCCCTTGCACCTATTCTACTCCGAAGTAAAGAAAGATCACTCCTAAAAGCTGCCTTTCTCTTATATACTCAACCACTCGCCATCAAGAATATTATCCCCAACGATAAAGGCACGGCAGGTTTCGTAGATAGAGTACATGAGTCGACTTCTCCTCTCCTCTTATAGTATTCTTAGTTAACGTTAGAGAACTGGATTATCTGAGCATCGTCTATCTAATAGAGTCATAAGCTGGATCTACTGCTTAACCAAATGAGTCCTATTTAGGAGGTAGTATAGACTTCTGGACCCGAAGACTCAGATGAGTATGCCTCATATGTCTTTGGCAAAGTCGAGTTCTTTTCTTCTTCATCAGGGAAACTGGTCAATCAGGCTCTACAAGACCTCTACCCCAACTGAATCTATGTTAGCTCTAAACCACGTTATCAAGAATCATTCAACACCCATCAATAGCCACGCTATCTCAGTAGCTAACCGGCCATAATTATGGATCCAGATTTTAAATAAAAAGGTGGTGGCCGGGACGGGAATCATAAGAATCACCTGCAACGTCAACGACTGGATCAATTGCTTAATCGACTGAAAGGTGAAAGGGAGGAATCTCGTTAGACTGGAACGGGCTATTGATTGGATTTAGAAAAGAGAGTAGGTCCCCTTTTTTAGGCAATAAATGGGATAAGAGATCTTTCTATCTTACGCAAGTTCTGCTTTATCCTTCTTTCGTTCTGAGGCTTTCTTCTCTTATTTATTTTAGTTAAGACATTTTTATAAAAGGTTAGCTGAATAGCCTGTAGCAGAGTGGATTTACGGTATCCCCCCTCCTCTCTCTTAGAGTGCCAAAACCAAGAGCAATTTACCCACGGGCAAAGGCGTAGGAAGCACAGGTCAAAGAAGCAGCACTCGCCGCAGGAGATCGAACAGATCCGGTTGGTTGATTCAAGTCTAAGTAGCATCAAAAAAAGCGAGATACAGTGGTTTATCCCCATTGACCGAGTGAAGTAACAGCAGGCATGGCATCATAGGCAAAAAGAAAAAAGGCCTTGATTGACACGTACGTAGGTTCTGGTGGGAACATAGACATCTCACTCCGTGCTATGAACGAAGGAGCGCGTAAATCATTCATTCTTAGGCCCCGCCTAAACACTCACTCCCACAACGGATAGAGAGTCACTATGGCTAGATCAAAAGAACGCACGAAAGGAATAAATCTACAAAGACTGATGGTTGAGAAAGAACTATATAGATTGGTGAGGCTACCGGCTCTGTTGCTGATTCAACTCAATCGACAGATGAAACTAGCTCAGATGCTGCCTCCCCCTTATGGTGCTGCTCCTGATTCTCGGTCAACTAAATGAAATCAACGGCCAACTACTGACTGAGTAAATGTAAACTGGATCAATAGGAAAAAGTTGCATTCCGTTCCGTCAGAGGTTTATATAAAATATAGATCTCAATCTCGCTTTCGAACCAAAGAAAGACTATGGCTATAAAAACAGTAACTGCCGCAAACTACAGTTTGTTCCGTAATTTTATGGTGGTGCTTAGATAGTCACTGATGCTGGTTTAGAAAAAAATTATTAAAATGGAACTGGAACTCGGTCTCAATCTGTGGGGTAGGGATCTCGAAATGAAATAGGGTTCCTTGAGCGCTTTAAGCTGGATTTTATTTGAATTCTTATTATTCTAATGTGCTACCACCTTTGTTCTTGCTTCTCCTTCGGATCTTTGGCTATCTCGGATGCTCTTACTAAGGGATGTTGTAACATCACTCCTAGGAACTAACACAGATGTCGGCACCTCATTAGGGGAAAGACTAAAACATACCAGCCATTTCTATTCATTTCCCACCATTGCATTTTTTTTCTTTCACGAACGAATCCATCTTACTTATCAAACATCATTTCCCGAGCCGGGCATGAGCTACTCCCATCTAGCCAATCTCGATTTGGGATCTTAGCAGCTGCCCTTCTTTATACTGGGTATGAACTCAAAGAATCTCCTTTTTTGGACAGCCCCCCTATCTTGTAAGGCCAGCTTCTGTGGCTTTCCCTCATTGCAGAGAGGCTTTCGCTTAGCAACCTTTACCATAAGCGAAATCTTAATTGGTGATCTCAGTGAAATTAAGGGCATTCGAAAAAGACTCTAGGATCTTAGACTGTCTTGAATCGAGGATTTTATTCCTTCCCTCCCTCCAGCTCTCTAGTTCTCTTCCTTCGGCTCTCTTTTAAGGTATTCCACTGGTGTCTATTCACCCATCTCTTAAAAAGTCTAACTCGGGGAAGGGAATAATTTATTTAAGAACAACGTTCGTTTAACTCCGAAACGAGCCCTAGAAGAGGATCCTATCCGCTCATGGAAGCTAGTCACACAGCTCTAAAAACTAGAACTCAAGAAAGAATGAATAACTGCTCCAACTCCATAACTCACTAACCACAGAAACAGAGAGAAGCAACTCGGAACGGCAAGTTCGAACTGAAAGAGCTACTGAACTAACTAAACAATAAGAAGTTAAAGAGGAAGAGTAGTTTTTTAAGCAGATAGTCTTCTGAACTACGTACACCCAAGTCTTCCACTCGTCCGCGCTTCCCCTAGTGAGTGAGGGTCGATAAAAATTATCATCATTCTATCGAATTAAATTAGTACGCCTGGTGAACCATGCCTGGCCCTTTTGTATAAAAAAGAGAGATAATCCCCTCACTCAATTCTTTTACTTTGAAAGGAAATACACCTCTGTTGGAGGCCTAAGACGAAGAAACGCAGTTGCTCGATTGAAAGGTGAGGACGCTTAACTTCCCTTTTGGCTTTCTTCCGCTAGGAAATTGGACTCTGACTGAGTGTGAATGACCGACTTGGCATTATCCGCCGGCCTCCTTGCTACGTTGAAAGAACACAGGGAGTAGAGCGGCCCGTCTGAGTACATAAGAGATTGTTTACCAGAAGAGGTTGTTGGAGAAGTCCCCGGATAGGGAGATCCGGATAAACGAAAGGGGCTTGTCCTCACTTACTTGAGCAAGGAATGAAAGACTCGCTTGCTTAGCGCAGGACGGAACAAGAAAGGAAAGAAAAAGAGAAAGACCCATAATTCAACTAAGAGAAAAGCAAGTAGCACAATCCCCTCACCTAGGGATAAGACCCCTTCTGATTCTTGTACGTATACTAGATCTGTCTGGATTGGATCTACTAGAAGAGGCATCACTCGAGTTATGCCTCTATTTATGCCCTTAGGCAGGAGGAGCGACTGGGCTCTCTCGATTCATAGCAACTGGGAGAGGGGATGGCGGAACTTAAACCAGTACTTGTCTGGCATGGCCGGTTGAAGAATTCCTTTTAGAGATAGAGCTAGAAGCGCGGTTAAGCTATCACGCTTAGTGACATAAACAAACTAGCACCCTAGGGAAGAATCTTGGTCAAACCCGAAAGGAAAGCTACTTTAAGATAAGAATAAAACCGAGGGGTTTCGTCTGTCGAATAGTTACCCAGGAAAGCAAGATGCTATGGAAGGAGGGAAACCCGCTAACTACAATTTTATAGTTACCTGAGCCTGGTAAACCCGACACCTATGAGGATATCCGGGGCATTCTCCTCACTTTCGGGAGAAATGCACGACTTGATAGCTCATCTGCAGCCCTTCTCTTGCTCGGGCGATAGAAGCACACTCCAGAGACCTGCCCGCTTAGTTACATAAACAAAGAAGCTCCCTGGGGCAAGGAAAGTTAGCCACCTCTTTCACCCTCGGAGGGGTTTCCTTCGATAGAGGATTAGGAAGGGCATGACTACTATATTACTTGGCAGGTTTCATCATTCTTCCACCTCGAGGGATCGATGTGGGAAGGGCGCTTTCCACTATATGAGCTAGGAAAGCCCGTCTTTTTAATGAATTAACAAACCTTTTCCCTCCGTGGAGTGAGATCATCACGATAAGGTTTTAGAAAACCGGGGATTTTCGCTTAAAGAGCGATTTATCTCCGTAGACTCAGATAAAAATAGAATCGTTTTGACCTGGCTTAAAAAGACGCGATTTACGAATGAACAAAGAAGAAGCGAAGCGGGGAAGCCTTATTCAATCAACTACAATAAGAAGAAGGACAGGCCTGCACCTAGGAATAAATCCAAAACGTCGAGGTCTCGACGAGCCTTTAATTTATATTACACAAATTGTTGTGGACATAGTCAACCTCCTACTAAGAGAGGGAGACCAATCCCCAGGAAAGGGAAGTCCGGCTAACTCTATATTTTTTATAAATTTACTATATAGGATAGGGGCAGGTCTCGTTCTGTTGAAAGTGTTCGTAGCGCTGCTGGTTTAGTTCCCCACTCGGATTGTCGGGGGAGGGGAATTGCACATTTGGTTTGAAACTCTCTATCTAAGAGTCTTAGGTTCTAGAAAACCTTAAAGTCAGATGCAAGCTTAGTTGAGTTCAGTTACGCCAAGTAATTGCATATAGAGAAGAGAAGTAGCCGTTGAAGCAATATAAATATCATAAGAGAGAGAAGAAAGCTAGTTTTTTGCCCACCAAATCCCATGTCTTTCTTGGTTGGTAAACCCAACCGGCGATTTACATTACAACAAGTCTTTGCTAAAAGAAAGCAAAGCGGATAACTTTTACTGTGAATATATAATCATGCCAAGCTGGCGCGAGTTTTTTAGAGCAAGAAAAGAATATGAACGAGGAGAAAGCATTCGTTATCTTTATATGGATAGCCAATTCTTATTAAGATATTGTTTGTATTCTTTACCCGGAAAATGGGTTTACTATTTTGAAAGATCGGAACATGGGAATAGATATGGTACCAAAACGGACTACCTATTTCAATTTTTGTGCTTTCTTAAATTGCATACCTATACAAGGGTTCAAGTTTCGATCGATATTTGCGGAGTTGATTATCCCTCTCGAAAACGAAGATTTGAAGTGGTCTATAATTTACTGAGTACTCGGTATAACTCACGCATTCTTATACAAACCAGTGCAGACGAAGTAACACGAATATCTCCGGTAGTCAGTCTATTTCCATCAGCCGGCCGGTGGGAGCGAGAAGTTTGGGATATGTTTGGTGTTTCTTCCATCAATCATCCGGATCTACGCCGTATATCAACAGATTATGGTTTCGAGGGTCATCCATTACGAAAAGACCTTCCTCTGAGTGGATATGTAGAAGTACGCTATGATGATCCAGAGAAACGTGTGGTTTCTGAACCCATTGAGATGACCCAAGAATTTCGCTATTTCGATTTTGCTAGTCCTTGGGAACAGCATAAGCGACGGATAATTCAGAAAGAATCATAATAGGTCCAGCTCTATAGGATAGGGGACAAATCAATAGGAAATGCTATTTGCTTTGTAAGAAGAAGAATAAACTGATATGAAATGAAAGAGTTCGCGGGAATTGTCTTGATCGTCGGATATCATTTTCAAATAGTAGTTAGAAGTCTTATCGAACGATTTCCTGCAATTCTTCCCAGTATGTCATGAGTAAAGAATCCAGCTACAACTCTCGATCTATACAAAACGCACTTGGTTTTTGTGTTTATTTCGGTTTCATTGATAGCAGAAGAGCCTGACTCTATAGGATTAGGGGCACTAGCGCTTTATTTTAAAAATAAAAAGTAAAAAGTAAAGGGGCCTGAAAACGTAATAGGCTGCTATTCTAGGCTCGCTCCGCCCCTTATTGGAAAACTAAAGCGCTAACGCGCCTTATATTCTTTTTTTTTAGTAAAGCAAAGCAACCTTTCGCGCCAGGCGCTCACGTTTTTTGTCGTCTGGGTGGAAGCTGGCGGCTGGGCTTGCTTAACCGTATATATGGAATCGGGACTCGCCCTGGATCTCCGAATAGCCTCACCTGAAACTGGTAGACACACTGAGCCACCACGTACCCCTCTCGCCCGTCGTATGCTATGGATGGTCACACTAGCCCCTCGATGGCATGGCGGGATTTCCCATTGACTGTTCCTGAGGTGAGGTCATTCATTCTTTCTTTTGGGAGATCCTTAATCCTGGAAAGAAGGAAAGGCATCAATCCAGACCGGCAGCACCCGAAAAGGAGTCTTAGCTTTAGGTAGTCTTTCCACGCTTGGCTTTGCTAGGCAGGCTTCCCCGGTCGTACCGTTCGTAAATTCCTTCCGTTCTCCGCCAGCCAATTCTTTTTTTATTTTATTTTGCTTCCATTGTCTTGCTGAACTGCTTTTCCTGTTGAAGCTTTTACGGGGGCTTTTGCTCATGCCGATTCAGAATGCTTTATCATAAAAATATTAAATATCTCTTTTGTGTCCATTCACCGAGACGAGCACAAGACAGTGCTTGGAGATTAGATCTTGTCTTCTTTCGCTTGGTTTCCCCAGGTGGTGCGGTTGGGGAGTAGAGACCTCGATGCCGGGTCGTTCCAAAGTGACTTGCTATTGCTGCTGCAGTGCTTCTTGTTCATCATCCAGGAATTTCTTTAGAATCTTTGCCTTCCTTACCAGGAATTGGATTCGAACCAAGTATAAGATATTAAAAATGTCGGAGAATACCCGGTATTTGAGTTTTTAGCATTAACACGATTAAATCTTCTTTTTTCCTAGCCGATTCTTCCCTTCCTTCTCTTCTAACTCCCCGCCCCGGGTTTAGCTCCCGACTGGAGGGAGAGGGGCAAGGCATTAGGGATAGCTGCTTTCGTCTCCAGTAATGGATGGATAAGGTGGTAGTGCAAAATTTCGGAGTAGCCGTAATGGAAGAACTTTTAGCTTGGTTGTCCGGCCCTCTTCACCGATCTCCTAGCCCTACGAATCAAACATCTCCGGGCATCTGGTTTCAAAGAGAGATTGGTTAGTCGCCTTCTGTTCATTCTTACCCCTGACTACCGGACCCCATTGGTTAAGTTGGGGCAGGAATAGCTATCGGACTACGATCACAGGCCGGGCCGACCCTCCTTTATTATAGTCCAGTTGGAGAGGGAAAAGTCCCATCCGTTCCAGAAGTCGCAGAGAAATGGAAGGCTTTAATACCAAAAACTACGGAGGCATGATCTAAAAATGGGTAAGCCCGGTGGTTCAAGTTGAGCCTAGCCAACAACCAACATCAGCTTCTAGGGAGAGTAGGAGCTCCTGTTGCTCCAACCATTCTAGTGAACCGGTCGAGACCAGCAGCTATGAATACCCTGTGCCGGTTGTGCGAAGGCAGCCTCAATAAAAATCAATAAAAACGTCCTCCTAAGGAAATAAAGCTTATTCACCTCTACCCTATTGGTTAATCCCGAAGGAAGCTTCCCTGAGAGAGCTGCTATAAGATAAGCTCTTTTTCCATTTAGTTTAGAGAGAGTAGCTTGCTTTCCGCGGTCTGCTATTCCTTTCCTCTAATGACTCAATTTAAAACCTACCGAAATGGCTCTTTAAAGAAGGGCTTGATTCACAGGAAAATTTTGAGAGGGTCGACCAGTCCATTTATCATCCCACCACTCACCCAAGCAAGCTCTGGAGTTCAGGTGCTACAGATTAGTGAAGCCCGATCGTAAGTAACTTCCACAAAAGATATCTAGTTTTTGTCCTTCTCGGGTTCCAGTCCAATCTTCTGCTGCTGCCCCCGGCCTATACTTAATTTTAGACTTTCTGGTCCAGGCCTCAGGCTTACACAAGTCTAATTATTCCGCTACCGATATTGGATCTGAGCCTTCCTTGAAAGAATCGCAAACAAAGAGTCAATTGCTTAGCTTATCGAGATCGCCCCCTCTTTCTTTCCTTTTGCGCCAAAATTCCTTTCTTTTTTCTATTTAGCTTCTGCCACACATTTGACACTGACACCAGGGCTCCACCTGAGGATCACCCAGACGCACGAGCACAGACTGGTGTACACTCTCTGCACATCGCGGGACTTAGGCCTTTGCATGCAGCACCTGTCTTCCGCAGGTCTAGAGTAGCACAACTGAAGCAAAACCTTATTTTCGGCAATACGCGCCCGGGAGAGAGAGACATCTCTCGTTATTGCTGCCTTTCTTACTACTTTGACACAGTCGTCTACGTAAAGGTCTGCACTCAGGAGAGATGCAGTCCCCCATGTATGACATCTTTGAGCCTTCACTGATGAATGTTAAGATGAAAGCACAAGAGACTAGCACCCTTTCTCAACCTAAGAAGCTTGCATCTAGGATTCAGACTAGCCCACAATCTCAAAGAAATTCCGAGAATAAGAGTAAACCCATGTCACAAAGCAATCCCTTTCATAAAAGAGAGACCATCAAGAGTTCAGCACTACCAGACTACGGCCTCCACTCAGACAGGTCTAGAGGCGAATTCGCAGTTTCAGCAGCAATAAGTCCAGCAGACTCAGCTTCAACCGCAACAACTTCAAAGAGCCTCAGGCGCGAGAGCAGGTTAAACCAGTGCCGCTACAGCATTCTCAGGTGAGACCAGAAAAATATCCCTTTCCGCTAGGTCAGTCTCAGCAATACCTACAGCCTCTACCTCAACTTCAGGGGTCAGTCAATACCTGGCAAGCCCCTGCTCAACCTTACCAAGATCTTCTTCTATCCAAATAATCCCGCTAGTAGCCCCTCAGCCTACGCAATTCACTCCTCAAGACAAGAAAGCAACCTATCTTACTAATAATGAAGGTTTTGGCTTGTCCCAATTCTAAACCAAATAAGAGTGCAGGAGACCTAGGTTAGAGGGTTTCTACGCGCTTTACTAAGAAAAAAATAAGGGCTGAGGTGGAAGCATTTCCATCTATAGTAACCTTAACATCGACTATGTTCATGAATAGTGGGTATAGGTACCGATCGGAGAATAGCTTCAGGTAGCCCCTATAGACGACATCCGTGGGGTTCATCGGAACTATATAACAAAGGTATCCATCAATCAGTCATCAAGTATGATCAATCAAGCCCATAATCTAAAATTGATATTCCGTCCCCCTTTTCAGTTGGAGTTACATAGGAGAGGTCCATTGGGGGCACTAGTTACTGGTTGGGTTACATTGGTCCATAGGCGCGCGAATAGGGTCCTACCAGTCTATTCTTTGGGTTGCCTTCATAAAGTGTAAGTTCGATTACATCTAGTTCCAAGCGGTAAAGAAGGGCAAAAGAAAGCCTGTAGAAGTCTTTCCGGTCCCTCTGTCCGAGAAGATATGTTTGCGCGCACCGATCTACTGCCCGATTTCTGAATGATGTATCTAGTGGAGGATGGCTATTGGCGCAGTAAAGCCCAATTCTTCCTTGGTAGTTCCACGGATCCGAACTTGATCTGGAATTACTTAATTTCGTCAGGGCGGTGGATGAGGTAGGTTAAAGCTTTAGTGCCGTTTAGTTTGTCTAGTCAGTGCACTTTTAAACAAGCGAAATCGACCCATACTCCTCAAAGAGTAGGACCACCCAACAAGCATAACAGTTGCAATCGTAGGGCGCAAAGAGCTCGTTTGGTTTAGTCTTTGCCCCAATTCAGCATTAATCGGGTATTTTAAGCGTATTGTTGTAACAAGGCCAGGAATTCTTCATAGAGTTGGTGTGCTCCTCTTTTTCGTTTAAGGATAAGTGGGTATGTCTTATTAGGGTCGCTATAGTCTAAGTAAGTAATTTCCCACCTGGGTGGGGGAACCCGAAAAGACAATGGCCGATTCATGTTAACAATGGAATTCGTAATAAGCCCGCAGCGACTCATGAGACTTTTTACTTTTCTAATGTAATTTTTTGATCTAGCGAACTCAGCAGCTTTCCCAATCATGGGCACAATCTGTTCCCGACGAAGGCCAAGCTCGCCCACAGCCCCTTGACCACACTCTCCCTTGTAGCCCTATTAAAGACTTATATTCTCTATATAGGGAGGTGTATGTGGGCTTTTTGACTCATACTCTAGCTTCCCAGTTGGTGGAGGCACTAAGTAGCCTTTGGGTATGACGAAAGGCTACAGCTATGCATAGGAAGTCTCAGTTAATGGGATGCCGGGTTCCCTTTGAGTGTAGAAAAGCTGCTGCTCGACTTGAATTGAGGCTTCCAATCTCCTAGCCTAGCCCAATACCTGGGCAAGAAGGCTGGCCGGCTGCTCAAGCGTCTTTTCCAAGGAATTGACCCCAGGGGAATGGGAATAACTTCATTTCAAGTGAGACTAGTAGAAAGGTGCACGCAAAGGGATTTTTAAGCAGGCTGATGAATGAATGTGAAGAGCACCCTGATAAAAAAAAGGATTATGATCGTTAATCGTTAGAGTTAGAATGCCTTATAAAGATGAAGATCTTAATCGATCTGCCTTTCTTTGTAAGTCAACAACTAACCCGAATCCCCGGAAGAAGAGAGTTTAGGATAGTTTTTTTATCACGAAAAGCCCAGCGCTCGCGCTTCTTTAGAGTAATCAGAATTATAAAGGATATCAAAAATTTTATGGCATTACACTCTCTTCCTCTTTCTTTTTAGGGGTTACAGGGCTATGCTCTTTCAAAGAGGGAAAGTGGGGCGGGCGATTCTTATTCCTGTACAGTTTCGTGTTCACGTCCAGTCTTCTCTGTCCACTAGTGCAGCTTCCAGCTCTATGCTATGTATGGTAGTCGTTTGACTCGGGAATCCCTTCGCCCAGCTAGCTCGTCCGTGCCTGGCTTAAGTATTTGGCCTGGTACGCAGTCCAGTCCTCTTCTCCGGATACCTCCATTGAATCATGGTTTGAAGGCCCAATTGTCCTAACATCTTGGAAAGCAAAGGATTAAAATCAAGAGCTGATAAGGTTTGGGATATTGTGGCCTTTGTTTGATCTCAATATGAAGTATCATAAAGGTGAGATCAAACCACCAAAAGCTCTGACTTCAAGTTTTAGTTTAGGTGGGACCCGGGTCTCTGGAGGCTTTACTGGTCAAGACTTCTTGGTCTTTGCTCGTGGCCTAAACCAACCACGGGCAAGGAGAGGTGTGGTGGTACTGGGATTAATCCTGGACACCACTCCTTCCAACGCCATCTATCAAAGTGAATAGAAGTCCTCAATCAACTTCCAGAGCAGAAGGATTAGATACTTACTCTTCACGAAAAAGAGCGAGGGTTACTGACAGTCGACCTACGGTAATAGGTTTGAAGATATGGCAACAGGATGTTTATAGCGTACCGAGCCTAATAGGCTTTCTGCTTCAATAGCTCTACTCTCTCTTCATTCTGGAAGAAATGCCAGTGAGTCACGGACGAAGAGTTTGAATCCTCTCTAAAGGCCTTATAGGAAGGCTAGTGAGGCGGCCCTCATAGAATGGGATTCGGACGGAAAAGCCAAAATCCTATGTTACTAATCCGGGGCTTTGGTCAGAATGTCTGTAAAGCATGGCATTAAGTAAGAAATTACTTCTCTAATCAAGTATGTAGTACCTTGAAGTTTAGACTCTTCCCAACCAACCGTAAGAACTCATACGAGCTGTAGTCGGACGTTAATCAGTAAACGGTGTGATGTTAGCAATTGAATGCGTATCAGCTGTGATCTTTTCTTCTGTGATTGAATCAGTAAGCGCTGCAGATGTGATTCAATATAAGACACTATGTGCAGGAAAGAAGCCAAGTCCAGTAGCTTTTTAATTAAAAAAGGAGATGGGAACTTATTAGAGTGTGGCCAAGCCAAGACTCGAGTGGCCAAGTGGATGCAAAGACTATAAAGCCACGGAGTCTCCCCCTGGTTCTAGAGTAGGTAGACTAAGAAGAAGGTACGGAAGAAGAAGATAAAGGGTAGCTGGTTCACGAAATGAAACTGACAATCTCAACTTCCTTACTTACGATATAATAAAGTAATACACCAGCTCCAGGCTTTAAAGAAGAAAGACCTGGCTTCAAGGGCTTTAGCTTTGAGGAAATAAAGATCCCAAGCTTATGCTGAATTTAGAGTGGATGTGCCTTGGTCTTCTGTGAGTTCCAGAGATTTAGATCAAGGTAGTTCAGTTCTACGAGGCTAATTCCATTCAGTCTTGCTGTGAAATAAGCTCTTGCCAACCTCTGCGGAATATAGTCAGTGTACCGCGAGTAAAGTCAGGCGGTCAAGCGCACTCAGAAAGATTACTTTTTTAAACGTTGAAGATTTAGGTACAATAGAGAAAATAATTCGCTCAGGTTCACAGAAAGAATAAAGAAAGAAGGCTATGGGAAAGATCCCAGACCTGGCTCGCTCCAGGCAGAAAAAATTCCTCCTCCCCCAGACCCGGCATAAGAGAAGGGCTGATAGCGCCTATGTGTCAAAGGAGAGTTATTGCCGGGGATCCTCTTCTCCGAGATCTTAGGTCTGCTGTTGATTGTTGATACGGCTTGGCTCCTGATGCCAGGTCCGGGTAGGGATATGTGAGATAAACTGCTGCTAGTGAGGGGCATCTATTCTACTCTGATGCGAGGGAGGAATGCGTATTACGCTTTTAAGAATCCATGCCCTTCATTGCAGGATGAATCAGAGAGTAGTAGTCTATGCAAGAAGAGAAAGACGTCCCAGATACAACCACCCATTTCACTCAAAGATAGTCTCGTTTGGCCTAAGGTGAAAGACGCGGATTGCACAGAGATTAACATGATATAACCTCCGATCCGGCCTCAACACAGGAATAGCCCAGATCTGCACAACGTTATATCCCAGATCGTTCATAATGCACAAAATAGGCCTACGTCCTACCAAGCCCCTCGATCCACCTACCTAGTACCAGTTCCATCACAACCGCAGCCCCTTGTTATCACCATTCCAAGCGCATCATTTTTCGCACCAAAGGTTCCGAAAATCCTGACACTCAGACCCATCCCAAAACCGATGGTTATCACCTATCCACCCTCGAAGGGACCCATCACTATAAGCCTCCTGGAACCTAACACGGGAAATCATGCTGTGCCTTGGAATTACGGCATCGAGGCTACTACCGAACAAGGGGAAAAGAGCCCGAGGTAGGTGGCAGAAATTGGAGGAATGACTCGTTCTGGAAGATGTTATACTCCAGAAGAGTTGGAACTAAGAAGGAAGAATCGAAAGGATAAAATGGGAGATATTTAACCTGTCAAGCAGCAGAGGAAGAAATAAAGAACGGAATTCTTGAGGATCATCAAGAACAGTGAATTCAGTGTGGTTGAACAACTCAATAAGATGCCAGTCTATCTGAGGTCTCCTGATAGCATCAGAAGCTCACAGGAATGCCTTACTCAAAATCCTCAATGAACCCCATGTCGCCTCCAATATTTCCACTATAAATCTGGTGGGACAAAAGGTTATCACTTTTAGAGAAAATGCTTCTTGCCTTATCAGACTTAAGTCTGAACGTCTGGAAACCTAGGTGCATCGTATATATAGTAAGATAGACAGACCCCAGGGAACTACCTTTCTTCGAAGCGCGACAGGTCTACTTTTCATATTCCCGTAGATAAAGAACGAGAGTCGGCTTCCTTAAATCTGTTCTTCCTCAGTAAGAAGAGGGGGAATATAGTAGTGCCCCAATTCTTCACTTTGAACCCCTCCTTTGACTTTCCTAAGGCATATTCGGGGAGGAGCCTATTTTAATTTTTTTAATTAATTCCTGCTATAGTCACTTCAACTGCTTATGAATGTAGTTCCCAGATTGCGAAGTTAAAGCGGAATTCCTTTCATTTAACTTGTGACGGTCATTCCCCTGTAGAAAAGAGGGAAAATATAAGATTTCTTTTTGCTCGCAATAAAGTTAGCGTCCTGATGTCCCTTGTGTCGTTGAAAGGAGTCTAAAGCCAGATAAGATCATTCCCTAAGGGACTAGTCCTTCTATCTTACTTCTTCTACCCAATCAGCATGAAAAGGCATTGAAGGGTGCAAGACTTCTATCTTTCTGCCACTTCGTCTTGTACCTGTCCTTTTGGGACAGCCTCTCTCTTCACACCTTGAACCAGGACTAAAACCTATCCCTTCTATTATGAATAAATCCTACTTAACCGCTAAAGGAACGTAGTTGCATTTCTATAAGGAGAGGGATTTAAGCTTGTTTGATAGAATAAGGGACAGGTATGTTTAATTGCAGGTTCTTTAGAGCTTGGAGTTTAGAAGCATACTTGTTAGAGTCAGGAGCGGAGATACTCGACTGATAAGGAGAGGAACGAAGTAGCGTGTTGTTGATAGAACAAGGTATGAAGTAGCTCGACATTATAAAAGGAGAGGGGTTGGCTGGCTTCCCATCGATAGGTGATACCCTAATTATAGCATGCTTCCTTTCTCTGGGTATGCCTTCGGCTTCTTCCTCAGGGTCATCCCCTGAATGAAAATTCTGGGACTACGGAAAGGCTAAAGTCTGATTACCTGTTATTAAAGTAGCAAGGCTTGGTCTTCTGTGAGTGAAAGAACCCGGAGCAATTGGCTGAACTTACCCTAGCTCGAGAAACTTCTATCCCCGCTTTTGTTCAATTATAAATAAATAACAAGCAAGTTTGATGGAGATTTGTAGCATCATTCAAGTAAATACAGATTGAGATCGTAGAAACATGAGCTTGTGATATAGCTACACCTAATTCCGGACCGGTTAATGCAAGAACTATAAATAAAGGACCAAGATCTCCTATGAAATATAAAAGATCATTCATACATAGCATAGTCCAAGCGAACCCACTTAAAATCTTTACTAAACTATGACCGGCCATCATATTAGCAAATAAACGTATTCCTAAGCTTAATGCGCGAAAACAATAAGAGATTAGCTCAAGGAGTACTAAAAAAGGCGCTAACGGCAGTGGGACTCCTGCGGGTAATAAGAAGCTTAAAAAATGAAGCCCATTTCTTTGAAATCCCACTATAGTAATGCCAATAAAAATAGAAAATGAGAGACCCAAAGTAATGAGAAAATGACTTGTAACTGTGAAGCTATAAGGTATCATACCCTGAAGATTACAAAATAACAAAAAAGTAAAAGTGACAAAGATGCAAGGGAAAAACTGTTGTTTCACATTTCCGGAAAGACCACCTATTTGTTCGTTTACCAGGTTCGGCACGAAATCATAAATAAGCTCTACCAAGGATTGCCAAGCATTGGGTACTGACTTTCCTCCTCCCTTTTTAGTAACAAAATGAACCAGCAGTAAGACCAAACTGAGAGTGAGCAGCATAAACAAAGAGGGATTTGTGAATGAGAAATACAAGTCACCTATCTTCATAGGAAGAAAAGGGATTATCTCAAATTGTTCAAGAGGGCTGGGTATAGGAACCAGAACCACCCCCGACTCTAAGTATAAGTATAAGTATAAGTTGTCGTTGTATAAGTATAAGTCTAACTGTAAGTAAAAGTAGTTCATCATGACGGCGAGTTAAGTTAAAATTCTGCTTTACTTTAAGCAATGAGAAAAGACTTGTCGAAAAGGAAATAGCCGGTTGGTTGATCCAGAAATGCAAGGGAGAAAGATGCACAAACGAAAAAGGAAATAATTTATCGGGAGCAATATCAACTACCCGCTCTAATAGAATTCCATAAACACAACGCGAAGATACTTTACTGAATGACTTGATCGATCGTACTGTACTAGAAAGACCAGAATCCTTTCATACGCTATTTTTGATCCAATCTCGCACTTGGTCTGATCCTCTTTCTTGATGTTCCCTCACAGACCCTTTATGTAACCTGATCTTATTACGACGTATCTTTCTTGTCTTGATTGAATACATCATTGATTGAAACAATCATGCAAGAGGTCTGCTACGTCAATTGCGTGCGTAACGAGTTAGAACGGCACCATGTGAGATTCTCATCCCGACTCGTTCGATTAATGGTGTTGCTGTCAGCCCTGTTCCTAGAGATCTGGGATGGAGGGACGCAAGATAGAGCAAGAGGTTTTCGCCCTTTTTCTTTGAATAGGCAACTTTTACACACGGGAACTTACGAATAATGATTCCCTTTGACAGGAACTTGCTTATAAGAGACTCTCTTCGATGCAACTCAAAGGAAGTAGCTCCAGGAGTCCAGAGAGCAAGCAGCCAACGGTCGGAAGATGTTCTAGACTAGCGTGACCGGAACCTCCGAGGATAGAAAGCCCGCTGCTTACCATATTATGCTAGCAACTTCACACCGACAGAGAGCAAAGATAAGGCGGAATGGAGACCATAGGTCTCCGCGCCGGCTCAAAAAGAAAGGTTCTTACTCCGAGAAGACTTACCAAAAAGAGCCAAAGCGTTCAGGTCAGCAACTCGACCTTCGCCTACTTCGGAAGGATCCAATGAAAGTTGGCCCAATTGCTTGAACATAGAACCTTTGTATCCGAGAGTAGACCTGTCATTCAAGAGCAAATTACTTGACTATCAGCCCAAGGATCAGGGCAACCTCTTGGATATCTCGCTTCTTGGCCGCTCTTTACACTGTCCCACCATTTGGTGGTGTGCGGAGAAGATATATCCGGGGAAGCGCTTTGATAAGTATGCTATCCTTGGCGACGATATTTGTATCGCCGACTCAAAGGTCGCAGAAGTCTACCTATCTACACTTAAGGATTTAGGTGTGACTATATCACTTCCTAAGTCTTTAGTCTCAGATGTAGGTGGCGCTGAGTTTGCTAAGAAGTTTAGGTGTAAGAATTTAACAGTGGATTTATCCCCTCTCTTCGAAACCAGGCTAATTCCCATACAATACATGCATGGACTGTATTCCCTTTGTCATCTCTATAAGATACAGAGGTTTTCCACTCTATGTCGATTGTATGGTATTGGTTATAGGCTTGCTTCTTGGTAAACTTAACCACACTAAGTCGTCTACAGTCTTACGGCTGAAGGCGATTTGGTTAAAGGCTAAGCTACCTTTCGAGTTGTGGCTTGGCCAGTGCTGTCCTGTCGACCCTTATTTAAAAGGTCGATTGATCTGGAAGCTTCAACAAGCTTTCAGACCTAAGGATCTTGTGGTGCCTCCAACGAGTACTTCTAAGTCTGAGACTTTTGAGTACTTAGAGGATATGACACTTCTAAGATCTTGGACTGAAGCCTGGCTCAAGTACGTCAGGTGGTATTACGCTACTGCTTTATCCCCAGATGTTTCCATCGAGGATTTTTTCCAAGCTCCTGTTGTTACTACTCGCTCTTTCCAGCGAGTAAAGAGTTTCCACTTCTGACCCGTTTCGGTCTGGTCAGTCCCAAGGTGCATATTCTCATATAGAAACAAGCGAAGCGTAGCGAATCACATAGATAAGCCCCTACCTGCCAGCATCAACTCATATACCACGTGGAATGATAACCGAAGGGCTCAAGCAAAGGCCAATGGTGATAGATATAGATCCGGAACCCCAAGCATGGACACTTAGACATAATGGAAAGCTTGTTAGGAAAGTTCAACTGGAATAGAAGGCCGAAAAGACAAAAAGAAGGGACTTTCACATCGCCCCCGACACACCCACGAAAGGAACTGAAAGAAAGCAAAGAATATTTCCACGCTCAGAACGAATGCAAGATCCACGGGACTCGATACAGCCGGGGACATCGGAAGTAGGGACCAGCGCAGAGTCGGGATCCCTTTGGTATAATCAACAAAGAGGAAATAATAGTAGGGAATCTCTATCTCATAAGATAGTAGTCGGAAAACTCATTATTGCCTGTCTTACAGTGTGTCTCTTGAGCAGTCTTTCCTACGCCACCGTCAGCGGTACTGAGCTAAGTCAACTATTTTGATAAGGGTAGATTCAATAAAATGAAATAAGACAACTGCTACTAAGAATCTAGTTTTCTAAACAGACAAAGATCCTTAGATTAGATTCCAGACCGAGGTAGCAAAGGCTACGCTTTGAGGGCAATCGAGACTTGCAAGCACAAGACGGCTGTGATTGGGTGATCAGCTCTGTACAGGGCAGAGGATCCCGTGAAGAGAGACACGCTACACTAGACCGATAGTGGCTACATACCATACGGATAAGACTTCTCTCATACAATGGCTGTTCCAAAGAAGGAGAAGGATCGTATAGAAGAGCTGGTGGATCCCCAACTCTTGGGGAAAGTAGCCCAGCCTTCAACCATTATAGGATAGGGATGTAACTTCCGGTAATAAATAGCTAGTTCTGATTCACGTGTACCAGCCCTTCCTTATGCGTCCTTATACTATTATTCCTCCCCCTCATAGATTTACTGTTCTGTGCGAAGCTTGCAAAACCTATTCAGGGCATTTAGATTACGGTTGAGAAATTTAATAAGAGAAGAAAGCGTAGAAAGGCAATCCGCAGTCAATGAAACTGACTATTGACTATTTAAGTAAGACCAAGACCTGACATACGGAATACATAATATAAGGTTCATCCATGCTTTTAACAATCTCTACTGTTACTGGTTAGACCGACTTGCTGGCTTCTTTCATTCCTTCCCCCATTCCGTGTCTCCAACCCGCCATAGGGAACTTAGATGATTCATCCTAGCTTAATTAGGGCTTTCGCCCTTCAAGGTC
>C688J14111_10000112_pt1 | contig 18712 bp, 16 predicted proteins | sample HopSoiMetagenom1_FD_14111 | JGI IMG/M metagenome (IMG submission 14111)
GGACCTTCACGAGCCACGGACTGCCGGCGGCGCATGTCGTGCATCTGGCGCTCGGCACTGGGCTTGCCGCCATGGTGTTCACGTCGATTTCCAGCATGCGTGCGCATCACGCGCGTGGTGCGGTGGATTGGACGATTGCGCGCGCCATGGCGCCTGGGATGCTGACGGGCTCCTTCGTCGCCGCTCTCATCGCCGGCTTCATCCCCACCCGGCCCCTCGCCCTAGGCTTCACGCTGCTGGTGTTTTATGCCGCGACGCAGATCCTGCTCGACCTCAAGCCGCCGGGTAATCGAGATTTGCCAGGCCCGCTTGGCCTTTTTTCCGCCGGCGCCGTGATCGGCGCGGTATCGAGCCTCGTCGCCGCCGGCGGCGCGTTCCTCACGATCCCGTTCCTCGCGTGGTGCAAGGTGCCGTTACGGCGCGCGATCGGCACGGCGGCGGCGAATGGTCTGCCCATCGCCATCGCCGGCACCGCAGGCTACATCCTTCATGGACTACGGGTGGAAGACCTGCCGCAGCCGAGCATCGGCTACGTCTATCTGCCGGCACTCGCGCTCGTCGTTACCACCAGCATGCTCAGCGCGCCGCTCGGGGCGCGCCTGGCGCACAGCCTGCCGGTAAAACGCCTGCGGATGATCTTCGCGGTGCTGCTTTACTTCTTCGCGGCGAAGATGCTGGTCGGCGTCTGGTAGTCCGCTATCCAGTGCTCTGCAGCGAGCGCATCGACCACGGCGCGGGTCTCGATGTGCGCGGGATGCCGGTGGTAGGCCTCCAGGGCGGCGCGGTCTTCGAAGTCGCAGATCAGCGCGAAATCGACCGCGCGCCGTCCGCTATTGAAGCTGCGGCCCACTTCGACGCCGAGCAAGCCGGGAATGCGGCCCACCTGCGCCTCGAGCGCGGCTCGCGCGGCGGCGAAATCATCTGGCGACTTCAATCGCCAAAGCACGATATGTCGGATCATCAGCGCTAAACTGCGGCCTTTTCTCAGGAAGCGCAACTCGTGGCCGGTCCTCTTTCGCACATCCGGGTTCTCGATCTGTCGCGCGTGCTCGCGGGTCCTTGGGCCGGCCAGAACCTGGCCGATCTGGGCGCCGAGGTGATCAAGGTCGAAAGGCCGGGTCCGGGCGACGATTCACGAGCCTTCGGCCCGCCGTGGGTAAAGGATGGCGACGGCCGCGATACCAAAGACTCGGCGTATTTCACCTCCGCCAACCGCGGCAAGAAGTCGGTCACGCTCAACATCTCGGCGCCAGAGGGACAGGCGATCGTGCGCGAACTCGCGAAGAAGAGCGACGTGCTGATCGAGAACTACAAATTCGGCGACCTCGCCCGCTACGGGCTCGGCTATGACGATCTTCGCAAGATCAATCCGGGTCTCATCTACTGCTCGGTCACCGGCTTCGGTCAGACCGGACCGTATCGCGAGCGCCCAGGCTACGACTTCATGATCCAGGGCATGGGCGGAATGATGAGCGTCACCGGTGAGCCCGACGATGCGCCCGGCGGCGGCCCGCAGCGCGCCGGCGTGCCGATCGCGGACATCATCACCGGGATGTATGCCTCCATCGCGATCTGCGCCGCGCTCGCGCACCGCGCGCAGACGGGCGTCGGACAGCATCTAGACCTCGCGCTGCTCGACTCGCAGATCGCGCTCCTCGCTTACCAAAACACCAATTACTTCGCGACCGGCAAGCCGCCCAAGCGCATCGGCAATCTGCACCCCAACATCGTTCCCTACCAGCCGTTCAAGACGAAGGACGGCGCTGTGATCCTCGCCTGCGGCAACGACAATCTATTCCGCAAATTCTGCGAAGCCGCTGGTCAATCGGCTCTGGCCGCGGACGCCCGCTTCGCGAGCAATGGCAAGCGTGTGGAGAATCGGGGCGAGCTGACGCGCCTCCTCGCTGACGTGTTCCGCCAGCGCAGCACGTCGGACTGGGTGGCGCTGCTGGAGAAGGCCGGCGTGCCGAACGGGCCGATCAACGACATTGCGCAGGTGTACGAAGAGCCGCAGGTAAAGGCGCGCGGCATTCGCGTCGACCTGGATCACCCAGTCGCCGGCAAGCTGCCGACGGTAGCGAGTCCGATGCGATTCTCAGCGACGCCCGTGGAATACCGCGGCGCGCCGCCCGTTCTCGGGCAGCACACCGACGAGGTGCTGGGCCAGCTGCTCGGCAAGAGCGGCGCGGACATCGCTCGCCTGCGCGCCTCTGGCGTAATCTAGAATCTCGGTTCTTTAGGAGGAGGACGACATGACCCAAATCCAATCAATGATGGCGGGCTGCGCACTGGCTGTTATGTGCGCGGGTGCGTTCGGTGCCCCGACCACGCTGCGTGCCTCGCACCAGTTCCCCGGCGGCCGCGGCGACGTGCGCGACGAGATGGTGCAGATCATCGCGCGCGACGCGAAGGCGGCGAACGTGGAGCTCGAGGTCCAGGTATATCCGGGCGCCTCGCTCTTCAAGGCGAACGATCAGTGGAACGCCCTGGTGAACGGGCAGCTCGACATCTCGTCGTTCCCGCTCGATTACGCGAGCGGCAAGCAGCGCGCCTTCGGAGCGACGCTGATGCCCGGCCTGGTGCGAAACCACGAGCGCGCCCAGCGTCTGAACGATTCCCCGTTCATGAAGGACATCAAGGCGCAGATCGACAAGGCCGGCGTGGTGGTCCTCGCCGATGCATGGCTCGCCGGCGCTGTCGCGTCCAAGCGCGCTTGCATTCGCAAACCCGACGACATCAAGGGTCTGAAGGTGCGCTCGGCCGGTCCGACGTTCGCCGCCATGTGGCAGGCCGCCGGGGCGTCGATAGTCTCCATTCCCTCGAACGAGGTCTACAACGCTCTCCAAACGGGGGTGGCGGAAGCGACGGACACGAGCACGGGCAGTTTCGTCTCGTTCCGCATCTACGAGCAGGTGAAGTGCATCACTGCGCCGGGCGACAACGCGCTGTGGTTCATGTACGAGCCGGTACTGATGTCGAAAAAGAGCTTCACCCGTCTGAACAAGAAGCAGCAGGACGTGCTCATGGAAGCGGGCAAGAAGTCGCAGACGTTCTTCGCCAAGGAAGCAAAGAAGCTCGACGACGACATGGTCAAGGTGTTCAAGGACCACAACGTCGAAGTCGTGACCTTGACCCCGGCCGAATACGAGTCCTGGCTCAAGGTCGCGGAGAAAAGCTCCTACGCCGAGTTCGCGAAGGAAGTGCCGAACGGCAAGAAGCTGATCGACGCAGCGCTCAGCGTCAAGTAACGCTCTGGACACTTACGTCCGCGCCGTACGGCGGGTGTCGCAGCTCTGCGGCATCGTCGCCGCGACGCTGATCGCGCTTGCAGTCGTGGTGGTGTGCCAGATGGTGGTGGTGCGTTATGTGCTCAACCACAACACCATCTGGCAGACCGACTTCGTCACTTGGAGCCTTGTTGCCGCCACTTTCCTCGGCAGCCCGTATCTTCTTCTGACGCGCGGACACGTCAACGTCGACGTGCTGCCGCTTTATCTCGGCGCGCGCAACCGCTACCGGCTGGCCCTTGCGTCTATCCTCATGTCGCTCGCGTTCTGCATGGTGATGACGGTCCTCACCACGCGCTTCTGGCTGGAGGCATGGGAGCAGCGCTGGGTGTCGGATACGATGTGGCGCGCCCGGTTGTGGATCCCCTATAGCGCGATGCCGGTCGGCCTCGCGATCCTCACGCTGCAGTACATCGCCGACCTTTATTCACTGGTCACGGGCCGGCAGCCGCCCTTCGGGATCAAGACGTGAGCCCGACGGCACAGGGCGCGATCGTTCTCATCGCCACGCTGATGGTGCTCCTGTCCGGCGCGCCGGTGGCGTTCGGCCTGGGTGCGCTGTCCATCATCTTCATCGTCATATTCCAGGGCTTCGGCGCCCTGCAGGTGGTCGCGGAAACGTTCTACTCGGGCCTGAACGACTTCACGCTGGTGTCCATCCCGATGTTCGTCATGATGGGCGCGGCGATCGGTTCGTCGCCCGCGGGCAAGGACCTCTACGAGGCGCTCGATCGCTGGCTCTACCGCCTCCCGGGCGGGCTGGTGATCTCGAACCTCGGCGCCTGCGCCATCTTTGCCGCCCTGACCGGCTCGTCGCCCGCCTGCTGCGCCGCCATCGGCAAGATGGGCATCCCGGAGATGCGCAAGCGCGGCTACCCGGACGAGATCGCCACCGGCTCGATCTGCGCCGGCGGCACGCTCGGCATCCTGATCCCGCCGTCAATCACGTTCATCCTCTACGGAATCGCCACCGAGACCTCGATCGGGCGACTGTTCCTGGCGGGCGTGCTGCCCGGGTTGATGCTCACCGGGCTATTCATGCTGTGGACGCTGTTCGCCATCTGGCGGCGCGGCTTCCGCTCGCACGCCGCCGACTTCCGCTTCTCCTGGAAAGAGAAATTCCAGGCGGTGCCGAAGGTCGCGCCGTTCCTGGCCATCATCATCGGCGTCATGTACGTCCTCTATGGCGGCGTGGCGACACCGTCGGAGGCGGCGGGCGTCGGCGCGGCGCTGTGCGTGATCCTCGCGGTGGTCATCTATCGCATGTGGCAGCCGGCGCAATGGTGGGCGATCCTGCGCGATACCACGCGTGAGTCGCTGATGATCCTGATGATCATCGGCGCCGCGGTGCTATTCGGCTACATGCTGACGTCGCTCTACCTCACGCAGACGCTCGCGCAGGCGATCGCCGAGATGCACGTCAACCGCTGGGTGTTGATGGGGCTGATCAATGTCTTCCTGCTGGTGTGCGGCTTCTTCATTCCGCCCGCGGCGATCATCCTGATGACCAGCCCGATCCTGCTGCCGATCATCACCGCCGCGGGCTTCGACCCGGTGTGGTTCGGCGTGATCGTGACCATCAACATGGAGATCGGCCTGATTCATCCGCCCGTGGGCCTGAATATCTACATCGTCAGCTCGATCGCTCCGGATGTGCCGCTGATGAAGATCATCTGGGGCACGATTCCCTACGTGCTCTGCATGTTCCTTGCGATCGTGATCCTGTGCGTGTTCCCGGAGATTGCCACCTGGCTGCCGGACACCCTAATGGGGCCGGTTCGAACCCACTAGGCGGTCCCAGGCCGCGCTGATCAGCGGCCAGAAAAGCAGGACGAGGGCGAGCGTGGTGATGGAGCCGACGAGCCCGTTCGACCAGAACACGCGCATGTCGCCCGCCGAGCCGATCATCGAAAGCCGGAAGGCGTCCTCGGCGCGGTTGCCGAGCACGAGCGCGAGGGTGAACGGCGCGAGCGGGATGCCGATCTTCTTGAAGACATAGCCGACGACCCCGAAGAGCAGCATCAGCCAGACGTCGAACATCGCGTTCTGGATGGCAAAGGCGCCGATCGCGCACGAGACCACGATCATCGGCGCGATCGCCGCGAACGGAACACGCAACACGGCGGCGAAAATTGGCACGGTGCTCAGCACGAGGACCAATCCGACCACATTGCCCAAGTACATGGAGGCAATCAGCCCCCACACGAACTCCTTGTGCTCGACGAAGAGCAGCGGCCCCGGGTTCAGCCCCCACACCATCAGGCCGCCGAGAAGTATCGCTGCGGTACCGGATCCCGGAATGCCAAGTGCGAGCATCGGCAGCAGCGCCGAAGTTCCCGATGCGTGTGCCGCCGTCTCCGGCGCGAACACGCCCTCGATGCGGCCCTTGCCGAAGGACTCTTTGTCCTTGGCGAAGCGCTTGGCGAGGTTGTAGCCCATGAACGATGCCGCGATCGCGCCGCCCGGCGTGATGCCGAGCCAGCAGCCGATGGCGGACGAACGCAGCAGCGTCACCCAGTATTTCGGCAGGTCTTTCCAGACGCGCAGCACGACGCGCAGGCTGATCGCCGCCGCGTGCCCGCGCAGCGCGAGGCGCTCCTCCATTGTGAGCAGGATCTCGCTGATGCCGAAAAGGCCGATCACCGCGACAAGGAAGTTGATGCCGCGAAAAAGCTCGCTCCAGCCGAATGTCATGCGCAACTGCCCGGACACCGTGTCCATGCCTACGCCGGCGAGCAGCAGGCCGAGCGACATGGAAATCAGCGTCTTGTGCTTCTGTTCGCGGCCAAGGCCCACGAACGAGCAGAAGGTCAGCAGGTAGACGGAGAAGAACTCCGGCGGCCCGAATTTCAGCGCGAAAGAGGCGATTCCCGGAGCAAGGAAGGTGATGAGCAGCACCGCGACCAGCGAACCGATGAAGGAGGAAGTGAAGGCCGCCGTGAGCGCCTCCGCGGCCTTGCCTTGCTGCGCCATCGGGTAGCCGTCGAAGGTCGTTGCCACCGACCACGCTTCGCCCGGGATGTTGAACAGGATCGAGGTGATCGCGCCGCCAAAGAGCGCACCCCAATAGATGCAGGAGAGCATCACGATGGCGGAGGTCGGGTCCATGGTGAAGGTGAGCGGCAGCAGGATCGCCACGCCGTTCGGCCCGCCGAGGCCCGGCAGCACGCCGACAAAGATTCCGAGTACCAGTCCCAGCATCATCAGCGCCAGCGTCTTCCACGTGAGAAGGACGCCGAAGCCGTACAGCAGAAGCTCGAATGCCTCCATGAGTTGCCTAGAAGCCGAGCAGCGCTTCGAGCGGCCCCTTCGGCATGATGACGTCGAAGGCGATCTCGAACGTCGCGAACATCACCACGGAAAAGATGAGCGCCGTGAGCACGGATTTCCACGCAGCGATGCGGCCGACCCACACCATGAAGCCGGCAATGAGCAGGAAGCTCGCGACGTAAAGGCCCAGCCACTGCAGCAGCAGCACGAAGGCGATGGTCGGGACCAGCACCTGCATCACCCGCCTTAATTGCACCCGCCGCACGAATGCCTCGCCTGGCGTGTGCCGCGCGGCGAGCTCCTTGAAGATGCCGTAGATGCTCGAGCCGGCAAGGATCAGCGCAAGATAGAACGGGAAGTAGCCGGCCTGTGGGCCCGTCGCATCCCAGCCCATCCCCGTGCGCCAGTTGTCGAAAGCGAGAACACCCGCCACCGCCAGAAGAGCGACCGAGACCGCGATGTCGACGCCGCGATTACTCGCGACGGCGGGCGACTCGGCCGCTTCGTCGTGCTCGGGTGCCGCCATTTACTTGGCGACGAATCCCGCCTCGGTCATCAGGCTCTTGTTGAGCGTGTCATCCTCTTCCAGGAATTTCAGCATCTCCTTGCCGGAAAGGAAGATGGGCTTCAGCGCCTGCTTCTCCATGTAGTCCTTGTATTCCGAGGTCTGCGACACCTTGCGGAAGAGGTCCACGTAGAACTGGGACTGCTCGGCCGTGACCTTGCCCGGCAGGAACATGGCGCGCAGCATGAGGTACTGCACGTCGAGCCCCTCTTCCTTGCAGGTCGGGATGTCGTTCCACGATTGCTTGTCGGTCACCTTGGTCTTGTACTGGATGCGCTCCTTGTCGAAGACGCAGAGCGCGCGCACCTGGCCGGCGCGCCAGACTTCGGCGTTTTCCGACGGGTTGTTGACGTTGGCTTGCGTGTGATTGCCGACCAGCTGGGTCGCCGCCTCGCCGCCGGACTTGTACGGCAGGTAGGCGAACTTCGCGCCCGTCTTCTTCTCCATGAACACGGTGAGGACATGGTCCTCGCGCTTGGAGCCCGTGCCGCCCATCTTGAACGGCGGGTTCGCGCTTTTCGCGGCGGTGATGAAATCCTTCACATTGGCCTGCGGCATCGTGGTGTTGTCCCAGAGGACGAACTGATCGAGTGCGATGACCGATATGGGTGTGAGCTCGCGCCAGTTGAAGGGGATCTTCGCGGACAGCGGCAGCATGTAGATGAGCGAATAGGCGAGCAGCACCTTGTTCGGATCGCCGGCGCTCGACTTCATGTACATCAGTGCTTCCGCGCCGGACGCGCCGCCTTTCAGCGACACCACCATCGGCTGCTTCATGAGATTGTTCTTCTGTATTGCGGCCTGCATCATCCGCGCCATCTGGTCCGACGCGCCGCCGGCGCCGGCCGCGACGACGATTTCAACCGGCTTGGTGGGCTCCCACGCAGCCGCGTTACCGGCCAACGCGAACGCAGCGAGCAGGCTCGCCGCCATGCGAATTTGCACCCTCATTGTCATCCTCCTCGTATAGCTTGTAATAGTGGCTAGGCGACCTTGCGTGCGGGCGCCTTTGCACATTCCGAAAGATAGTCCATCGCGGCGCTCACGCCTTCCTTCTTCACCGGCACGCCGGCGATCCCGAGCCCCATTTCGACTCCGGCGAGCGTACCCATCAGCGTGAGGTCGTTGATGTCCCCCAGGTGGCCGATGCGGAATATCTTGCCGGCCAGCTTGCCGAGGCCCGTGCCGAGCGACATGTCGAACGCATCGAGGATGGCTTTGCGCGCGCGATCCGCGTCATGGCCGGCCGGCATTAATACGGCTGTGAGCGACGGCGAGTACTCGCGCTGATCGAGGGCGAGCACTTCGAGGCCCCAGGCGCGCACGGCGCGGCGCGTGGCTTCGGCATGGCGCTGGTGGCGGGCAAAGACGGCATCGAGGCCTTCTTCCTCGAGGAGCATCTTCAGCGCCTCGCGCAAGCCATAGAGGAGGTTGGTCGCTGGCGTGTACGGGAAATAACCGTTCCTGCCATTGGAGATCATCTCGTCCCAGCTCCAATAGCTGCGCGGGAGCTTGGCCGTTTTCGAAGCTTGCAGTGCCTTCGGCGACACGCAGTTGAACGACAGCCCCGGCGGCAGCATCAAGCCTTTCTGCGAGCCGGCTACCGTCACATCCACGTTCCATTCGTCATGGCGATAATCGATCGACGCGAGCGAAGAAATGGTGTCGACCATGTACAAGGCGGGATGACCGGCGGCGTCGATTGCTTTTCGCACGTCCCCGATGCGAGACGTGACGCCGGTCGAGGTTTCGTTGTGTACGACGCAGACCGCCTTGATCTGCTTCTGGGTATCCGCGCGAAGGCGTTTCTCGATCGCCTCCGGTTCGGCGCCGTGGCGCCAGTCGGTGGGCAGGAACTCGGTCTGCAGGCCAAGCTTGCCCGCCATCTTTTGCCACAGGCTGGCGAAGTGACCCGTCTCCGCCATCAGCACGTGGTCGCCCGCGGAAAGGGTGTTCACGAGCGCCGCTTCCCAGGCGCCAGTACCGGAGGCGGGGTAAATCACCACCTCGCCTTTGGTTGACTTGAAGACGCGCTTCATTCCGGCCAGCACGTTCTTGCCGAGGTCGCCGAATTCGGGCCCGCGATGGTCGATCGTCGCGGAGTCGATGGCGCGAAGCACGCGATCGGGCACATTCGTGGGCCCGGGAATCTGCAGGAAGTGACGGCCGGCTCTTCTAGGCATTGCGCTATTCTAGCCTTCGTCGCATGAACGCTCCCTCTGTACCGGTTCACCTGGTGAAGCCCGCACGCAGTGCGCTGGCCGACCGGCTGAGGCGGGAACTCGACGCCGAAATCCTTTTCGACCGGGCAAGTCGCGGACGCTATTCGACGGACGCTTCGATCTATCAATTGGAGCCGATCGGCATCGTGGTGCCGCGTACCGAGGATGCCGCGCGCGGCGCCATTGCGATTGCCGCGGAGGAAGGCGTGCCGATCCTGCCGCGCGGCGCCGGCAGCTCGCAATGCGGGCAGGCGGTCGGCGAAGCCCTGATGATCGACCACACCAAATATCTGAACCGCGTGCTCGAGGTCGACGGCGAACGCGCGGTGGTCCAGCCGGGCGTGGTGCTCGATGCGCTGAATGCGCAGTTGCGGCCGAAGGGCGTCTGGTTCCCGGTGGATGTCTCCACCAGCGCTCAGGCCACGATCGGCGGCATGGCCGGCAACAACTCGTGCGGCTCGCGCTCGATTGCGTACGGCAACATGGTGCACAACGTGCTCGCCATCGAAGCGCGCACCGTCGGCGGCGAAACGTGGCGTTTCGGGCCGATGGACGAGGGCGGCGGGCCGCGCGGCTATCAGGAGTTCGTCGCGCGGCTGCGAGTCCTCTTCGAGCGGGAAAAGGAAGAGATCGAAGCTCGCTTCCCCAAGGTCCTGCGCAAGGTCGCGGGCTACAACCTCGACCACATCGGTCCGCCGCACGCGAACGCCGCGCACATCCTCGTCGGCTCCGAAGGTACGCTCGCCTGGTCGGAGCGCCTGCACCTCAAGCTTTCCCGCATCCCGCCGCAGCGCGCGCTCGGCGTGTGCCACTTCCCGAAGTTCTATACCGCGATGGAGCTGACGCAGCACATCGTCAAACTCGGCCCCAGCGCGGTGGAGCTGGTCGATCGCACGATGATCGGCCTCGCGCGCGACATCGATGCGTTCCGCAAGACCGTCGATACCTTTATCAAGGGCGAGCCGGACGCCATCCTGCTGGTCGAATTCGCCGGCGAAGAAAACCAGGCGTCACGCCTGAGGCAGCTGGTGCAGCTGATGGCGGACCTCGGTCTGCCGGGTTCGGTGGTCGAAGTCACGGACGCCAAGCAGCAGCGCGACATCTGGGAAGTGCGCAAGGCGGGCCTGAACATCATGATGTCCATGAAGGGCGACGGTAAGCCGGTGTCGTTCATCGAGGACTGCGCGGTGCCGCTCGAGCACCTCGCCGAGTACACCGATCGCCTGACGCGCGTGTTCGAGAAGAATGGCACGCGCGGCACCTGGTATGCGCACGCCTCCGTCGGCACGCTGCACGTGCGGCCGATCCTCGACATGCGCCGCGACGGCGCCGAGAAGATGCGCGCCATCGCCGAGGAAGCCTGCGCGATGGTGAAGGAATACAAAGGCGCGTATTCAGGCGAGCACGGCGACGGCCTGGTGCGCTCGGAGTGGATCGAGCCCTTCTTCGGCCCGCGTCTTACGGCCTCGCTCGCCCACATCAAGTCTTGGCTCGATCCGCGGGGACTGATGAATCCCGGCAAGATCGTCAACCCGTCGAAGATGGACGACAAGGCCCTCTTCCGTTTCAAGCCGGGCTATCGCACAGAAGTCGCGCCCGCTGCGCTCGACTGGAGCGAGTGGGGCGGCTTCGACAAGGCCGTCGAGATGTGCAACAACAACGGCCACTGCCGCAAGTTCGACGCGGGCACGATGTGCCCTTCGTACCGCGCGACGCGCGACGAGCAGCATGTGACGCGTGGAAGGGCGAATACGCTGCGCCTTGCCCTTTCCGGGCAGCTCGGCGACGAAGGCGAGAAGGCCGTCAAGGAGGCTCTCGACCTTTGCGTCTCATGCAAAGGCTGCAAGCGTGAATGTCCGACCGGTGTCGACATGGCGCGCATGAAGATCGAGTTCATGGCGCATTACAAGGCGCGCCATGGCCACAGCCTGCGCGATCGCGCCATCGCCTTCTTGCCCAGCTACGCACCTTTGGCCGCGCGCCTTGCTCCGCTCGCGAATGCACTGACTTCGGCGACGAAGGGCGCGTTGGGCTTGGTCCGCGAGCTACCGCGCTGGCGGAGCGATTGGTTCCGCGATACCGGGATAGCCGATGGTGATGTGATCCTCTTCGTCGACACGTTCAATCGCTATTTCGAGCCTGAAAACGCGCGCGCGGCGATGAATGTCCTCTCTGCCGCGGGCTATCGAGTGCACGCACCCGCTGGCCTTTGCTGCGGCCGCACGTTCCTCAGCGCTGGCATGGTCGACAAAGCGAAACGCGAAGCGCAGCGCCTGCTCGCGGTGCTCGGTCCTGCCGCCGCACGCGGCGTGCCGATCGTGGGGCTCGAGCCCTCGTGCCTCTTTTCGCTGCGCGACGAGTACGGCGTGCTGCTTAAAGGCACCGAGACGCTTGCGCGAAATTCATTCCTGTTCGAGGAGTTCCTGGCGCACCGTCCGGGCCGCCTTGCCTTCACTGAGANCAAACGGGAAGTCCTGCTACACGGACATTGTCATCAAAAAGCCTTTGACGCGATGCCAGCGGTGAACAAGGTGCTCGGCATGGTGCCGGGACTAACGGTAAAAACCGTAGAAACCAGCTGCTGTGGCATGGCCGGCAGCTTCGGATACGAGGCCGAGCACCTCGAGGTCTCGAAGGCCATGGCGGAAATGAGCCTGTTGCCGGCGGTGCGCAACGCGCCGCAGGCGACGATCGTTGCGGACGGCACGAGCTGCCGGCACCAGATCGCCGACGGCGCAGGGCGCGAGGCCATCCACGTCGCGCGACTGCTCGAGTCGGCGCTCAAGCCAGCAGCGTCATAACCACCGATACGCTAAGCACTGAGGCAGCGGTGGAGAGCACCGCGCCGGTGGAGGTTTCCGCTTCGAGCACGCCATAGCGCTGTGCCAGGACGAAGGCGGTCGCGCCCAGCGGCAGGCTGGCGCAGAGCACCGCTACTTTCGCCCAGAGCGGATCGATCACCAGCAGCGAGTAGGCCAGCGCGGCCATCAGCAATGGATGCAGGATCAGCTTGAGCGCGGTCGTCGGCCAGCTGGCGCGAAAGCCTTCGCGTATCGACAGCTGGGAGACGAATAGGCCAATGGCGAAAAGCGCACACGGTCCTGCCGCGGCGGCGAGCAGGGAAGCGAAGCGCTCTATCGGCAACGGGATCTTCACGCCGCTTGCGACCACCACGACCGCCAATGCAATCGGCCAGATGAGCGGGCTGCGCGCCACGCCCGCCAATGCGCGAGCCATGCCGCCGCCGCGCGGGTTGGCCAGCAACTCGAGGCAAACGATCGCCACGGCGAAGGAGACGATGTTGGTGGCGACCGTCGCGAGCGCGGCCGGGAGCGCGGCGCGTTCGCCGTATGCGACGGTCACGAGCGGAATGCCGAGGTAGCCGGTGTTGGCGAAGGATGCGTTCAAGGCGCGCAGCACACTTTCGGCGGGGGTCGAGCGCCACGCGTAATACGAGAGGCCGAAGGCGGCGAGCGCCGTGCCGAACGTGGCGAGCACGACGCCCAGAAGGAAGCTGCCGCTGCCGAGTAGCTCGTCGAGCGAGCCGCGGTAGACCGCGATGAACAGCATCGCCGGCAGAGCAAAGGCGTATACGAAGCGGTTCAGCGCCTCGCTGGAACCGGGGTTGATGAGGCGAAAGCGGCCCGCCAGTACCCCGCAGGCTACGAGCCCAAAGACTGGGAACGCCGCGCCTAGGACCGGGTCGAGCGTCGACTCCATGCCCATAGCGCAATGCCGGCGAGGATCATCGGCAAGCAAAGCCACTGTCCCATGGTCAGGCCGAAGGCCAGGTAGCCAAGGAATGCATCCGGCTCGCGCGCGAACTCGGCGATAAAGCGCAGGATGCCGTAACCCATCAGGAAGAGCGCCGAGAGCTCACCCTTGCGCCGCGGCTTGGACGACAACCACCACAGGATGAAGAAAAGCGTGAGGCCTTCGCCGGCAAACTGATACAGCTGCGACGGATGACGCGGCACGTCGCCAGCGCCGCGGAACAGCATGCCCCAGGGCACATCGGTCACGCGCCCCCAAAGCTCGCCGTTGATAAAGTTACCCATGCGCCCCGCCGCGATGCCGAGCGGTACGAGCGGCGCGACGAAGTCCATCAGCCGCAGATACTCGATCTTGTGGCGCCGCGCCGCGATGACCATCGCCAGCATGACGCCGAGCAAGCCGCCGTGGAACGACATGCCGCCCTGCCACACGGCGAAGATCTCCAGCGGATGGCTGAGATAGTGGCCTGGCTTGTAGAAAAGCACGTAACCGAGGCGGCCGCCGAGGATTACGCCGAGGACGGCGAGGAAGATCAGGTCGTCGAACTGCTGCCGCGTGACCGGCGCGAGGCCTTTGCGAATGCGATAGTTGCCGAGCCACCAGGCGGCGGCGAAGCCGAGCAGGTACATGAGGCCGTACCAGCGCACGGCGAGTGGGCCGACCGAGAACGCGATCGGATCGATATCGGGATGGACGAGCATGGCTATTGCGCGAGGCGGCGCGCGAGCGCGACGAATTCGGCGGCGGAGGCCGCGAGCGTTCCACGCCGCCACGCGAGCCAGAGGTCAAGGCGCGGATGGCGCTCGGCGAGCGGGCGATACACCACGCCGCGTCGGCCAAGGTTCGCCACCGACGCCGGCACGACTGCTGCACCAAGCCCGCTCGACACCAGGCTCACTACCGTCTGCATCTGGATCGCCTCCTGCGCGACGTTGAGTGACATGCCGGCCTGCGCGGCCAGCTGCGCGACGATATCGTACAGGCGCGGGGCGATCTGCCGCGGGATCATGACGAAGGGTTCGCCGGCGAGCTCGCGCAGCCTCAGCCGGCCTTTGCCGCGCGCAAGCGGATGGCGGGCCGGTAACGCGACCACGAACGGCTCGCGCTGCACGACCAGGTGATCCAGCCGTGCCGCCCCGGCGACCGGCGGCAGCAGCAATCCGAAATCCAGCTCGCCCGCGTGCAAGGCCGCCGCCTGGTCCGGGGATAGCATCTCGCGCAGCGAAAGCCGCACGCCGGCGTGGGCGGACTTGTATTCCCTAAGAAGCTCGGGGAGGAGGCCGCCGTAGTCCGCGAGCGAGACGAACCCGATCCGCAGGCGCGCGTGCTGGCCCGAGGCCATGGCCCGCAGCTCGTGCACCATGCGCTCGAGCTGCCCCGTTAATCGACGGGTCTCCTCGAGCAGGCGCGCGCCTTCGGGAGTGAGCTCTACCTTGCGGCGCGTGCGCACGAAAAGCGGCACGGCGAGCTCATCCTCGAGCGCGCGAATCGCGCGCGAAAGCGGCGGCTGCGAGATGTGCAGGGCCTCCGCCGCACGGCCGAAGTGCAGCCGCTCGGCGACGGCCACGAAATACCGCAGCCGACGCAAGTCCGGCACATTCATACCTGCAGGGTATTACAGCGCGACGGACATTGCATTGGTCTCGGCGCCGTTCCGGACGCAGAATGCGAGGTTCCAGGAGGATCGCCATGACCACCTACAACCGCCGCTCCAAGCTGATTACCCACGGCGTGGCCCGCTCGCCCAACCGCGCGATGCTGCGCGCGGTCGGCTTCGGCGACCACGACTTTGAGAAACCCATCGTCGGCGTCGCCAACGGCCACTCGACGATGAACCCGTGCAATGCGGGCATCCAGCCGCTCATCGACCGTGCAATGGCTGCGCTCGAGCATGCCGGCGCGAAGCCGCAGGTCTTCGGCGTGCCCACCGTGACCGACGGCATCGGCATGGGCACCGAGGCGATGAAGTATTCGCTCGTATCGCGCGAGGTGATCGCCGATGCCATCGAGACCAGCATTAACGGCCAGGCCATGGACGGGGCGCTGGTCGTTGGCGGCTGCGACAAGAACATGCCCGGCGGCATGATGGCCATCGCGCGCATGAACGTGCCGGCCATCTATGTCTACGGCGGCACCATCAAGCCCGGCAAGTGGAAAGGCAAGGACCTGACCATCGTTTCGGCATTCGAGGCCGTCGGCTCCTTTGCCGCCGGCAAGATGAGCGAGGAAGACTTCGTCGGCATCGAGAAGAACGCCTGCCCGAGCGTCGGCGCGTGCGGCGGCATGTATACCGCCAACACCATGAGCTCGTCGTTCGAGGCGCTCGGCATGAGCCTGCTCGGCTCGTCGCAAATGGCGGCACCCGACGGCGAGAAAGCCGACTCGGCAGCCGAGTCGGCGAAGGTGCTCGTCGAGGCCATCAAGCAGGACCTCAAGCCGCGCGACATCATCACGCGCAAGTCGATCGAGAACGCGGTGGCGCTGGTGATGGCGACGGGCGGATCCACCAATGCGGTTCTGCACTTCCTGGCGATCGCGAGCGCGGCGGGCGTCAAGTGGACCATCGACGACTTCGAGCGCGTGCGCCGCAAGGTGCCGGTGCTTTGCGACCTCAAGCCATCGGGGCGCTTCGTCGCGGTCGATTTCCATCGCGCGGGCGGCGTGCCGCAGGTGCTGAAGATCCTGCTAGCGAACGGCGTGCTGCACGGCGAGTGCATGACGATTCACGGCAAGACCATGGCCGAGATGCTGAAGGACGTGCCCGCCGAGCCGGCCGCCGACCAGGAGGTAATCCGTCCGTGGTCGAAGCCAATGTACAAGGAAGGCCACCTCGCCATCCTCAAAGGCAACCTCGCCACCGAGGGATGCGTCGCCAAGATCACCGGCCTCAAGAATCCAACCATTACCGGTCCGGCGCGCGTCTTTGACTCGGAGAACGCGTGCATGAAGGCCATCATGGCGAAGCGCATCAAGCCCGGCGACGTGGTGGTGATCCGCTACGAAGGCCCCAAGGGCGGACCGGGCATGCAGGAGATGCTCGCGCCGACTTCCGCGCTGATCGGCCAGGGCCTCGGCGAATCGGTCGGGCTCCTCACGGATGGGCGCTTCTCGGGCGGCACCTGGGGCATGGTCGTCGGCCATGTTGCGCCCGAGGCTTACGTGGGCGGCACGATCGCGCTCGTGAAGGAGGGTGACTCCATCACGATCGATGCCAAGAAGCGCCTGATCCAGCTCAACGTGCCGGCGAAGGAGCTCGCCAGGCGCCGCAAAGCATGGAAGGCGCCGAAGCCGCGGTACACGCGCGGGCTGATGGCGAAATACATGAAGCTCGTGTCCACCGCGTCGCTGGGGGCCATTACGGATTCAGAAGCTTGAGCCGGGCTGCTTGAGAAATTCCACTTCGTCGGGCGTGGAGACGCGGCCGAGGATGGCGTTGCGGTGAGGAAAGCGGCCGAAGCGCGCGATGATGTCGCGGTGCGCGCACGCGTAACGATGGACATCCGCCGTCTCCGGAAAGCGCGCCAACGGCTCGGTGAGCTCGCAGGCGCGCAGCTGGTCCGCGAGCACCTCGCTATGCTCGAGCGGCAGATAAATGAACAATTTTTCGACCGGAAATAGCTCGCGGTCATAGCCGCGCTCGAGCGCAAGGTTCGAGCTTTCGAGGGCGAGCGCATCGGCGGCGAAGGCGCGCGCGTTGCCGCGAAACATCTGGCGCGGGAACTGATCGAGCACGATGATGCGCGCGAGACACGGTCTTGCAGCGTCGAGCCAATCGCGGTTGCCGGCGAGCGTTTCGTACAGTCCGAGGAAATGGCGCGTGATTTCGGCGTCGAAGGCGGCGCTCTTCTCGAACCAGCGCTTCTGGCTCCTGCCATATTCGGCGCCGCTGCCGAACCAGAAGGCCAGCACGTCATCCGGACGGTAGTTGGCCATCGGTGCAGATGTTAAGCTCGTCGGGGCATGCTTAGCCGAATCGTCGCCGCCGTGCTCGTCATCTGCCTCGCCCTGCCCTATCCCGCGCAGGCTGCGATGCTAGCCATCGATTCGGGTCAGCGCGACCACGTCAACCGCCTGCTGGATCGCGCAGACGTGCAGTCGCGTCTGCAAGCCTATGGCGTGAGCGCCGACGACGTGAAGGCGCGCGTCGCGGCCATGACCGACAGTGAACTCGCGCCGCTGGCCGAGCGCATCGACAGCCTGCCCGCGGGCGGCGAGGGCATCATCGGCGCGCTGCTGATCATCTTTATCGTGCTTTTGATCACCGACATCCTCGGCTTCACCAAGGTCTTTCCCTTCACCAAGCCGATCAAGTAGGCAGTGCCCAATCGCCTCGCCGGCGAGACCTCGCCGTACCTTCAGCAGCACGCCGCGAACCCGGTCGACTGGTATCCGTGGGGCGCCGAGGCGCTCGAGCGCGCCAAGCGTGAAGACAAGCCGATCCTGCTTTCGGTGGGCTACTCGGCTTGCCACTGGTGCCACGTCATGGCGCACGAGAGCTTCGAGGATGCGGCCGTCGCGGCGGTGATGAACCGGCTTTTCATCAACGTGAAGGTGGATCGCGAGGAGCGCCCGGACCTCGACCAGATCTACCAGAGCGCGCATCAGATGCTCGCGCAGCGGCCGGGCGGCTGGCCGCTCACCATGTTCCTGACGCCCGAGGGCGCGCCGTTCTTCGGCGGCACCTATTTTCCCAAGCAGCCGCGCCACGGATTGCCCGGCTTTGCCGATCTGTGCGAGCGCATCGCGGCGATCTGGCGCGAGAGGCGAAGCGAAATCGAGGCGCAGAACGCCGAGGTACTGAAGGCGTTCGAGCGCACGCTCCCGAGGCCAGCGGCGGCGGGCGAGTTCTCCGCCGACGTGATCCGCGCGATGCTCGACAACCTGCGCGCGAACTTCGATGCGCAGCTCGGCGGCTTCGGCACGGCGCCCAAGTTTCCGCACCCGGCGGACCTGGAGCTGTGCCTGCGCGAAGGTGAGCGCGACATGGCGCTCGTCACGCTCGAGCGCATGTGCGAAGGCGGCATCTACGATCACCTGGGCGGCGGATTTTGCCGCTACAGCACCGATGCGCAATGGATGATTCCGCACTTCGAGAAGATGCTCTACGACAACGGGCCGCTGCTGGGCCTGCTGGCGGACGCCTGGTTGGTGAGCCGATCGGAAACCTTCAAGCGCTGCGCCGAAGAAACCGCGGCCTGGCTGATGCGCGAGATGCAATCGCCGCAAGGCGGCTACTACTCCTCACTCGACGCGGACAGCGAGCACGTCGAAGGCAAGTTCTACGTGTGGGACCGCGGCGAAGTGCAGGCGCTGCTCTCCGCCCAGGAATACGCCGCATTTTCCGGTCGCTTCGGGCTGGATCGCGAGCCGAACTTCGAGGGCAAGCACTGGCACCTGCACGGCTATGCGCCTTTGGTCGGTAATGCCGCGCTCGTCGATTCGGCGCGCGCCAAGCTATTCGCCGTCCGGGAGAAGCGCGTGCGGCCCGGGCGCGATGACAAGGTGCTCGTCTCGTGGAATGCGCTCGCCATTCGCGGCATGGCGCACGCCGGGCGGGTGTTCGCACGCCCGGCGTGGATCGCCTCGGCGCGCAG
>C688J14111_10000114_pt1 | contig 18566 bp, 20 predicted proteins | sample HopSoiMetagenom1_FD_14111 | JGI IMG/M metagenome (IMG submission 14111)
CCCGCCGGCAGCTCTGCTTCGTCAGCGGCGAGCCCGGGATCGGCAAGTCGACGCTGGTGCGGACGTTCCTCGCCGGTCTGGATGCGCGCACGGTGACCATCGCCCGTGGGTCGTGCTTCGAGCAGCACGGCACGCCGGAGCCATACCTTGCGATCATCGAGGCGCTCACTGCGCTTGCGCGATCTCCGCGCGGTGCGCAGACGGTCGCGGCGCTCGTTCGCTACGCGCCGACGTTCGTGGCGCAGGTGCCGCAGCTCATTCCGGATGAGCAGCTCGCCGAGATTGCGCGGCGCGCGGCTGGAGCAAATGAATCGAGACAGCTCCGCGAGCTCAGCGAGGCGATCGAAGCGCTCTCTTCGCAGGATCCGCTCGTGCTGGCGCTCGAAGACCTGCAATGGTCCGACGTTGCGACGATCGATTTGCTGTCGCTGCTCGCCCAGCGCCAGGAGCGCGCGAAGCTGCTGGTGCTCGGCACCCTGCGGCGTGCGGAGGTCCAGAGTCCTGACCACCCGCTCAACCGCGTCATGCGCTCTCTGGTGGCCCGCTCCGGCGCGCGCGCCATCGAGGTGCCGAAGATCACCGCCGCGGCGGTGCAGAGCTTCATCGACCGGCGGTTTCCCGGCCATGCGTTTCCGCAGCAGCTGACGAACCTGGTGACGAAGATCACCGGCGGGACGCCGCTTTTCATGGTGTCGCTGCTCGACGAGCTGGCCGGGCGCGGAATGCTCATCGAGCGCGACGGCCGATGGGCCTTGTCCGTCCCGATCGACGAGGTGGAGGCCCACCGGCCCGCCAGCGTGAAGCAGCTCATCGACATCCAGCTCGACCGGTTGTCGGCGACCGAGCAGCGGGTACTCGAAGCGGCGAGCATCGTCGGCGCTGAGTTCTCCACCAGCCTGGTCGCAGCCGCGCTGGAGATCCCCGTCGAGCAGGTGGACGACACGTGCGACGCGCTGTTGCGCCGGTCGCTGTTCCTGCGCGCGGAGTCGGACGATCTCTATGGCGTGACCCATGCGCTGGTCCAGGAGGTCTGTTTCGAGCGCAGCAGTCCGGCGCGGCGGCAGCGCTGGCACCGGCTGGTCGCGGAAGCGATAGAGCGCGACCCGCGCGCCGGCGAGCTGTCGCACTTGTTGGCGAAACACTTCGACGCGGCCGGCGATGCGGCGCGCGCGCTCCCCGCCTACGCAGCCGCGGGACGCCAAGCCGCGCTGCGCAACGCGACCTCGGACGCCGTCGCTCTCTGCACGCGCGCGCTGCAGTTGCTGCCGCGCGTGGCCGCGGGGCGTGGTCGCGATCTGCTCGAACTCCAAATCCACGAGACGCTGTGCGAGCAGGTCAGCTCGAACACGTTCAGCGCGGCCTTTGCCGGGCGGGAGGCGCTCGCGGTCTACACCCGGGCGATCGAGATTGCACGATCGCTCGGAGATGCTCCGCGGGTGTACCTGGCGATCACGCAGCTGTGCAACTACAACATGATCGTCGCGCAGTACGATCGGTCGGCGCCGCTCACCGCCGAGCTCGAGCAGATCGAGCAGACATATGACCTCGACCCGACCCTGCTGCGGCGCGGGATCTTCGCCCGGGCGTACACCGCGTTTTTCAGAGCCGACCTTGGCACCGCGCTCCGCCTGCTCGAGCGGTTGGCGCCAGCCGAGGGCGAGGCGTCCCCGTTTCGCGACGACCTCCCCGGGAGGGCTTTGGCCCTCGGCCACCTGGCTTGCGTACGCTGGGTGGTGGGCGAATCGGAGCGCGCGCTTGCAGAAGCGATCGCGACGATCGGCCTCGCAGACCAGATCAAGGTCCCCATCCTGCAGGCGCTCGGACACGTGGTGCGCGCGCGGCTCCGCTATCTGCGCCGCGACCCGCTGCCGGTCGTCGAAACAGAGGCGCAAGAGGCCGTTAGCGCGGCCGCCCTGGATCTGGGCCTGCACACCGAGGCGCGCGCATTCGCGCTGTGGGCGGAGGCGCGGCGCGGTCCGCTCGCGCTGACTGTGATCCAGCCGCTGCTCGACGCCTTGCGCCAGCGGCTGAACGAGGTGTCGACCTGCTCCACGTTGCTTGCACAGGTGTTGATCGACGTGCTGAGGATCTCGGGGTATGCCGCGCAGGCGCACCAGCTCACCGACGAGATCATCGCCTTCGCGCTCGCGCACAACGAGAGCGTGTACCTGCCCGAGCTGCTGCGGATGCGCGGCGAACAGCGGCAGGGAACCGATCCCTCTGCAGCGAGCCGGGACTATCGCGAAGCCATCGAGCGCGCGCGTTCGGCGGGAGCACGGAGCCTGGAGCAGCGCGCAATGGCGAGCCTCGCGGCGCTCACGGCCCCCGGGAAAAGGGCAAGGCCATCGTCGAGGAAGTAGTCATGGCCAACTTGCGATCAACTGGTGGCAGTCGCCGATCTCGCGCAACATCTTCTGTTTGATCTCCCAGCGGCTCGCAATGGGCAGGAGCGATTCACGGCCGCCAAACGGTGGGTTCATGCTCGCCGGTGCCCGCCGGGTTCGCTTCATGATGTTCGCGGTAAAATGAGACCCGNATGACGAATCGCTTCTTCCATGGTACCCGCGCCGAGATGACTTCCGGCGACCTGCTTTCTCCTCTGGCGGGTGCCGCTCATCTCTTCCTCACCCTCAACCTCGACGAAGCCATCTGGTCCGCAGAACTCGCCGACGGCGACTCCGCGCCGCGAGTCTACCTTGTCGATCCACTCGGCTCCGTCGAGCGCGCTGCGGATCAACCCGGCTACGACGCGCCCGGCCATCCATCGATGTCATGGTGCTCCCGTACACCGCTGCGGGTCACCGGCGAAGTCACGGAGTGGTCCCTCTACCACGGCACGCGTGCCGACCTGTGCCCCGGCGACTTGCTGAAACCCGGTTACCTTTCCAACTTCGGCGCGACCGCGCGGACCGCGAACTACATCTATTTCAGTCGCACCCTCGACGCCGCCGCGTGGGGCGCGGAGCTGGCCGCCGGCGAGGGACGCGGCCGCATCTACCTCGTCGAGCCGACCGGCCCCGTCGAGGACGATCCCAATCTCACGAATAGGAAGTTCCGCGGGAATCCCACCAAGTCGTTCCGCTCACGCGACCCGCTGCGCATCACGCGCGAGATCGTGAACTGGCAAGGCCACACGCCGAAAGCGATCCAGGCGATGAAGGATGGTCTGGAGAGGCTCAAGCAGCTCGGCGCCGTGGCGATTGACGATTGAGGGAAGAGCGCCGTTCGCGCCGCCTCCGCGGCCACTACCCGACCCGGCGCCTGCTCCTGTCGTAATCCCGGCCAGCGCGCCCGCCCGATCCGATTGCATGGCGAAGTTCGACGGGAATCATCTGCTGAGCGGATGCGTCATCGCGGTGCGCCCCGACGACCGGACGGTCACCTTCATCGTGGAGTTCACCAACAGGTCTGGGTATCCGCTGGCGGACAGCAGGCTGGAGCAGGTGCAGCTTTCCTTCCGCGACGTGCCGAAGTCTCCGTGATCGAGCCGCCAGCAAACGGGAGGCGCCGACCAATGAGCGCTCGATGCCTTGCATCTTCATGGCCGCACGTTCCACTCGTACTGATCGTTACCGGGCGCTCGCATCGGCCTTCAGTGACCGAGCTGCAGGAGCATCCGCTCCAGCGCGCGCTGCAGCTTTCGCGTCCGCCCGTGCGCGACGCCGCGCGAGATCAGCAACGTCAAGATGGCCCACAGCGCGGCGACCACTGCCATGCCGACGCCGTGCGCGAACGGCGCGCCCTCCGAAAGGCCGATGGCGAGCAGCACAAGCAGCGCAATCCCCGCGGGGATCGCGAGCAACAGGCCGGCGACGGTGGCGATGGGCGTGTGCATGCCCGTCACGTGGCCGCGCAACTCCGCGGTCGTGCGTTGCCCCGGCACCGCAAAGACGCTGCTCTCCACCGACGTGCCCAAGAAAGCGCCCTTGCCGCCCAGGTTCAGGACGCGGGAAATCCCGGCTCCGATGCCGGGCGCCGGTAGCCACTGCGTCGCGTGCGGGGCGCGCACGACCGGCGCGAGGCTGTTGGCCCGCAACGCGGCGTCGAGGCGCTGCTCGACCACGTGCACCGGTTCCTCGAACACGTGCCGCGCCGTGCAGGGCGCCGGCGGGCGGCCTTCCAGAGCCCCGCTGTGCAGCTCGACGAGCGCCCGGCGGACCGCCTCCTCGCTCAGTCCTGCCTCCACCGCAATTTTTCGGAGGTCTTCGACGTCGAGCCGCGGCGCCTCGGCGCCAGCCGTCTGTCCCGGTGACGGCAGCGCATGCTCCCGGTCGAGCTCTGCCGCGCGCCGCAAAATCTGTTGAGTCTGCTCCGGACCCAGTCGCATGCGCAGAAGGTAGCCACCCACCGTTCCGGGCGTCGCGTCTCGATCGACGTCGGAGCTACGGATCTCAAGTCATGGTGCTCGGGGGTTTCACCCGCGCGAGTCCGGCTTCGCGCGCGCGGCGGCCGCCGCCGACAGGACCGATTCCTCCAGCTTGGGCAGGCCCCTGTTTCCGATCGCGTCGCCCAGCGTGCCGAGCGTGGCGAGAAGCGCCGTCGCCTCGTAGGGAATGAACACCTTCGAGGCCCCCTGGCCGGCCATGCTCTGCAGCGCCTCGATGTATTTGAGCGCGAGGATCTGAGGCGTCACGCCGGCCGCGTTGATGGCCTTGAACTGCGTCGAGAGCGCTTGGGCGGTGCCGGCGGCGCGCAGGATCTCCGACTGCCGGTCGCCCTCGGCACGCGCGATCTGCGCGTCGCGGTCGCCCTCCGCCGAGAGCAGCTTGGCCTGTTTCTCGCCTTCTGCCTTGAGGATCGCGCCCTGCTTCTGTCCTTCCGCGGTGGTGACCTGCGCGCGGCGCTCGCGCTCGGCCTGCATCTGCAGGGCCATCGAGTCCTGGATCACCTTGGGCGGATCGATCTCCCGAATCTCCACCCGCGTCACCTTCACGCCCCATTTCTCGCTCGCCTCGTCCAGCACCTCGCGCAGCCGCACGTTGACGTGGTCGCGGCTCGTCAGCGATTCGTCGAGGGTCAGGCCGCCCATGAGATTGCGCAGGTTGGTGCGCGTCAGCTGGTCGATGGCGTATCCCACGTCCTGGATCTCGTATTTCGCCTTCACCGGATCGATCACTTGGTAGTAGATGACCGAACCCACTCCCATGCCGACGTTGTCGCGGGTGATCACCTGCTCGCTGTCGAGCCCCAGCACCATCTCGCGCATGTCGACATGATTCTGCAGCGCCGGCTGTCCCTGGCGCCGCATCAGGAACGGGCTGGGCTTGTCGATGAGCGGCAGCACGACGTTGAGCCCGCTCTGCAGCGTCCGGTGATAACGGCCGAGCCGCTCGATGATCATCACGTGCGCCTGCGGGACGGTGCGCAGCGTCATGCGCAAGAAGAGGATGGCGACGAGCGCAAGGACTCCGGCGACGATGAAGCTCATGGTGACCCTCGTTCCAGTGGAATGATCAAGAGACAAAGACCTTCGCGCTGCACCACCTGCGCCTCGGCTCCAGCGACGATCTCGCCCACCAGGGACCGCGCCTTCCAGTGCTCGCCGGTGAGAAGCACCACGCCCTCGTCATCCTCGGTCACCGGCTGGACCACCCGGACGCGCTTGCCAATGATGGCTTCGGCGTTGGTGACGAGCCGGCGCGTGCGGCGGCCGTGGGCCCAGCGCGCCAGCAGGGGGACCTCGACCAGCGCGGCAGCGGCGAAGCAGAGTACCTGCGCGGTCAGGCCGGCCCCCAATGCGGAGGCCAGCGCCGCCGGCAGACAAGCCAGCGCGAAGGCGAGGAGCACGAACGCGCCGTGCAAGAGTTCGCCGCCCGCGAGAAGCAGCGCGGCCGCGACCCAGAGCTCCCACCCGGAAGGGTGCATGAGCCGAGCATACGCGCCCAGGGCGCTCACCGCCTAGGAGCACTGGGACTGCCCGTATGGGACGAGTGGCCGCCTATTGGATATGATGCGGGCAGTTGATGCCGGCGCGGCAGGCACCGGGGCCGTCAAGGAGGAGCGCCATGACTGATCTGCGGGTGCCAAAGCGTCGAGTCCCCGTCGAGATCGTGCAAGTCGGCGGCGCCGTGCGCCGTATCGCGGTGTTCCTGGCCGAGGCAGTGGCAAGTCATGCCGGTCCGGAGCGCCTCGCCGACATCCTCAACGGCCAGGACGAATTCATCCCCGCCTTCGATGAGCAGGCGGCGGCGATGACCTTCCTCAACCGCGCCGCCGTGGCGCTGGCACGGATGACGGGCCAGGTCGAGGTGGACGGCGCCAACGACGTCACCGTCTCCAGCGAGCACGACGTGGAGATCACGCTGCTCGACGGGTCGCGGCTCCGCGGGCTGATTTCCTACTCGCTGCCGTCCGATCGTTCGCGACTGGTCGATTTCCTGAACGATGCGACACCGTTCTTCCAACTCGTCGAGGGCGACTCGGTGACGCTGGTGAGTCGGCGCCAGGTGGCCCGAGTCGCCGTCGTGCAAGGTTGATGACTCATCCTGCTGGCAGCTTCCATCTGCCCGGGCCGTAGGCCGCAAGCAGCAAGAGACCACCGGCGATCCCCATGTTCTTCAGGAAGTGCGTCTGCAGCATTCCTGCCGAGGCTGGGGAGGCCGGCCAGAAGGGGTGGAGGAGGAGGCTGAGGATCACGAGGTACGCGAACATGACCGCGGCCGCGGGCCGCGCCGCGAAACCGGTGAGCAGGCAGATCACGCCGACCGACTCGATGACGAGCGCTGCGGTCAGGAGCGGTGCGGTGAAGCCGATCCCGTGGCTCTGCATGTAGGCGATCTGGCTCGACCAGGGCAAGGAGCAGCGCCAGCATCAAGGACGTCCGTTACAACAGCTTGTCCGGCGTGATCGGCAGCTTGCGGATGCGCTTGCCGGTGGCATTGAACACAGCATTGGCGATGGCCGCCGCCGCGCCGCACAGGCCCAACTCGCCCACGCCCTTGACGCCCGCGGGGTTGCCTTTGTCTCCCGGTTCGTCGATGAAGTAGGGCTCCACCACGCCCACGTCGGCGTTCGTGGCCACATGGTAGTCGGACAGATCGCGGGTCATGATCCGCCCCAGCTTCCGGTCGTAGACGCTGTGCTCGTGCAGCGCCATGCCGATGCCCCACACCATGCCGCCCATCAGCTGGCTGCGCGCCGTGCGCGCGTTGAGCACGCGGCCGGGCGCGAACACCCCCACCATGCGCGCGACGCGGACGCTGCCCAGATCGGGGTCCACCAGCACGGTGGCGAATTGCGCGCCGAAGGCCAGGTTGGTGTACTTCTTGCGCTCCTCGGTGGGAGCGGCCTTGCTGCGCGCCTCCACCGGCTTTCCGCCCGCGCGCCGGACCACGTCGGCGTAGCTCTCCGAGCGGCCTCGCGCCGAGAGCGTGCCATCCTCCACCCGCACCTCCTCGGCCGGCAATCCGTGCAGCGGCGAAGAGGCGTCCGCCACCGCCATCTGTATCAGGCGCTCGCGCAACGCGTCGCAGGTGAGGAGAACGGCCGACCCTACGCTGGCCGCCGTCATCGAGCCGGCGGAGATGGGCGCCTCCGGCATCTCGCTGTCTCCCAGATCGAAGCGGACCTTCTCGTACGCAAGACCCAGCGCATCGGCGGCCACCTGCGCCATCACCGTATAGGTGCCGGTGCCCAGGTCGATGGTGCCGCTCTGCACCTCGGCCGTGCCGTCGGGGAGCAGCCGCGCCAGCGCATTGGCCGGAGAGAAGTTGGCCGGATACGACGCGGTGGCCATTCCCATGCCGAGGAGTTGCCCGGACTGCGTCTGCGAGTGCGGCCTGGGCGGCCGCTTCTCCCAGCCGAATCGCCGCGCGCCCTCCTCGTAGCACTGCCGCAGCGACTTGCTCGAGAACGGCTTTCCCTCGGTGGGATCGGTCTCGGCATGGTTCCTGAGGCGAAGCGCGAGCGGATCCACGGAAAGCTCGTGCGCCAGCTCGTCGAGCGCGGACTCCAGGGCGAAGCTGCCGCTCGACTCGCCCGGCGCGCGCATGAAGGTCGGCGTGCCGATGTCCAGGCGGACGATGCGGTGCCGGGTCTCGATGTTCGGGCACGCATAGAGGTGGCGCGCCTGCAGTGCCGCCGGCTCCACGAAGACGTCGAACTGCGAGGTGGAGGAAGTGCTCTCGTGGCGCAGCGCCGTCAGCTGGCCGTCCTTCTTCGCCGCCACCGTCACCGCCTGCCGGATCTGCGGGCGGCCGCCCACCGGGCCGAACATCTGCGGACGCGTCAGCACCAGCTTGACGGGGCGGCCCACCTGCTTCGCGGCCAGCGCGGCGATGATCACGTGCGACCAGGGCGACCCCTTGCAGCCGAAGCCGCCACCGACGAACTTGGTCAGCACCCGGATGTTCTCCTTGGGAATGGCGAACGCGCTGGCCAGCTTGTTGCGGACGGCGAAGACCCATTGCGAGGAGTCGTAGATGGTCACCCGATCGGGCGCGCTCCAGGCTGCGACGGTCGCATGCGGCTCCATCGGGTTGTGCGTCTCGGGCGGAAGCTCGTAGGCCTGCTCGACGCGGGCGTCCGCCGCGCGCAGGCCGTGCGCGAGATCGCCGTGCTTGGAGTCTGGCTCCTGCTTCCGTCCGCCCGCGAGGACGTCGTGCGGAAAGGCATGATCCAGGTCGTCTTCCAACTGGACGGCGTGCCGCTCGGCCTCGGCCTGCACACGCACCAGCAGGGCCGCGTGCGTGGCCCGTTCCAGCGTGTCCGCTAGTACCACCGCCACCGGCTGATTGCTGAAGTGGATGCGATCGTCCTGCAGCACCTGCACCACGCGGTCGGGCGGCTCGCCTTGCGGCTTGCCCGGCAGGCGCATTGCATTTTTGGGAGTGAGGACGGCCACGATCCCGCGCTCGCGTTCCGCCGCGCCGGTGTCGAAGGCGACGATGCGCCCGCGGGCGATCGGGCTGGTCACCAGGACGCCGTAGAGCGCACCGGGCATCTGGATCTCGTACGAGTAGCGTGCCTCGCCGGTCACCTTTGTTCGGCCGTCCGCACGCACGATGGGCTTGCCGACGCTGTTCATGCCGCCTCCGCGCAGAGCGACAGGGCGCGAATCACCACCCGCTTCGTCAGCTCGACCTTGAAGGAGTTGTCGGCGCGCGGCTGCGCGCCGCGCAGCGCGAGGTCGGCAGCCTTGCGAAAGGACGCGGCCTGTGGCGGTTCGCCGATCAGGGCCTGCTCTGCCTGCGGTGCCCGCCATGGTTTGGTGCCCACCCCGCCCAGCGCGATGCGGGCGGCCTTGATCTTGCCGTCCGCAACTTCCAGTCCCGCCGCGCAGGAAGCGAGCGCAAACGCGTAGGAGAGGCGGTCGCGCACCTTGACGTAGCGCGAGCGCGCGGCGGCTGCGCTGCCGGGCACGAACACCCACGTGACCAGCTCGCCCGGGTCCAGCGCGAACTCGCGTTCCGGGTGCTCGCCGGGGAGCAGGTGGAAATCGCCGAAGGGGATGTCGCGCTCGCCGCGCGGACCCCGCACGTGGACGACGGCGTCCAGGGCCGCCAGCGCGACGCACATGTCCGACGGATGCAGCGCGATGCAGCGCTCGCTGCCGCCCAGGATGGCGTGCATGCGGGTCCAGCCATCGAGCGCGTCGCAGCCCGCGCCGGGATTGCGCTTGTTGCACCGGGTGGCGAGATCCCGGTAGTACGCGCAGCGCGTCCGCTGCAAGAGATTCCCGGCCACGGTGGCCATGTTGCGAAGCTGCGGCGATGCGCCGGAGAGCAGCGCCTCAGAGAGCGCCGGCCAGCGGCGCTTCACCTCAGCGTGGGTGGCGACGACGGTGTTGGTGGCGGTGGCGCCGAGGCGGATGCCGTCCGCGGTTGGCTCGATGCGCGACAGATCCAGCCGCGACACGTCGAGGACGCGGGCAGGATTGAGCACCTCCAGCTTCATCAGATCGACCAGCGAGGTGCCGCCGGCGAGGAACGCCGTCTCGGGCTGGGCTCCCCCGCGCACCGCTTCCTCCACGCTGTTCGTGCGCTGGAAGGCGATCTCGCGCATCACACCCTCCCGTGCAGGCCGCGCACCGCGGCGACGATGTTGGGGTAAGCGCCGCAGCGGCAGATGTTGCCGCTCATCCCTTCGCGGATCTCCTCGTCGCTGCCGCCGCCACCTTCGTGGAGGAAGCCGACGCAGGAGAGGATCTGCCCGGGAGTGCAGTAGCCGCACTGGAAAGCATCTTCCTGGAGGAAGGCCTCCTGCACCGGGTGCAGCGCGCCGTCCTTCGTCAATCCTTCGATGGTGGTGATGGCGCGGCCGTCGTACTGCGCCGCCAGCGCCAGGCAGGAGTCGATGCGCATTCCGTCGGCCAGCACCGTGCAGGCGCCGCACTGGCCCATGTCGCAACCCTTCTTCGTGCCAATCAGGCCGAGGTTCTCGCGCAGGAGGTCGAGCAGCGTGATCCGCGGATCGATGCGCAAGGCGCGCTTCTCGCCATTCACCACCAGCGTGATCTCCATCGAGTCTCCCGGAGCGGCGGACGAGGCGCCTTCGCGTCGAGCGGGGCCGGACGCGCAGGCGAGCGCCATCGCCGCCGCGCCGGTGACCAGGAAATCGCGGCGGCCAAGCCCTTCGTCTTTCGTGTGCTCGGACATGGTGCCGGGAGGAAGCATGCGGTGCGCGCGCACGGAATCCCTGCGGGCACGTACGCGTCATCTGCCGGACGAACCCGGAGCGGCGCCGCACGTCCCGGGCAGTGCCGGCGTGCAATGCTGCGCACCGGGCCGGTGGTGCCCGGCGATGCGCCGGACCGCCGAACTGCGGAGCGCCCCATGAAGCCAAGAATTGCCATCGCGGGTGATGGGAACGTCGGCACCGCCTTGCAAAAGGGTCTGACGCGCGCGGGCTACCAGGCCACCGCCGTGGGCAAGGAACCCACGAAGCTGCGTGAGGCGGCTCTCAGCGCGCAAGTCATCATCCTGGCAATACCGTTCGGTGCAGTCGACGATACGCTGCGCGAGCTGGGCACTGCTGCCGACGGCAAGGTCCTCGTGGATGCGACGAACGCGCTCGACAAGCAGATGAAGCTTGCTGTCGGGCTCACCACCAGCGGCGCCGAGGAGCTGCAGAAGAAGGCGCCCAAGGCGAAGGTGGTCAAGGCCTTCAACACGGCGTTTGCAGGAACGATGGCGACGGGCGCGGTGAAGGGAGAGAAGATCACGCTCTTCGTCGCTGGCGACGACAAAGCCGCGAAGGAGTCGGTGATCGCGATGGGCAAGGACATCGGCTTCGACGCCATCGACGGCGGTCCTCTCCAGAATGCCCGCTGGCTGGAAGCGATGGCGGTCCAGATCATCCAGCTCGCCTACGGCTCGGGCATGGGCGCGGAGATGGGCTTCAGGCTCATCCGGTAGAGCTGCGACGTGCGAGGATGCGCCGGAGGCAGAAGGGCGGCATCTCGCGCATCCAGGGATGGGCCGCGACCACGGCGGGCGGGTAGCCGCGGTAGCTCGCGGCGACGGCGACGGCGGCGACGTCGTGCGCCACGTCGAAAGCCTCCCGCAAGCGCGGCACCGGGGCCCAGCCGCTCCAACCCGCCAGATACGCCTCGCGGACGGCGGCGTACGCAGCCGCCTCGTCGGCGAATCGGCGCTCGAGGTGCGCGCCGGCCAGGAGTTGAAACGGGCTGACGAAGGGGTGCGCGATCCTGACGTCTTCCCAGTCGACGAAGGCATGACCGCCCGGCCCCACCAGCACATTGCTCGGCCACAGATCGCCGTGGTCGACCGTGAGCGGCAGGGGGCCGGCGTCGAGCGCGCGCGCATCGGCGACCAGGCGTGGCGCGAGCGTGCGCAACGTCCCGAGTTCCTCGGCGGTCAGCCCGGCGGGCTCGCCGACGAGCAGCGCGTCCGCGTCGGCCAGCAGCGCGGAAAGGGGCTCGACGAGCGTCGCCATCAGCTTGACCTCGCACCCGAGCGCTCTCAGCTCGCTGACAGCCCCGATGCAGTCCCGCTGGAGCTCGCCGAGCGCGCGCGCGACATCCGTCCAGACCGCCACGTCGCCGGTGGCGAGCGGCTTGCCCTCGAAGGCCTCGGACAACAGGAACCGCCGCGCGCGATCGACGGCCAGGACGGGCGGGACGTACGCCGTGCGGCGCGCCAGCGCAGCCGTCGCCGGCGGCTCGAGCGCGGCCGCCGGCGCCACCGCCTTGAAATAGCGCACGCGGTCGGCGGCAACCATCCGGACGACGGTCGAGAACTCCGACACGCGCACCTGCTCGACGTCGCTGACCGGGCCGGCATGCGCGGAGACCCATGCCGTTGCCTCGGCGAGCCAGCCCGGTCGACTCCACGCCGTGCCGCCGGCACTCAGGCTCCTCGTCACCCAGCGGGCCACCAGCGCCTTCACGTCCCCGCACAGCTGCACCTCACCAGCGGCGACCGCTGGACGGGACCACCACCGGCCCGCGGCGGCCGTGTCCATGAGCGCTTCCGCGAGCCAGGCCTTGCGCACGCGGTTGGCCGCGACGTCGAACTCGGTGGCGACGGCGCCGCGGATCGACACGGGCAAGCCGTAGCGGGCGCGCATGTGGCGCGCGACCAGCTCCACCTCGGCCGTGTGTTGCTCCTCGCTCACAAAGCCGGGAAGCGTCCAGCTGCCGGTGTCGTCCGGCACGAGCCAGAGCGCGTCATCCCGCTCGAGGACGAGCAGGTGGTGGAAGAGGGGGTTGTCCCGGAGATAGCCCATCTTGGAATTACGGCTGCTTCATGCAGTCGGTTACCGTCGAGCCATGCATGTGTAACCGCACGATCGCACCGAACGTAGTCCCTTCGAGCGATGCTCGACCACGTCGTTTCCACCGCCAACGAGACCGACCGCGCGCGCCTCTTCCAGGTGTGGGAGTCGTCCGTGCGCGCAACGCACCATTTCCTGGCCGAAGAGGAGATCCAGTTCCTGCTCCCGGTCGTCCGCGCCGAGCTCGCCGGAATGTCGCCCGTGCAGTGCCTTCGCGCAGCGGACGGAGGTGTCTGCGCGTTCATGTTCGTCGAGGAGGGGAACATCGAGGCGCTCTTCGTAGCACCGGAGCAGAGCCGGATGGGCGCGGGGCGCGCGCTGGTCGAATTCGCGGTGCGCTCGCTCGGAGCAAGTCGCGTCGACGTCAACGAGCAGAACGAACGCGCGGTGCGCTTTTACGAGCATCTCGGATTCCGCACGATTTCGCGGTCGGACCTCGATCCGCAGGGCCGGCCGTTCCCCGTCCTCCATATGTCGCTGGATTCCTGCGCGATTCGTCTCGCGCAGTCGGACGAGCTCGATCGATTGCTGAAGATCGAGGACGAGGCTGGCACGGTCTTCGCCGGACTGGGGCTGATCGACGAGGCGCGCGACACGTCGTTCCCGCGGGACGACCTGGCGCGCTTGATCGCCCTGGGGCAGGTCTGGGTGGCTTGTCCCGGCGAAGGCATTCCGGTGGGCATGCTCGTGGCGTCGGTGTGGGAAGGGGCTGTGCACGTCGAAGAGCTGGACGTGGTGCCGAGGCATGGCAGGCGTGGTCTCGGGGCCCGTCTGCTCGCCACCGTCTGCGCATGGGCCGAAGCGCGCCGCTATCCGGCGGTCACGCTCTCGACCTTTCGCGATCTGCCGTGGAACGGCCCTTTCTACCGAAAGCACGGTTTCAGGGATTTACAGCCAGCGGAGTGGACGCCGGGCATGCGGGCCATTCGCGAGCGAGAGGTGCGCCATGGGCTCCGCGTCGAGCTGCGGGTCTTCATGCGGCGGGAATTGCCGTGAGCGCATTCCGTCGTCGGCGAGGTGTCGTCACTCTCGAATCAAGAGCTGGCGGCCGAGATGGATACCCACGACAGTCGCCGCCAGAAGGGGTCCGAAATGCCAGACGAGCAGATGCGGGGCGTCGTCCCTGACGCAAACGATTTGCGTCCCCAGCATGGCCAGCGAACCGGCCGACAGGAGCGCCAAGCCACCCGTCCATTCCCTGCTGAGCGGCGCGGCCCTCCGCAGCATCACCAGCGCGGAGATCGTCGGCGCCAGCGCGAGACCGCTCATTCTCACGAAGCAGGACCACCCACTCGAGAGCCGCGTCCGGCCATCCACGAGCGGCGACGAAACCAATCCAGGCCAGAATCGCCGCGATGGGCAGCATGCGCGCGCCGGCTCTTTGCTCCGCGCCGGGAACGCTGAGCAGGAATGCGCTCCTCGTCGAGAGGATGAACAGCAAGAAAAGCAATACACCTCGGCCCAGGAAGCCGAGATCCTGAGCCTTCCGTACGAGATCTGCCCGGACGCCGAAGCCGATGGCGCCGATCGACACGCACACCAGGGCGAATCCTCCCCAGAGAAGGCTGCGCAATTCCAGGCTCCAGAGCGGGCGCACCGGCCTCAGATCGCCGCAGAGAGATCGGACGAGCTTCTCACTTTCCATTGGCAGGCTCCATGACCAGCTTGCGCAACCTCTTGTAGCCACGGTGGGCGGTGACCTTGACCGCAGATTTCGACAAGCCGGTCCTCAGGGAAATCTCGACGACGGAAAGCCCCTCGATCTTGAGCATCTGGATGATCTCGCGCTGCTTCCGCGAGAGAAGGGCGAGGGCCCGGCGGATGAATCCGGCGTCGATGTTGCGTTCCGGATCTGGCTGCGCGCAGGCCATGCCCTCGAAGGCGTCATCTCCGGCAATCTCCCTCGCCTGACGGCGCCGCTGCCTGGCGACGAATTCGAGCAGGCGGTGCCTGGCGATCGCGTACATCCAGGGAAGAAAAGGGCGAGCGGGATCGTAGGTGTGCCGGTCGCGGTGGATCGAGAGCAGCGTTTCCTGCGCGACGTCCTCGGCCCAATCGGGGTGCCGAACGCGCGCTCGCGCAAAGTCTCTCACCAGCGCCATGACCTGGACGAGCAGGATCTCGTACGCGTGACGATCGCCATCCTGGGCGCTTCTCATCAGGCCGGAGAGTTGTCGATCGATCTCCAATTTCCGCTCCCGGTCGCTTGTACGGAGCGGAGGTGCTTGCGGTTACATGTAACCGGGCACGAGGGTCGATCGCATATGCAGGCATGGCGAGCGAGCTGCGAGAGAAGATTGCCGCTGACTGGGCGCTGCTGCCGCTCCGGTTGATGATCGGTTTCGGCTTCGCGGCCCACGGCTACGCGAAGCTGTCGAGAGGTCCGGCGACCTTCGCTCCCATTCTCGCCGCGCTGGGAACGCCCGCTCCGGCGCTGACCGCGTGGGTGACGTCCATCCTCGAATACGTGGGCGGCATCATGCTGATGCTCGGGGTCTGGGTCGTTCCGCTCAGCGCCCCCCTGGCGGCGATCATGGTCACCGCCATGTTCGGAGTCCATTTTCGCTACGGCTTCTCGTCGATCAGGCTGAAGGCCTTGAGCAGCGCCGGCGCAGAGTTCGGTCCGGTCGGCTACGAGATCACTCTTCTCTACCTCGCGGGAATCGCGACCCTGGCCCTGGCCGGACCGGGTCCGCTCTCGGTGGATCGCCTCCTCCGGGCGAGAAGGAATCGGTTGAGCAAAGGAGAGCTGACATGACGGGATGGAGATCGATCGTGGTGCTCGTGGCGCTGCTGGCGGGTTGCGCGACCCCGCGAAATGACACCCAGCGAGGGACCGGGTTTGCCACGGGACAGTGGGACGGATCGATGGACCGCGACGGCTGGTCGCGTCCATTGTTCCTTCACATCGAGCGTGACGGCGGCATGTGGCATGGGAAGGCGCGGACCTTCGTCGAGGGGCCGAGCATCGAGCTCAAGCAACTCGAGATCCGAGATGACGAAATCAGCTTCGAGACCGACAGCCTGCGGTTCATCGGACGCGTGAGCGGCGACACCTTCTCAGGCACCGTGGTCGACGTTCGCACTGGCGCCCCTGCTGGGGAGTTTTCCCTCAGCCGGGACGACCCCTCGAGACAGACTGCATGATCGACTGGCGCATCGGACTGACGAACATTACGACGACGGCCGTGCCCTGATGTCTCGGACGATCCGTGTTCTCGCCATCTGCGGAAGCTTGCGCTCCGGGTCGTCGAACGGCGCCTTGCTGGAGGCGGCGGCGCGCATGGCGCCGCCGTCGATGCATTTCGTCCTCTACGACGGCCTGCGGACCCTGCCCCATTTCGATCCCGATCTGGATGGCGAGGACATGGAACCGCCTGGGCAGGTGACCCACTTGCGGAGGCACGTTTCCGCCGCCGACGCGCTGATCATCTGCAGCCCCGAGTACGCCCACGGAGTTCCCGGTTCGCTGAAGAACGCGCTCGACTGGCTGGTGTCGTATCCGGACTTCGTCGGGAAACCCGTCCTGCTCTGGAACGCATCGGCCGCAGGCGGCGACCACGCCCAGGCCTCTCTGGTCGAGACGCTGACGACGATGTCGGCGCGCCTCCTGCTCGATGCGTCGCTGATCGAGCCCTTCCTGCGCAAGAAGCTCGGGTCGGGTGCGGACCTCGAGGAGGATGCCGAGCGCGCCGTGCGGTCGAGCCTCGCAGCGCTGGCGGTTGCCTTGATGTAACCAGAGGGGACCGCTCCCTGTCTCAGGAGATACGTCATGAAACGTCGGCAGATCATCGCGGGCGCCGCCGCCTTTGCGGGCGCGTCACTCCTACGAACGACCAATGCCAAAGCCGCCACCGGCTATCGCGCCGTCGCTTTCGACGGGCTGGCGCTGTTCGACACGCGGCCGATCGGCGCGCTGGTCAGCGCGCTCGTCCCCGAGAAAGGCGTCGAGCTCGGCAACCTCTGGCGCGTCAAGCAGTTCGATTACCAGTGGCTGAGCGCACTCTCCGGACACTATCGGGATTTCGAGCAAGCCACCGCAGGCGCGCTCGCGTTCGCGGCGAGATCGCTGAAGATCGATCTCGCGCCGCGCGATCGCGAACGCCTGCTCCACGCCTGGCTCGAGCTGAAGCCGTGGCCCGACGTGCCGGCGGCGTTGCAGTCGCTCAAACGGCTCGGCCTGCGGCTGGCGCCGCTCGCCAATTTCACGCCGGCGATCCTCGAACGCGCGGTGGCGAATCCGGGCCTCGACGGCGTCTTCGAGCAGGTGATCAGCACGGATCGCCGCCGGACGTTCAAGCCAGATCCGCGGGCCTACCAGCTCGGCGTGGACGTCTTCGGGATTGGCCGCGACCAGATCGTGTTCGTCGCCTCGGCCGGCTGGGACGTCGCCGGCGCGCGGTGGTTCGGTTACCCGACGTTCTGGGTCAATCGCAACGGCGCCCCGGCCGAGGAGCTCGGCGTGGAAGGGTTCGCCGTCGGACGCGACATGAAGGAGCTCGTCGAATTCGTGCGGCCCAGAGTCGCGCGCTGAACTGTCCCACTCCAATGGACCCTCGAATGCTCAGTCGAGGTCCGCCAACTCCTTGCGCAGATGCTTCACCGCCGGCGTGACGATGGCGATGAAGGATGCCTCGCGCAGCTTGCGCTGGGCGGTGGCGCCGGCGAGATAGCCCTTCGCGCCCGCGTGGAGCAGCGCCGCCTGCGCTGCCCGCAGCGACCAGGTGCTGGTGGCCAGCCGAGCCTCGAGGACGGCGCGCTGGTACTCGCGCGAGGTCTCGTAGGGCGTGCGCGAGAGGCGCTCGATCTGCCCGCGCAGTCCGGCGAGCGCGTCGGCGAACATCTCGGGGCGATCCTCGAGGTAGCGGTTCACGTGCCCGCAGCTCTCGTCGGACTTGCGCATCACGTCGATGCAGCCCTGGACGAGCCCGAGGCCCATGCCGGTCTGGAGCAGGATGAAGCCAGCCTTGATCCGCGAGACCCAGGGGCCGGCGGGCTCTGCGAGAACCCGCGAGCGGGGGACGAAAACGTCGCGGAAGACGACGGAACAAGTCCGGGTGCCGTCCAGCGCGAGGAAGCGCACGCCATCGCCGAGGCGGACACCGGCGGCGGAGCAGTCCACCATGGCCATGACGAGAAGGCCCTCGCCCTCGACTTCGAAGACGGTTCCGAAATGATGCGAAGGACCCAGGTTCGACACCCAGGGCAGCGTGCCGTTGACCGCGAATCCGCCTGCGACGCGGCGCGCGCGCAGCCGCAGCGGCTCGATCCCCGCAGCCGCCTTCATCGGATTCGAGAGGCCAGTGCCGCCGAGGATCTGGCCGGAAGCGGCACCCGCAAGCAGCGAATGGCGAAGGTCCTCGTTTTCGGAGTTTCGCGCGTACCAGACGAGGGTATCCTGGCACCACATGCAGAATGCCGTGGCGAGGCACTGCCGCGCCACCCGCGCCATCGCGTCGATGGCGCCCGACAGATCGGCGTCTTCGCCGGCGTGCGCGGAAAACGCCCCGACTCGGCCGAGACTGCGCAGCACTCGCTCGGGATAGTGACCCTGGTCGATGCGGCGGACCAGTGGGGCAAGCTCGCTGCGAACGACGTCCTCGACCCGGGCCGCGAGCGATTGGCCGTCCTCCCGACGCAATTGCCGTTCAGGCGAGGCGGACATCGACCGGCACCGGGTTGCGGATCGTTCCCGTCACGGGTGACCACTCGACCGCGTGCGCGACCAGCCTGGCGAGCGTCTCGCGGTCGGCATCGGCGTCGAGCTTGACGCGGACCCGGACGGCGGTGAACCCCACCGGTTTGGGGCTGGTGTCGCCGGTGCCCCAGAC
>C688J14111_10000115_pt1 | contig 18265 bp, 16 predicted proteins | sample HopSoiMetagenom1_FD_14111 | JGI IMG/M metagenome (IMG submission 14111)
TCTGTCTTTCGGCAAGCGTTCCTGGCGGCAAAGCGCGAAGCGAAGGTGCGCTTCGCCGACTGGCTCAAGGCTACGTCTGGCCAGACTGTGGATCCCGATACCATCTTCGACAGCCAGATTAAGCGCATTCACGAATATAAGCGGCAATTGCTGAATGCGCTGCGCATCATTGTCGTTTACAACCGGCTGCGTGAGAATCCGGATCTGGATATGGTGCCGCGCACGTTCTTTTTCGCGGGAAAAGCGGCGCCAGCCTATCGGCTGGCAAAAACGATCATCAAGTTCATCAATAATCTGGCGGGCACGATCGACAATGATCCCGTTGTAGGTGGCCGCATGAAAATCGTCTTTCTGCCTGAGTACAACGTGTCGCTGGCCGAGAGGCTCATTCCCGCCAGTGATGTTTCCAATCAAATTTCTACCGCGGGCTATGAGGCCAGTGGAACCAGCAACATGAAATTCATGATGAACGGCGCGCTCACTGTCGGGACAAGGGACGGAGCGACCATCGAAATGGCAGAAGAGGCCGGAGAAGAAAACCTCTTCCTGTTCGGACTCACTGTGGAACAAGTTGAAAATAGCCGCTCCTGGTACAGTCCGGGGTGGCACTATGAACACGAGCCCGAGACTCGCGCTGCCATCGACCTTATTTCCTCTGACTACTTCAGCCGCTTCGAGCCAGGAGCCTTCGAACCGTTGCGAGAGACGCTTTTGTTGTTAGGCGACCATTATAGGCACCTGGCTGATCTAAAGTCCTACGTCGAAGCACAGGAACGTTTAGGCGCACTGTATCGCGATCCCGGAGCGTGGGCGCAAAAGGCGATCCTGAACGTTGCGAGTTCGGGAAAATTCTCTGCCGACCGCACGATTCACGAATACACAACCGAGATTTGGAAGGTGGAACCATGCCCCATACCCTAGAAACACAGCCTGCGACAACGGCTTGGGAAGCACCGCTTTCGCCACTCGCAGGCAAGCCTGCGCCCAGGGAGATGTTGATCGATGTTGCGCGGATGGAAAAAGAGTACTTCGAACAGAAGCCCGATGTAGGCGACATCAATCAACTGGTGAGCTTCGGGACGAGCGGGCACCGCGGATCTCCTCTCCACGGCACCTTTAACGAAGCGCACATTCTCGCGATCACACAGGCAATCTGCGAATACCGGCGAGTGCCAAGCCATCGACGGGCCTCTCTACATGGGGAAGGATACGCATGCCGTGTCTGCGCCCGCCCAGCGCACTGCGCTCGAAGTGCTGGCGGCGAATGGCGTTGACACGATCATTCAGGAAAACGACGGTGTAACGCCGACTCCTGTCATCTCGCGCGCCATCCTAGCATACAACCGTGGTCGCAAGGATCACTTCGCTGACGGCATCGTCGTTACGCCATCGCACAACCCTCCCGAGGACGGTGGTTTCAAGTACAACACTCCCAACGGTGGTCCAGCCGATACAGAAGTCACGGCTTGGGTGCAGAATCGTGCGAACGAACTGCTGCGCGCGAGAAATGCCGGAGTCAAACGCGTGCCATTTGAAAAAGCGATTCGAGCCGCGACCACGCGTCAGGAAGATTTTGTTCTCCCCTATGTTCGCGATCTCAGCAACGTCATCGACATCGACACCATTCGCGGCGCCCATCTCAAGCTGGGCGTAGACCCTCTTGGTGGGGCATCACTTCCGTACTGGGATCCGATTGACTCGATTCATGGACTGAACGTTCAGGTCGTCAACCGAACCATCGACCCAACTTTTTCGTTCATGACGGTCGACCACGACGGGAAAATCCGCATGGATTGCTCCAGCCCCTATGCGATGGCGAGGCTGGTGGGCTTGAAAGATCAGTATCAGGTTGCGTTCGGCAACGACACCGACGCCGACCGTCACGGGATTGTCACTCCACTGGCCGGTCTGATGAACCCGAACCACTATCTCGCCGTGGCAATTCGTTATCTCGTGACGCATCGGCCCGAATGGCGTCCGACGATTGCGGTTGGAAAAACCGTGGTGAGCAGCAGCATGATTGACCGTGTGGTACAAAAACTCGGCTGTGAGTTGCGTGAAGTCCCGGTTGGGTTCAAGTGGTTTGTGTCGGGCCTCCTCGACGGCTCCTGCTGCTTTGGAGGAGAAGAGAGCGCAGGAGCAAGCTTTCTTCGCCGAGACGGCATGGTGTGGTCCACTGACAAGGATGGGCTGATCATGGTCCTGCTGGCCGCCGAGATTGCGGCCCGAACGGGCAAGGATCCTGGCCAGCACTACCAGGAAATCACGGCAGAGTTTGGCGCCCCCCATTACACGCGCATCGACGCACCCGCGACTGCTGAGCAAAAGCGAAAATTTTCCGCGCTCACTCCAGACTCAGTCAAGGAGTCGGGATTGGCAGGCGAGCCGATTACCGCCAAGCTCACCCGGGCACCGGGCAATCAAGCTCCCATCGGCGGACTGAAAGTCGTCACGAAAAACGGCTGGTTCGCTGCCCGGCCCTCCGGGACCGAAAACATCTACAAGATCTACGCGGAGAGCTTCCAGAGCGCGTCGCATCTCCATGAAATCCTAGGCGAGGCCGAGCAGATCGTAAACAACGCTCTTGGTTACGGAGATCTGGGTTCCGGAGGTCAGCGGTGAGCGGTGACGGGTTCCAGTTGCCTGGGACCCGGGTTTTGCAGTTCGCCTTTGACGGGCGCTCCGACAATCCGCATCTTCCCAACAACTTTGTCCCGAACACAGTCGCCTACACGGGCACACACGACAATGCTACTACCCGGGAATGGTACGAACAGTTGCCTGAATACCAGCGGCAGAACTTCTGGAATTATCTGAAACGCGCCTCGGGCGCGAGTGACGACGCCGCCCCATCCCTGGTGAATCTGGCTTGGTCGTCGATCTCGGCCTTGACGGTTGCACCGCTACAAGATCTTCTGAACCTTGGAGCAGAGAGTCGCATGAACATCCCGGGCCGCGCCAGCGGGAATTGGCGTTGGCGAAGTCCGGAAGACTTGGAATCGTCGACGGCATTTGAGTGGTTGCAGGAACTGACGGAACTGTCGAAGCGCGTGGAATCGGAAAAGATCGAACAGTTGGCGAATTAGCGTTCTGGTGTCCCCAGAGCCGTGATGAGCGAGGCAGGATGAAGACTGCAATGCAACAGCTAGGGTCGACACTCGATGGCACGCCCTCGATCTTCAACCGCGAACTGATGAAAGCCCGAACCTGGGAGCAGGTCGAGGGCAGCCCTTTGCCGTTAGGGTCCACTTGGATCGAGGAGGAGCAGGCCTTCAATTTCGCCATCTGCGCAGAGCACGCGGAAAGCGTGACGTTGTTGTTCTACGCTGCGCCCGAAGTGGTGGTTCCGGCATTCGTCTACCGCTTCGACTTCTTGCGGAACAAGTCCGGACACGTCTGGCACTGCCGGATTCCGATCGCAGATATTGGCCAGTGCCGCTACTATGCGTACTCGGTGGCGGGAGAGGATTTGCCTGGTGTTCACAGCTTCGATCCGCAGAAGGTCCTGCTCGACCCGTATGCGAAAGCTGTTTTCTTTCCACCCGAGTTTGACCGTACGGCGGCCATGCGGGAAGGATCGAATGCGGGAAGGGCGCCGCTCGGGGCGTTGATGAGCCACCGGTCGGAGTTTGATTGGGGAGATTCCGAACCACCACGTCATGAGGCCGATGCGATCATTTACGAACTCCACCTCCGGGGTTTCACCGAGAACCCCAACTCGGGTGTAGATTCGTCGCGGCAAGGGACGTATGCCGGCCTGGTCGACAAGATCCCTTATCTGAAAGATCTCGGCGTGACGGTGGTCGAGTTGATGCCGGTATTCCAACGCGATCCGCAGGAAGGCGACTATTGGGGCTACATGCCTCTGAACTTCTTTTCTCCGCACGTTCAATATTCCAGCGACCATGATCACGGGCAGCACCTAGAATTCAAAAATATGGTGAAAGCGTTTCATGAGGCGGGGATCGGCATCGTGCTTGATGTTGTCTACAACCACACCTGCGAAGGAGACCACCGAGGCCCGATCTACAGTTATAAAGGCCTGGGCAGCGCAAGCTACTACATGATGACCTCTGATCCCGCCAACCCGTATGCGAATTACTCGGGTACAGGCAACAGTTTAAATTTTGGCAGGAGTCAAGTTCGCAAAATGGTGATGGACAGCTTACGTTATTGGAAAAAAGAAATGCACGTTGACGGCTTCCGCTTCGATCTGGCCTCCGTGTTTAGCCGCAATGCCGATGGATCGCTGAACTGGGGGCACGCGCCGATTTTTGCAGAGATTGCCGGCGATCCGGAGTTGGGTCCGTTACGCCTGATCGCTGAGCCCTGGGACGCGGGGGCGTACCAGTTGGGACGAGGCTTTCCCGGTATCGCTTGGCTCCAGTGGAACGGCAGGTTCCGCGATGACGTGCGCCGGTTCATGAAAGGTGACGCGGGTATGGTTCCCGACTTGATGCGGCGGATCTACGGAAGCGATGATTTGTTCCCCGACAACCGTAACGACGCGTATCACGCTTACCAGAGCGTCAACTACGTCACCTCGCACGACGGTTTCACCCTGTATGATCTGGTCTCCTATAACGAAAAGCATAATTGGGCTAACGGACAAAATAATCAGGACGGGATGAACGAGAACTACAGCTGGAACTGCGGATATGAAGGCGACCAAGGCGCCCCTGCCGAGGTGCTGGCGCTGCGCCGCAAGCAGGTGAAGAATTTTTTCTGCCTCCTTATGCTGTCGAATGGAACCCCGATGTTTCGAGCCGGAGATGAATTTCTGAATACGCAATTCGGGAACAACAATCCGTACAATCAGGACAACATAACAGGATGGCTCGACTGGTCCCAGCTCGAACAAAATCAAGATGTTTTCCGTTTTTTCAAGAGCATGATCGACTTCCGCAGGAGCCACCGGACGCTAGGTCGCAGCCGTTTCTGGCGTGAAGACGTCGCATGGTACGGAACGAGCGCACTTACCGACTTGTCCCCCGATTCCCACAGCCTGGCGTTCTGCCTCCACGGCGCATCTCAAAATGACCAGGACATCTACGTAATGATCAATGGCTACTGGGAGAACTTGGATTTTCAGATCCAGGAAGGTACCGCGTCCGAGTGGACCAGAATTGTCGACACTGCATTGCCAACCCCAAACGACTTCGCGAACTCGAGCGATCCTCTAAGAACGCTAAGTTACCTCGTAGAGCCGAGATCCGTCGTGGTCCTCGTTCGGCTGAGCTAGCGGATAGACTTGTCGCTAAGTATCCACAGTGCATTACCTGTAGATCTTCTCGGCCATGTTCCGAAGGTCATTCGCCGATTGGGTAATCAAACCTGACGCCAACAATGATGAGTACACAGCTCGCTCCGCTCGGAACCAGTCGGCCTCAGGGGAACCGAAGGGGCGGCCTCTCTCCTCCCAATACTTGTAAGCGAGTTTTGCTACAAACTCATGCCGAGTCTCACCCAGGAAATCGGGGATCAGCTCCAACGGTTTTTGCTCATCCATAAATTTCTCTCTCGTGGTCCGATCGTGCCATCAGCGGCGCGAGTCAGGCGGTTTGGCAGGGTCAGGATCGCACGCAACTGCACCACTTCGCGCCGAGTAGTCCGCGTGACGATGCCTTCCTGAAGGTTAGAAATAAACCAACTCACAAATGATGCTGCTGTTGTGAGTTCGAAACGGTGCAGAAGGGTTCAAGGCCATATCAGAATGATCATTATGCTGACGCAAGAAGTGCCGGAACGCGTTATCCAACCCGAAAGGCGCAGGCTGCGAGCCAGAGAGTGGGCCATGTCTATATGCCGCCACTGAGTCGTTCAATCGACATTGGTCTTTGACCGCCGCCTCACATGCGGCGGATTAAGGCTGGGGCTGACAAGGAAGCCGTCGTCGTCGGCCGTGGCACTGTGCGTGCAATTCGTTCGGTGCGGGCAAGACAAAAATAGGGGTGAAACGGTGCTTCCGCCGATGACTCACAAACCGTCTTGTTCGCCGAAGTGCCTGCACGACCCCTGACTCGGCCTCAATGCTCGCGCGAGGGCAAGTGGCTGCATGAAATGGACCAGTGTCGATGTCTTCCGCGAAGTTGCTCGCGTGTCGATGTGGACTCCATTTCCTGGAGGGACATTCGTTTGGAAGCGTTCGTGCGGAACGATTGCAGGGCTTAACGCCCAAACAGGAATCGCTTGGCGGGAAGTTGATCGCCAGGGGGAGGCGAGGCACTGCGGCAGAGAAGCTAAAAGAGTTTCGTTTCAGTTTTCGTTTCAACCACCAACGAATCCAGATGGCAAATGCAGAGGCCAAACGGGCTTCCGGTGATCGATCAAGAAAACTTGCTCTGCACATCTTTCTCGACCAGCTAATTAAGAGTTAATTGAGGAGAAGAATGGCTAACGAAGAAATGGGTTTACATTGCCACCAATTGGTGGTTGCTTCGTCAAGAACTAGCGGATCGGCTCGGCGATGCGGGAGCACTATTCAACTTCGCACTGGACTCCTGGCTCTTCTGGCCTAATTGCAGTTGTCTGCAGGCCTACATAGCACTTCATCGCGGCACCGGCGGAGATGAATATGAACGCGTCAAAGCGCTACCTCTGGGGCGGCGGAGTAGTCGCCCTCATCGTAATTGGAATTATCGTTGGAGCAATTCGCCCACACAAGCATGTGCAGGCCGCTCCGGGAGGTGTTCCTGAGGTCCAGGTGCTGCAGGTCCAGCAGCAAGATGTCCCCATTATTCACGAATGGATTGGCACGCTCGACGGATTAGTCAACGCCGACGTCAGAGCCCAGGTAACAGGGTATCTGCTGATACAGGGGTATCAGGAGGGTTCGTTCGTCAAGAAAGGACAACTCCTTTTTGAAATCGACCCCCGGCCGTTTAAGGCGGCGCTGGACCAGGCAGAAGGCCAGTTGGCGCAAGCGAAAGCTCAGCTTTCCAACGCCGAAGCGGTGCAGGGTCGCACCGAGCTTGATGTTAAGCGATACACTCCACTGGCGAAAGAGCAAGCCGCAACCCAACAGGATCTCGACAACGCGGTTCAAAACAACCTCGCAGCCATTGCCAGCGTAGAAACCGCCAAAGCCCAGATCAAGACTGCTCAGGCCGCCCTTGAGACTGCAAAGATTAACCTCGCCTTTACGCGCCTCGTAGCGCCGATCGATGGCATCGCGGGACAGGCACAACTCCAGGTCGGCGCGCTCGTTAGCCCAGCCAGCGGGGCCGTTACCACTGTTTCGACGCTGAATCCGATCAAAGTTTATTTCACGGTGGGAGAGCCTCAGTATCTCGCTTTCAGAAAACGCTTCCCCACGGAAGCAAGTACGCGAGCGGACCAAAAAAATCTGCGGATCGAGCTTGTGCTGGCGGACGGCTCTACGTACCCGCATCTGGGATTATTTGATTTTGCCGATCGCCAGGTGAATGAGAGCACTGGAACAATCCGCATCGCCGCACTGTTCCCGAACCCCAACAACATCTTGCGGCCTGGCGGCTATGCCAAAGTGCGGGTATTCGTCGACGTCCAACATGATGCATTGCTTGTGCCAGAACGAGCAGTTTCAGAGTTACAAGGCGGCTACCAGGTTGCCGTACTGGATTACGACAACAAAGTAGCATTTCGTCCCGTTACAGTGGGGGCACAGGTGGACAGTCGCTGGGTGATTTTGGATGGGCTCAATGCCGGGGACCGGGTCGTCGCGGAAGGAACGCAGAAGGTTCGTCCTGGCATGCACGTTAATCCAAAGCCATTCACCGCGTACGCAACGGGTAGGTGAGTCATGTCAAAGTTCTTTATCAATCGTCCCATCGTCGCGATAGTGATCTCGATCGTGCTCGTGCTGGTCGGCGCTCTGACCATGCTTAGACTGCCGGTTGCCCAGTTCCCAAAAATCGCTCCGCCAGAAATCCAGATCCTCGCCACCTACGTCGGCGCCGACGCGCAAACTCTGGAACAAGCAGTGGCCACGCCTCTCGAACAGCAGATGAACGGTGTGGACAACATGAATTACATGTACTCCCTGAACGCCTCGGCAAACTCGACTACGAGCTTGATCGTGGATTTCGATACAAAAACCGATCCAAATAACGACTTCATACTGGCCCAGTCGCGTGAGACGCAGGCCGCTTCGCAGCTTCCGTCGGATGTGAACAATTACGGAGTCACGGTGCGAAAATCGGTGACCGCCCCGCTGATGCTGATCGCTGTGAACTCGCCGCATGGAACCTATGACCCGACCTTTCTGGGGAACTACGCCTACATCAACCTCGTTGATCCGATCCTTCGGTCGCCTGGCGTCGGCAATGTCCAGGTGTTCGGCCCTGGCCAATACGCGATGCGAATGTGGGTGAACCCCGACAAACTGGCAAAGCTGGGCATCACAGTTCCTCAAATCGTTAGCGCCGTTCAAGCGCAGAACACCGTGAATCCCGCGGGGAAGGCCGGGGGGCCGCCTGTCCCCAAAGGTCAGGAGCTGACTTATACCGTTTTGGCCCAGGGGCGTTTGGTGTCGCCTGAACAATTCGGTCAGATCGTGCTGCGGGAAACACCGGATGGAGGTACCGTCCGTGTTCGTGATGTCGCCCGCATTGAACTAGGGTCGCAGGATTACAGCGCTGCCAGTCGCTTCAACGGAAAACCTGCAGCAGTTATCGCGGTTTATCAACTGCCCGGATCGAATGCGGTGGATGTAGGCAACGGTGTCAAGAAGCTCATGTCTCAGATGAAGCAACGCTTCCCGGAGGATCTCGACTTCGACATCTCCCTGGACACGACCCTGTCCGTAACGCAAGGAATTAAAGAAATTGTCAAGACGCTGGTGATTGCTCTCATTTTGGTGATCCTGGTCGTCTATCTTTTTCTCCAGGGGTGGCGAGCCACCTTGATTCCCTTGCTTGCGGTGCCGGTATCTCTGATAGGCACATTTGTTGTGTTTCCGTTATTCGGTTTTTCGATCAATACGCTTTCTCTGTTCGGGCTGGTCCTGGCGATCGGTCTGGTGATCGACGACGCGATCGTTGTCGTTGAGGGCGTCCAACGCCACATCGAGGAAGGACTCTCGCCCAAAGCCGCGGCGTTGAAGGCGATGGAGGAACTCTCTAGTCCAGTCGTCGGAATTGCGCTGGTTCTGTCCGCCGTATTCGTGCCCACGGCGTTCATTCCCGGCATCACTGGACGCCTTTACCAGCAATTTGCGGTGACGATCGCGATTTCGGTTCTCTTTTCCGCCTTCAATGCGCTTACCCTGAGCCCGGCACTGGCTGCGCTCCTGCTTCGTCCACGGGAGGAAAGCCATGGGCGGCTACGCAGATTTTTTGACTGGTTTAACCGTGTATTCGAGCGCGCAAACGCCGGTTACGTACGTTGGAGTGGGGTACTCCTTCAGAAAACCCTTGTTATGGCAGTGTTGCTAGTCGCCTTCGGCGTGGCTGCCGGGTTCTTCGCCCATCGCGTGCCGACGAGCTTTCTTCCCGATGAAGACCAGGGCTATGCCTATGTTTCCGTTCAACTCCCCAACGCAGCTTCACTGGAACGAACGACAGCGGTCGTGGACAGCGTAGAAAAGATCATCCGGAATACGCCAGGAGTTCAAAACTCGACATGCTTCATCGGCTTCAGTCTATTGAGCTTCGTGCGTACTACGTATAACGCGACCTTCTTCGTTACCTTCAAGCCTTGGGACGATCGCACGGCGCGCGCAGAGCAATTTCAAACCCTGAAAGTGAATTTGAATCGTGAATTCAGCAGAGTGCCACAGGCGGTTATATTCGGGTTTTCTCCGCCGGCCATTCCGGGTGTCGGCACAGCCGGGGGATTCACGTTTCTGCTCGAAGATCGTTCCGGCGGCGACGTTCAGTTCCTTGCGAAGAACGTCAACACGTTTCTTGAGGCTGCACGCAAACGTCCCGAAATTGGCAGCATCAATACGACTTTCCTGCCGAGTGTTCCGCAGAAATTCGTTGATGTCGATCGCGACAAGGTTCTGAAGCAAGGCGTCAACCTGACTGACGTATATCGGACGATCCAGGCCTTTATGGGCGGTTATTTCATCAACTATTTCAATCGATTCGGCCGCCAATGGCAGGTGTATATCGAGGCCGAAGGTGAAGACCGTGCCGACATCGAGAACATCGGACGATTTTATGTTCTCAACAACAAAGGAGAAAGTGTCCCGCTGTCTACCCTAGTCAACATCAAGTCGCGCCTCGGCCCGGAATTCACTCAACGTTTCAACGAATATCGTTCGGCGCAAATCAACGGCAGTGCGGCGCCGGGATACAGCGCGGATCAAGCGACGGCCGCTCTGGAAGACGTTTTCAAGCAAACCATGCCGCGTGAAATGGGTTTTGATTACTCGGGCATCTCCTTCCAGGAACAACAAGCCAGGCAGGGTGTGCCGCCCTCGGTCATTTTCGGCCTATCCCTGCTGTTTGTGTTCCTCATTCTGGCGGCACTTTACGAAAGCTGGTCGTTGCCCTTCAGCGTCTTGCTTAGCACACCTGTAGCGGTGTTTGGAGCCTTTGCGGTCCTGTGGTTACGTCGTGTGGCCCTTGGTTGGTTCTTGCCGCCTTACTTGGTCCAGATTGAAAACGACGTTTATTCGCAGATCGGGTTGGTCATGCTCATTGGATTGGCAGCCAAGAACGCAATTCTGATCGTAGAGTTTGCGAAAAGTGAACTTGATAACGGCAAGCCGCTTATAGACTCGGCGCTGGAAGGCGCGAGGCTCCGCCTGCGACCAATCCTGATGACGTCCTTGGCCTTTATCTTCGGTTGTATTCCTCTATGGACTGCGACTGGTGCGGGAGCGGTGGCGCGCCGGATTCTAGGAACCACGGTTATCGGGGGGATGGTGGCTGCCACTGTTATTGGCATTTTCTTCGTACCGGCGATCTTCTACGCCGTCGAGAAATGGTCGAGCTCAAGCAAGGAACCCGCGTCCGGCACGCTGAGGGCTCCTTCACCCGCTACAGGAGATTGAACATGCGCTCTAACGCGAGACTTAAACATTCGATTGCCGCTGTGTTGTGTTCAGCCTTTCTGAGCGCTTGCGTGGTGGGGCCGAAGTATCATCGACCAGTTGTACAGGCGCCAAACACATTTCGTGATCTGGCGGACAATCCGCAGATCAAGGCTCAGTCAGCGTCTTATGCCGACTTGCGTTGGTGGCAGGTATTCAAGGATCCGACACTGCAGGAGTTGATTCGGACGGCGCTTAAGCAGAATTATGATCTGGGAATTGCTACGGAACGAATTGAGGCTGCGCGCGCTCAGGTTGCGGTCACGCGTTCCAGCCTCTTTCCCCAAGTAGGGGTTCGCGCCAATTTCAATGGCGGTAAGGACAATACCTTCCAGTCGAAATACAATTTTCTTACTCTTGTCGGAGATGCTGCGTTTCAGCTGGATTTCTTCGGCCGCTTACGCCGCGGCACCGAGGCTGCCCGCGCTGAGTTGTTGGCCACTGACGCTGCGAGACAAACGGTGGTCTTGACACTGGTCAGCGATGTGGCGAACGACTATTTCACCCTTCTACAGCTGGACCAGCAACTGCAGATCACGCACGAAACAGTCACCACACAAACGGATTCGGTCAAGCTGACGAAGCTCCGCCTTGAGCACGGCGTCGCTACGAAGCTTGATGTCTTGCAGGCGCAGCAGGTCCTCGACACCGCGAACGCTGATATCCCAAATTTGGAGCGCGAAATCGGCCAGGAGGAAGATGCCATCAATATTCTCCTTGGGAATTACCCGAACGGTGTGCCGCGTGGGCTCAGCTTGGTGGATCAAGAGCTTCCGCCGGAAGTGCCTCCTGGTTTGACATCGTCACTCCTGGAGCGTCGTCCGGACATTCGTGAAGCGGAGCAGATCCTGATTGCAGCCAACGCTGAAATCGGGGTCGCCAAAGCCCAGTTTTTTCCGCAGATTGCACTGACCGGATCTGGAGGAGGCTCTTTCGGACGAAGCTCTGCCTTTACCAGCCTGTTTCCCACGCAAATCGGAATCTGGTCCTATGGTGCACAGGTCGCCCAGCCCGTTTTCACTGGAGGTGGTCTGCGCGGAAATCTGCATCTTGCCGAGTCTCAGCACCAGCAAGTTTTAATTGCTTATCGTCAAACCATCCAACGTGCCTTTGGCGATGTTTCCGATGCGCTAATTGGCTATGACAAGCTGCATCAAGTCCGCGTTCGCCAGGAGGATACGGTTGCTGACCTTAAAGAATCGGTTCGCATCTCCACTCTTCGTTATAAAGGAGGAACTACGACCTATCTGGAAGTTCTGGATAGCCAGAGATCGCTTTACACTGCCGAACTTTCACTTGCGAGTGCACGAGGCGACGAATTTCGCAGCTTGGTCCAACTGTATCGGGCACTGGGAGGGGGGTGGCAGCAGTGATCTGGTTGAGACAGAGAAGCATGTTGCCGTGAAATTACTCGACTTGGCATTTCGGCTCAATTCTCTCAACCCAGAAGCCCGTGTGCCAGGGCATAGTGAACAAGGTCAGCACGAGTGTGCAGTTCGAGTTTCTTATATATCCGCTCCCGATACGTCTGAACGGTTTTCTGGCTTAATTTCATTTCCTTGGATATTTCCCTAGTCGTAAAGCCCAATGCAACAGCACTTAATACTTCAATTTCTCGTCTGCTGAGACGTTTGACGGACTGGGTCGCCGGAGCTGTGACAGGACTAAGGAAATCTTCGGAGAGGGAATCCTTGAGCCGAGGATCAATAAATCGCCGGCCTCGGTAGATTTGCTTGACTGCCTGGAAGAGTTCCGATTGGGCAGCGGACTTGAGGATGTAACCTAATACACCGGTCGCAAATACCGTACGCACATAGGTTGCATTTTCATTCGCGGTGATGAGTAGAATGCGCAGATGCGGCACGGTAGCCAATACATTGGCTGGTACGCGTAGCGTTGATGAACTGTTTGCGGCGACTTCAATCAGTAGAACATCGGGTGAGAGGGTCTGACAAACGTAAGGTAGATCTTTTCCGATGTCGGCATCAGTCGGAAGAAGATCAAATGCTTCGTCTATTTTGAGTAGCTGGCGAAGACCACTCCGGACCATTTCGTAATCGGAGGCCACCAAAACGCGAATCTTTCCCATTTCTTTCCCGGGGCGACGCAGATTCTGCGGGATGGTCTGTCAGTTCCTTGACGAACACGTTGAAGCTCCTGTTCTACGATTCCCGCTAAGGCTCAACGAGGTTAGGCCTATGAATTGAAGGCGTTCAAACAAGTGCAAATAGTTAACCGAGATTTCTTTGTTGTACGGGTTGCATGTTTGAGGGGTGCAACTCGGTGCTCCCCACCCACGATTCGCGCAAGTCTGGTCTAAGAAAGCAATTTCCGTTTTGCGGAAGACCTCACAGCTGAGCAATCGAAGCCGAGGGCCGACTATCGCTACTGTATCAATCTCAACATAGCTCGTCTGTAGGCATAAATGTCTACACCTGCCAACGCATGTCGGTAAGAACAACGGACAGAATTCGAGGCTTTCGTAACAAGAGTTCCGTGTTACATGAGTACACTCTGATGCCTAGTAGGATGCTTCTCGGCCTGTGGGGCTGAAACCGCATGTTGCCGAAGACGGGAATGCTCAGGAGTGAAGGAGTTGATCGAGGGAATGTTTGCTGATGTGCACGCGAAAGCGCTGAGAATAAGAAGAGCTCTGTGGATAGACAGGTCGGAATTCGCACGACAGACTTAACCTTCCCACCGCGGCATACTGACCTCGAGACCTAAGTCAATATACCCGCTATCTGTAGGAGAGGTGGAAATGGATGATAGCCGCAATTCGCGAAATCTGAAAGCTTACGAAAAGCCGACCGCCACTGAACTCACGCGCGCGCAAGCAATACTCAAACTGCGAGACCATGCGGACCGGGGCGACGAAGGAGCGAAAGAGTTGCTGGCGCGAATATTTGCTCACGCACCCGCAAAAAGCTCAGAAACCAGCAAGAAGTAAGTGCAATATCTGTCGGGATTCTGCCTGACAGACTCAAGGCTTCCGCGGCGCGATAATACCGAGGAACTCTGCGGGTAATTGTGGCTATCGATCTGTGATCCCCCGTCGTGCAATGCCTCACCGCCCTCCCCGTGACGAGAGGCAGGCAACGGCTCGCCGCGGCAATACTCCGGCGAGCCGTAGTTCCTCTACGCTGCGGCCTAGATTCGAACTTTTCGGGAGCTGAGTGTGCCGTGGAAGCATGAGATCAAACGACTCGTTGAGTTGCTGCTTACAACCGACGATCTTAGAACAGTTCAAAGCCTTACCGTCGATGTTCAACGGGCGATGTATCTCCACATCGAGGAACTCCAGAGGCAATTAATGGTGCTCCAAATCGAAGATCCCGATGACGGTTCTGTTGTTGAAATCGACGGAAGCAACCCGTCCTCCGGCCTTTCGTTGCGAAAACCGGGCGAACGGCCTTGAGCAGGCGAGTAGCGGAAATGTTCGATGCGAAAGCGTCGACGGTCTGGTCCGCTATTATGCTTTTCCGAGTTTTTCTGCCGCGAGCTTCCGCAGCGTCTCGGAATGTTCGTGTAAAAGTTTCCTGAGCTCTCGGAGAACTTCTTGACATTCGGGGTCGGACGCCCTAAGGGCCTTGGCACACAACTCGCGGATGCGCTCTTGCAGTAATAATGGAGAAGGCATAAGGCGAGTATGGTGAGTCACCACAGTCACGGTCCATACCGTATGCGGCGTAAGCCATAAGACCGACAACATCCTACAAAGTGTGCGAACAAAACTGGACGTCACTCTAAAAAAAATGAACAGCATTTCCCAGGATCGCCATCACCTCGGCCCATAAGCGCCATAAATTCCCCACGTCCTACGTGAAAGCGGTCTGAAAGGATGTCCCTGACAGCGCATATGTATCACCCAGTGCTTCCAGAGTTCCAATAATGACGCTACGCTTACCGTCGTTGCCGCAACCGCGTATATCCTGACGGTGTCCTGGCACTGCCGGTTCGCACAACCAAGATCAACTGCGTACAGCACGGCCTTTTTCAGGCGAAAGGGATCGGGAATCCGGAAGCTGACCGTTTTAAGATCTGCCCGACGATAACGACGTACATGCCCGCAAGCGGGGCACGCCAATACGGCCCTCGCCTTTTTCTCTTTGAAATCGTGGACAAATATCCTCGGAAACTCGCGGGGTAAGCGAACTGGGAACAAACAACTGCGGCACAGTATCCAACAACCACGGTACATCATTTGTGCAGCTCCCTAGAATCTTTCGTCTTGCAGTTGCTGCGCAGGCGTTGCGCAGGCTTCAATCGGCATTTTCAACCAAATCCAACATCCCTTGCGCGATCGCGTAATGCACGAGATCGGCGCGTGTATGAAGCCCCAATTTTTCGTAGATTCTTGCACGATAAGTCTGTATCGTTTTCACGCTCACGCCGAATTTAGATGCAGTAGCCTTGGTCGTAAATCCTATTGCAATCTCACGGAGAACCTGAGACTCGCGGCCACTGAGGCGCTTCACATCGGGCCTGCGCATTGCGCCCGGAGTGCCGAGCAGCAGGTCGGCAATGGAATCGCTGAGGCGTGGATCTATATACCGTCTGCCACGATAGACGATTCGAATCGCCTCATAAAGCTCGTCATTTCTTGCCGACCTTAAGACGTAACCCCTCACGCCGGTCGCGAGAATTGACTTTACATAGCTTGGGTTTTCGTTCGAAGTTAGGATTACGGCGGCAGCTTCTGGCGCTGCACGCATTAGGTTAGCCGCTAGCCTTAGTCCACGAAGTCCGGCCTCGGTTAGCTCGACGAGAAAAACGTCTGGCGAGAGTTGCACCGGAGTTCTGATAAGGTGAGACAGGTCCACCTCGCCAACTACATCGAAATCCCGCACGCCTTTCAAGAGCGTACCGAGAGCAGTCCGGACGATTACATGCGCGGAGGCAATCAGCAACCGGATCTTGGGCATGTGTCCCCTCGGTGCCCGTTACAAACGTGTGAGCTGCAGTTCCTCAAATGGCTTCAATGCACTCCGATATTCCGGGACTGAGAACGGACGAAAGGTCGCCCGCGGTTATCGCGATAAAGCGATACCAGAAGCTATAGCCCCAGATCGCTCAATCCTGGATGGTTGTCCGGACGCCGGCCGAATGGCCAGTGATACTTGCGATCTGATGCCGAGATCGGAAGATCATTGATGGAGGCAAAGCGCGCCGCCATTAACCCGTCCGCATTAAATTCCCAGTTCTCATTGCCATAGGAGCGATACCAGTGACCTGAGTCGTCGTGCCATTCGTAGGCGAAGCGTACGGCGATACGATTGTCGGTGAACGCCCACAATTCCTTGATGAGCCTGTAGTCCAACTCTCTTACCCATTTGCGAGAGAGGAACGCAATGATTTCCGTTCGCCCGCTGATGAATTCCGAGCGGTTTCTCCATCGTGAATCGAGCGAGTATGCCAGCGCTACTTGTTCTGGATCGCGGGTGTTCCAGCCATCTTCAGCCATGCGCACCTTTTGACTCGCACTTTCACGAGTGAACGGGGGCAAAGGTGGGCGGGTTGCGATCGTCGCACTAGTTGCCATAATTTCGCTCTCCCTTATCTAAGCAGCGTGGATTCTCCCGACAGAATGCCCAGCCATCCTGGATGGAGAGACATTCAGCTGGCCTCCTCGGAGTGCGATGCGTCGAGACACAAATAGGTCATGCCACGGACGTCAAGAAACATATGCTCTCGAACATTCACAAGACGAAGCAGTACGTGCTCGCAGGCAGGGCATCGCGCCACAAGACCAGGACCATGCATGTATAAGTGTGCTTCTGCCAGGCATTTCGTAGTGCCGCATTCGGCGCACCGTCCCGTTGCAGTTGTGATATCGACTGCGAATACTCTGCTCAATTCGCCGGCGGCTGCATTGCCGTCGAGGTAATCGTAGTTAGGGGAACTCATTTCCGACCTCCTGTCGGGCCAAAACGCTCAGTCCTGATCTTGTCAGGGCGGTTGCCGCAACCCACAAGCAGGGCAGCAGTACTTTCTACGAACGATGTGGGACCGCACACGTAGCAAGTCGGGATTAGCTTAGAAGACCAGGTCGTCTCGGCGATAACAGATGCGTCGATCCGGCCGGGCGGTCTCGGCCAGCCCCTCGGGGTAGCCCTTGTATACGCGTACGTAAGAGTTACAGAATCAACCCCATCCGATATGGCCTGCAGTTCATCACGGTAGAAGACCGCTCCTGGTTCCCGCACTGAATACAGTAATCGAAAGGGTTCAGTGCTACCCGCCGATGCACGCGAGCGAATCATCGCCATAAGCGGAACGATGCCCGAGCCGCCTGCAATTAATTGGATTGGTTCCGCCTGTCGCGATTGCCACACGAACCAACCACCGATCGGTCCTCTTAATTCCAGTCGATCTCCGACTGCAAGCTCTTGCGTGAGATAGGGTGAGACTTCGCCGTCCGACAGCCGCTCGACAGTCAGTTCAACTCGCCCTTCCGCGTTCGGAGGTGAAGCGATCGAGTACGATCGAACTGCCGAGTATCCATCGGGCGCCGTCAACCGGACNTCGACGTGCTGGCCCGCGACATGGCTAGGCCAATCCGCTACCTGAAGCGTGATCGTCCTTGCNGTCGGCGTTTCGTCGTGAAGAGCAACCACTGTTCCCGCACGCCACATCATTCGTCGCCCGAGTAACGCTGCTCGCGCCACGGGTCTCCATAGGTGTGATATCCGAGGCTTTCCCAGAACCCAGGCTGATCCTCGTGCATGAGTCTGATACCCCGTACCCATTTGGCGCTCTTCCATAAATAGAGATGCGGGACAAGAAGTCGTGCGGGGCCACCGTGTTCAGGGGCAAGATCTTCGTCGTCAAATCGGAAGGCGATCCATGCCTGCTTGTTTCTGAGATCCGCAAGAGGCAGATTCGTTGTGTAGTCACCATAGGAACGCACCATTGCATACTCGGCGTCGGTTTCTATCTCCCCAAGGATGGTGTCGAGAGACACGCCTTCCCAATGCGTGCCGAGCTTCGACCATCGCGTCACGCAGTGCAGATCGACCGTAACGTTCTCGGTGGGCAGCTCCCGAAACGATTTCCAATTCCATTGTCGCAAAACATTCGTTCCATCATCGACCGTAAACTCCCATTTTTCGAGCGGAATGTGCGGAGTCGGCCCAGCTGAGAGGACCGGGAAAGCAGTCGTTAGGTATTGCCCTGGCGGTAGCTTCACATCTTCCGCAGCTCGCCTGCCGAAAAAACCTCGTGAAATGGTACCCATTAGAACTT
>C688J14111_10000124_pt1 | contig 17661 bp, 15 predicted proteins | sample HopSoiMetagenom1_FD_14111 | JGI IMG/M metagenome (IMG submission 14111)
GAAGACGAGCAGGTGCAGCGCGCCCGAGATCCCGACGATCCAGAGGGTGATGCCCTCCGGCGCGTGCCGGCCGAACCGGCGCTCCAGCCGCGCGAGCAGTTTCTCCACACGGCCTTGTTAGCATCGCCATGCTAGAAGGGCGACCCCAGATGGATCCGATCGCAAAATTCATCCAGCTGCTCGACCTGGCGAAGCGCACGCCCGGCATCTTCGACGCCACCGGCATGACGCTGTCCACGGTCTCCGCGGACGGCCGGCCGTCCGCCCGCATCGTGCTGCTCAAGGGCGTCGACGCCGAAGGGCTGGTCTTCTACACCAACACGCTCTCGCGCAAGGGACGGGAGATCGCGGGCCGGCCCGACGTCGCGCTCACCTTCTGGTGGCCGCAGATCGAATCGCAGGTGCGCTTCGAAGGGCGCGCGGCGCGCGTGGACGACTCCGAGGCGGACGCGTACTTCAGCTCGCGGCTGCGCGTCTCGCAACTGGGCGCGTGGGCATCGCAGCAGAGCCAGCCGCTGCGCAGCCGCGAGGAGCTGGAGCAGCGCTTCGCCGAGCTAGAGAAGAAATACGAAGGAAAGACCGTTCCCCGGCCTGCGCACTGGAGCGGCTACCGGGTCCCGCCCCTGAGCGTCGAGTTCTGGTGGAACCGCCCCGGCCGACTGCACGACCGGGAGCTCTACACCCGCAGTGGACCCGGCGCTCCCTGGGCGCTCACGCTGCTCAACCCGTAAGCTCCGAGGTTCGGCTCTTGGGACTTCCTCAGGCGAGTCCCCAACTTCTCGACCTGCGACTTCGACAGCGGAGTCACTTCGCCTTCGGGCCGACCATGTCCTCGGGCCTGACCCACTGATCGAACTGCTCCGCCGTGAGGAAGCCGAGCTTCAGGGCGGCTTCCTTGAGGGTGGTGCCTTCCTTGTGGGCGGTCTTGGCGATCTTTGCCGCCTTGTCGTAGCCGATGTGCGGGTTGAGGGCGGTCACCAGCATCAGCGAGTCGCGCAGCGACTTGTCGATGCGCTGCCGATCCGGCTCGATGCCCACCGCGCAGTTGTCGTTGAAGCTGAGGCACCCGTCTGCCAGCAGGCGCGCCGACTGCAGGAAGTTGTGGATGACGAGCGGCTTGAAGACGTTGAGCTCGAAGTTCCCCATCGCCCCGCCCAGGTTCACGGCCACGTCGTTGCCGAAGACCTGGCAGCAGAGCATGGTCATCGCCTCGCTCTGGGTGGGGTTCACCTTGCCCGGCATGATGGAGCTGCCGGGCTCGTTCTCCGGGATGCGCAGCTCACCGATGCCGCAGCGCGGACCGGAGGAGAGCCAGCGCACGTCGTTGGCGATCTTCATCAGCGACGCCGCCAGCGTCTTCAGCGCGCCGTGCGCGAACACCAGCGCGTCGTGCGCGGCCAGCGCTTCGAACTTGTTGGGCGCCGAGGTGAAGGGGTGGCCGGTCAGGCGCGAGATCTCCTTCGCCACCCGGTCGGCGAACTCCGGGTGCGCGTTGAGCCCGGTGCCAACTGCCGTGCCGCCCAGCGCCAGCTCGCGTAGGTGCTGCAGGGAGCTCTCCACGTGGCGGATGCCGTGGTCCAGCTGGGCCACCCAGCCGGAGATCTCCTGGCCCAGAGTCAATGGTGTCGCGTCCTGGAGATGCGTGCGGCCGATCTTGACGACGTCGCGGAACTCCTCGCTCTTGTGCGACAGCGTGTCGCGCAGCTTGCTGACAGCGGGGATCAGGCGATCGACCAGCGCCGGCACCGCCGCCACGTGCATGGCGGTGGGGAAGACGTCGTTCGACGATTGCCCCTTGTTGACGTCGTCGTTGGGGTGGACGAGGCGCTCCTCGCCGCGCCTGCCGCCCAGGATCTCGCTGGCCCGGTTCGCCAGCACCTCGTTCATGTTCATGTTGGTCTGCGTGCCCGAGCCGGTCTGCCACACCGCCAGCGGAAACTCGCCGTCGTGGAGGCCTTTGATCACCTCGTCGGCCGCCTCGATGATGGCCTTGCCCTTCTTCGGGTCCAGCACCTTGAGGTCGATGTTGACCTGCGCCGCCGACCGCTTCACCTGCGCCAGCGCCTTGATCAGCGCCGCCGGCATCTTCTCGGTGCTGATCTTGAAGTTGGTGAGCGAGCGCTGCGTCTGCGCGCCCCAGAGGCGGTCCGCGGGCACTTCGATGGGACCAAAAGTATCCTTCTCGATGCGCGTGGTCATGGCGGCGGGTGCATAGCGCGGTGGGGGGCCGTAAACAAGGGATCGGGTGTTTTGTTGACCGGGGCGACAAGCGCCGTAGTTTTCGCCACATGCAACGGCGCTTCGATTCGGGACCGGCAAGGCCGGTGGACGTCCCCCTCTCCGACGAGCCGCCGCTCGCGCCGGTGGCGATCTCGTTCGCGTCGGATCCGCCCACCGTGCCTGCGTCCGCGCCGCGCAGCAACCGATCGGAGCGCGCCTCTGCGCTGCGGAGGCTGATGGGCTGGCTGCTGGATCTGGCGCTGATCGCCGCTCTCACCGGAGCGCACTTGTGGCTGGCGCTCCGGCTGGCTGCGCCGGCGCAGCCCTGGCTGGATCTGCTGCTGGCGGCGCCGCTGCCCTGGCTGCTGCTGGCCGCAATCCTTGCGGTGGCGTGTTCCTGGCTTTCCGTCGCGCTCTGCGGACGCACGCCGGGCATGGCGCTGACCGGGCAGCGGCTGCAGTCGCTGCCCGGCGGGGCACTCACGCCGCTGCAAGCGCTGGCGCGGGCGCTGCTGTCGGTCCTCTCGGCCGCGGCCGGCCTCTTCGGATTCGTGCTGGCGGCCTTCGACGCGCGCGGGCAGACCCTGCACGACAAGCTGTGCCGTTGCGTCGCCGTCGTTGACTAGGCCCACCGCGCGCATCTAGGCTGCGCCGCCGTGGCCGAAGCCAAGCAATACGTGTTGCCGATGCCCAGGCGCCGCGGCGTCATCTTCTTCCTGTTGGCGAACGTGTTCGCCTTTGCGCTCTGCGCCTGCATCTGGGCGCTGTTCTGGTACGGCGACTTCTTCACGCCCGCCGCGCGCGGGATCTGGTCGTTCCTGGCGGAGCATTCGGGGTGGACGGTGGGCGCTGCCCTGAGCCCGCTCTTCGCCGCGCTGGTGCTGGGCTACGGCTACATGCGCCGCGCCATGGCCCGCCGCGCGCGAGAGAAGGCCGAGGCGCTGGCCCTCGCCGCCCAGCGTGCTGGCACGCAGCTTCCACAATAGCCTTGCTCGCCCTGCTCGCCGCCGCCGTGCTGATCCCGGGCACGGCGGATGCCGTGCTCTCGGTGGAGGACGCCTCTGGCCTGCGCGCCCTGCTCACCGCCGCCGCGGTCCACGCGCCTTCGCTGGCGCCGGCGCAGGTAGGGGCGTCGTTGCGCAGCGATGTCGGGGTGGATCTGCTCGACGAAGATGCATCGTGGGGACTTGCGAGGCGTGGCCCGCGGCTCCTGGCAATCTCCCGGGGCGCGGTGGGACTCTCCGCGCCGGTCGCGGACGCGAAGGCCGCCCGCAAGGCGCTCGCGGCATGGCTGGCGCACGGCGGACACCGCGCCGGAAAAGTCGGCGGGGGAAGGCTCTTGACCGCTTCGGGCCGCAACGCCCAGGCATTGCTCGCCGGCCTCTCCAAGTCGCTGCCGCTCCCGGGCAACCTGGCCGCGCGCGCAAAAGGCCCCGCCTGGATCTGGATGCGCTTTGCGGAGCCGCTGCGCGCCGGAGTGCTGGCGCTGGACGCTTCGAGTACAGGGCTGGTCGCGCGCGGGTTGGTGCTGGCGAGCAGCCCCATCCTGTCCGGCGCGCCGCCGGCCGAGTGCGAAGGAGGCATCGGCTGCGTTCGCGCGGGCCTCGGACCGGCAGGGATCGGCGCGCTCTCCATCGCGCTCGATCAGCTCGGCCTTCCTCCGCAGCCGGAGCTCCGCACGGCCGCGCGCGCGACGGAGCGCGTCGACCGCATCGACGCGCGACAGCTCGGAGGTCCGCGGTCGCTGGCCAGCGCGCTCCGGATCACGCCGCTCTTCGATGCGCCGGTGGCCGACGGGCCCGCGCTTCAGGCCACGCTCGATCTGGCGCAGATCGACATCGCCCTGGCCAGGCTCACGCCTCTGGATGCGCTGCGCGGCGCGCTCGCAGCGGGCGCCTACGCGGCACACCTCGTCTACGGGCCGCTGTTGCGCAACGCGGGGCCGCTCACGCTCACCGGCAACCCCGCCTCCGGCAACGCGGCGGAAGTCGAGCTGCGGCTTCCGCTGCGCTGATCACTTGCCGGTGTAGACGCCGACCGCGCCGGAGCGGAAGGCGACGATGACCTGCCGCGGCGACCCCTGCGAGATTTGCAGGTCCCAGACCTGGCTGTTCACGCGTCCGCCGACGGCCGGGGCGCCGTAATGGACGACGTCTCCGTTGGGCATCAGCCGCGAAAGGCCCATGCCCTGATCGCGGTACCCGATCCACACGCTGTCGTCGCTGGGGTCTCTCACCAGGGCGCCGATGGACTTGCCGGGAAGGATCTTCGGCGCGTCCTCGATGAAGTGCCCGTCGTGGTCGACGTGGCGCATGCCGTTGCTCCACGAGCCGATCCAGGCCGAGCCATCGCTGAGCACCGCGATGCCCGTGACGTTGTCGAGGTTCCAGTCCGCGGGGTTGTTCTTGTCGGGTTCGCTGGAGAGCCACATGGTGTGCTGCCCCGCCTTGTTTACCCCTTCGCGGCGCTCGCCCACCGGATCCGGCCAGATGTCCATCCGGTTCCAGAACGCCGCCTGCGCCTGGGGATCGTTGGAGATGTCCCCCGCGTCGTCTTTGTGGGCATAGAACTGGGTGAGGTCGGCCGCGGCGTCGAGGTCGCCCAGCGTCTCGCCGTAGCGGAATCGCGTGGTGCGGATGTATCCGCCGAACCAGACGTCGAAGAGCGTCTTCCCGGACTTCGCGTCGAAGTGCGGCACCGTGTCGAGCGCCAGGCCGTAATAGAAGCCGGTCATGAACGAGCCATTCTTGTCATTGATGGCGGGGTGGACGTGCTCGTACACGGCGGTGGAGTTCACGAAGCCCGTGGCGAATCCGTGGTTGGCACCGAACCACACCAGCTGGGCGTTCTTGTCGTAGAGCACTCGATAGACGGTGCAGAGCTTCTCGCGGCCCGACGGCTCGGCGGCGACGAGGCCCGGACCGCTGGAGATGTCGTAATGCTCGCGCGTGACGCTGGTCCCTTGGAGGATCAGCTTGTCCGCGTCGCCGCTCTTGTAGATGGCGGGGTCGGCGCCAACGTGATTGGGAAAGCGATCCCATTCGTCTTCGCAGTCGCCGATGCCGTTGTAGCCGACGAAGGCCACGTCCTGCGGTCCGCCGGCGATGCTGATGGCCTCGTACGGCGTCGAGAACTGGTGGAAGCGCCCGTCGATCAGCGCGAACGCACCGCTGCCGCCGCCCGCGACCCAGAGACGGCCTGCCTCGTCGGCGCTGGCCCCCATCACGGTGCCAGGCAGCCCATCCGCGCCGGTATAGATTTTCCATCCGGCGCTGTCGTGGACCTCGATCAGCTCGGCTTTGTGCGGCGGTCCGGCATCCGGTGGCCCAGCGTCAGGAGGCCCCGCATCCGGCGGGCCCGCATCTGGGTGGCCGGCGTCGGGCACCGGCACGCTGGCATCGGGAACGCTCGCGTCCGGAACCGCGACGTCCAGCGAGCGGACCTGGTTTCCACCACACGCCGCCGCAGCGGCCAACAGGATCAAGGCATTGCGCATCTCAGTTCCCCGAGTAGACGGCGACTGCGCCGTTCTGGAAGGCGACCAAAATCTTGCGGGGCGTCGTGGGCGTGACCTGAATGTCGAGCACGGGGCTGTTGGCGAGATCGCCCAGCGCCTTGGAGAAGTGCTCGGGGGCGGCGCCCTTGTGGAGGCGCGAGATTCCTCCCACGAACTTGTAGCCCACCCACAAGCTGCCGTCGGCGTCGATGGCGATGGCGCTCACGTTCTTGAAGAGCGGCGTCGCGAGGTCCTCGATGAAGTTCCCGTCATGATCGAGATGGCGGATGCCGCGTCCGAACGACGCAACGTAGACGCTGCCGTCGACCGGATCCGCGGCGATGCCCGAGACCACGTCGAGGCCGGCGTTCCATTGCGCCTTGGTGGGAAAGGTCGGGTTGCCGGCGGAATCGTATTCGCCGACCGCGTCGGGCCAGACGTCGATGCGGTTGTGGAAGGCGGCGAGGGCGGCAGGGTCGCCGTTGACATTCTTGCTGGTGTACGTCTCGGTCCGGTTCTCTGCTTCGAAGTAGTTACCCCCGGCCTCGCCGTAGCGGAAACGAGTGCTGCGCGCCGCGCCGCCGAACCAGACGTCGTGCAGCCCACCCTGCGCGATGGGGTCGATGGCGATGCCGTAGTAGTCGTCGGTCACGAACGCGCCCGAGTCATCGTTGAAGGCCGGATGCGTATGCTCGAGCACGCCCGCGCAAGCGATCTGGCCGGCGCAGGTGGGATTGCCGGCGAAGTCCGCCTTCCCCAGCGCGAAGCCGTGGTTGCCGCCGAACCAGACGTTGTTGGTGCCGTGCTCGAAAAGGATGCGCTTGATGCTGCAGAGCTTCTCGCGGCCGCCCGGCTCGCCGCCGACCACGCCGGGACCGCTGAAGATGTCGTAGTGCACCACCGAGATGCCGCTGCCGCTCAGCGCCACCTTGTCCGCGTCGCCGCTCTTGTAGACGGCTGGATCGCCCCAGGTGGACGCCGGCGTGGCCTGGGTGCAGGCGCCCGGCACGCAATTGCCGTTCGCGTCCCTCTGTACGCAGACGGCGCATTGCCAGGTCCAGGCGTCTTCGCACCTGGGCTTGCCCTGGTATCCGACGAAGACCGTGCCCGCAGTGCCGCCGGAGACGGAGATGACCGGAGTCGCCGTCAAGCTCGGGCTGGGATCTGCCGGCGTTCCGTCCGGCACGCCCTTGAACTTCGCCATCTCGCCGTCGAGGTAGCCGTAGGGATGCAGTCCGTCGGCGATGCCGAACTGCTGGAAGCGGCCCTGTCCGACGCGCTGGACGAACAGGCCCGCCGCGCCGCCGGCGACGTAGACGTTGCCCGCCTCGTCGGCGGAGACGCCCATCACGTTGGAGGCGGGAAGGCCCTCGTCCGACGTGTAGATCGTCCAGCCGGCGCCCAAAGAGGGCGGAACGATGACGCCCACCCCGCCGTCAGTCCCCGCGTCGGGGTTCCCCGCATCGGGATGGCCAGCATCGGAGTCGCCTGCATCCGGATGTCCTGCATCGGACCCCGCATCGGGCCCCGCGTCAGCGTGTCCGGTGCTGCCGGTGCCGCCACCCCCATCCGGCGGACCGTCGCCGCCCGCGCTGCCGCCGCACGCCGCAGCCACCGCCGCGCCGACGAGAACCGCCGCTCCCAACCACCGCCAGGCCGTACGCATGGGACTCCCCCGCGCTCGCTGCGGAGCAGGGGGCGTGCCAGCGGGCGCGCGCTGGGAGCGCCGCGGCCGCGTGGAACATCCTTGGCCAGGTTGGGCACGCGGGGGGAGTGTCGGGACCCACGCTAGAATCCGACCTGGGGAGGGGATCAGCACCCGTTTTCACATCCATGGAAAATCGAGGTCCGCCCACGTCCAGACGAAGCGATCCGCGGCTGCTATCCACCTCCGCCATGGACGCAGAGGCCTGCTACCGAGCTGTCGAGGGAAGGGACGCCCGCTTCGCCGGCCGCTTCTTCCTGGGCGTGCGCACCACCCACGTGTACTGCCGGCCGGGCTGTCCGGCTCGCACTCCACGGCGCGAAAACGCGCTGTTCTTTCCCAGCGCCGCCGCCGCCCAGCAGGCGGGCTTCCGAGCCTGCATGCGCTGCCGGCCGGACGCCGCACCCGGGACGCCTGCCCAGGCCGGGACCGCAGCCACGCTCTCGCGCGCGGTGCGCCTCTTGGAGGAGTCGGGCGACGCGTCGGGCCTGTCCGACCGGCTGGGCGTCACCGACCGCCACCTGCGCCGCCTCTTCGCGCGCCACCTGGGCGCCTCCCCAGCCACGGTGCTGCGCACGCGCCGCCTCCACCTCGCCCGCCAGCTCATCGAGACATCCGCGCTGAGCATGATCGACGTCGCCCACGCGGCCGGCTTCCAGAGCCTGCGGCGCTTCAACGACGCGGTGAAAATGGGCTTCGGGCGCTCGCCGTCGGAGCTGCGCAAGCAGGCCGCTGGCGAGCCGGCCACGCTCACGCTCAAGCTGCCCTTCCACCCGCCGCTCGACTTCGAGGCGCTCCTCGCGTTCCTGGGCAAGCGCGCGCTCCCCGGCCTCGAAGAGGTGGAGGACGGTGCCTGGCGGCGCAGGGTGCCGGAAGGTTTGCTCGAGGTGCGCCGCGCCGGCGAGCGGCACCTGGAAGCGCGCATGCCGGCGGCGTTGGCCCCGCGCGCGCTGCAGATCTCCGCGCGGATCCAGCGCGTGTTCGACTTGCGCGCCGACCCGGAGCCCATCGTCGCGCACCTCTCTCGCGATCCCGCGTTGGCGAAGTTCCTCCGGCCCGGCCTGCGCATTCCAGGCGCGTGGAATCCGTTCGAGATGGCCGTCCGCGCCATCCTCGGCCAGCAGATCTCGGTCCAGCGCGCCCGGGCCATGGCCATCGCGCTGGTGGAACGTTTCGGCGGTTTTCCCACCCCGGAGCAGCTGGCCACGGCCGACCTGCGCGGCATGCCCGGCGCCCGCGCCAACGCCATCACCGGCCTCTCCCGCGCCGTCCTCGACGGGCGGGTGCGGTTGGACGGCGCGCAGGACCTGGACAGCGCCGCCGCGGCGCTCTGCGAATTGCCCGGTATCGGCGACTGGACGGCGCAGCTGATCGCGCTGCGCGCGCTGGGCGAGCCCGACGCGTTCCCCGCCGCCGACCTGGGCCTCCTCCAAGCCATGCAGCTCTCGCCGCGGGAGTTGCGCGCGCGCGCCGAGGAGTGGCGGCCGTGGCGCGGTTATGCCGCGGCGGCGATCTGGCTTTCTTGAGGGAGCTTCAACGACGCAACGGCTCCGGCCGCCGCGCTTGCGGGCGCTGCGCCTGCGAGGGCTGGGGCGCGGCCGCCAACGCCGGAATCGGCGCGGAGTGCGCCCAGATCTGCAGGGCCACGCGCCCTCCGTCCGCGCCCGCCCGCACCGCCGCGCGCACCACGTCGCCCGGACGCAAGTCGGCGGACGTCGCGGCGCGGCCGTCGCGCAGGACCTTTGCGTCCGGACCGACGCTCAGATCGATCGGCGTGGGACCTCCCGAGTCCAGCTTCAGCCCGGCGGCGTCGCGCGCCGTGACGTAGCCGGCCAGTCCCTCCACGGTGTTCTCGCTGGTCGTGCGGGCTGCGGAGACGGTCACCGCCGGCGCCGGTGCTTCGTCCGCTTGTGGTCTTGCGCACGCCCCTAGCGCCAACGCCCATGCTGCCCATCGCATGGAGAGAAGCTTTCGCTCGCCGTGCGTCAGGGCAAGTTCCGTGCGCTCCCTCGTTGCCTCGCAGGGCATCCGAACACAGCTTTGGGNGTGGTAGGCGGGCGGGGAGGGGGCATGCGAGCGAGCGGTTGGCTGGCCATGGCGGGGATGCTCGTGGCGGCGTGCGGGGGCAACCACAGCGGCGGCGGCGGCGCCCCCGCTTCGCACTCGTTGACCATCCACGTCGCGGGCGGCGGCTCGGTGCAGAGCGCCAGCCCGTCGTTCACCTGCACGGCCGACTGCGAGAAGAGCGTCGCGGGCGGCACGGTGGTGCTCAGCGCGAGCGCCGACAATTCCGGGCCGTTCATGGGCTGGCAAGGCGACTGTTCGGGCACCACCACCTGCACGCTGGACATGAGCGCAAACCGTTCCGTTACTGCCACCTTTGCCGGCCAGAACCAATTGCCGCCTGGCGAGCTNCGCCTCTCCGTCNANNTNACNGGCNCGGGCGNGGGCCGCGTCACCTCCACGCCAAAGGGNATCGATTGCCCCGGGACGTGCGAGATGGCGACGGTGGTGGGCTCGCCGGTCACGCTGACCGCGCAGCCCGCCGCCGGATCGATGTTCTCGGGATGGAGCGGCGGCTGCGCAGGTCAAGGAAGCTGCACGATCTCCAAATCGCAGGCGGCGGCAACGGCGGACTTCGAGCCCATCGGACCGCCGCCTCCGCTGCCGCCGCAGTGTGCCGGGCTGACCCCCGCCCTGCCCGCGCCTCCCGTCTCGGCGACCATCTCCACGCCGGCGTTTTGCGGGTACGGCCTCGGCGACGCATCGGGCACCATCGGGCTGACGGCGATCGGATCACCGCACGGCGTGACGCTGCACTTCATCGACGAGGTGACCGGCCAGGAGCGCGCCTTCACCAGCAACTTCGACGGCATGGACGGCAAGTTCACGCAGCAGCCCGACGGCTTCACCGGCGTNATGAAGTCGCCTGCCGCGGACAGCTGGTCGGTGCACTACTGGANCANGGACGGCGTGTACGTNGCCGCGAGCAGCGATGCGNTGAACGGNGGGCCCGTGGCCTACGCGGCGATGCCCGCAGGAGGCGTGGTGGTGGCCGGCCTGCGCACGGTGACGGGGCTGCCGCCCACGCCGCAGCAGTTCCTCGACAGGTTCGACATGGGCGCGACCAGGCAATGGGCGGCCGCCCTGGCGACCCTCGAGAGCGTCTTCGGCGTCGGCGGCGATCTGAACGGCGCCATCCTCGTCATCTCCAACGGCGGCGGCGGCTCCATCGCCGCGCAATGGTTCGACGACCGAGGCATGGAGAGCGCCTCCTTCACGCTGATCGACAGCTTCCAGCCCGGGTCCAACACCTGGTTCGAGACGGCGCCATTGATCGGCGGCGGCGTCGCCGTGCGCCGCGTGGATCAGCAGAACGACCCCGAAGGCCGGCCCTATCGGACCGCCCAGTGGCTGAAAACCGTTGCCGCCAACACGGCGCGCGCGCAGGACGTGCCCGCCTGGCTGGCGGCACGTCCGGACACCGACCTGGCCCTCGCGCGCTCCGGACGCGCGTATGCCGTGCTGCCGATGGGAACCCCCAACGCGCCGTGCGGACAACGCGTCGAGATCCTTGCCCCCGACGGGACCGCCTGCGGGTGGTTTGACGCCTCGGTCGGCTCGGGACAGTGCCGCACCGAAGACCTGCGCTTGGGCAAGGGCGACACGCCCATCCAACTCATGCCCAAGGGTCTGAGTGCGCCGAACGTCTGCTCGTACCGCTGGTGGCCGCACGCCCTCCGGTAGGTCGGGCGCCCGTCCATTGCCTGCGTTCGATCCCCGACACAACTTGCGACCGAGCAGGGCTGCGTGGGGGTGGTGGACATGCGTTCAATCGGCTGGCTTGGGATCGTGGGACTGATCTGCTTCGGCTGCGGCAACGCCACCACCAGCGGACAGGTTCCAGACGGCGGCGGCGGTGGGGGAGGCGGCTCGGGAGGTCCCAGCGCGCACATCCTGACCATCCACGTGGCAGGAGCCGGCACCGTCCAGAGCGCCACGCCGTCGTTCTCCTGCCACGCCGACTGCCAGGAGACCGTGGCCGGCGGCACCGTAGTGCTGGCCGCGACGGCCGACGCCAACAGCACCTTCGCCGGTTGGCAGGGCGACTGCACCGGGGCCGGCGGCTGCAGCGTGGGCATGGACGCGGACCATTCCGTAACCGCGCTCTTTGCTCCCAACCAGCGACCACCTCCGCCGGGCACGTTCCAGGTTGCCGCCATCCCCGCCGGCAACGGCGCGGGCCGCATCACCTCTTCCCCGGCGGGAATCGATTGTCCGGGGCACTGCAGCATGAACGCCCAGAACGGAACCTCGGTGACGCTCACCGCGCAGGCCACCGGCGCCTCCACCTTCGCCGGTTGGGGCGGCGGCTGCCACGGCCCGGGGACCTGCACGCTGACCACTTCCGCGGACGTCTTTGCCGACTTCGAGCTGAACCCGCCACCTCCGCCGCCGCCACCTCCCCCGCCGCCGCCTCCCCCGGCGCAATGCGCTGGCCTTTCCCCCGGGGCGCCCGCGAGTCCCCAGGCCCTCACCATCTTCACGCCTTCGTCCTGCTCGCCGGGCATGGGCGACGGCACTGGCGTGCTGGGTCTCCAGGCATTGGGCTCTCCACATGGCGTCACGCTGCACGTCGTCGATGGCGACCGCGCAACGCAGAAGTCCGTCACCACCAACTGGGACGGCTCCGACGGCAGCTTCACGCCGCAGCCCAACGGGTTCACCGGCGCGCTCAAGGCGCCCAATGCGAACATCTGGAGCGCGCAGTACGTGAACCGCGAGGGGAGCTTCGTCCACTCCGGCGACGCGCAGGAGGGAACGCTCGCTTTCGCGCCGGCGCCGCACGGCGGCATCGTGCTGGCCGGCAACTTCAACCGCGAAGGTCTGCCTGCGCGCCAGCAGGTCTTCAAGTTCGGCCAGGACGCCTTCTTCTCCTGGGGCCACGACCTCGCCTCCAGAGGACCCGTCTTCGGCCTGGCCGTCGACGCCCAGGATCGCGTCCTGGTCATCACCGGTGGCACCACCGCGGGAACCATCACCGGCCAGTGGTTCGACGCCAACGGCACCGCGCTCACCGGAGAGTTCACGCTGATCACCGGCTTCCAGGCGGGACCCAATACATGGTTCGAGGGAGCAGCGCTGGTCGGCGGCGGCCTCGCCGTCCGCCGCATGGACCAGCAGAACGACGCCTCCGGCCGCCCCTTCCGGACCGCGCAGTGGCTGATCACGGTAGGCGCTGGAGCGGCCAGCGCGCAGGCGGCGCCGCAGTGGATGAAGGATCGCCCCAGCACCCAGCTCGCCCTGACTCGATCCGGGCGTGCCTTCGCCGTGCTGCCCATGGGCGCGCCCGATGCGGACTGCGACCAGAAGGTGGAGATCGTGGCGCCCGACGGCACCAGCTGCGGCTCCTTCGACATCGGCATCGCCGCCGGCAAGTGCCGCACCGAGGACGTGGGCCTCAGCCTGGACGGCAGCCCGATCCAGCTGATGCCGAGGAACCTCAGCCAGGCCAACACCTGCTCCTACCGCTGGTGGCAGCACGCCTTGAACTGAGAGGCCTTTGCTCCGCGTGCCGCAACGGGTAGGTTGCCGCGCGCATGAGCGACAAGCAAAAGGATCTCGGCTCCGAGCCTTCGGGCGGCCTGTCGTCCGCGCAGCGCCAGGAGCGCCTGTCGGGCCTCGCGCCGCGGGAGAAGCTGGCCGCGCTCGACGCGCAGGCCGAGCTGGGCGGCGGCCAGGAGCGCATCGACAAGCAGCACCAGGAGGGCAAGCTCACCGCGCGCGAGCGCATCGAGCTGTTGCTCGACCCGGGCAGCTTCATCGAGCTGGACAAGTTCAAGACGCATCGGGCCGACGACTTCGGCATGTCGGCGAAGAAGATCCTCGGCGACGGCGTGATCACCGGCTACGGCATGGTCGAAGGCCGGCAGGTCTTCGTCTTCGCGCAGGACTTCACCGTCTTCGGCGGGTCGCTCTCCGGCGCCTACGCGGAGAAGATCTGCAAGGTGATGGACCTGGCGGTGAGCACCGGCTGCCCGGTGGTCGGCCTCAACGACTCCGGCGGGGCGCGCATCCAGGAAGGGGTCGTCTCGCTGGCGGGCTACGCGGAGATCTTCTACCGCAACGTCTCCTCCTCCGGCGTGGTGCCCCAGCTCTCCGCCATCCTCGGGCCTTGCGCCGGCGGAGCCGTCTACTCGCCGGCCATCACCGACTTCATCGTCATGGCCAAGGGCACTTCCTACATGTTCATCACCGGCCCCGACGTGATCAAGACGGTGACGCACGAGGAGGTGTCCAAGGAGGACCTGGGCGGCGCGCAGGCGCACAACGCGAAGAGCGGCGTAGCCCACTTCGCCGCCGAGGACGAGGCCGGCGCGCTGCACGCGCTGCGCGAGCTGCTCAGCTACCTGCCCTCGAATAACCTCGAAGAACCTCCCGTACTCGCGACCGACGATCCACCCGACCGGCGCGACGAGGCGCTCAAGTCGGTGGTGCCGGAAAACGCCAACAAGCCCTACGACATCAAGGAAGTGATCCGCGCGGTGGTGGACGACCGCCATTTCCTCGAGGTCCACGAGCACTGGGCGAAGAACATCGTGGTCGGGTTCGCGCGGCTGGGCGGGCGCAGCGTGGGCATCGTCGCCAACCAGCCCGCGGTGCTGGCGGGAGTGCTGGACATCGATGCCTCGCGCAAGGGAGCGCGGTTCGTGCGCACCTGCGACGCGTTCAACATCCCGCTGGTCACCTTCGTGGACGTGCCCGGCTTCCTGCCCGGCACGGCGCAGGAGTGGGGCGGCATCATCACCCACGGCGCCAAGCTGCTCTATGCCTTCGCCGAAGCCACCGTGCCGAAGCTCACCGTGATTACCCGCAAGGCGTACGGGGGCGCCTACGACGTCATGTCCTCCAAGCACATCCGCGCCGACGTGAACCTCGCCTGGCCTACGGCGGAGATCGCGGTGATGGGTCCCGACGGCGCGGTGAACATCGTCTTCCGCAACGAGCTGGCCAAGGCCGCGGACCAGCAGGGGGCGAAGCAGGAGCTGGTGCAGAAGTATCGCGACACTTTCGCCAACCCCTACAAGGCGGCGGAGCTGGGGTACGTGGACGAGGTGATCCTGCCCGAGGACACCCGGCCGCAGCTCTGCCGGGCGCTGTCGATGCTGCGCAACAAGCGCCAGGACGTGCCGCAGCGCAAGCACGGCAACGTGCCACTCTGAAACGCGAACTGTCGCTCCTCGACGCCGTGGGCATCGGCGTCAACGGGATCGTCGGCAGCGGCATCTATCTGTTGGTCGCGCCTCTGGCGCGGGTCGGGGGCGGCTCCTCGGTGGCCGGCGTGCTCGGCTGCGGCGTGCTCTGCATCCTGATCGCGCTCTGCTTCGCCGAGCTCTCCTCCATGTACGACCGCAGCGGAGGTCCCTACATCTACGCCCGCGAGGCGTTCGGCAGGCCGGTGGGCTTCGCGGTGGGGTGGCTGGGCATGGCCACCGGCGTCCTCGGTCTCGCGGCGGTCAGCGTCGGATTCGCCGGCGCGCTCGGACGATTCGTTCCCGCGGCCGCGTCGGTGCGCGGCCTGATCGCCGTGTTCATCATCGTCACGCTGGGCGTGATCAACTGGATCGGCGTCAAGCAGGGAGGCCGCACCTCCACCGTGCTGTCGATCGTGAAGATCGTTCCGCTGGTGCTGGTGGCGCTGGCCGGACTGCGCTTCGCCGGCCGCGCGCCGCTGTCCTTCCACCCGCGCGAGGCCACCCGGGCCGCGTTCCTGGCCATCTTCATGATGTCGGGGTTCGAGTACACGGTGGTTCCGGCCGGCGAAGTGCGCGATGCCCGCCGCAACGTCCCGCTGGCGGTGGTGACCAGCATCGCGGGCGCCTCGCTGCTCTATGCTCTGCTGCAGATCTCCGCGCTGGGCGCGCTGCCCGATCTGGCGGCGCGCGAGCAGCCCTTGCCGGACGTGGCGGAACTGGCGCTGGGCGCCTGGGGAGGCACGCTCCTCGGCGTCGCCGCGCTGGTGTCCATGCTGGGATTCTGCGCGGGCGTGGCCCTGGTCGCGCCGCGCTACTTCACAGCCTTGGCAGAGGACGGCTTTCTCCCGGCCCCCATCCGCGAAGTGCGCACGGCCATCGTCGCCTCCACCGTCTTCTGCTCGGCGCTGGCGATCGTCCTGGAGTACGCCTCGATCGTCGACGTCAGCAACGTGGTCATCCTCTCCGGCTATGCGCTCACCTGCCTGGCCGCGCTGGTGCTACGCGTGCGGCGTCCGGAGGCACCGCGCCGGTACCGGTTACCCGCCGCAGTGCCGGCGCTCGCCTTCGTCTCGGCGGTGGCGCTCCTGATCGCCGCCCAGCCCAAGCTCGAACAGTGGAAGTACTCGGGCGCAGTGCTGGCCATCGGCTTTGCCTGCTGGGCCGCCACCTCACTGGCACGGCGGGCGCTCCGGCCGCAGCTTTGAGCGCATGCCCCGGAGGAGCCGGGGTCCCCCGGCGACGGGCGGAGGCCGGAGGCCGAGCATGGAAGACGCGCCGAAGGACCTGCCGCAGCCGCCCAAGGAGATCGTCGAGGAGGCGGAAGAGCGCAGCGCGCCCGCGCCCAGCGTCGTCTACGAGGCCATCTATGCCGAGGGCCGCGACGAACTGCAGCGCGGCGGCAGCGCCCTCTTCTTCTCCGGGCTGGCGGCCGGGCTCTCGATGGGCTTCTCGCTGGTCAGCGAGGGGCTCTTGCGCGCCTACCTCCCCGACGCGCCCTGGCGGCTGCTGGTGGCGAAGCTCGGCTACTGCATCGGCTTCCTCATCGTGGTGCTGGGGCGGCAGCAACTCTTCACCGAGAACACCCTCACCGTGGTGCTGCCCGTGCTCCGCCGCCGCGAGATGTGGGTGGTGAAGAAGACGGCGCGGCTGTGGAGCATCGTGCTGGTCGCGAACCTGATCGGCGCGCTCGGGGTGGCTTGGGTGCTGGGACATACCGCCGTGTTCGACGAGCACGTGCGCAGCACCTTTGCGCAGATCGCAGCGCAGGGCATGAACGATCCCTTTGGCACCGTGCTGCTCAAAGGCGTCTTCGCGGGCTGGCTGATCGCCCTGATGGTTTGGCTGATGCCAGCCTCGGAAGGGAGCCGGGTGGGCGTGATCGTGATCATCACCTGGCTGATCGGCGTGGGCGAGTTCGCGCACGTGATCGCCGGCTCGGTGGACAAACTGCTGCTGGTGACCACCGGCAAGCTGAGCGCCGCCGGCTATCTGGGCGGCTTCCTCGCGCCCTCCCTGCTCGGCAACATCCTGGGCGGCGTCTCGCTGGTGGCGGCGCTCAACCACGGAGCCGCCGGGCGCGAACACCTGACGCAACAGTAGCTCTCCCGTAAGATCGGCCCGTGCAGCTCGACTTCACGGGAAGGGTCGCCCGCGCCCGCTGGGTGTTCGTGCCCTTGGGCCTGTGCGCGCTGGCGGCGGTTGGCGCGCATGCCGCCGCCGACGTGGTGGGCGACCGCGTGCTCTGGTTGGTCGACGGCGTGGACGCGTTCTTCGACGCGCTCTGGTCGAAGTGGTCCCTGACCGCGCCGCTGGTGGACCTGGTCGGGCTCACCCAGCGCACCTGGTTCGCGCGCGCGGTGGCGCTGGCCTGGGAGCTGGCCGCGGACGCGCTGATCGCCGTGCCGCTGCTCGGGTACGACGAGCGCGACGCGGCGCGGGAATGGGGGATGGCCCGCGATCTGCTGCGCCGGATCCGCTCGCCCCTGCGCGCGGTGCCGCCCCTGGCNACGCTNCTGGTCTCGGTTGCGGGCGCGTGCTCGGTGGCGCGGATGGTCCAGGGTTCCGTCCAGCTCGCGCTGCACCTGGGCTGGTTCTCCTGGCTCCTGCGCACCGCCGTGTTGCTGGCGATGCTGATCCTCCTGACCCCGCGGGCCGTCTTCCGCTCGCTGGAGCACACTGCGGGCCGCAGGCGCGCGGCCTTCTCGGTGCTCGCCGCGGTCCTCTTGATCCCCTTGATGGTCGCCGCGGTCCTCTCCTACCGATGAAGGCGCGGCTCCCGCTGATCGAGCTGCTGCTCAGCGGCCTCTGCCTGTGGGCCGCCTGGTACTACACGCCGGCGGGCGCGCTGGTGCGGACGGCGGGAGCATGGTTCTTCCGCACCCGCAGCACCGCGCGTCCCTTGCTGGCGTACTTCGGGGCGGGGACGCTGGTTCCTCCCCGCGTGCAGCCGCCGCCGCTGGCCGGGCCCGTCCCGCCGCAGCAGG